>Ga0209953_1000877_pt1 | contig 10033 bp, 27 predicted proteins | sample SalPonred_H2O_MG_FD_185713 | JGI IMG/M metagenome (GOLD analysis project Ga0209953, IMG submission 185713) | Salt pond water microbial communities from South San Francisco under conditions of wetland restoration - Salt Pond MetaG... | ecosystem: Environmental > Aquatic > Non-marine Saline and... | reverse complement strand
GCCGTGTCATCTTCAGGAAACTGAATCACTACGGTATTTCCATAGGTTTCTGGATTCACATAGATGACCAATCTACCCTTGTATAGTTCACCATTTAGTCCAGTAACTACAGACTCTGTAGATGCAAAGGCAGTCTCGCCATAACTTTTTACAAGTTCATTAACTTTGTCAATAGGCTTACAGATTGCTCCTAGAGGCAATTGTAAATCTTGTTCTTGTTGTGCTTGAGCTGAACCTAATGCTAATGTTAGCCCGAGCAATGCTGTAACTAACTTTAACATTGTATTCTCCCGGAATGTTATTATATATACTGATCAATCAACTGTTGACTGCACAATTGAATAGCTTTATTCCATTGCCTTTCGCCGTCTTGATCAAAAACAATAGAATCATTCGGGTCGGCAATTTGCCAACCATTTGCTGATTTCATTTCTAGACTCAATTGTCCTGGAGCCCACGCACTTACGCCAGTAAACAGTCTCCACTGATTAGGAGTGTTTCCTGTTGCTATTTTTTCTAGCATTACTAGGTCACTGGTTATCGCAAGTCCATTGCCCACTTGCACCGTGTTAGAACTATACCAATCGTCGTCGTGTAACATTACGATAGCATTTTCATTTACTGGACCGCCTTTGTAAAATACTTCAAGGCCAAGATAGTCTAGTCCTCGTTCTAGCAAAAAATGATCAAGTCTGTAGACAGTGGGCTTGTTCAATACAAGCCCAACTGCACCATTATGATTATCCTGATAAAGAAAGATCACACTGTGCATGAACGATCCGTCTTTGAGATTAGGGTGTGATACTAACAGTTTGCCTTGATAGCTTTCCATGTTTAAACCTTTAAGACCAGTCAGGAAGGGGACCTCCGTGCGCCTTGCCTTTAATTTTTCGGCCACCCACTTTGGTTCTCTTCTTTCCAATTTTATGACTTTTTCCACCTTCACGAGAAACTAGTCCTTGACTCTTGCAGCTTGCTTTCCAGCTTGCACTCATTTTGTCTTTAGGAGTATTGCGGCAATAGGCTTTAGAAGGCTTTGCTTCGTCTACGTCTTGATCTATTTCTTGTGTGATTTCAAATATTTTCATTGGTCAATTAATCTCTATTAACGATATTTATCAGCAGGATTGTCGTAATAATCGTTTTCTTGTTCGCATAGTTTAAAGGTTAATGCTTTTCTCGGGCCGCGTGTTGTATTGATGCAGACCTCCCCTGATTTTTCATGAAGTTCAATCTTTGTAATTGTGGCACGCTCATCTTTAGGGCCGACAATAATTTCTTGACCTAGTTCTAGGTTTAGTGTTAGATTCTTAAGTTTCATAGGAGATCCCCTCTAGATATGATAACAACCATCGTTGCAATATTATTTATTCTTAATATAGCACAGGCCCCGCTGTAGCATCTAGCGGGTTTCGTTATTATTTTCTCTATTAAAATTATGTTAAATAGTGTATGAAATATGAAGCCGTTCCTTGTGACGATGGCCGTTGGTTTATCTACGATACCGAAGCGGACACGGTGTTTGCCTATGTAGGTAGCGAACTAACTGCTCGCAAGACAGTGCGTATACTGAATCAAACACCAAACGAACCCCTAGACTGTGCTGACAGTAACAATCCTACCAAAATTCATTGACAAAATATAACATAGATTATACTATTATAGTATGGATAAAAAAGATTGGTCAGAAGCAACCTTTCCTGCTTGCGTTGGTTTATGCAGTATAGGTTATTGGAACAGACGAGAAGTTTGGACAGATCTATCTGACCGCAAGTGGCCTTTACACTTGCGATTCTTGCCATCTAAATGGGTCTGGTACAATCGTTCAGGCGCAGTTTTTCGGCCGCCATGGAGATCTAAATGAAGGTATTATTAATTGTTGCAGCATCACTAGCTGTCACTGCATGTTCGTCACTGCCCGAAACTGTCACTGGCGCTAATACTGCTACTGGATATCGTCACTACGACCCTTGCATCCGTTGTGGGGAATCATGGCAGCGTTTGCCTAATAGAGAGTTCAATGCTCTGTATGAAGCAGCCAAAGCCCCACCATATCAAAAGGAAGCCTACCGCAGGGGGCTGGAACAAATGTACGGTCCAGACTGGGCTACCAAATACCCAAAATTGGCAGAACGGTACGCTGAATAGCAAACCTACTCCCAGAGAGTACCTTCACTATCCAAAAAAGTCAAGCGAAACTTTTGGCAAAAAAGAGGTTGACAGATGCATCTGTTGAGGCTATACTATATATAACAGTTAGGAAAACGCACTAGGAGGCGCAGATGGCTTATTACACTTATACACAGGATCCAATCGGAGCGTTTGTTGAGAAGGACGTAGGCAATTATTTTGAATTCTCACGTAACGACGAATCAGAATCGTGGAGTGACATGCCACACAAGGTTTGGGTAGGTGGACGCGGTGTTGCAGGCATGACTGGTTGGCGCTATGCCAAAGTGCTCAAGACTGTGGCCTACATTGTGGTAGATGAAGACGCCTACGGTGAGCCTGTAGTAGAGAAGTGGCACATCAAGAACTACCGCACCTACGGACAGTATGCCTAATTTGGCAAAAAAGAGGTTGACTGTTGAGGCAGTTGACCTTATACTGTATAGACACTGAAGCAAAACAAGAGGGTATCAAAAATGGCATATGTATCACAAGACGACAAGAAGAAGCTGGCACCTGCAATCAAAGCCGTGCTCAAAAAGTATGGCATGAAGGGTTCAATCAGCGTTCGTCATCACAGCACACTGGTTGTCACAGTTACACAGGGTCCTATCGACTTTGGACAAGATGCCCGTGACGGCTACTTGCAGGTCAACCCTTATTGGATTCACGAGCATTATGAGGGCACTGCACGTGACTTCCTCACAGAGCTTCTAGACGCCATGAAAGGTCCGGACTTCTTTGACCACTCGGACGCAATGACTGACTACTTTCATCGCAGTCACTACACTGACATCAACATTGGTAAATGGGGCAAGCCCTACGCCCTCGCAGCCTGAGGAGGTATTATGAAAGTTCTTAAAGAAGTCACAGAGGATTGGAAGGTAGATTTTATGCCTAACCATACCTATCTACTTGAGGGTGACAAGATTATTGCTTACCGCCCTTGGCATGAGGACCCTGTGCAACATCTGTCGGGCAAGATGCGATTAGACCGCTCTCGCCGCAAGTTCAAAGAACTGCCTTTTGTTGCTAGCGATTGGGGCATTGAAGAAGAACAGACGGCTTCGAACATCGTAGTCATTGAAGGTAGTAAAGGCAACACCTACGAAGTGGACATTGAAGCAGGTACCTGCACCTGTCCGGGGTATCAGTTTAGGGGCAAGTGCAAGCACGTTGATTTGGCAAAATCGAGAGTTGACTCTGTAGCCGCTTGAGGCTATACTATTAAAACTGTAAACGCAATAGGAGAGATTGCAATGAATGACATTTTCAAATTTGTAGACGAACTTCATAACCTCAAAGCCCTTTACAAAGAAGGCGAGCTTTGCGAACTAGACTTCAACGAACTGATTGACCAGTATGAAGATATTATTCAGGAGTTCGAAAAGGATCTCGATGATCAGTATCGAGCATTTCAAAACCAAATGGATGTAGAATCTTATGATCCGGTTGGAGAATACTAATGGCCAAGGTAGTAAAAGTTTTCCACAGTGACCCTGGTCACGGCTGGCTAGCAGTAAAATTGAGCGAAATTAAGATGCTGGGCATTGAAGCAGATATTTCTTCATACTCCTACGTCAAAGGCAAAACTGCATATCTCGAAGAGGATTGTGATGCAGGTGTGTTTATCAATGCTATGAAGTCTAAAGGCATTGATGTAGAAGTCAAGCAGGGCGCAGTTCGCGATCGTTCGCCAATTCGCTACTTCAAATCCTACTCACCCAAGGAACTATGATATGTCATACACATTAATCGATCCAGACGAGGCAATTCATCCTCTTCGTAATACGCTGTCAGATGATGATTGGGCTCGCCTGGATCGTATCTTTGCTGAAAAGAGCGAAGAAGATTGCACCATGGAAGAAATCGACGCCTACCTTGACTGGTTCTATGACAACGTGGCGGCAAAGATTCAAACAGTACCTGGCACCACGGTTTTGCAGTAGTTTTGGCAAGATTAAGGTTGACAGGCCCACTGTTTGAGGCTATACTGTATGAGTAAGTTAAACAAAACACAGAGGCACTAGATATGGACTTTTGGACCCAAGTTGAAACTCGCAAGGTAGGCCAATTTGATATTGTTCTTGACTGGACGTATGAACACGCTTCTATCAGTGACTGTTTTGATGACACTGTATCAGACGTCGAAGACATGGTACGGCGTCACAACGCTGGTATTGATACCCACTATATCGCTCGAGTTCGCGCAATGTATGACGGCGTAGAAATGGGCTGTTCAACTTTGGGTTCGTGCTATGCCTATGACTGTTCACCTGAGGACGACATGCTTTCAGGCATTTCGGGTTACCTCGATGATATGATTGACGAAGCTGTAGATCAGGCGCAGGACGAAGCTGTCCGCATGTTGGAGCGCCTCAAAACAGACTTTCTTGGAGTAGCGGCATGAATGAACCGTATACGTTTGATCTTAAAAGTGTTCCATCTCCGTTTCGTTTGTGGGTAACCAATAAGTGGTTTGAACACAAAGACGAAGTGGCCATATGGGGCGGCGAAATCTGCGGATCGCCTGAAGACTATTTTCGCAAATACAAATGGTTTCTAAAGACCATTTATCAAAAGGAGAAACAAAATGCCTGACGAACTTTGGTTGCTTGCAGCCTATACTTCAGGAACAATTTTTGGACTGGCAGTTGGATACTTTAGTGGTTTGCGATCAGCGTTAGACACAGCCATTGATGCTCTTATTGCAAAAGACATTATTAAAACAAAAAAACGCGAAGACGGTACTATTGAAATTCTAAAATACTACGAGGAGTAATTATGCTAGATACAAAAAAGATATTAGAAGACAAAATTGCATTTTATAATCGTCCCGAGATGTTGGAGAACATCTATCATCCAGCAGGCTTTCGCGGTACTTGGGCATTCTCGGATCACAGCCTTATCCCTGACGTTTTCAACGGGTTCTTGCAGAGATACTTCGGGGTCATGCGTCTGCGTCGAATTCCTTTGGACAAGATTAACGAGCTTATGAACGAAACATGGGACGGTCCGGGCAGTCTAGAAAAGATCTTTCGCATGGAAGAAGAAATGCGAGCGAACGGAAAGCCTATGAAGATCTTGCCCGGTGATGCCGGCATGAACAAGACTGCCAAAAAAGCAGATGATGACGAAGACCTTGAGCAAATTCCAGATCTCCCCCTCAGTGCTTTTGGTAACGAAAGCCTTGACGAGAACGATGACTAATTTTGGTAAAATAAAGGTTGACGACAGTGATATTTGAGGTTATACTGTAAAGGTAAGCTAAACAAAACAGACGAGAGGGTCTATACTATGAGCAACGTTCAAACCGCAGTTACCGCAATCCGTGCAATGAACAACGACGAGCTGAATCAAGTCATTGAAGCAATCAAGCTTCAGCGCACCTGGCTTGCTCGTCAACAGACTGCTACCCTCGCGGTAGGCGACACTGTTAAGTTTCAGGGTCGCGGCGGACGTAAGGTAGTTGGCACTGTTACTAAAATCAATCGTAAAACTGTGATCGTCAAGGACGGCTACACCAACTGGCGTGTGACTGCTAGTCTTCTTACTCGTGTTGAGTCGCAAGAAGCCTAAATGGGTCCTTGGAATAAGGATCGGCAGTTGGAGCGGGCAAAGGCTGTTGAACGTCTGCTCCAACAGCCTAAACTAAATGACTGGGCTAGGCAGTATTGGTCCGGGGTGCTAGAAAACCTAGCTACCAACGAAAGTCAATATAATCGTCGAGTCAAGCAGACTTACTCTAATCTAATCAGGAATAAAGGATATATCGACTATGGAACCTGATAAATTTGAAATTACACCCAACGGGTGGCGTGCAAACTTTACATTTACCAATCCTACAGGATTTTCACCTTATCAGATTCAGATGCCTTCGCCTGCCGCAAACAGTTCTGTCCTAGAAGAAATGGCAGTAATTGAAGCTGTAGATCATTTGGTAGATTCGGGGTTGACACATCCTGCCGTTGAGGATATACTAAACAAAATCACAGCTAGAGGAGAATAGAATGTTCAAATTTTTACTTGGCGCACTTGCTGTCGTGGGTTTGGTAGGTTATGGCGTAATTTCTACAGAAGATGTCGAACAAGCAGGCGATACTATTCGAGAAGGTCTTCATACTGTTTTTGAAAAAGGAGCCGAGGCTACTCGCGAACCTAATGCTCTTGAGCGAGCACAAATCACTGTAAAGGAATTGACTGAATGAGACGAGCTGTTCTAAAACGTATGGCACAACGAGCGTGGAAGCCTGCACTGCAAATTACCCTACTAGTAAGCGGTATGCTGGGTACCAGCTACGCCGCAGAGCATTTTCTAGGCTGGGATTCAGGTGTAGTCTATTGGAGCCTATTTCTTGCAATCATGATTGGAATGTTCCTTAAAGGCGCATATGACTGGGCCGCTATCGACCTTAAATACGAGCAAGAAGAAATGTTGAGAGATATTAAGCGTGATTGATATTAGAGAAGTTACTCCAGGCAAAAGCTATGGTTGCCGCTTTCGAGTTTACTTATTGGTCGGCGACGATGATTCTATTCCTGAAGTCGCTTCAGAGCCTTCTGAGGACACCGAAGTTTACGAAAACATTGGCTATCTCAAACAGCGAGATCTAGAACAAGAACTTGTGGTTGTAATAGACAGCACAAACGGTCTAGAATTTGTAGTACCTTTCAAGGATATTTGGGACGTAGACGATATTGAAATCGTAGACGATACTGAGTAAATCTTATGAATGACAGTCGCATCATGCACATGCTCACTCGTCTGGCTGTTGAGAACCCGGGCGTCCAGGGTCGCTTCAAGATGGCAGCAGGAGTGGTATATAAAAGGAACTTGATTGCAACTGGAGTCAACTCATATAAAAGCCATCCTCTCATGATGAATCCTGCTTACAAAGACGGGCAGATATTCATGCACGCCGAGATAGACGCTATACGCAACGCCCTGCGCTTGATCACACAAGAACAGCTCGCACGATGCACCCTACACATCGTTCGCGTTAAAAGACCGCATAACAAGTCTACACTGTGGCGTCGGGCATTGGCCAAGCCCTGTAAAGGATGCGAACGTGTGATTGCCAGCTTTGGAATACAAGACATAAAATGGACAGAGGATGAACACCATGAGACTATTTTTAGACACTGAATTTAACGGCTTTGGAGGCGAACTGCTTTCCGTTGCCCTAGTACCCCAAGATCCGGAAGTAGCAGAATTCTACTGTGAAATTGAGCACACGCCCAGTGAAATGGTTCAGTGGGTCAAAGACAACGTGATTGGCGTAATGGACGGAGAACCTGTTCCTTACGAAGCCTTTCAGTTTCAACTGCAACGCTACATCAACCAATTCACTGACATCGAGATTGTAGTAGACTGGCCTGACGATATTGGCTATTTTTGTGCCGCCCTGATCACAGCACCCGGCGAGCGAATTATGCTACCAGGCCCTATCAACTTTCGATTAGACTGCTCACTGGACTACTTCAGCGAAGTTCCGCACCATGCACTACACGATGCACGAGGCATCCGAAACAGCTTTGTAAAAAGAGCAGAGTTTACGGAACCAGATTAACCAAACCCACAGAGGATCAAGTGATTCATGACACCATTCGTTGGATACAGGCAGACTGGCAGTCGCACCCAATCCGTTTTGTAGTAGAAACCTGGGCGTGGGCTTTTTCAATAGTCGCGGCCATTCTGTTTGCGGCCACAGTGCCAACCGTTCCATTGGTGCTTTACCTTTCAATTACCATAACCAATTGCAGCCTCTACACTTGGGCAGCTTGGCATAGGGGTTCGTTCGGACTGTTCGCGAACTATCTTGTGCTCACAGCTCTAGACGTAGTGGCTATTACCCGAACCCTTGTTGCCTAGGAGATCAAGATGTATGCATTTTCGTTTATGAGCTGGAAAGACTGGGCTACCCTGTGCTCAATGGCTGTGGTAGAGTTCGCTTTCATAGCTGTGATTTGGCAAATTGTAGGTTGACGCAGAAACAGTCAGGCTTTATACTGTAAAAGTAAGCTAAACAAAACACACTAGGAGTATGACAATGGGTCTTGATATGTATCTCAGCGCCAGGCGTTTTATTTGGTACAACGAAGAAGATCTCGCACAAACGGTTTCACAAGTGTTTCCGGAACTTAAAGGACTACCAGTTAAGGAAGTGGTCGTTGAAGCTATGTATTGGCGCAAAGCCAATGCCATTCACAAATGGTTCGTTGACAATATTCAGGATGGTGAGGACGACTGCAACTATTACAGTGTCTCCAAAGAGGACCTCGCAGAACTGCGTGACCTTATTCTAGAGGTACTGAAGACCCGCGATGCTTCTAAACTGCCTCCGCAGAGTGGTTTCTTCTTTGGCAACACCGAAGTGAATGAATGGTATTGGCAAGACCTAGAGCACACTGCTGAACGATTAACCAAAATTTTAGATGAGTTTCCAAACTCCAAATGGGACTTTGAATACCACAGCTCGTGGTAAGGAGAGAATAATGCGTAAGATGGCAACTGTGCGTCGAATTGACGCTGTAAACCCTATCCCCGACGCTGATGCTATTGAAGTGGCTAGTGTAGGTGGGTGGAAGGTGGTAATCAAAAAGGGCGAGTTTGCACCCGGGGACTTCGCTGTCTACTGCGAAATCGATTCGTGGATTCCCAACGAGCTGGCTCCGTTCCTCAGCAAAGGCTCTGAGCCTCGTGAATACAACGGCGTCCGGGGCGAGCGTTTGCGAACTGTAAAACTGCGTGGACAGGTGTCGCAGGGTCTACTGCTCAAAGTAGGCGAACGCTTTGACGATGTTATTACACTGTCTGCTGAAAACGCAACTCCTTTCAAGGAAGGGGATGACGTGTCTGAGGCATTGGGCATTCAGAAGTGGGAAGCACCCATTCCTGCACAACTGGCAGGCGAGGTACGAGGAGCGTTCCCGGGCTTTATCTCTAAAACGGATCAAGAACGGATTCAGAACCTCGCCGCTGAGTATGCTGAATGGCAGACCCTGGGTGCAGAGTGGGAAGTCACTGAGAAACTGGACGGCTCAAGCATGACTGTCTACGTGCATGATGAAGACGAAGGTGTCTGCTCGCGCAACCTAAATCTGCGTGAAACTGAGGGCAATAGCCTTTGGAAGACCGCTCGACGCAATGAGCTGATCGAAAAAGTTCGCTCTACTGGACGCAACCTTGCACTTCAGGGTGAGCTCATCGGAGAAGGCATCCAAGGCAATCCTTACCGAATCCGTGCTCAAGAGTTCTATCTGTTCGACATCTACGATATTGATCAGGGCGGCTACATGCTGCCTAGAGAACGGCAAGAGCTGGCCGAACAGCTGAATATTCGTCAAGTGCCCGGACTAGGCATCCAACAGTTGGATTTGGACGTTGATGCACTGCTCAAACTGTCAGAAGGCAAGAGTGTGCTGTGCGACACCACAGAACGTGAAGGTCTAGTGTTCAAACACACCCAAGAATCAGCATCGTTCAAAGCGATCTCGAACCGGTTTTTGCTCAAGAGCAAAGGATAGTTTGGCGAGATCAAGGTTGACACCGTCCCCGGGCGGTGTTATACTATTAAAACTGAAACAAACAACACGAGGGCTCAAAATGACTTATCTAGAACTTCGCAACCTACTCAACACTATGTCAGCACAAGAACTGGATCAGCCTGTTGTCACCTACTCAGGTGATATCGATGACACCATTCGAGTGATCGGCACCAGCCTAAACACTGATGAAATCATGGGCGAACAGATGTTGGACTATCCTGAACATCAGATGTTCCTAGATTTGGAATAATCGAGGTTGACTACTGCCTCGGTTGAGGCTATACTGTATAGACACTGAGCAACTACACAAGGAAAC
>Ga0209953_1000874_pt1 | contig 10079 bp, 6 predicted proteins | sample SalPonred_H2O_MG_FD_185713 | JGI IMG/M metagenome (GOLD analysis project Ga0209953, IMG submission 185713) | Salt pond water microbial communities from South San Francisco under conditions of wetland restoration - Salt Pond MetaG... | ecosystem: Environmental > Aquatic > Non-marine Saline and... | reverse complement strand
CCGTGTCAAAAATTTCAAAAGGATAATTTATTCTTAAACTGTTAAGTTCCGTAGAATCTCTGTTTATACCTAAAACTTTTACGTTATCTTTAACTACCTGTCCTAGCGAATCATTGTATGTTCTATCGTTAGGATCAAAGTAAAATCGATTTTGTTGTAAGCTTCCAAAAATTAAGTCCAAAGACCGTATTCTTATGTTATATGTTCCAGCACGATAAACAAAAGCAATTAGCCAACTCGAATCTAAATTAACATTTGTGATATCGCCTGCGTTCCCTAGAGAAAAAGAATCTACTAGATTTAGATTACTATCTTCTATGAGCTTCCATTCAGATGCGTCATCGTCAAATCTAATACCGAAATTAAAATTTTCAATCATTTGATTTATCATCTGATTCTCAAAACTTTGCGGGAAATCAATTACAAATCTAGGAACGATTCTGGTTGCAACAGCTTCACTAGGAATGATCTCGTTTAGTCTAATCGGTCCTAGACCAGATTCAAGTGCTCCCCGGCCTGCGTTTGTTCCGTCGCCCTGCACGCTAATAACTTTGGTCCAAATATATTCTTTATGTTCGGGTAAAGTCGGTGATCCTAATTGCAATACATTGTTTTTATCGAAGTAATATCCAGCGGGCGGTTCAAATTTTACAAGGGCATTAGAAAAAACATACTTCAAACTGCTTGTTGAGAAAACTCCAGTCTTTAAAAATGTGTTATCTACTGCTGACTGAAAATATCCTGTAGAACTAGAATCCTCATCGGTTATATTGACCCATCTTGTATTTGTATCAGCGAATAAAATTTTATCGTATTTGGTTAGATAAAAGTTATAGAAATCATCGTCTGACAAAACTGGTTCTATTTGCTGTCTTATAAAATTTACAATTTCCGTTCTGTTAGAAAACGTAAGAGTTTTAGTGCGTTCAGTTTCTTCTTTGTAGATGTAACCGTCGTCTGCAAAAACATTGATACTTGAATATTTTCCGCTAGCATCTAAAATATCAAAGTTTCTACTAATTCCGCTTGAAGTTCGATTTATAGATTTTACTTTAAGAATATTTTGAGAACTTGCAAGTGGTGCTAAATTGTAATCCTCGCCGGTGATCATCCTATTCTGTGTATAATACTGAGCCGGTGCTCTTGCACGGATATTGTCTATTGATTCTGTTGCCGATGCTGTGTTTATTGTGTAGTTTAGTCCTAGACCTATTGAAAGTGTATGCAAAACACCTGCTTTGTTTACGTATTCAACATCTATATTGATGTTTTGCATTTCGTTTGGTGCAACATCATAGTCTAAACCGTTAGATACCCTATAGAAAACTCTAAACGCCCCTTGCGGCAAATTACCATATACTCCATCGGCAAATTGAAGTTTTACTCTGTCGTTTTCACGAGTTTCTACAGCATAGATATTACGAACATTTCCTTCAATACTATTAAATGCAATATTATTTCCTACAAGATTAGAAACCTGTGTCCATTTTTCTATCTGTTGGCTTTGGCTATTCAATTTAAACAGCCATACGTCGTTGTTGTTTATATTATTTGCATCTACATTTACTGATTCATTCGTGGTGGGAACTTCTATTTCGAAATCCGCTAATTCTAAACTTCCTTGCTTGAACAGCATGTAAAATCCTGTGTTAGCACTAGCAGGACCTCTACCGTCTTGTCTATAAACAAATCCTAATTGATTGCCCGGTTGCGGATCTTCTTCGTATATTTCTTCCGCATTGGTAAATGCAGTGCTTACAAGTTCAAATGCCATGCTTCTGCCAGCAACAGTCTTTGAATATCCGAATACAGGAACATCTGCCGATGCAGTTCTAAATCTATATTGTTCTGTAGGAATGCCCTGTATTTCTGCGCTGTTTTGCGGACGGCCAAACTCTGTGTTATCAGACATTGCAGCATTCAACACCAAAAGAAACTGTTCTGTCCAGTTTGCATTAGTAGGATCGTTCCAATTAATTACTTGCTGTGCTAGATTTCTTCCGTTGCTGTCTAGAATTGTTTCTGTGGTGCTTACAGAATTAAATTTTAATAATCCTTCTGCTGGAATATTTCGACTGGCGTTATAGCTTAACATTTTAGCTATGCGCAGGACACTTTCTTTGCGTTCGGCTAATTCTATGAAGTTTTCTCTGCTGGCTAAATCTATGCGGAAGCTTAGGCTTTGTCCTAGGAATGATATAGCATCGATTAGGGCAAGGTATTCGGAACTTTCGATATAATCATTGAAATCCTCTGGATAATTTTCTCGTAGATATGTAATAATGACCCTACGAAGATTTTCAAAATCATAGCTTTTGAAATCAGCATTTTTGAATGTCTGATAGATTCTGGTCCAGTCTTCGTTTAGAATTAGATTATTTTGTCGTTCCGTGTTGCTCATATTTTATCCTATACGGTATTTACCAACCTTTAAAATGTGGTCAGTTTATGATGGAGTTTTCTCTATCAAAATTGAATGTCATTTTTTCATTAAGATTAAAAGCAACATATAAAACATCTGCCTGAATGCGCATGCCGAATTCAGTAGTGTCGATTTGAACACTTTGCACAACAACTCTAGGATCATAATTTATTATTGCTTCTACATCTTTTGCAATGATATCTTTGGTCTCTTCTGTGAACGGTTCAAACAACAGGTCCCATATCACAGTCCCAAAATTTGGATTTTCAAGTTTTTCACCTTTACGAATATAGAAATGATTTATTAAGTCTTGTTTAACAAGATCAACATCGTATAGTTTAAAATTTCTTGTTGTTTCACGAGAACTAAAACCTTTGTATGTAAAAGTAACGGTTTCTTGATCTCCTTGGCTTTGCGATTGTTGGGCCACAGTTTTTTGATTGTATAACCTTGCCATTATGATTCTCTATCCGTTTGATCTGGTTTAACCAATGTAGGAATTACATTTTCATGTTGTGCCCACGGTTCGTGCATAGGAATGCGTTTCATAATACTATTTAATGCATAATCTTCAAGATATTTTGAATCGGCCCACACCTTTGTTCCGTCAGTAACAAGATTTGAATGCAATGGTAAATCAGTAATAGTTTCTGCCAATGTTGCTTCGGGTGCTTCTGCAGCTTGTGGTCCGTTCATATCAATTCTTGCGGCAGTTTCTGTATGATTGCCGCCACTTAATATATCAGTTGCTCCAGACAGAGCTGTAAATTTATTATTTTGGTCGGATAATAAATTAAAATCGATGGTGTTATACATACTGGTTGTGCCGTCAGTTCTTATGTCTAAAACATAACTTTCTTCTACATCGCCTTCGCCTACAGCCAACCTGGTATTTCCCTTGATGTTAATATCTAGATTACCATCAACTTCCTCATCGTTTTCGTCTATGTATTTTCTAGTTTCAATCTTTAAATTTGCACCTACTAACAAATTAGTATTAAAAGCACTTTCCATTTGAATACGCCCGCTTTCAAACTCTTTGCTGTCTTGTATCAGACCTTTTTCGTCAGTAGGTTCTGTCTTGCTGTATTCAGCAGAAGCTTTCATGTTTATGTTTCTGCCTGCTTCCATGTTTATGTCACGGTCTGCATAAATGTTTACGTCGTTTTGTGAATGCACACTGATGCTGTCTTCTGCATATACATCAATTTTTCCGTCACTGGTAAGTTCTACCCAGGCAGTTCCGCGGGCGTTTGTGATGTAGATTAAATCTTCAGAATTGTGCAACAACAATTGATGACCTGTTCTGGTTCTTATCCTAAAGCATTCTCCGTAAGGTATCGTGGGTATTCCAGCTTCATCTGCCTGCGTATCTGCATATGCTCCGTTTTCTTCCGATAAAGGTTCTCCTATACCAGCTTCACTAGCAGTTTTAATACGCTGATATCTATCATCGCCGTCATCCATGACAAATGTGGTTCCGCCTAATCTGCTCACAGGCACCGAGGTAAATGTTTGATCATCACGTGTTCCAAGTTTAGAACGTTTAGCGCCTGGACGCCTATCCAATGGTCCGGGTGTGGAAATTCCGTAAACGCTGTTCGGTGGTTCACGCCTTGATGTTGTGGTTAAGGGCCCTCGTATATAATCTTCTAAAGTGCCTTGGGTAAGGTATGTTTCGGCTGCAGGATGCACGGCTTTTGCAATTCTATCTTCATTTATTTCTTGCGTTGTCTGGCCGTTTAACCTTCTGTTTATTTCTGCTACAGGCAAAGGACCTTTCGTTGCATATTTTTCTTTATCTTCATCTGAAATAGAGTAATTTGTATCTGCACCTATTGCAGGCACCATTCTGTGAGCAAATCTAGGTGGGACACATCCTATCCAATAACCTTGTGCTGGATCAGCATCGATAAAAACAACCATTACGGTTGTGCCTACATCAGGTGGCACAAACCACATACCATAAGTTTTTTGTGTGTCGTTGAAATCTTCTTGATTTAAACCCTGATGCTCATATGCAGTATTTCCAAAAAATGGAAACATTGGTCTTACATTATATGGCTGTTCTCCCAACAGATTACCTTGATCTCTCGTAAGGGTTACCTGAAGTCTTCCGCCAAATGTGGGATCATTATGACCAATAACAATTGCTAGTTGTATGCCTTCTAGTTTTGATAATCTAGTTTGGCTGGCGGCGGTTCTTTTATCGGTGCTCATAATCCTCCTCGGATTCTGCCTGCGGCATTGATATCTATTATTTTGTTTTTAACATCTCTATCCACATGGCTGGTCTTTGGAGGTTTTACTTCTCCTTGCTGTGTAGCAAGAGCCTGGCTCTCTTCTTGTCTTAGCGATTCGCCGTCAAAGTCTGAACTCTGTCCAGGCATTCTCAAACACTTCAAATTCTGTTTGAAAACACCACCTTCGAACACATTATCGACCATTACAACTCTGTATATTCCACTGAACACACTTTCTTTTCCGCCATCTGGAAACTCGTATAGTCCTGTATCGATATTTAGATCCGCTGGACTTCTAAATGTAAGATATATGAAAACAGGATTATCTTGATGATTCATTGTGCCGTCTTCAAGAATTTGTCCAGAAAGGGGTTTGCTGAAGTTGTTTGATAATTCATTTTGTTGCAGATAGTATAGATCTCCTAGAATTTCTAAGTTTACAGTCACTAAATCTGCACTCGAACCATTTATAAAAGCATCATGGAATCTTTCTGCAACCAATTTAGCAGTGGTTTTTGCGTCGGCTCCGCCACGTATCCTGCTCGTTTGCGCTTTTCTAGGTCGTCCTGAATTTAAGTTTCCTGCTTGTGCTTTTTTGTCACTGCCTTCGGCGGGTTTATAGGTTTGAACCTTTTGTTCTGCAATTCCGCCTTGGTTTTGATTTTGAGGATCTTTAGAACTGGATTCCTCCGTCGGATTGATTCCTACATAGAATAAATTGTTTATTTCAATATCAAAGGTTAAAATATCTGCGTTCTGTCCGCTGTAGATGTATTCATATTTTTTAACTATCTGCTTTTGTAATTCATCATAACCTAAACCAGGAGTAGATGGATTTCTAAACACCGTATGATGAACTTTGTATGGAACAACACGATAAGTTATCTTTTTGGCATAGTCACCTATCAAGGGGTCGTAATCCAACAATTCTACCTGAACATCTAATCTAAACCATTTTACAAATCCTTTCTCTAGTTTGTCTGCTTCTATGGCTTGAGCCGCATATTCTGTTGACAGTGCGCACTGAGTTATAATATCCGTCAAGGTTTGCGCTTGGGTAAAGTGAAAAGTTCGCTGTTTGACATCTACACGCATCTTATCTCGGATTACCCTTCCTTCTTCGTCTTTGGTGTCAGTGTCTTTTGCAAAATTAAAGTTTCCGCCCTGTGTTGCGTCAAATCCAAAAGTGCTTTCCCCTATGGGATTTCTAAGGTTGCTAGAGTTAACTCCTGTTTTATTACCGCCAATGCTGGTTGTGCGCCTGGATCTAGAAAAAGTTGCAGAATCAGGCGTTTCGACGGCGCCTGATACACCAGAAAAATCTGATCCTATTGACGGAAACTGGATTTCGTAAACGTCAGGAAATGTAATTTTTCCTTCGGATAATAGTTTTTCCTCATTTTTGTTGAGGAATGCCGCCAAACTGTTTGGTCCGGTTTGCAATAATTCTTTAAGTGTTCCTTCTTTATCTGGAGTGATAGCAATATCTCTATACAAAGAATTGGTTATGTCGCTGTAGGCTGCATGATTATATGGTGTTGCTTTGACGGTATAAACACTGCCCGATTCTGTAACTTCGAACGCAACTTTTGTTAATCTACACACAAAAAATTTAGGTTCGACTGTGGATAATACTTTACCATCTTGATCAAATCCTGTAATGTCAAGTCGTAAAACATAAGGTGCGTTATCAAGATAGTTTGCATATCCAGCTGCAATTGCCGCATTTTGCATGCTTTGTAGTAAAAATCCCATACTGTATGGTTCATAAATTTCAAATTCTATGCTTACTGCATTTGAATTACCAACCTGCGGATTGGGCTGAATTATGGTTCTCATGTTAAAGTTGTCAATGTAATATTCAGGACTGAAATATTTGTTGTTGCCCGCGAATATCTTAGCACGCTGTTGATCGAATCTACCTGCACTGCTAAAAATTACATTTGTTTCGTTGGTGCGTCCAGATTTTTCATCAACATATTTGTAATCTGCAAACGAAAAATCTTTAGTTCTATATAAACTAGGATTATTAAACTGTTGCGGTGTTAAGCAAGCCATTGTCCAAAGAGAGTTGTATGATGCAAATTGCTCAAGGGTGTTAGGTTGAACGCTTGGAAGATTTGCACTGGAAGTATTAGGCTGTCTGGTTGGGTCTTGTTCGTATTGTGTCGGAACACCATTTTGAAAATCTTGAATTGCACCTTTTATGTCTATGTCTGTGCTTACCGTAGCATCACCTTTTTTGACTTTTAAAAATTCAGGAAGCTCGCCCGAGGGTGTGCCTTGTGTTATAGGTGTGCCGTCTGGTTTTTTATTTCTAAAACGGGCCAACTGTTCTTGGGTTCCGTATATTCTTTCTGTTTTTCCGCTCTTTTGTATTTCAACATAATCCAAAGATCGATCTATGTTAAAATTACGAGATGATCTAAACCCTCCTGGTAGAATCTGTCTTTCAGTAAATTCAGCCATTATACACCTAAATATCTATTTAAATTGCTTTTCTTTGGCAGTTTTATTTTTGTGCCCGGCTTAAAGTCATAGATGGGATCTTTCAGCACATCCATATTTCTTTGCACAAATACCCACCATAGTTTAGGAGTTCCATACAGATCATAAGACAACAGATCGGGTCTATTTTCGTATTGATTTTCTATGGTGTATGTAAAATCATCTGCTTCAGCGGGTATGGGTCTAATTGTCAATAATTCTAAGTATTGATTGTTGTCGGGGGTATCTGCATATGGAGAATATTTGTTATAAATGGCCATTAGATATATCCTTTCCCGCTGGTGCCTGGTCCTGTGGTCATTGTGCCTCTGGCATAATCTTGCAGATTAAACTGTCGTAAACTGCTTCTGTTGTATATCGGAGCAAGATTAACGCTCATATTCTGCAGTATCGGAACCCAAGTATTGTTTCCGTTCCAGGTTGTTTTGATATAGTTTACATCGTTATCATAGGTCACATTGAAATTTGTGACCACAACCGGAATGTTATTGAACAAATTTGACCCGTATGCAAATAGATAACACACTAGCGGCGGATTTCCTACGTTTGCGCCTTGTCCATAAAACATTTTGGTTGCTGTTCTTAAAAATTGGGTCGCTGCCAATACATATTTGGCATCACCATCAGACTCTACAGAAAATTCTCCATTGATTTGAATTTCATCTACTTGGCTGTTTTGATAAGCCATTACCGGGTAATTGGTGTGCACCGGATTGATCTCATCGTAATTAGCCCGTGTGCTAAATGTAAGCTGGGGTTGGTAAGGAAAAATAAGCCCGTTGGTGGTTTTAAGTTTGCTTAGTAGATCAGTTTGTCTAACTCCTAATGCATTCCAATCGCAGTTTATTCTCACGCGCCAATCGTTTACGGGTGTTGCATCCACAACGGTAGCTTGCCCAACTTCCCCTGAACTAAATAGTTCTGCAGCATTAGGAATATTCGCTCCTCTTTTTAAACTTAATATGTCATCAATCTGTCCAGCAGCCTTACTGACCGATCCTGCAAAGTCCAACAATCCTTGGGCTAGATTTCCCCCTGAAATTTTGTCTAGGGCATCGCCGAATCCGTTGGCAACGCCGCCCACTGTTTCTGTAAGCGTGTTGACATCAGGTAATTGTCCAAATGCATTTGATAAATCTGTCTGTATAGATTGTGCTCCTCCAATAGCATTGGTTGATAAAGGTCCAAGACCAGATCCCGCTGGGCCATCTGCTTCAATCTTGCCTCCGGTGAGCTGGTTTAACCCGCTACCGAGCTGGCCTCCAAGTCTATTAAGTTTAGAATCAAGCTCTGCTCGATCAAGCTCACTGTATGCATCAACTGCGGCAGATTGGGCATCTTGTGCAAAACTTTGTGCTTGTTCTGCAACTCCGCTTGCAAATTTTGCTAAAGGGCTTATACTAAGAGTCATGAATATCTCCAATTTACTCTATTTATTTGTAGAAAAATATGCTACTATAATAAAAACACAGGAAAACCTATGACCCAAAGACGAGTGAAATATCTAAACAACCGTGATCTTCTAAAAGAGATACACAAAAGTAAAAATACGTTTTGTTCCTACGAAAAGCCAGAATATCATCAATATGATTTGATTGTAAGTGACTTAGACCGAATCAATATCAGGACAACAGCAGAGGCAAAACGAAACCAAGCATCCAGGCTTGCAAAAGAAGCACATGAACTTGCATGCCAAGACTACAAAGGTAAAAAACCCAGCATTAAAGATTTTGAAATAGATTATCGAAAAATTAAAAAGACAGATGTAGTGTTTCGAGTAATGACTTTTGAACACGTGCCATTGGCTCCTGGTAGGAAGAAAACTGTAAAAACCACAGCAGATGCACACGAGAAGGTAAATTTTCCTCCATTCCAACATTGGAAGTTTGATGAAAAAGGTAATCTAATTTGTGTGGGGAAGAGTCATTGGCGAGGAGACCTACACACTGGACATTTTGATAAAGAACGCGGGCAGGCTACCAACGAACTAGCGAAGATGTGGATGAAACTGTGTGAAAGATACGCCACACGCGGCAATGTAAGAGGATACACCTACAACGACGAAATGCGAGGTCAAGCTATTTTACAATTAGCACAAATAGGACTTCAATTTGACGAATCCAAATCAGACAATCCATTTGCGTATTATACCGCCGCTGTAACAAATTCTTTTGTGAGAATTATCAATATCGAAAAACGCAATCAAAATATTCGAGATGACATATTGGAAATGAATGGTATGAACCCCAGTTGGACGAGGCAGAACGAGGGCAGAGATAATGGCCTCGAACACGAACGTGGCACTACTTCTAGCAATGATGATTGACCTTTGTGATTTTTGATCTTATACTAGTATTGGAGGTAGTTTAATGCCATTATTTAAAAAAGCGGCGTGTTTTACGGACATTCATTTTGGCCTAAAAAGCGGAAGCCGTGTGCATAACACAGATTGTGAAGAGTTTGTGAAGTGGTTTTGCAAAAGAGCACAGGAAAAAGGTGCGGAAACCTGTATCTTTTTGGGTGATTGGCATCACAATCGCAGTTCCACAGACGTATCCACCATGAACTACACACTGAGCAATTTAGAAAGGCTCAGCAAAAACTTTGAAAAGGTGTATTTCATCCTGGGCAATCACGATCTGTTCTACAAAGACAAGCGTGAGATCAACTCCGTGGAGTTTATGCGCCTGTTCCCCAATGTTGTTCCTGTCAGAGAACCATTCACAGAAGGCGAAGTCACTATTTTTCCCTGGTTAGTGGGAGATGAATGGAAGCAGATTGAGAAAAACACCAGTCGCTATCTGTTCGGACACTTTGAACTGCCCAGTTTCTACATGAACGCAATGGTGCAGATGCCAGATCACGGCACGCTGAGAGCCAGCCACTTCCAAAATGCGGAGTATGTG
>Ga0209953_1000873_pt1 | contig 10081 bp, 12 predicted proteins | sample SalPonred_H2O_MG_FD_185713 | JGI IMG/M metagenome (GOLD analysis project Ga0209953, IMG submission 185713) | Salt pond water microbial communities from South San Francisco under conditions of wetland restoration - Salt Pond MetaG... | ecosystem: Environmental > Aquatic > Non-marine Saline and... | reverse complement strand
GTCGCCAGACGCGGGCAGGCCGTTCACATCTTCAATCGCATACAAGCCCTGCTCTTCAAACAAGGTGCGGATGCCATTTTCAAAATCAGGGTCGTCAAGAAATGTCGTAGTGGCCGAGACGCCCGACGTGTACCCCGATTTATTCCCGGAGTAATCCACCGCTCGAAGAAAGTAAAAACGGGTCACATCAACGCCAAGGTTCGTCCTGACAAATTGATCGCCCCATATCTCGCCAACCAGCGTCGCCCCCGAAGTCGTGTTTGACGTGTTCTCCCAGACCTCAATATAATTCAAGTCAAGGTCTGCCGGGTTCGTCCAGTCAATCGTAATGTATCGGAAGCCGCCGGTAACAGACACACCAGTAGGTGCACTTGGGATGGTGTCATCTTTCCCAGTGTTTATTGTAACTGTAGCCCACTTAGAAGAAGTACCAAAGTCATTGACTGCCTTGACCCTAATACTATACATAGAGTCGTCTACAGCAGAAGAGATAGTATGCTCATTGGTAGCACCATCCACACGGACACTGCCACTGATAGCCCTTGCCTCCGGGGAATTGTTCAGGTTTTGCTCAAACTCAGTTTGTGTGAGGCTAGAGCCACCTCCAGTATTATAGAAGTCAAAACCCTCTTGGTCAGGGTTCCTACCTAGAATGTTATTGTAACCATTGAAAATAAAGGTTTCCCTAGCAGTGGGAGAACCCCCAAGAGACGTAACCTCTCCTCCATAATCTGCAAAATTAAAGGCTGCTCTACCCCACTCTACAATATACTCAGAAACATTAGAGTTGACAATAGCATCCCAGCTAACCAAGATTTTACCTACAAAGGTGCCATCCCCATTCAGGAACCCACTAGGGGTAGCTGTCAGGTTAGTAACTGCTAATCCTGCAATAGGGGAAGGGACATTAGCGTTATCCCCCTCAAAGGTTACACCATCATCCACCTCGTCAAAGACATTCTCAGTCACCTCACGAAGGGTAAGCTCTACTTGAATGTCATACTCATTGACTGTACCAAAACCCCAATTAGTAACCTCAAAGGTCTTGTTAACCCACCCAAAGCGGGCGAGGCTAAGGTTAATCACATCACCAACTTGCACACGGAAAGCATTGAGGCCAAAGGAGGCACTGACTGTAAGTTGCTGTCGGTTACGCTCAAGAATGATTCTGGCAATCCTACGGGCCTCTGCACTGGTGTTAGTGAAAGGCATCTCTAAATCAATAGAACTCTCAATACCACCATCAGCAGTAAGGAAAGCTTCTTGTGTCACAGCGGGGAACGTGGTAGTAGAATAGTTAGTCTCAGGCCCCCGGAAGGAACCTTGCACTGTATTGAAGTTATCCCTACGGCTGTGCCTTGTGGAGACATTGATAGAGGAACGTAAGTCATCCTCATTAAAGCTCTCTGTGGGAGGAGTCCAGTAGGCAGGCTTCATACGCCACTGACCTTGAGCGTACCACAAGAGGCCCCCCATAGAGGACAAGATACTATTCAAGAAGTCGTATGGCTGAATACCTGTAGTAAAGGCACCATTGCAAGTGTAGAAAGGAGAACCATCAAGGGCACTCCGCTCACATACATCGGCTGCTGTAGAGACAAGATCATCATCAACCTGAATATCCTTTTCCCCAAGCCCGAAGTCTTGAGTGAGGTAGTCTCGGATACACAGTGCAGGGTTATCACTCCACTCCCAAGTAGATTTATCATCAGGGTCATGGGAAACCTCACGAGGGTCATATACCTTACGACCTTTAATGACTGCTGTGATCTCGGGTACACCAGTAGGGAAGTTATCCCCATCAAAACTCCTACCCATACGGACATACATATAGGCCAGACCACGGAGCCTGTGATCTGAAGTCCATTTGTTATCAGGAATAGATGCTATCAGTTTGGTAGAAGCTGTTTGGTCATCTGCCCCAGTCCAGAATTGCATGGCAAGACCATTGTACTCATCAAAGTCATAGTCCTCTACTACAGTCTCTGTACCATCAGATGCAACTTCAACCAGCTTAGTAGGGACAAGTACAGCGAAAGGGTCATTCAGCCAAGGAGTAAGGTCTGTAATACCCGTAACTGCGCCTGCACCAGCAGCAGTGTTGGCCTTCCACTCAGCCACCTTATAGGAGTTGACATAGACCTCCTCGTAGGACTCAACCTCATGCCCAGCCATAACCTGAACACGGTGCAAGAAGCGGGTACCCTCAGAGCCACCTTCTCCACTTAGGAAGTCAGCAGCTACAGCACCAGCAACCCTCTCTTGGCCGTAGATAATCTGGTGGTCCAAGTTAGAGCCACGGGTAGTCACAGTATAACCTTGAGCACCGGGTGTGGTAGGCTTAGGTGTCAAAGCATTGATAGCTGCACCAATAGCAGTGGACACAAGGAAGTGGGATAACATAGTACCCCCAATGAACATACTACCAGCGGTCACAAGACCACCAGCCGTAAACCCTGTACCTACTGCTGAAAGTAGTGCTGAACCTGCTGAGATAGCCATTTATTCGCCTATATACTTAGTGTGAATCGTTTCGGTTTTCTTGAAGTGGAGTCTCTCCAGCACAGGGGAAAAGTCCTTATGAGTCTTGGTGTTTATCATCAATACAGATACCCCATCATCTTTAAGGCACCTCTCAGCAAACTTAATGAGGCGGATACCGCAGAAGCCCTTACGGTATTCCTTCTGCAAGAAGATAACATCATTCCTAGCAAACAAGTGGTCTCGGTAGTGGAGGTTAGGCTCAACAAAGACTGCAAAGTACCCTACAAGTTTACCATCATCCCTAGCAGTAAAGATACGGAAAGCACCTATACCCTCTAGTTGTCTATAGGCATCCCAATTAGGGTTAAGCTTAATCTTCTCTTTGTTAAGAGCAATCTCTTCCCAGTGTTGTTCAATCAGGTGTTGACAATCTTCAAATACGTCATCAATGAACTCTTGCTGGTAAATCAATCTTTAATTCCTTTTCCCCAAGGAAGCTTCTGGTTTTGGGTAGAAGCTATATAGTCAAGCCCCTTATCACCGGGGAATTTACTTTTTTGGTAGGAAGATGTATATCTAAGGACACGAGGGCGCTCTAGGTCAATCATCTTGTTCTCTACTGAAATCTCAATAGTCCCACTATCAGCACTTTCAAAGATATTCATAGTGTCCATATAACCTGCAAAGACACTTACGTACTGATCCTCAGACCCTACAACCCCAAAGTAGATATTGCATCCACGGTTTTGGTACGGCTCATTAAATGCCTTAGTCAGTAGTTCACTAGGAACACCACTGATAGTAATAGTGGCCCCTTGCGCAGAAATCTCAGAGGTCTCTGACACACGAGAGATTGACATAAGCTCACCAGCCCCAAGGTACTCCTTAGAGTTAATAGTCTTAGTACCATAACCTGACCACAAGTATAACTCATTGGGGCTATCAAACAGTAGGTCAACTGCAAAGAAGGGCTGGATAGTAGGTGCACCAACAGCAGTGTTTACTTGAGTTGTAATATCTCTACTCATGTCAAGACCTCCACGGCTGAAAAGCTTATCCCATAGGCGCTGTTATTATTTACATCCCACTCTGTTACAGGGGAAGACAAACGGAAGACACCTTTAGGCTCTGTGAGGGTAACTGAGGAACTTGTGTAATCAGACCTTAGTGAAGGCCATATCTCTAGTGTCCCATTACCACTCTGGTCTACAAGCACCTTGTGCAGTTTAGCACTAGAACCTGAGCCGAGTTGGATGTAGTCACCTGCTAACAGGGTACCAGTCATGGATACGGTGACACTTTCATCCCCAGAGCTACCTGTAATAGAGGCACTAGAGGCTAAACCTTGAGGAGAGTCATAGTCAGGATCACCCAAAAGGAAAGTACCAAACTGACCCTTCAAGGACATAAGCATAGCTACCCAAGCTGCTGACAAGTCTCTCCGAACTGGTGGGATACTAATGTCAGCTTCCCACCGTTGTCCGGGATGTCGGATTATCTGCTGACTAAAACTGAAAGAGGATTCAGTCAGTGATACAGCGTTACGAGCACGTAGGGTGATATTAGCGATCCCAATATCAGTCGGGGTGTTCACTGGGTATGATATAGCCATATTAGCCTCTAAATGCTGCTTTCATTGATCCACCTTTGCGGCGTTCGTCTACAATTGTCTTTGTAGTGTATTGAGCAATCTGTGGCATAGACTGACCAATGATACGCTTAACTGATTCATCACCATTAGCTTGGAAGTGGAATGTTTGGTTGACTACCACAGGCTGCTGCCCACCCTCCATCTGAACGCCCAACTTGCCGTTGCTTCCGCGCTTGAGTGGCATGATTGCTTCCGGCCCAGCTTCTCCCATAAGACCCATACCACCCCTCATCGGGAACATGGTCGCCCGGTTGACAACACCACCATCTGCGTATGCGGTGACATGCTCCCCACCGCTGATGACGTTTCCTTTTGCACTAGGGAGGACAGAACTTAGCCCTTTTGATAGAAGACTACCAATACCTGCGGCTGCTGGTTCAGCTACTTGCTGTTTGTAGACCTCCAGCAGGATATTACGAAGCATTCCCTTGAAAGCATCCTCAACAGACTTAGAGCCATCCACCATAGTCATAAAGGCATTAGAGATATGCCCCTCTATGGTGTTCATCAGTTGTTCACGTTGCTTCTCAGCTTCAGTGGCTTTCCTGAGTGCTTCTTCTGTAGCTACAATAGCCTCAATACGACCTTGCTCAATAGGAAGACCCTTATCAATAAGCTGGAAAGTGATTTCCTTGATACGAGCTTCTTCCTCTGATAACTTAGAGAGTTTTAGTTTACGATCTGCTTCTAGCTGGAGTTTCTTGAGGTAATCTTCTTGTACCTTTTCGGCAGAACCGCCACCGCTTGGGGAACTTCCTCCAGAAGTTGTTGGTTGAGGTATAAGGTTCCTTGTAGGACGTTCGTCTAAGTCGCCAAAACCCAGTCTACTAAAGCCCGTGCCGGTTTCTCTCCCTGCATCCACACTAGGTAGACCAAAACCTAAACGTGGTTTACCTGTATCATCAGGGATACCGGCTTGTTTGTTTAAGGCAGTATTGTACTTAACGGCTTCACTAGCAGCTACCCCCATGTTAGAGGCTAGTAGGCCAGCTTGAGCGGCTAGGCCAGAAATAGAAGTAGAGTCTATTGTGTTTTTGAAATCTTCTGCCGAGTCACTGGAATCCTCCATTGCTTTTTGTCCAAGAGCAGCAGCCCTGAGGACAGCTTCTAACTCGGACACTATCTTAGAGACCTCAGGAGGAATTGTCTGAGTAGATGTGAACATTGAGTCGATAAGGTCGAGAGTTTGAGAGGCAGACGTAGCTACACCCTTCATAGAGTCAGCTCTGTCAAGATTTTTAAGAGCAGAGTCTAAATCGAGAGCTTGTGTTGTAGTCAGACCTATATCTTCTGCCGCCCTCCTCATTGATTTTCTGGCTTGCTCTAATGATTTTTCAGCTTGATCGAAGGCAGAGGCATTACTTATAGTTCTCTCACCAAGACTATCTGATACGATATTATACGCCTCTAGTTCACCCCTAAAAACCCCAAAATCCTTGCGGAAACTTGAAAGGTCAGACCTTAATTGAGTAGAAGCCCCTTGGAGATTTCTAAGAGCATCTGACACAGAAGCTTGTGCAGCAATTCGAGAAGCTCTTTGGACTTCATCAGCAAAATCTCCAAAGTCTTTTGCCAAGTCCCTTATAGGTTTACCAGCCCGTTCAAAGCTTGTTTTAACTGAGCCAAGGGCACTATCTAAAGATTCTATAGAATCTTCTGCCTTCTTGGTTGATTCTCTGGTCCTCATAAAAGCAGCACCAAGTGCTGTCATAAGGGGGATAGCAACACCAAGGACAGAACCAATTAGAACCATCTTACCCCCAAGGAGAGTAAGGGTACCTGCAACCTGAGTAGCCTGCTGACCGAAAGCAACAAAAGCGTTAGTGCCAGACTGTACCTGAACAATAAAGTCACCAACCTGATAGCCTGTCTGCTGGGTGATGGTACTCATCCGCCCAATACCACGAGAGTTTCTGTTAGTGGCAGCGGCCATATTTTGTTGTGCGATAGTGGCTCTTTGTATGCTTTGTGTAGTTTGGTCTACAGCCACCTCAGAGGCACGCATAGACTTGGTGTACCTAAAGACAGATTTCCTAGCCTCTTCATAACTGAAACCCGCTCTGGTTAAGACTCTTATAAGTTGAGTTTGCCCTTTGAAGTAGGCTTGGCTAGACATACGCCCTCTGTCCATCTCAGAGGCAAGTCTTTTTGCACTATTCTGCACTTTGACCAAAGCACGTTCAGCTTTCAGTACATCTTGGGAGCCAACAACTTTTACGTCTAAGAGGATATCAGCCATGTTCTACTTTCTTGTACTGGAGAGATATATGGCGTCCAATCTTTTAAGGATACCTACCTCATAAGGATTTATAGTATTCCCTGTAAGTTCCTTCCAAGACTGAATGTCAGGATAGCTTATAGGGTTAGGGCCGGAGAAGCCTTGGGTCCGTGCTTGTGATAGTTGCAAGAAAAAAGACCAGACATGAGACAAAAGCTTAGGGAACTCATAAGGGTTCTCTAGTTCTTCTGGCGCATGTCCGGTCATCTTCCTTACTTGTTCTAGGTGCTCTCTCTGAGTAATACCTTTGTCGTCAGTCTGTAAAAGGGATAATTCATGCTCAGCCCAATCACACAAGGTATTACTCAGGGATTCGTAAAAGCCTCAAAGGAGTTCAAGCCCTCCTGAAGTTGGTCAACAATCCAGAAACCCGCCTCGCCAGAATAGACCTCCCTAGCCTTCTTCTTGTTTAGTTTAGGTTTCTCCTCACCGTAAGTAATGTCCCACTCTTTAGTGATACCTACAAGCAAATCCAAGGAGGAGGACTCATAGTCCTCTACAGTGAACTCTTTTTTCTGTTCCTTGATACGCTTGTTGGCTTGCTCATAGACTACGGCCTTATACTCCTTAGTGTGTGGAGCATAAAGGGTCACAGTCATTGGGGTCTTGTCATCATTCTCAAGTGTATTATCTGTACCGGGGTACTTAAGAGTGACAGTAATTACGTTGGATTTAGGTACAATTTTTGAAAGGTCCATGTCGGGGTGTCCTATTAAGTTGTGTCGGGTGTTCATTTTATGCAGTAGGGGAAGCCACCCGACTAGCCTCCCCCACCTAGCCTCTTACGAGGATTCTTTAAGCCGGACGTGTAATCTCGATGTTAGTCTCAGCAGTAGCGTCAAACAGTGCAACAAACGGCAAAGTGATAATACGACTGGTCTGACCTTCAACAGGAACGTCCGCACCATTAATCTTAATCTTGGGGAAAGAAAACGTGTAAGTGTTAGCTCCTGTAGGGTCGTCTACAGACACATTCAGTGCAGTCTCGGTCTCATTAATGAAACGGTTAATCAAAGCATCATCCTTGAAGTAGGCTGTGAAAGTACCTTCCACTGTAGCCATACCAGTCTCAAGGCAAGGTGCTGAGTCATCCCCTACAACAAAGGTAGGTGCCATAGCGTTGTCAATTGAGAAATCAATAGAAGTAATAGGAACAGAAGTTGTAGCATTCCCTACATTACCGATGTTCACATCACCAGAGTAAGCATCAAAAGGCTGTGAAATAGTGGCTGCATCCACAGTTTGACCTGTACCACTGATTGTCATATCCTTACCAACCATAGAGAAGGTTGTGGTCACCATCTGGTTAGGAGCGATGGAGAAAGAAGCACTAGAGACTGCCATACCTGTAAAGAGACGGAATTGGTCAATGTCCTGTGCAGCGTCCTCAATAGAGAAATACTTAGGTGTGCTACCAACTTTAAGGGAAGTAGTCGCCCAAGCATTCTGAAGAGTACTCTCAAGAAAAGGGTCAAAGTTGCCATCACGAAGGTCAACTGCAATATCACCACCCGCTTGACGGTTACCATGACGGTCAACTCGAAGCATACGGTCAGGTTGGATTTCATTCCCTGTAACCCGATCTTTAGTCAGATTCAGGGAGTGTGTGTTAAAGGGGATAGCTGTAAAGTTACCAGCCGGGGTGGTACCAAAGTCGGACTCTACAATGTAAGAAAGGCCACTACGGCTCCCTTGTGAAAAACATGCCATAAGGGGTTCTCCTTAGTTAAAGACGTACCAGCCGCAATTAACTGGAACCATGAAAAATGCCCCATCCGGCATACCTTGCTCTCGTTCTGCATAGCGGATGGATATGATAGTGCTGCCATTGGTTACGTCTGTCGTAGCCTCAAAAGCATCAATAATCTTGTCTGCCAAATCATCAGCAGCACTTGGGCCAAGACCTTCAGGAACAAAGCAGTCAACTCTGAAGATACCTTGGTAGTATTGTTGTGGGTTAAGGCCTCTAACCGCAGGTTCACGTACCGTGGGAATTAGCCGGGGTTTAACGAAGCTCTGCCCTGTGGTTGGCTCATAGCTCAGGTTCTCCCAAGCTATCTCAGGTAAGTCAGTAATGCCAGTCAGTGTTACCTCTAGTGCTGCACGGATGTCATCATAGATACTTGCCATTACCTAAACCTATCCCTAACTTGAGCAAACACTGCATAACCGGGCCTACGCCAACCTTCGCCAGTCTCGACACTCTGTGCATGAGGGGAGCCATTAGACAGAACAATAAGAGGGTTCTCTAGGGGCTTGAGTGTCTCAATGTCTGCTAGGAGTTGCGACAAACCCTCTCGGCGTTTAGCTTGTGGACTTTGATTACGAGGTTTATTTTTTGAGGTTCTACCACGACCAGAACTGTAGCCGTGTTTCATACTGAATGAGGTGACATAAGCACCAGTATCCACAGGGGAACGTGAGGTAGCAAACTGAGCAATATCAACCAGCTTGTCTTTAGCCCTCTCCTCTGCTGTCTGCCCCAACAAGTCCGTCTTCTTCATTAGACTTGGGCTTACTTTAGCTTTCATATCATTCCCTCACTTGACAAATGTAGCAAACCAAAGTGTCAGCATGGTAAATCTTTTGCACAGAAACTACTTTTACAGTGTCCCCAAAGCCTATAATGAAATCCTCAGAATCAGGCTCAGGGAGAGATACACCGAAAATGTCTTTAGAGGGTAAGAGTGCCTTACGGTCACCCGAGAGGATGCTGTCGTTGTTTACCTCAGACAAACTGAAGCTAGACATATAGCACTTGACAAGGTGATCGGTATTGTCTGTTGACACCACAGTACCTGTCGTAGGGTCATACGGGTCATAGAGAGACTTCCTAAGAGTTACCTGTTGACCAAACTGGTTCACCATAGTCTGCATAGCCATAGCTGTAAGAGTAGCCATTAGGTGTCCTCATAGCCGAAGTCCATGCCATCATAAGTAGGTGGGTTCCAAAAGCGGTCCCTACGGAATGTTGGCTTCACACGGTTAGTCTGCTCTCTAGCAATCTCAATGTCAGTCTTAGTGATACCACCAGCTTTGATACCCAAGCCACCACCAGTTTTAAGGCTTTGATACTCTAGTTGGTCTGCCAGCTTAGAATACTGTTTGGCAAGGTCGCTGTACTCTACAGACAGTTGACCATCTAGTTCTGTAGTGACCTGACGAGCATACTTACCGGCGATAGCCCTAGCTACCCAAGCTGCTGCGTAATAAACATTGTCGTTACTTTCACTTAATGCAAAAGCAATCTCTTCATCTTGCACTTGTTGGTCATTTGTATCAGTATCACCAACCAAAAGCCTAACAGCGTCTAGACGCGCAGCAGCATTACCTGTACCCGCATTAGTGGGGTCATATGTCCAAGTCATGGCTTACACCTCCTGTTCGCAAATAATGCCTACATCAACCGAGGCCGGGGCTACCGCAAAGACGACCGTGCCGTCGCGGTCGATCAGGTAGTGATAGCCAATGTCTCGCCAGCCGCGCTCATCTACGTGCCACCGCCGGACCTCCGCCACCTTGTCTGATGTCGCCTGCCCGACACGCCAGTCCGCTCTAGTCGCCGTTGCGTGGATGATGATTTCGTTTAGCGGTCGCATGTCGCGCCTCCTATATTACTGATCGCCCTCGCGCAGATACCGCAGGATTTCCGCGATGCTGTCCTCTGC
>Ga0209953_1000871_pt1 | contig 10094 bp, 15 predicted proteins | sample SalPonred_H2O_MG_FD_185713 | JGI IMG/M metagenome (GOLD analysis project Ga0209953, IMG submission 185713) | Salt pond water microbial communities from South San Francisco under conditions of wetland restoration - Salt Pond MetaG... | ecosystem: Environmental > Aquatic > Non-marine Saline and... | reverse complement strand
ATGCCTTCGGGCAAAAATGCAAACGATATCCGTGCTTATCTAAAAGAATATGAAATTAAGATGGGGCATAAAGTTGATGTGTTGTTGGTAGACTACTTAGATTTGCTTATGCCTATCAGTCGTAAAGTTGCTCCTAGTGATCTGTTTGTTAAAGATAAATTTGTATCTGAAGAGTTACGCAATTTAGCAATGGAACAACAGTGTGTGTTTGTTACAGCCGCACAGTTAAACCGAGGTGCTGTAGAAGAAGTAGAGTTTGATCATTCGCATATCAGTGGAGGATTATCTAAGATTCAAACAGCAGATAACGTATTCGGTATCTTTACAAGTCGTGCAATGCGTGAGCGTGGACGATATCAGATTCAGTTAATGAAAACACGTAGTTCAAGCGGAGTCGGACAAAAAGTTGATTTAGAATTTGATATTGACAGTTTAAGAATTACCGATGTTCCTGAAGATGAACAAGACGGTGGCTATGGAGAGAATAGAGGCGGATCGAGTATTATTGATCAAATTAAAAGAAAAAGCAATGTTACCTCGTCAGACGATCCGGATCCGACATCCGGAAAGCCTATAGGAAAAATTGGAACTAATGTCCAAAGTACCAAGCTAAGAGAAATCCTCGGTACAATGGGAGACGATGATGAAGTCTAACATTGTAATACTAACAGACTGGATTCCCCACGAATACAGTTGTAATATTGATGTTGATTGGCCTAGAGTTCACAAACAAGTAAGTGAACAAACTTTTGAGAAACTTAAAAAAAGAGAATTGGATCTAGATTGTCAATTAGTAGTAGAAAAGAAAAGAGATGCTATTAGATTAATTGCAGAATTTTTTAACGAACAGTCTTATTTAGATTTTAAAAAATCTATTTGAATTTTTTAAAGAAATTATTACCAGACACTTTAGATAATAGTTTTTCCCCGAACGGTACTAAATCCTGTCGACCTTCGTTGTAGTTTTTTATCCATCTATCTTTCATATTAAGATCAAGTTCATCTTCCCAAAAGTTATCATCTAACAGATCGTCTTCTGCGAAGACGCCTTGGTGAAATCCTTGTGTCAGATCAACTGCATCACCGTTTTGGAAAAAATTTACAACCTTGTCCGCCATTATATTATGATTGCGATAACACAAGTGATTATATCGAGGATCTAAGCCTCGTAGTAAATATGTTGTATCTAATTCTGGATTTTCTTTGTAGCCTTTAAACTCCGGTTTTTGAACATCTTCAAACAGGCTACCGTTTGCTACGTAGTAGTTTTCGTAATCTTCTGCTTCCCCTAAAAATTGAGGGAAGCCCAGCATAATTAAAGGCTTTGCTAAATTATGTTTTTCTAAAGCTCTATCCAGCCATGCTAATCTATGTATTAACCACATCGTATCTAACTGGGGTCGTTGTACTTCTGTAAAGTATGAACTAATAGCTTTTACTTGATTTTCACTTGCAAAGTTTTCTAGATCTATAATGCTAATATTTGTTGTATCGGGTTGATCGTGAAAAAACCAAAACCTCCAAGGATCCGTCAACACAATTATCAATCTATCGTTCTTGTTAAATCCTAATTTAAAAATCTTATGCAATTGTGCCCACGCAAAGTCTTGAGCACTGCCGTGACACGAATGATTTTGTAGACTTAAGTTTAATAGTTTTGCAACCTGTTCAGGCCATAATTCTTTATCAGGTAGTGGTCTTTCAAAAGTAAACAGTTCTGGCGGCGAAGTGAAAGAGTCTCCTACAACAAAAAGTCTAGACATATTACTTTGAATACTTCTCTACTTTAGCTACCCACTCGACTGCATTTTTACGAGTCATTTTTTCAGCAAGGCCTCTTGCGGCTTCCCATGCTTGACTTTCATCGACATACTCAAATCCTGTCAGATCTTGTTGTTGGACACGTTCTTTGGTTCTTGAGTTTTCGGCGATTACTTTATAGTATGTTTTCATATTAATTCCTTACTGTGTAGTTATATGTTAACACAATTCTTCTTTCGTGCTCTATTGGAGTTTGTGCAGAATGATAGTGCAATCCATCAAAGTCAAACCATGCATTTTCAACAGGAGAGCTTCTATGACTTTCCGTGTATTTTGTTGTTTTGTGTTTTTCTTTGTAGATTATTGTGTCCCCGTCAGTATTTATTAGATAAAATAAACCTGTACGATGCGGACGATAGTCGTCGACATGCGGCGGAAAAATTACAGGATGCGGAGACCTAGTGTGCATTCCTAAACGAATTCTATACAATTGATCCAGTTCTTGATCTTGGGCGTCTAGTGCCGCTAACAATATATTAAATGCAACATCATAATTTGGACTGATTATTCCCTGAGACTCTTTGAATATCAAATGGCTAAGGCTGCCTCCGTACGGAATTATAGGGTCTTCTTTGGTTGCTGTTATAGGAAGGTAAAACCAAGGGACCTCAGGTGAAGTCATCATACCTTGTGCCACAGATAATATGTTTTTTCCTAGCAAATTTTCAATTCTATTCATAAAACTATATATCTGAGTTTTTGATATATAATTTCCATCGTGATAAATACAATAGCATTTATATATTTTACTTTTCGGAGACACAACGAATGTCAGGGTTATTAGGAAACAGAAACTTAGTTGCAGGTGTACCTCAATCAATTTATCTCTGCGGGAACGACAAAGCAACCGTAGTATCAATCAGTCTGTGTAATAGAACACCGGATCCAGTAAGGGTCAGTGTAGCTGTTACTGAAAGCGAAAGTGTTATTGCAGACAAAGAATACATAGAATTTAAAACAACGATCGGACCAAACAGTGTCCTAGAAAGAACATCAATTTATGTGTCTCCTTACTATTATGTTACTGTTGTATCAGAAGAAGAAGGTGTTAGTGCTGTGTGTTGGGGGGTCGAATCAGGAGATCCTGTATCGGTTACTGCAATCGGCGATGCAACTAATGCAGGTCCAATATGGCAAACACCTGTTGGCAACCTTGGCACCGTCATCGACGGACTTGCACTTTCGACACCTATTACACTGTTTGCTACCGATCCAGGCGGCGCAGAAGTTACATACAGTTCTAGTAACTTAACTTCAGGATTATCATTAAGCACACTGGATTCTGACATAAACTCTAGTAACTATGTAGGACAGATCACAGGAACTCCAAATGCTGGGGGAACATACAATGCAGCCGGTACAACTGATTCTTTTCAAATTACAGCAACTGACGCGGCAGGAGCTACTACAGACAGAACATTCAATGTGTTAAGAAAATTCAGAGATGGATCTACTCCGGAATTAGCCGCTGTTAATGCAGATACAATTTATAATTTAAGCACTGATTTCCAAAGCACGGCTGCCAACGGTTGGTACTGGATTAGCGGACAAGAAACGTTGGGCTACGAATTAAACGAACCTAAAAAGTACTACTGCAACTTTAACGGAGCAGGGTATATGATGTGGATGCACTATAGAGATCCACACGGCGGCCGAGGCCCAGATATTGCTTCTCCTCAGCCATACGAAGACAGAGAATTCAGCCTTTCGGATAATCAGGAGATGTTCTCATTCCAGGTTCCAATCCCTGTAGTGAGAAGTGTTACTCGTGTTTGGTTAAACTCAAATCTAGACAGCAATCCAGAAACACCCAGCTTCGGAGATTTTAAATACGGTGTAGTAATTACTCCAGAAATTGAAACTTGGATAACTGGACCGAAAACAGCGGCTACTGGTTACGGGCTGTACCCGCCAAACCGAGCAGGTGTGCCAGAAGGACAAATTTTTGAAGTTGGTCCATTTAATGAACTAAATGAAAACAATTACAGAAGATTGCATGCCACAGAACTTCCAAATTACCGATTTGGATCAAGCATCGGTGTTATGCAGTATGGTCACAATAAAAACAGCAATCCGGAAGGACAAAGCAACGCTGAATTTGAAACACTGAACTTTAGAAATCTAAGCGGAAGCGGAAGCAACAATTGGAGTTCTAGCAGCCATATTTGGGAAAGATCAGGCTGGGGCGCTATTGATGCGTCTGTGCAACGAAATGTAAACAGCAGTTGGGGATCAAACGGTGACGACCGAAGTAGCAGTTGGAACCGCACAGATAGATTATTTGCTTGGTTGAGATAAGGCAGCAATATGTCAGGTAGACTTGGAAACTATGATTTAAAAGCGGGTGTTGTTCAGTCAGTGTATCAAAACACTAAAACACTTGCTTCTGTGGTCAGTTTAAATTTATGCAATAGAAATTCGTTCGAAGTTCGAGTAAGAGTTAGCATAACAGCAAATGAAAGCACAGTAACATCGGATGAATACGTAGAATTCGAAACAGTTATTCCTCCTAATGCCAGTTTCTTTAGAACTGGTATATTTGTACCGAGTGAAGAATATCTAACAGCAAGATCAGACACCAGCAATATAAGTGCTGTTGTTATGGGCAACGAAACAGGAGCTGATGTAGAAAGTGTTGTTGCAATTGAAGTGTCAACTGGGCAAGTTCCTACTTGGAATACATCAGCGGATCTTGGAACTATCTTTGCGCCGCAACAAACAACAATTTCTTTATCAGCAACAGATCCTGAGGGAGTAGGAGTTCGTTATAGTGTAACAGCCGGATCGATTCCTCCAGGAACAGCATTAAACACGCAGTCTGGTGCAATAGCAGGAAGAACAACGGCAGACGATTACGATGTTGCTGGTGTTACTGACACATTTACAGTGCAGGCAACTGACGATAGCGGAGCTGTTAATTCAAGAAACTTTACTGTTCTTAGAAAGTTCTTGGACGGATCTACATCAGAGTTGGCAGCACCGAATGCAGAGATAATCTACGAGGTTGATCCTTCGTTCACTGATGGTATAAAATACATTGATACCCCAGACGGTGGAATCCAGCAGGTATATTGTTGCAATGCTGGTAGTCACGGTTGGATGCTGGTAGGTCGTGTTAACGCCGATGCGAGCTCTAACATTACAAACAGATTTGATTCCCAAAGAGCTCTTGTTGATGTATCACAAACATCAGGCGGCAATCGCTGGAGTGCAGACTTCGGGAACTTTGCATTTAATGCATTCATGGTATGGAGTGCTTCGGATTTTCCAAATAGAACAGGCACAGGTTTAAACTGGGTTTACTATCCTGAATACAGATATAGAGACAAGTTCAAACGCTGGATTGGAAACTATGACGACAATAATCCTAAAGGATTCGATACCAATAACACCTGGGATGATAGTCCGGAGCGTGTTATAATGGGAGATTGTGGTTCCGGAAGCAAGCGAGGTCAACGCTGTTCGGGTGCTGAGGATGGCCCGTTTACAGGAAGTCGCTGGAACAATCCTGCTTATAGACATCACAGAATATCAGACGACAGCTCTAACAGAGATTTACATTACACCGTGCCTAACGGATTTAGTAATCCTACAACAGATATGTTCTACATACACGGACAGTCGGATGCTAAGTTTAGTGTGCATCAAACGCAAAACTCAAGTGGACAAGATGATAACTCGACTGCATTGTTTGGATTTGATGATGGAAACAGAGCATTCTACGATCGTTGGCCTAACAACGAAGGTAATAACTCCAATCGTAGAGATTATTCACACGCTGTTACATTCTGGATTAGGTAGTCTCTTACTACTCTATTACGTAGTCCTGATCTGGCCAGCGCATAACAAACTCTGTAACGCACTGTGCTGTTTTAAAGTGTACACGTACCCTACCCAGCTCATCGTGTTCTACCGTGTGCTTACAGCTCGTATAATGCGTTACACGGTGCTTTAATAATGTTACATATGCCGAACGCACAACAGAATTTGAATACTGCCCTGTGTTGAATATAACGGTGCAACCTGTCATGGCTTCTTTCTTGGCAATCTTGTTTTCCTGCCTATATTTTGAAAATCTGTAACAGCATTCTCTAACTGTCTTATTTGTGTTTGCCATGCTCGGTTTTGCTGTTTTGCTAATTGATGATAATTAGTTATAAGCTTAGTGTAATCAAGACCCGTAGCAGATTTTGGCCATTCTGTGCTACGGTTGTTGAAATCCTGTGTACGAAATCCGAGATATTTCCATAATTGTTCAGCTGTTAGCTGTGCTATATCTTCGTAGTATACGATCTTTGCTGTGTGCCAATTTAGTTTTGCAAAGTTCACAGAGTCTATTGACAGTTTCAGGTTACGTTTAAACTCTTCTGCAAATTCATCACCTGTAAGTTTAATCGGTTCGGCATAGGGTTGCTCTCCGTGCCAGCAATCGTGTCTTCTTGCCCATAACATGCTGGCTGATTGCAAAGCAATGTTTCTGCGTAAACTGCTTATGTATGTCCATCCTTCAATATACCTTGGTAACCAATAGGTGTGACTGTGTACTGCTACAGGTTCTGATATATCAAAGTCTCTGTAATGATAATGATATAAATTGAATGCACTACGTTTTTTTTTAAGTATGTGTTCTCTAATGCGTTGAGGAGTATTCTCGATTTGCCAACTGCCTTGTAACCAAAATAGATCTGTGATTTTATTGCTGGCTGTTCTTCCGGGACTGTGTATAAGAGTGTTAGTGATTTTGTCCATCAAACCAACCCCACACATGATTCCAAGCTGTGTAATCACGCTCGTAGAATCTTGTTATTGTGTTCAATCTGTGTTGATCAACCATAGGACGATCCCAGCCGCTGTGATTGGCTCGTATTACGGGCAACTCTGTTTTTAGAAGGGGATCCAGATATCTTTTAAGACGCTGTTCAAGATCCTGTGTGGCCACAGTAAAATCATACTGTTCCCAATCTTCGGTAAGCCATTCTACCTGCGGGCGACTGTGTCTGCCAACATCCGAAGAAGGATCCAGATCCTCTAGTCGATCTATGTATGCTTCAAAACTAGAATCATTCCAGTCGTGACGCTGTTTCTTAACTACGCGATCTCTCCATACTGAATAGGCTCTGTCTAACGGATCTCTTACCACAGCTATTTTAACGTCTGGTTTGATGCCTTGCTGTTCGGCCCATTCAAGCTCATCCACATCGCCGATGTGTATCAGTCTATCTCCAAGGTGTTCACGAGCCTGTGTCTTGGTTCCTGTCTGTCCCCAAGTAGGATATGCTAACCAGTTCACCACAGTTGATATACCTGACTTCTGTGGCACCACTATTTGATAAATTATGTTGTTTACTTCTACGATCATTGTCCGAACCTTAGTCTATATTCCGTAAGAGTCTGCTCTTCAAACTCTGCTAGGATTTCATAGCGCCACCCCATCGTGCCGGGATCAGGCTTTCGCTGTATTGCAAGATCCTTGCAGTGTGCCTCTATCCACTGTGCCCGTGCTGTTTCTCGCCATTTTTCAGTGAAGATTGCACAGTATATTTCTGGATCCGCAACATCACCCATTGCAAAGTCGTGAACCACTATCCTAGAATTCATACAGTATGTATGCCTAAAGGTTGACCGTTTCGCACAAAGATGGTATACTATAACAGTGTTTAATCAGGAGAAACCTATGATTTGGATGGCACTAGGAGTAATCGCAATGGCGTGGATAGGTTTACATGCCTTGTCATTGTTAACACCTAATGAAAAAGCAGAAGCAGATAAACTTCTAGCAAATGTAATTAAGGATCATGTTACAAGAGCAGAGAATGGTCCTACAAGCAAAAGGAGATAGTCAAGGGTGATTTGGATAGTATTTGTAGCCGTGTTTGCCGCAGACAATGCAGAGTTTTTTGAAATGGTAGAAGAGCGGCAGGCGAAAGGACATGAGTGGCAATGGGTAGGACGCACTGAAGTAACGGATGATTATATTGCACTACCTGCGGTAGAAGAACGCACAGGTAAAAAATTATTCTATTGGGAGATCGTACCTTCTCAGGTTAACGATTAAATAACCCTTTCACTGTGTCGTCCATTAAATTTAAATTGCACAGCCATTCTCGGCATCTGTCTATTTCTGTTTGATCGGCATGTTCAAGAAAGCCACGATGAAATCCGCTTACAGCAATGTGCGGATCGGTGGCCCATTCAAACTGTGTTTCGAAATCCACATCGCAATGCCATAACAGAGAATGATATTTTTTGCCGACTGTTATCTCGCCGTGTTCTCTAACATATAGATGTCCGTAAAACAAAAACTCAGAAACTTCTTGACGATCGGGTTTAAAACACTGATTGCGAAACCATTCTAGATCTGCGGGTGTAATACAGCTGGGATCTATCACAAACGGAGTTTCGATTGCCCAATATCGAGAATTCGGATCAACTCCGGTGTAGTCCAGTACCCGTTCTCGGAAAACACTAAATATCGGCTGTGTTGTTTGCGGATCCTTCGGCAGTCCGTTGCCAGGTAGTTCATATTCGCTTAGGTCAGTGGCTCGGGTGAAAAAATTCTTACAGTCCAGGGTCAAGTATGGTTCCGACACGGGCAGGCTCAGCTTTGTAAACTGCTGTCGTTCGTAACCGTGCATGCAATTGTTTTCATAGCCGCGACGCACATGAAGATCATCATAGTAGGGATTCAGCAGTGTTAACCACCGTTCCAGATCACTGTCATCCATCACGTAAATCCACTGCGTGTGCGACCCTGTAACGAACTCAGCAAAGCTTCGGGCTTGTAGATACATCTGAACGAGATCACGTTCGCATACGGGCGTTACAATGTGCATACAAGTATATATACAGTAATGTGGGAGCTAGACTTTTTTCAAGCTAGACAGCTTGACAGCCTGGATATCGTGCAACTGAGATTGAACAGCCTTGGTATCACACACCGTTGGACCGATGATCAAACCGTGCTGTTAACAGCAGATCAGTTTGCGGTATTTTGTTGTGATTGGATTCAGGGTGAGCAATGGCGGTGGCGGGTGGTAAACCAGCATACACTGTGATCTCGTCTTCGCGGAATTTATATAGCTGTAAATTCAGCAAACCGACAAAGCTGTCCGAATGAGCATGCACAGTGTATGCTGTTAAAAGTATTTAGTGATTAATAACCAAAGCCTGACTTGGCATAACGCGGTGCACCGTTAGTTTCCACATTCCACTGCTCAAGATCTTTTTTACGCCAGCTGGGATGCAGTGTCCTACGACATTCAGCAAATACTTGTGCTCTTGTAAATGGCTGACGATGTTGTTCTTTGCTGTCTACATAAAACAGATTGCCGCCGATGTTGTCAAAGCCCGCATACTGTTTGCGCAGGATGTCCTTGGTTGCAATGCGTGTGTCTACATCGTCAGTGTAGTCCAACACTAGATCCCAGGCACGCCAAACGTCTTCGTAGGTGTGTGCTGAGTTCTCATAGCTCTCCGCCGCAATCCAAAATGCTTCTTCAGCGACTTTACGTTCTGCCTTGCTATAAAGGCTCAACTCTTCTTTGCTCCACATTCTCATGTAGCGTTCTCCTCTGTGTGTGTTCAATTATAATAGCAAGAATGCACACAGTTGTCAACTACAGAGGTAGTCAAAATTTTTGGCAGCCTCAATCAACGGCGAAGCCGCGGCGCAAAAAAATTCCAACAGCGTCGAAGACGCTGTGCGCGGTAAAAGCAGATTCAGCCCTTGGCAAGAACAATCCCGCAGAGTTTCACCTGCAGTGTGTGCTACGCTGTGTCAGAGATGATTGTGTATCCTGACAATACTGTGTATACTGTGTGTATGAGAATTCAGTTTAAAGCAAGTGGCAGTAATAGTATGAGTACGGGTTACTGTAAGCAGAGCATTAAGAAGCATATTACAAACTGGTGTGCCAAGCACGGTGTTACAGCGTACAACATAACGGACAATGGTAGCATAACAGTAACAGTGCAGTTTACAGAAGACACAGTGTACACACAGTTTATGCTGTCGTGGGATGATCGTGGACTGTCATTCTTAAAGGCGTCTGTGATTGAATCTTAGGGTCTACAGTGGACGAGTAACACACACAGCTTGATAATGGTTATCCACTGGCTTGCCTAACTGTTGTACAACAGCAGTGCGAGCTTGAAAGCATGACTGCATGGTGGGATAATGATCTACCAACTGTGTTGAGTATCCTGAAACTGTGACTGTGATTATGAATAGTGTGTATAGCATAGTGTTATTTAGCAGGTGCACAAAAGGGGTT
>Ga0209953_1000868_pt1 | contig 10099 bp, 7 predicted proteins | sample SalPonred_H2O_MG_FD_185713 | JGI IMG/M metagenome (GOLD analysis project Ga0209953, IMG submission 185713) | Salt pond water microbial communities from South San Francisco under conditions of wetland restoration - Salt Pond MetaG... | ecosystem: Environmental > Aquatic > Non-marine Saline and... | reverse complement strand
GATGTAGCATACTACGAAGCTGGAGGACAAGCTTTCGCTCAAGGAGAGGCTGTCACCATGTTTATCTACGGTTCTGAATTCAAGAAAGGAACCAACGGGATGCAAGGATCTCTCGAGGCTGACCCTCAGATTTTCGAAAACTCCCCGATCATCTTGAAGGATAACTACGAAATCTCAGGATCTGACATGGCTCAGATTGGATGGGTAAAAGTAGAGACTGATCAAGGGCCGGGGTACTTGTGGTATTTGAAGTCTAAGAGCGAAACTCGCATGCGCTTTGATGACTACCTTGAAACCTCTATGATTGAAACTGTTCCTGCAGAGACTGGATCAGGTGCTATCGCAGCAGGTGGAGACGTAGGTAATAAGGGTAGCGAAGGGCTGTTCTACACGGTTAGCAATAGAGGTAACGTTTGGTCAGGCGGCCACCCTACCACTCTTGCAAACTGGGATTCTGTAGTATCTCGTTTAGACAAGCAGGGAGCTATCGAAGAGAATGCGGTGTTCTTGAACAGATCGTTCGGATTCGATATCGACGACATGCTTGCCACGATGAATAGCTACGGCTCAGGTGGGACATCCTATGGATTGTTCGACAATGATGAGCAAATGGCACTCAATCTTGGTTTCACAGGGTTCCGTAGAGGATATGACTTCTACAAGACAGACTGGAAATACCTAAACGACCCTACGATGCGAGGTGACTTAGCTGTAGGCGGAATCGACGGTTTGTTGGCTCCTGTTGGAACAACAAGTGTGTACGATGATGTTATGGGTAAAAACGTCAAGAGACCGTTCTTGCACGTAAGATACCGTAAGTCGCCTACAGAAGATCGTCGTTACAAGACTTGGATTACCGGTGGAGCCGGTGGAGCTGAGACAGATGATCTTGACGCAATGAAGGTTAACTTCTTGTCTGAAAGAGCAATCTGTACGCTTGGAGCAAACAACTTCTTCATCTTCGAGCAGTAAGATCGAGAAGAATAAATATCTAAGGGAGGTCTGAAAACCTCCCTTTTTTCTAAATCAAATCAGAATCAAAATGAAAAAAGAGATCAAAGACAAATCCTACAAACTTACAGGCGGAAGAACGCCGCTTAGTTTTAGTATTCCAGTAGAGGACAGCTCAAAGACTAGGCTCATGTACTGGGATGAAAAAAAGAAATTGAACAGACCTCTAAGGTATGCTCGGAATCAGCAATCACCATTCGTTGATGAGCAGGACGGAGAAGTAATCATGGAGCCCGTTGTTTTTATAGACGGCCTTTTGACGGTTCCTAAAGAAAACCAAGTGCTTCAGGAGTTCTTGCATTACCACCCAATGAACGGGATAAAATTCGAAGAAATCGATAAAGAGCGCGATGCTTCAAAAGAAGTCGAGCGAATGGATATCGAGGATGAGGCTAGAATGAAAGCTCGAGAACTTGACCTTGAGACACTAGAGGATGTGTATCGTGTTGTTTACGGCAAGGACCCTTCAAAGATGACGTCTACTGAGATCAAGAGAGACGTAAGGGTATATGCGACCAATCACCCTGAAAGCTTCCTGAATTCCCTGAAGGGCGGTGATTTTCAATACAAGGTATTGTTGAGAAAAATACTAGATAGCAGGTTGCTGTACTTCAAAAATAACAACAAAGAGGTATTCATGAATATTGATGGCAACAAGGGTAGATTGCTATCGATTCCTTTTGGAAAAGATCCTTTCGAGTATCTATCTGAATACCTAAAAACTGATGGAGCAAACGAGCTCAATGCTCTAGAACAATCTCTAGAGAACCAAGAGTAACACATATACTTTTAAATACATAAAAGCCGCTGAATGCGGCTTTTTTATTTTTGTATCTTTGCTAAAAAGCAGAAAGAAATGATAGACTCGGTAAGAAGCACCGTGCTCACCATATTAAACAAGAATAATTACGGAGTCATTACTCCGGCTGACTTCAACCTATTGGCTAAAAAGGCTCAGCTTGAAGTTGTAGAAGATATCATGTTTAGAAGGAACAGAGCGGTCAACGAGGAAAATGCTAGAGTATCTGGAACCGGAGTATCTGACAAAACAAGAGAACTCGCTGAGGATCTTGAAAGGTTGGTTGTGTTCGAGAATCAGCTTACGCAGAATGGAACCAGCCAAAGTAAATATTTCCTTCCGTCCATATCCACTACTCAGGATGTTTTATATTCGCTTCAAAACGTTCTATGTTACGATGATTCAGGGTTTGTGGGAGAGGCTGAGAAGGTGGATTATAGAGACCTTGTTCGATTAAGAATGGCTGACCTAACGCCTCCAACGTCAAAATATCCAGTGTACGTAGTATCAGGGGATTCTATCCATGTTTTTCCAGAAACGTACAACAGCGCAAATAGCGTAAAGGCTACATACATAAGACATCCAAGGGACCCGAAATGGACCTATATAAACATCCTTGGTGGAGCGCCTGTGTTTGATCAAACTATAAATGACTACCAAGACTTTGAGGTTCCTGAGAAGTATCACGACTCTTTGGTCGTGAAGATATTAAAAGATTGTGGAGTTGTCATAAGAGAAGCTGAGATAGCAAATTATGCAGCAACAGAAGAAGCTGAAGACCAACAAGTAAATTAAGATGGCATATATAAGTCAATACCAGTATTACGAGAACAATGGAAACTCTCCCGAGAACGAAAATTGGGGGAGTTATCAGTATGTGTCTTTAGAAGACATCGTCAATAACTTCATGCTGATGTATACGGGCGATCGTAGCCTTATTAACAACGAACCAAGGTTTAAGATCCTGTTCCATGCTAAAAAAGCGATACAGGAGCTTAACTATGACGCGATGAAAGAGGTGAAGGTGCTAGAGTTGGACGTTGACAAAACTATTCGGCTTGTTCTTCCTCACGATTACGTAAATTGGGTTAGGATCTCAATGTACAAAGACGGAATTTTGTACCCTCTATCAGAAAATAGACAGGTAAATTTTGCTGAATCTTACCTTCAGGATAACCAAGGAAAGATTCTCTTCGACCAGAACGGAGACATCCTTAAGCCTGAATTTTCTACAGTTGACATAGACAGGATAACGGGGCAGCAAAGAACAATGTACCTTAATGATGGTCATCAATTTGACGGAGAGTACGGGTATCAATATGAGGGGATGTGGTATTTTGAAGCTCATATGGGTCAGCGATTCGGGCTCAATACAGGAACCGCAAACTCAAACCCTACTTTTAGAATCGACAGAAGGAACGGAGTGATTCACTTTTCGTCAAAAATGTCTGGAGAAAGATGTGTCATTGAGTATATATCAGACGGAATGGAGAACGGAAACGACTCCAATATTGCTGTAAACAAGATGTTTGAGGAGTTTGTGTACGCATACATAAGACACGCCATCCTAGACAACAAGTTAGGAGTTCAGGAGTACATAGTTAGAAGAGCTTTCAAGAAAGCCAACGCATTGAAAAGAAATGCGAGAATAAGAATGTCAGACATACATCCCGGAAGGCTCCTTATGGATCTCAGGGGTCAAAATAAATGGTTGAAATAATGCCTAAGATAGTAAGAACATTTTCGTCCGGAGTAATGAACAAGGCGTTTGACGATAGACTTGTGCCTAACGGTCAATACAGGGACGCCTTGAACGTTAGAGTAACATCTACAGAGGATGATGATGCAGGGGTCGTCGAAAACCTTCTAGGGAATGAACAAATGTCCGTTCTTACTTACAATGACACTCCTTTGAGCTCGGACGCTATTTGCATCGGATCGGTGGCTGACATTAAAGAAAACAAAGTTTATTGGTTTGTTCACGACCCGAGTTATCCCGGTTCAGTGACAGGGAAGATCGACCTTATTGTAAGCTACTCTGACCAGTCAGATGTAGTTGACTATCATGTCGTTTCCGTAAACGATGGGTCTGGAGCTACTACAACACTTAACTTCAACCCTAGCTATTTAATTAATGGGGTAAACGTGGTTGATGAATTCCTGTTTTTTACAGACAACAACAACCCGCCTCGATTCATAAACACCAAGAAAAAATACGCTCAGCCCGGACTGTTTTCTGACGGAATTACAGAAGAGGAGCTTTTAGTGATAAAAAGGCCATCGATCAACGCACCTACAGCAATCCCAAAGACATTGCCTATAGATTCCACTTTTTGCAAGGAAAGGTTTCTGTCTTTTTCCGTGAGGTATCTGTATGCAGATAATCAATACTCTGCCCCGTCTCCGTTTAGCGACATACCGTTTCTTCCGGGGGATTTTGAAATAAATCCATCCACGGGATTAAACACCGGTATGATAAATGCTTTCAACGCCGTTGACGTTGTTTTTAACACAGGTGGCGAACTTGTCAGAGGTATAGAGGTATTGTTTAAGGATTCCGGAAATAACGTAATAAGAGTAGCTCAAAGGTTAGATAAGGATGACCTCGGTATAGCCGATAACAGCTCGTATACATACACGTTTACAGGGGATAAGATATACACCGTGCTACCGGAGTCAGAACTTCTTAGGCTGTATGACAACGTTCCTTTAAAATCTCTGTCTCAAACCATAATGGGCAACAGATTAATGTACGCGAATTACGTTGAGGGGTATGATATGGTTGACGGAAGTGGGAACCCTGTTAAAATAAATTATAGCGTAGAGCCTTTTAGTGCTGAAGCTGGAAGAGAGTTGATTACGCCCATATATTCTAATTACGCCTACACCATTAACGGATACGCAAATTCGGCTAATGACGCTGTTATACGTTTAGATTTATCTGGTAAAACACTAAAAGCTGGTTCAGGTATTCAGATATCAATGCGGATAAAATCTTTTGCTTTTGGAGGTCCACTTCCATATCCAACGACAGGAAGTGATTCGTTCGATTTGATATTTTCTTTTGTTCTTAACCAAGATTATGCCAATGCGTATGATCTAGCAACGAGTTCAGAGTTTCAAAATTCACTAGGAGTTGCGGCAAATATTGAGCCTTTAAATACTGCATGCAATGGCTTGACATTTACGGACATATTTAATTGTCAATCTCCATTTACGAACGGGTCATTCACAAAGACAGGATCAGGGTTTTCCTCTGCCGGAGAAGGGGTTGGAGATAATGTAATAGCAACTATTGGCAGTGAAATCATAGGGATCCCTATCCCTGCAAATATATTTTCAGGCGGGGCTCAATCCATATTGGAATACTACACTATTGACAATTCAGAGATTGTGTTTTACAATACATTCTCTTCAAAAAGCCTTCGAAGCAACAGGAATTATGAAGTCGGTATAATCTATATGGATGATTTTGGTCGTTCATCAACTGTTTTGCTTAGCAATAACAACTCGGTATACATGCCTTGTGAAAAGTCGGATGTAAGAAATTACCTTCAGGTTACAATACCGGAATCTCAAGTTGCTCCAAAATGGGCTTCGCATTACAAGTTTGTATTGAGACAAGACAAGGATGATTACGACACGATATTTTCTTATTTTTACTATCAAGATCCTGATGCTCCGTCGAGTTTTTACTTTCTTCTAGATGGCGAAAGTGCTCAAAAGGTGAGTGATGGAGATTACCTTATGATCAAAAGCGATACAACGGGAGCTTTAGATGTCTGCGAAAAAGTTATTGTAGAAGAGGTATCAGTAAAAGAAAATAATTTTATTACCGGAGCAGAAGCAGGAGCTTACATGAAAGTAACCCCAAACTCAGGGGTGTTTACAGGGGGCATACCGGTTATAATAGACGGCCCAAAGGTAACAAGTTCAACACAATCTCCAGCAGGTTTTAAAATCCAAGATGGAATGAACATACCTATACCTGCTGGTAGCTTTATAGATGTGGATATTGAATTTAAAAGAATTGGAAGAAGTTTTTCTTGCGGAGCTGTAGAGTACACGTTAAAAAAAACAGTAAGAGCCAATCAAAGCCACCCTAATATTTTTGAGTGGGCTGTAAATGAAGGAATAAATGTATCTGATGGAATTAGCTTTGTAGATGGAGACGAAACCCCAAATTCGAATCAGTTTTATACAGATTCAGGAAGTCCTTTTGATTTTTCAACCCCTTTATCTTGGCCTCAGTACACTCAGGGTGAAAACAAATACTTTTTTCTTCAAGATGGAACTGACCTTTATCTGGCCGTAATGTCAGGAACCCCTGAATGCGGGTATGTGTTTAATTCAAAAGGAATATCAAGAGCTTCAGTAAAATTAACAGTAAAGTCTACAGATACTCCTGCCGTTTTCGAGACTATTGCTGAAGAGTCTCTTCCTGATATATTTTTTGAGAACGATCAGGTATTTGATATTAACGGAGATAATCACCTCGGGAATGTACAGGATCAAGATATAAACACAGGAGATCCGGCCATTATAAACCTTTCTTTTTTTAACAGCTACTGTTTTGGTAACGGGGTTGAATCATACAAAATAGAAGATTCTATTGCTGGAAAGTTTTTCAGACCCGGATCCCGGGTTCGATCGTCTTCAGAGGTTAAGTACGAACAGACAAGAAGAGATGTAGATATCACATGGAGTGGCATTTACAATGACGAGACCAATGTGAACAAGTTCAACGAATTCAACTCTGCGCTCTTGAATTACAAACACTGCGAGGATGAATTCGGCTCTATACAGGTGATCGACGGAAGGTCTACAGATGTCCTTGTCCTTCAGGAGAATAGAATAAGTTATGTATTGCAAGGTAAGAACCTATTATCAGACGCCGCAGGAGGAGGGGCTATTACGTCGATACCGGAGGTGCTTGGGACTCAGGTTGCTCGTAACGAAGAGTACGGAATAAGCATAAATCCAGAGAGCTACGCTAAACACGGATCGATGAAGTTTTTTACCGATACAAAGAGAGGGTCGGTGATATCTCTAATTGGAGGGAGTTACAGCTCCGAGCAAATGAGCGTTATTTCAGACTCATACATGTCACCATGGTTTAGAGACGCTTTTCAGTCATCTATTAAGAAGCAGAAAATAGGAGGGTACGATCCTTATTTTAAGGAGTACATCTTGTCGATGAACGACAGGGACCTGCCGGGGCCAAGAGTTTACAGAGCCTGTGGGTTTACCGAGTCTATCGATTTGGCCCCTAACGAAGCGAATGATCTTTATGTAGACTTTGGAGATGTTGTCGGCGAGGTTACGATAGATTACACAATTAGTGGGAATTTATCTGGAGCCAATGTAGTAATCATCGCTACATATGCTGGAGGTAGCTTCATAGAGGGGCCTATCAACGCAACAGGATCTGGAAGCTTTACATTCCCGAAATCGTTCTCTTCTGTAGAAAATGCAACCATTACAGCAGTGGCAGACGGAGGAGAAGATGTGTCGATTGACCTAACCGTTAACTGCGTGGAGCGTCAAGAAGTGACTGTTGTGGAAATTGTTTTATCTACACTCGAGTCTACCGGAAAGTTTATTCATACTAATTATAGATATAAAGAATCAACATATGTATCTCCAACACAATCAAGGCAAGTTGAAATGCAATCAGGGATTGTCGGATCTGTACTTTCGTCATACGTCAGCTTCACTGGATACCAAGGATCTGGAAGTGTTCCAACAAATGGTAGCAACGTCAGGATATCCGTTAAAAAAGAATTCTCAGACAACTTTGAGTTCAATCCCGAAATTCACAAGCTAAAACTTCTCAGAAGTTCAACATTGTACGGAAACAACATAAACGACGCGATATCTGCAGAGAACTTAGCCACAGAGGCAACTCCTATCAATACATCAGGAGCGCCTACTGAGTACTACGCAGAGACTGCTATGCCAAATTCTGGAGATTATTTGTACATTATATGGGATTTAAGAAGCTCTGTTCAGATAGAAGCTGGATACGACGCTTCAAATGCAAACGATGCTTGCGCACTAATTTCTTAAAACATGGCTTATTTTATTGACGCACCAACATTCGCAGAGGCAAAATCTGTATTCATCGACCAAGATCTAACGACATTTGCTGTGGATGGGTATTATGCATTTGACGGAATATCTAGACTTCAAACGAATGGAAGATTGGGCCCTCCTCAGAGTTGCTCAACGTCTCCTACAACAGGGACTCTTACATGGAATACGATAAACGATGCTACAGGTCAGTATTCTTCTCAGGTAGAATCGGTTCAACTTTTAGTTTTTCAGAATGGACAAAACATACTCAATACTCAATCCATTCCATCGAGCGGGAGTGTTGGATCCTTCAGCGGGTTAATAACATACACGTTTCATGTTGAGTGGAAGGATAATATAGGCGGATTACCGCAAGTAGGTCTAAGGCTGTCTATAGGAACAGATGCAATTTCGAACGACGTAGCTGTCCAAGATTTTCCATCCGCTAACTACAATCAAACATACACCTTAACGCACACTGAAACCATTATAGGATCTCAAGCGAGATACTTTAAAATAGAAACTTACTAATGATTGACACGATAGGATATAGCCCAAAAGCACAGGGATGGACCACTAGGTATTCATTCACGCCAGAGCACATGGTTTGGCTGAACAACAACTTCTATACATTCAAAGGCGGGAATATATTCAGACACCATACATCTTCTGTTGTCAACTCATTCTACGGAGAGGTTTTCCCGTCGAAAATACAGCTCATAGCAAACGATGCCCCTATTCAATCCAAACTCCTAAAAGCTATCAACATAAACGGAACAGCCCCTTGGGATGTTGAGGCATCTTCTGACATTAGGTCTACAGGATTTATCGAAAACCCGTGGTTCGAAAAAGAGGAAGGAGAATTTTCTACATATCTTCGTACAAGAGGCGATGATGGAATATCAGAGAACGAGCCAGAGCTTCGATCGATAAGCGGGATTGGGAAATCAACCTCTATTACTGCAGGTGCTGGGTCTGCAGAGATAAATTTCGCTACATCTATATCTATAGGTAGCGGCATAAGCACAGGTGATAGAGTTTACTTTTTAGAGCCTCCATACACAACACCGGTTTTCTTTGGGGTTGTTACGGATGTTGACATAAACATTCCGGCGACAGTAAACCAGATTGTCGTCAGCACGGCAGGAGGTTCAGTTCCGCCTACGCAAAACCCAATGATCGCATACGCCAAGAATTCAGTGGTAGAGTCTTACGGACTCCTTGGACATTATTACGATATAACACTAACTACAGATTCCACTGAAAGAGTAGAGTTGTTTTCAGTTGGGGCTGAGGTGATGAAAAGCTTCATATAAATCACTATCTTTGCCTTATGGAGGATTTTAAGATAAGGCATATAACAAAGCAAGACCATTCAGTTCTACTTTCAAAATGGTGGAAGGAGTGGGGGTTTGCTCCCGTTCCTATTGATTTCCTTCCAGAAACAGGGTGGGTGGTCCTATACAAAAAAAGACCTATTATTGCTGCGTACATGTACACTACAGACTCTAAAGTAGCGTGGCTTTCTTGGTTTATATCAGACAAGAGTTTTAACGATAGAGAGGTTAGGAATGAGGCTATAAAAATGATTCTCACGATAGCTGAAATAACAGCAGATGGAAGGGGAAGAAATTTTTTGTATGTTAATTTTGGAGCCGAGAACACCTCAAATATACAGAGTGTATGCAAAGACAGAGGGTTTAAAAAGGGTACGATTACTCAAGAAATGATAAAATCATGGGATTAGAAACAGCAGCTCTTATTGGTTTAGGAGCAAAGGCAGTCGGAGCGGGAATGTCTTTCGCTCAAGCTAGCAAGCAAAAGAAAATGCAAAGGAAGGCGGAAAGAGATGCTCAGATCGCACTTTCAGAAGCTCGAAAAAAACTTAGCACTAATTATATGGATGAGCTCGAAATCGCCAAAGAACCTTTTGAATTAGCAAGAGAGGCTTCTATGGCTGCTTCAGCTCAAATGATCGAGGCAGCAAGAGAAGCTGAGAGAGGGGTTGCTGGAGCTGCAGGAAGAATACAGTACGCCACCGACCAGAATCAAAGAGAGATAGCTTCTAAAATGGCTCAAAGCATGGAAGCTCTAAATAAAGCAAAAGCGGTAGAGGAGTCTCGATTAGCTAGCAAAAGAGCTGGGATTGACCTTCAGGAATCAATGGGAGCTCAAGTGGCAGCTGCAGATGCTGAATATAGAAAAAACATGTTG
>Ga0209953_1000867_pt1 | contig 10119 bp, 14 predicted proteins | sample SalPonred_H2O_MG_FD_185713 | JGI IMG/M metagenome (GOLD analysis project Ga0209953, IMG submission 185713) | Salt pond water microbial communities from South San Francisco under conditions of wetland restoration - Salt Pond MetaG... | ecosystem: Environmental > Aquatic > Non-marine Saline and... | reverse complement strand
TCTATATTAATTTCCTGATAAGAGTAACCCCATTTTTCAAGGTTCTTCTTAAGATTCTTGCAGTAGAAACAACGATCTTTGGTGTAAATAGTTAACATAGTACCTCCTAGAAAGCTGTGATAGCTTGTACGATTGTTTGGATCCGCATCACATCCATTGCAATATCATGGCACGGATCGTGGACCACGAAGTGTTCTTCTAGACCCTCAGGAATGAAATTGGTCTTGATCTCTTGTGGGTGTACCAGACCTTCGATGTAGCTGATCGTGTCTCGCACATCCCACCAGGCGTACGGCTCTGGATTACCGGTGGCTTTCATGAGTGATGTCATGAACACGGGATCAAACGTATTACGACGGGTGTACACCTTCTTCAGATTAGTACCTTTATTTACCACAAAGAAGTCGTAGAGATCCGCAATAGATCGGTCGTCATTCCGAGGCGCTAACTTAGCCTGGGCTTCTTTGTTCTGCTTACTCCACCATTCGAGTGTGTCTTTCTCGATCTTGCGGTTGTAGTTGTTCACCTGATCTTCTACGTCGAACTTCATGTAGTGGGTTTTATCCAGTAGCTCTTGATACGTGTACGGCATGCTTTCAAACCGATTAGGGTCGAAGTTCATCATGGCAAAAGAAACGACCGCACCATCTACAGGATTCTGTGATAGGGTTTCAAAGTCATAGATGGTTGCAGTGTCGATTCCTTTGAATCCGCTCATTGTAGTACTCCTACGATTGCGCTGTGCAGTAGTCTGAACAGCTGTGCATCATTATAAATTAATAGCCAGAGCAGGATAAGTCCAACGATAAATCTCATTGGATCTGTACCTCACTCATAATCTCTGTCATACAAGCCACTAGATTAAGCTCGTGATCTGCAACGAATGCTGATTTGTACTGGTAGTCAGCAAGAATAAGCACGAGCTGTGGGATAGACTGTGGCTGTACTTTCTCGTACATCTGATCATAGATGCCACGGATAATAGCTGTGGTATCGATGTCCATGTGATTAACCACCCACTTGCGCATAGCCTTAAAGTCTTTGGATCGTAGCGCAGTGAACAGATCATCAAAGCCAGTGACAGCAGCATTAGTAACGGCGCCAGTAAGTCCACCAGCGCTGCTACCCCAACGCTGTCCTTCATTCAGCACACGCCGCCAGTCCGGTGCGTGCTTCATAATAAGATCTGCAACTGCTTTCTTTTCATACGCTACACCTTCGTCCTCGAGGATAGTGGTAAAACGTTCGAAGAAAGATCCTGCAAGACCTGCGATCTCTGTCTTAGTAGCATTGAACTCGTACACGCCACACCGGCTGTGTAGTGGTTCGATGATACGGTTCTTAAAGTTACATGTGAGAATAAATCGGCAGTTGTCTGAGAACTGTTCGATAAAACCACGGAGCGCAGGTTGTGTGGACTGTGGGTTTAGATAATCTGCTTCGTCCAAGATGATTACTTTGTAACCGCCTGAAAAGGAGACTGTGGAGGCAAACTGTTTGATCTTGCCACGAAGCGTATCAATGTTACCTTCTTCGGATCCATTGATGATGATGTAATCTAAACCCAGCTCATTACACAGTGCCTTAGCTACCGTGGTCTTACCGAGACCGGCAGTGCCGGTGAACAACATATTCTGTAGCTCACCGCCATCTACCATACTCTGAAACACATCCTTTAGTCGTGCCGGTAGGATAGTTTCAGCGATTGTTTTAGGGCGATATTTTTCTACCCATAGAAAGTCTTTAGACATAGTAACTCCAGTTCAGTAATAGTTCATTGTATAGTAGGTTGGAGTGATTGTAAATAGCCTATTCAGCGTCATCCAGTTCTGACTGCTCGACGAGTGCTGTGAGTTGTACACACTGATCGCGCAGCTGACCGATAGTAGTAAGCTCTTCGCCGCGGAATCCGCCACGTTGTACAATGGTGTCAATGACTGCAATGGTGCTGCGAGCAACACGGTTGGAGATGTCTGTGATTTGTTGAGTGCTCATATTAAGCTCCGTAAGTTGATGTTTTTTCAAGTGCAATCCAATAATCTACATTCTTATCTGTGTGTGTAAATCTGGACATAAGTTTCGAAGATAGACCGACACTATAGTCACCGGGCAGAATCTTCATGTTCTGAATATTAATAATGAAGTTAAAGTCTTCACTCTCGTATGTACCCGCCAATTCAATGGTGAATGTATTGGATGTAGCATTCTCTGGATCGAACACAGTGAGTGCAATAGATCCATCAGCTGCTGTAACAGACACAGATGTGTGACCAAGCGCAGATGCTGCACGTTTGATCTTATTGAGCGTGTCCTGGTCAAGTGTGAAGCTTACCTCGAAGTCATTCATCGCAGATGCTTTCTCAAGCATAGAAGGATTCGGTGCAGTAAGCATATCGGTGTCTGTGAAGAAGTACTTGATCTTGGATCGGCCAGTGGCATCACCAACAACAGCGTACTTGTCTTCGATCTTGATCTGGGGTTCGTCCACAAGGGATAGCACACCAAGGAACTCGTTGAGATCATAGATGCCAAAGTCTGACGGCAGACTCATATCAATGGTAGCGCTGGACAAGATGTTACGTGCCTCAGAGATCGTAGATACGACATTGCCTGTCGAGAATACGATGTTACTGTTGATACCAGAGAAGTTCTTGAGCACTTGTGTAGTGTATTCTGTAAGTTTCATAGTTCATCCTCTTCATGATGTAGATATTGTAACACAGATCACGCTGCTTGTAAACTGTTGTTTTTCATACGACTAAAGTTTTTCTCCTTGAAGAACTCTAGTTTGTTCTGGAACTTGTTCTCCAGAATCTCACCTTTGTGTGAGATAACAAACACATTGGTGTCGTCGTCGAGCGAGTACAGGATCTTCATAAGATTCTCTACGCCATCGTGGTCCAACGATGAGTCAAAGGTCTCGTCCAGTACAAGTAGGTTAGTCGCCACCGAGTTCTTCATCTTAGCGATCTGTCGCCACGTGAACAGTAGTGCCAGGTCGATACGCTGCTTTTCGCCTTCAGAGAAAGAGTCGTACGAGAACGCATCACGGTGACGTGACTTAATAGTTTCCTGGAAGCTTTCGTCTAAATTAAAATGCACGAAGAAGTCCAGGATCTGCAGGTACTTGTTCACAAGGTTATTGATCACTGGTACGTACTGTTTAATCACCTTGGTCTTGATGCCCGTGTCCTTCAGCATCTCACTCATCACAGTGTTGTAGGACTGTTCCTCATTCAGCTTAATGCGCTCTTCCATGAACCGGTCTTTGTCCGACGTCATCTCGCCAAGCTCTTCATTCGCCCGCGCGAGATCGCCCGTACGCGAGGAGAGCCGTGTGATATCATCGTTGAGTGACTTGACTGTGTTCTGAAGTCGTGCCACCGTCTGGCTATTGGACTGGATAAGACTCTGTTTCTTACGAATAGCTTCAGCCGATTCATTGAACTGAGAGATCGTGTCCTCTACAGTGTGTGCTTCTTCGTCTACCTTTTGTATACCGTCTCGTAGAGCAGCGGCTCTTTCTTGCGCGGCTTGTAGCTTGGTCTGACGTAGTTCTTCGGCAATCTCCTGTTCGCACGTAGGACACGATTGAGTCTCTTCAAAGAACTTTGCATCTTTAACCACTGATCTAATGGAAGATGAAAAATCGGCTTTGTATTGTAGGAGAGAGTGGCGTCGGTCATGGGCTTTTTTAAGGGCTGCGTCGGTTTTTCCACTCTCCGTCTCGACGTACTCCGATGCCTCTGCAGATGCGCTAATGAGTTCCGTGATCTCCGCTTCGGCTTGGGCGATCTGATCTTTCTTTGCATTGATCTCTTCCTCGTTCATAGCAGTGATGTCACGGATGTACTTACGCTGGGCGTCAATCTGATTCTTCTTAAGATCCAGCTGGTACACGATATCTTTCTGCTTCTCTTTTACGATTGCGGCCTTCTCCTTGATGAGTGTGTTCATCTTAGAGAAGACGTTAATGTCCAGAAGATCCTCGATAACATCACGCCGGTGTTGTGCACTCAACTGCATGAAAGGAATAAAGGAAGAACTACCAAGAACAACAATCTGGTGAAAGCTTTTGTGATTAAGCTTCAGGATGTTCTGTTCGAGGATCTTCTGGTACTCGAGAGCTTTGGAATCTTGGTTGATAAGAGTACCATTCTTCCAAATCTCAAAGATCTGTGGCTTAAGGCCACGTACAATCTTAAACTGTGAACTACCTACACCAAAGGTAATCTCTACAAGGCAACCTTTGTTATTGATAGTATTAACGAGCTGTGGTTTATTAATATTACGGTGTGCCTTACCGAACAGTGCATACGACATAGCATCGAGCATAGTGGACTTACCAGCACCGTTGTGACCAACGATGAGCGTGGACTTATGACTGGTAAGATCAATCTCAGTCCAGTTGTCACCGGTGCTCATGAAGTTGCGCCAGCGCAGGGTCTTAAATGTAATCATGCTATTTCCATCGCTTGTGCTTCGGTCAATAGGTTACGCATACTCAATTTCAACTTATCCTTATCCAAATCTGTGTCCACCGCCTCTACATAGTCGTCGAGCATCTCTGCAGTGTCTTCAACAGACACTGCTTCATCCTCTACATTCTCGCCCATGAACTCGTTAAAGTTCTCGGCAATCTTAAGATCGTGGATCTTCTGTGACTGTATTCTATCAATAAATCGGTCGAATGTAAATAGATCACTCTTATTGATAACAACAACTTTAACTAATTTGCCATCAAGATTGCTTGTGTCGTACGTGCTGTAATCAAATTTGGTGTCGTCGTACACAATGCGTTCGAAGAGTGTGTGGGGATTCACAATCTTCTCTAGCTCACGGGTGGCTGTGTCCAATACATGGAAACCTTTCTCGTCACCAGCATCGCTCCAGAAGAACTCCATCTGTGTGCCGAGATAGTGCACGTTGTCCTGTTGCGAACCCACGTGGAAGTGGCCAGAGATCACCTTTTCAAATCGGGAGAATACCTTATGGTTAAGACCGTGATGGGATTGTACGCCACGTAGAACATCGAAGCCCTGTAGTTCTAAGTGTCCGCCAAGCCAGTCTGCCTTGCACGTGTTAATAAACTCCATGCTGCGTGCCTCATTCTCCTGGCAGATCCAAGGGAGCAGTGCAAGATTAAATCCGTCCAGATTAAGCACAGTCGGTTCCATATGGATAGTGATCTCACCCATGTAGTGACCGAGCAGTTCTTTGAGTGAATTAAGCTCGTTGCTGTTCTTATAGAATGTGTCGTGGTTACCTGGAATAACATCCATGTGGATGCCGTACTCTCTCAGCTTAGTAAGAAATGACTTACGGTAGCGGTTAAGAGCGCGGAAGTTAATAAACTTCCGGTTATCAAAAACGTCGCCAAGGTGAATGATGCGGCGAATATTATGCTCCAGAAGATAAGGAAAGAATACATCAGTATAAAATTTTTCTGCATTATCGAGAAATACGTCAGAGCTATTGCGGATGCCAGCATGAGTGTCATTGATAATTGCTACCTTCATTTAAAGATTTCTCCAAGGTCGGAATCAGAACTGTTGGCAGCAGGATCGCGCTTCTTGCGTTCTTTCTTCTTCTCCTCTTTCACCATCACGTCGTAGTACGTGTCTTTCTCCTTGAGCTGATCGATCTTACCCTTGAGCTGGTCCACGAACATGTGTGCAGCAGCAATCGATTCCTCGTCTGCATCTGCCAGGGCAAACTCATCGAATGGGCTCTGGGAGATGTACTTCATCTTGATGTCTTGCTGCTTCTTCTCTTTCGCGATACGACGCAGAAAGGCGTACCAACAAATCTGAGTGAAGTAAGCAAAGGCATTGGGATTACCAGAGCGTGTGGCTGCTTCAATGTTGTAGTTGCCGATGGCTTTGAGACAGTTCTCAATAGCATCCATCACCATCTCTTCACGATAGGTGTACCGGATGAAGTTGGACTTATGGGAAAGACCTTCAGCAATCTTGAGGAATGATGTAGCAATGTAGTCAGTGACCTTGGGGATCTCTGTACCGCTCGACTCAGCGTCTTTCACCGAGCGCACATACTCTACAACTGCATTACTGAAGTCACGGTTATTGACGTAGTGGGGTTTATCTTTGGGCTTCATAATATACTCCTAGCATATATTACTGATTATAAATCAGATTCAGAGGATTGTAAATAAAATTTATTTTGCTTTTCTATTATTTAGGGGGTTTACATATGTATAAAATCCGGTATAATATAAAAGACTTTTATGGGAGGGTCGATATACTAATGTAGTTTCGGCTTGAACTTAACGATGCGCTCATCGCGGTCTTCCTCTAACTTCTCGAGAATGTCTTCGCTTTCTTTCTCTGAGTAGTCGGATTGGAATGCCTCTACGTGTTTTACATACTGATCGATTACTTTCTCATGGGGATTAGTAATACATATGATAGCAGAAGAGTTCAGTGCTAGCAGATGTTCTGGATCATACACGTGCATCATAAAAGGTCTGAACGTATAGTATCTGAACCCGCTCTCGAAGTCTTCCTGTGATACAAGCGTGTAAGCACCACGAATGATCATGATTTCTTGCTCGTACTCATCTAGTTGGATATCCACAAGATCACACAGGATCTCTTCTCCGCCTAGCATTTTAATCTGTTTAACTTGGGCTGTCATTTGAGATCCACTTCATAAATTTTATAATCAAATTCTTGTTTAACGTACATCTTCACACGTTCTGCAGAGTGTTCTAGTGTGTAGTTCTTACGACCTTTCCAGTGCAGATCATCAGCAATGTCGTACAGTTTGGCTACTGATCCGTCGTCTGATTTTCTGAGTCCCCGACCAATAGATTGGAGGACCCTGATTTGGGATTTCGATGGGGATGCAAATATGATGTTATGCAGATTACGAATATTAATCCCAGTGGAGAAAGTGCCAAGGCTAGCAACAATAATTGCATTCTTCTGTCCTTCTACAATCTTACGAATAGCTTCGCGGTCACTCGTATCTGTTTCACCTGATACAAAGAACACCTTGCGTTTCTCGTGTGCTTTATCTCTGATCAGATCGAACAGCGGTTTACCATGTTTGTCTACGAAGTTAAAAAGTACCAGACTATTACCATCAAGATCGAGTGCGAGGTTAGTAATAAGGTTATTACGAGGCTCGTTTCTAACAATGTAATCGAGTTCAGCTTGGTAATCTTGCTTACCCCAGTTCTGACGTACCTCGAGAGGATGCTTAAGCAGTAACACATTGATCTTGAGCTTGGCAAGTGTGTCTTCATCCTGTAGCTTCTTCGTGGTTGTCACATTATATATCTTACCGAAAAGACCCTGTAGTACGAGCTCGTGTGTCTGCGAACCGTCGAGCGTACCAGTTGTACCCCAACGATACTCTGCTTCTTTACACTTGTTCATAATAGTAGTGAGCGACTTAGACTTAAACCCGTGACACTCGTCGCCAATGACTGCACCGAATTGTTCGAACCATTTAGGCGGTAGCTTATAGATTGACTGCCAGGTAGAAATAACGATCTCTTTGTCAGTCTCTTTATCACGACCAGAATAGATCCTGTGTACACAATCTTCGGCTGGCATACCGTAATCAGCAAAGTCGTTGTACATCTGCTCGACCAGGGAAGTAGTTGGTACAATGACCAGCACCTTACGGTTGGCCTGACGTAACTGTGTCAGGTACCTCTGCGCAAGGGTGTAGATGATAAGAGATTTACCAGACCCGGTTGGCGAGATAAGTACTGCTCGCTTACGGTGTAGTGCCTCACAAACGGCATCAAACTGGTAGTCACGTATCCCAATCGGCTGCCCGCGAGCCTGTAGTTCTAATCCATCGATAAAGCTTTTAATTTCTTCTGGATTAATATCCACCTGTGCATCTGGTCGACCATAGTAATTATTGTGCTCTACCTCGATAGTGTAGTTCCGAGGCTTAGTAAACTCCGCGAGGAACGGATAAAGACCGACAGGTAGTTCCATCGTGTTAATATTGAACAGTCTAATCTTACCGTCCCATACACGATTCTTATATGCAGGCATAAACTTATAACCAGGCACAAAGAAAGAAAAGAACTCGCTGAGCTCATTTGCAATGCCATAGTCACACGCCACGTGCATTACAGAATGATTTTTATTTTTTACTTTTAATGTGTTCATGTTAGTATATATAAATAGATTAAAGAGCAAAATTACGGGGATCCCTAATGCCTTATCAAGTTGTAGAAAAACTAACTAATATAACGGATGTAACCTATGAAAACGTTGATGATTTTGTATCTCAATGCTTTTATGAAGGTTATGATCTTAACGCCTTAATTATTCATTGGGGTAACAAGCTAATAAATGAAGGTTTAGGTACAGAACAGGAAAGAATGGATTTTCTTACAGCAATGGAACTTGCTGAAGAATCCTTTGGATCATGGGATTCAACCACCCAAAGCTGTATTAAAACCACTATCTGGAATAGCGAATCCGATTATCTATTAAGAAAAGATATTGGCACAAGATTAAGCAATGTCCTTAGCTTTAGCTTTACTACCACTGAAATCTCTGCGGGTTAAATTTAACCTCCAGATTCAAACATACGCCACTTGATCATATTACCTATGGTCTGGTGGCGCCATTTGATATTGTCTACGATCTCTACTAGGGTCTCTACCACGATCTTCCATTGCTGGATCTTAAGTTCTGATTTCTGGATATCAGTATCCGAATCGTAGTAGTAGTCCATCTCCCCTTTCAGTACACGCAGACCTTCGAATGGATCGAACTCCCATCCCCGGGATTCGATCTGTTCTTTTGACATCTTCCCGTTATAATAGAGCCACTTGTCTTTCAGTAGGATCTTCTGTTCCATTTCTGCACGCTTTAGCTGTAGCTTGGCCTCAGATAGCAGTGGTAGGTACTTTGCGTGCAGCATCGGTGATTGACGCGATGCTTCGTCGAGAGAACTGTTATCGATCTTGGAATCTTTTTCCCACATCTGTAGGATGGTGTCTAGGTACTTCATACTATACTCCAAATTGCTTTACTGCAATTGTATCACATTAATCGGTAATTGTAAATCCCGTGTAAGCAAACGTGATAGGAAAGGTCACGTACTGTACAGCATCTGCTGTCGACTGGAAGTTCACTGTGCCGATACTAATAGGGAAAGTGTCTTTATATCTGATAGTATCTATCGTGTTATTATGACTACTCAGTACCATAAGACTGATATCATAAACCGACACATCCTCGTCGTTAGAATTAAGCGCACTTGGTGTTTTGTATTTGGCCTCTACAGTGCTCTTTAACCATGTGTGCATCTCTTTGTACACGTTCATGTTCTCGTCCATGATTGCGTCAATCGTAAGTGTACCGTACTCTAACTTATCGCCAGGAAGCTGTGCATTGGTACCACGAAAAGGTGCAACCGCTGGTGCTACAGAGAGATCAGGGTGTTGTACCGACTGTGCAAAGAATTCTAAGTTCTTAAATCTTTTTCGCAGAACCACCACTTTGAAGCCAGTGGGTTGTAAGAAGTTCTGGGATTCTAATGTAGATTCTATAGTAGCCATGGTTCATCCTCTGTTGCTTGCATGTATTTATATGAAAAAAATCTGGAAAAAATACATTTAAGGGGTTTACATTTTAAATGAAAAGCCCTATATTAGTACTATCAAAAGGAGATACACTATGATGCAGTTCAAATTGGAAGACCAAGCACACTTCGCAACTAACTCAATCAAGCCTGTTCGTATCCAACAGTTCGACACTGATTGCTTTGAATTGTTCATGTCAAAGGGTGATCTTTACCTAGACTTCCCAATCCATATGCAGTTCGAGACATTCGAAGAAGCCAAACGTTGGGCAGAACATAAAGTAGGTGTGACAATGAACCTGGAGGTTGCCGAGTGTGTTGATATGGTTGATTATCTTGTGCAAGTGTTATGGATGTACTACCCAACGTCATGAATGCATCAAAGATATCTCAAGTAAGAAGTAGTATGAGAACTGTACACTACGTAGGAATGGATGAGGCCACTTACCAGCGCGCACGTCGTGTCTGGGGTGGTCCAGCTTACTACCACCGTTGGATGGACGACCGGGTTTGGACTGAGGTCGGCGACAGTGATGT
>Ga0209953_1000866_pt1 | contig 10122 bp, 11 predicted proteins | sample SalPonred_H2O_MG_FD_185713 | JGI IMG/M metagenome (GOLD analysis project Ga0209953, IMG submission 185713) | Salt pond water microbial communities from South San Francisco under conditions of wetland restoration - Salt Pond MetaG... | ecosystem: Environmental > Aquatic > Non-marine Saline and... | reverse complement strand
AGCAAGACCACTTTGAACTTGCCAAACGGCATAGTTTGCACAAAGCCGGTGATTTTGTCTCGAATAGTGTCAATGCTGTTTTCACGACTAGCGTTGATCTCAAGAATATCATAATCATCAATCTCCAGTTCGTTGATCAGGATCTTGGCCAGTGTGGTTTTACCTACACCAGGAGCACCTGAGAACAGCAAGTGTGGAATACTGTCACTGTTGATCCAACCTTGTACCTGTGCTCGCTGCTCTTCGTCGCGAAACACATAGTCGGCTACTGTTTTGGGTCTGTATAACTCAGTCCAAAGTTGTTTCATGCGTTATCTCCCACAAATTGTGCTAGTTCAGGTGCTTGCCAGCCTTCTGGTTTTAACACCTTCCCGTCTTCACGCTTGCGCACTTTGCCTGTGTTTGGATCAATCTTTGCAAAGTTAGTACGCATTACTTCACGCCATGCACCTTCGCCGTCCCAACCTGCGGCACGAATAGCACCCATAGTAACAACTAGAATGTCTACTAGTGCATCTAGTTGTTCTACTTGATCATTGTTTCCAACTGCATCCGCAAGTTCACGCATTTCTTCCTGAATGAGGTCAAGGTACATAGCATAAGTTGCTGAACTGGGCTCTTGATCGCAGGCTGTTTGAAATCGATCAATATCCTGAAACGGATTAGTCATCTATTAGGTTACTCCATCTTTTTAGTTTTTCATGTTTAGCTTCGGCGGCTTGCATTACAGCATCTTCGTTAATTAATCCTGCTTTTTGACACAGTGCAACCATGCACATCAAGTCGCCTATTTCTTTTTCAAATTTTAACACGTCTGCCCAGGTTTTACTACCAAAGCGGATAAGTTTACTTGCTTCTTGAGAGACTTCGGCGCACTCCTCCATGAGGATTACTAATAGCTCTTCGTTGTGTGTCATAATTTTGTTTCTGCTAATACTACAAGTCTAGCTTCAATGATTTCTTGATTACGCTTACGCATGTCTTGTTCGTTTTCTTGTATTTGTTGTTGTTCGACTTGTGGTTCTTTTTCTTTAAATCTGTCAAACTCTTTGTTTTCTGCTAGAATACTACTCTGTGCCCAAATAGTAAACAAACTAGCAACGATTGATAATGCTTCCATTATGTTTTTTCCTTGCGTTTAAGTAATTGAACTAACCTTTCTTGTTCCCACTGCTCTTCGCCGGCAAAATAGCCGACGGTGTCGAGTAGATCATCCAAGAACCATTTCATTTCTACCAGTTGGCGTTTGTATTGCACTGTGACAAATCCTGTTTCGTGGGTATCTCGGGCACTGTGTGCAAGTTGACGCAGAACTTGTCGAACACGCTCCAGTTCAATGGTATCGTGCATGTTTATGCTCCTGCGCCGAAGTCCTCTGGTCTGTGATTAACGCCAGGTCCTGTGTCAATCTCATCAGGATTTACAGTTTCAATCTTGCCACGTGGATCTTCGTCACTGATTAGTAACACGCAGTCTGGATCAATTTTTCTCAGTGTTTGTGTATCGCCATCCTGATCTACAAAGTTAACTCCGCGAGTCCACCGGCCGTGTTCTACCAGGATCCACTGTCCTTTGTGCATGTGCTTTTGGTCTGGACCAGTTTCGTAAATTAATGCCCAACGTGGACGCAGGCCTCTTTGTTTGCCATCATCGCCTAATAAAAAAATTCCGCCGCCGGTCATACCAGCTTCAAAATTCATGTCTACCACTAGCACATCATCGTGAAGTGCACGGATTGTTTTAAATCCTTCTAGTGGGCGTAGGTATTTCTGTGATCCGCCTGCATCCAGGTTCATATTCTTTTAACTCCTTTTTTCTCTTGAGCTTGTTGTCTTGGGGTTTTCAATGGTTCTTGTTTTACACTCTTGGCTTTAGCAATAGCATCCGCTAGACCGCCAACAGTTTTTTCAGCTTTTTTAACAACTGCGGGAGCTGGGTCAGATGGTTGTTCTATCTTTTGCGGTGCAACTTCTACCTCTGAGATTGATTCTGTTGGTTGCGTTTGATCAGAAGGTTGATCAAAACCTAAATCTTCTACAGGTGTTGACTTAGGAACTTTTTGTTTACTATTTTTTTGTTTAGCAACTTTTTGTGCAGCTCTTTTACTGTCTACAACTGCATCATCTCTTACATTGGTGCGATTGATTTGCTTTTTGTACTGTCGATTCACAGTTTGTGTTCGGCTTTCTACTGTGGTGTTTGTTGCACTAACTCTGTCCCCTCTGGCATTCACGCCCATATTGCCAACTGCTTTTACAGTTTCATTCTGTAGCTGTAAAGCGCCAAGATCAACTGTTTTTCCTTGTGCAGATTTATAAACTTTCCTACTCATATTTGTCTCCTTGAGTTATATGCGTATTTAACGCAAGAATTCTTCAGGGTCTAAATCATAGTATATACTGTCAATTCGATGTACTTCTAAAAGATACAACACATAGCTGGCCACACTTGAACCTCGTCCTACACCCCAAATAATGCCATTCTGTTTCATAATATCTACCAGATATTTCAAATACCTCAACAGATCGAATAAATTGCGTTCCTGATACAGCAACAGTTCATGCCCGACTCGTTGCAGTTGTGCGTCAGTTGTACACTGATCTAAAATATAAGATGCAATATCCAATGTTTTGTATTCATTGGGCATGTGCCAATTGCTTTGATTCTTTTGATCAAACTCTTGTACACTCACCGAATCATCAGTGGGTGCTACGGTGTTTAACACTGTGTCTACCAGATCACTGTTAACTTCAGTTTCTGTAACCAGTGCAGTGCCGGGCAAGTCACCATTGGTATACAGCAAATCACAAATGTCTTCTTCTGAGAAAACCAGTTCGCCGAATTTGTTTTTATCCATCAAAATCCACGGTTGCTTCTGTGTCTGTGTCCTTGTTCCATATTAGTCCGAATTGACGCCAAGGATCAATTTTGTTTCCCAGTTCTACAACATTGCCATGGTTATCATCTTGAGAAGCATCGGCAATTCTGTTGTCAGAATCGTGCCACCAACCTGTGTACTCAAATGGTCCTAGATCCTCTTCACTGTCTTGACAGTATACCAGTTTGTCGCCAAGATCGCTAGAGATTTTCAGTTGTGTTAAAAAAAGTCTTTCTTGCATTACGGCATTTAGTTTTGCAAACAGCATAATACCCAACAGCTGATCCACCGGCGGCCCTGGAAGCACACAGGTCGTAAATCCCAGATGATCAAACTGCTTCGCTAGATCAGTTTTGCTATCACTGATAAACAGCGCATTGGAAAATTCGTGATACAGCATGTGACGTATTCTATCCAATGCCACATTTTGATCAATGTGATCCATGGTATTTGTGATCAGTTCTAACTGTACTGTGTATCTATTGCAAAACACCCGAGCATCAAGATAGGCACTTGCCAAGAAATCAAAGTCTATTGCCAATCTCACATTCATGAAATATCTATCTTGTCTTCGTGATCGCCATCAGTGTGATTTTTCTGATTGCGCTGAGTTTGATGTGCTCGAAATGATTCCAGCGCCATTTGTAGTTGGCCAATCATCTGTGTGTTTCCCATCTTGTATGCCATGAGAATTTTATTGTTTATTTCGTTAATCTTTTCCTGCAACTCATCGTCATTGTACTGATCAAAGTTGCCCACTAATGGATGTTCCATAAAAAAACTCCTATACACGTTATATATTAGCGTATAGGAGTTTGTGTGTCAATGTTTTTGGTTAGGAGAATACACAGCCGTTGTTGCCTACACATACCCATTTGCTGTTTACATACAAAAGAGTACAGCCGTCGCCTACATCTGCCATTACAAACTGGCTTCCCCAAGCTGCATTTGTAACAGACACTACCATATCACCGCCACCGTCTGCGGTCATTGCAAAAATTTTGATCTGGCCTTCTACTCCGGCTGCAAGTGTTGCAGTCTCGCCGCTGGCTCCGGTTTCAACAAAACTGGTTGTGCTACCAAGATCAACTGCACCGCCGTCGCCAAGATCTTCACTGCTGGGCAGATAGATTGGATCTGTATTCCTATACAAATCTTCAACTGCAATTGCACTTCCGCCATTTGTTGTGCTAAACTTTAGAGCATAGGTTCCAGCTTGATTGAATGTGATAACATTGTTTGCATCATTGCCTTGTATAACACTGTTGCCTATGCTAACAGCACTTGGCATGGTCAATGTATATTGTGTAACACCCTGTGTAAGTTCAACAGTCCACTCTGCATAGTTGCCGGCACTGGGAATATTGCTAAAACCCAGTGTTGCATTGCCAGTAAGAGTGCCAATTTTATGATACTGGCCTGTACTGAAGTCAACACTGACATTTCCGGCTGTGTTTGCTGTGTCAATTTTGGTAAATCTTGTGCCTTGTAATTTGGCATTTTCAATCACAGCACCATTCAAATCATTGTCCAGTGTTGTACCAGTTAGTGCACTTTTCAGCAGAACCTTACTCTGTAAATCATCAATCTCTTCTTCGGCGTACTCAAAGTTGGTTTTGATATTGGTAAAGTTATCGCGAAATCCCTGGCTATCGTTGTCTTGACCAGCCACTGGATAAGCGTTGTCTATGTTGTTTGGGTTGATGTTACTTGCCATCTAATATCTCCGTATGGGTTATTTATTTGTTTTAAATCAGTATCCAGAATAACTGGGAGTTGAAATACCCAACCCTGATGAACCACTGGATGTGTTATCACTGGTGCTATATCCACTGCTGGTTGTTGATACTGTTGTGCTGGTATTTGTAGCATATCCAGATGATTCTGGCACTATTGTTTGTGATTGTTCAGTTGGTACCACAGGTGCAATATCTGCTCTGTACACATATTCAGGCAGATCTGGTTGTGTGGCTGTGCCGTGATTCATACTGCTGTTAGGCATGTAGAATATTATTCCTGGAAATTCGTCAAATGTGTGCACATGACTGGTTCCATTGCCCAGAGTCGTATTGCCTGTGCCGTCATCTGCTGCATCTGCTAAACTTCTATCTGTGTAAAGTGGATAATAAAAACCTTCAATTCCTTGTGTGAATCCACTGGCGCTGGTGCCGAACACATACCAAGGACCTTTATAATTAATTAAACTTTCGTTGATGCTTATGCCTCCGTCCAGTATAGGGTCGCCGGTGCTATGCTGCTCATCCTCTTTGTTGCCCAGAATATTGTACTTTGGAAACACAAGATACTTGTTGTACTGATCCGTGAATTCATAGGTGTCCACAGGTGAAGTGAATCGTAAACTGTCTGCATCAAATGTTGTGTCCTCGTCGAGGTTGGTACTATCTGGGCCTGTAGCTTCATTGAAATCAAATGTGGTTTGTTTTGCCGGTAGCCAACTGCCGCCGTCTGTGCTGTCTTCGTTTGGTACCCAGTTCTTGGTTAGACTGCGATCCAACACATATCTGTCAACTGCAAAGTCTATGTTGTTAAGCGTGTTTGCAAACTGTTCATTGATATTGTATGCTAAACGTGCACTTTCGTCCGGTTGCGTGTAGGCAATTACCCAGGCCTTTGTAAACCCTAAAACTGTGCCATTGGCTTGTTTACTGGTCATCCACAAAGGTAAAACAGTGTTTGTTTGTCCTGTTGTATCAATTATTTGATCACGCATGTTTACCAAACTGTTGGGGTAAACTGTGCTTGTTTCAGTAGAACCGTCACCGTCAATTATTGGAAAGGCTGTTGTCACTGTCTGCGGAGGACTGTCCCCATTTTGGTTCACTCCTGTGTCCACAATCTCGCTGTATACCACTTCGTATATCACTTGATCGTTGGTATCCAATGCTTGTGCTGTTTTAAGTGGTCCTAAAATCAATTGTTTTCTGAAATGATTCAATTGTAATGCCTGAAAATACTCTTCCAATGTTGCACTGTCTAAACTGAATGCGTGCACATACTTCACATCGTTGGCAACACCAAAATAAGGATCATCTTTTCTGTAAAGGATCTCGGGCGGTATAACGTCTTGATTTTGCAAAATCTGGTCAATGACTGCTCTGTCTTGTGAAGGAGGCATGGCCTGTATATACAAGCTTTCGTACGGAGTGTTGTACTCTCTGTCTAAAAATATTCTAAATGTTCGAAAAACACTGATGAGACCATCACTGCTATATGCTTCAACAGTAAAGTCAAATTGTTGATCAAAAGTGGTTGGATCTTCCTCCAGTCTGGTTGCACGTGACCTGTCAAATGTTGTAGTCCCGCCATCCAGTGCAAAGGTATTAAAAGTGGCCCTGCCACTGATTTCTCCTGACGGTAACAAACTTAGTCCTTGTGGCAGTTTGTTGTACACGCCAGGGGTATCGGGGTAACTGCCTGGTTTAAGTCTAAATTGCAACACTCTTTCACCAGGTGTGCTTGCCTGTACTTCCAATAAACTAACAGCACCACTTTCTATAGTTCCAAGACTGTATATCTCTGTACCAGGCACTTGTGTGCCATTAAGCCAGGTTACACTGTTAGCAATATCGCCAATAATGGCTATGCTATAAGTATATGGTTCACTGACAAATGCTGGGTCGTTGAGTTTTTCAATTGTTATGCTAAAACTGTAAGAGAGTTCTGTGGCGCCTTGATCTGGAAAGAATCCTTGTAACCATCCTGTTTCTCTGTCAAACACCAAATTCGGGGGTATGTCTGTGCTGTCACCAGTTTCGATTGTGTAGATAAAAGGATCGCCATCCAGGTCCAGGCCTTGTATTTGATATGCAAAGAAATTGTCGTGTCTGAACGTGCCAATAAAACCTGCGGCAGTTGTTGTTGTAGCAGCAGGATAATTGGTTATAAGCGGAGTTCGTTTTGCCAGCAAGTCTGCAGTTATAACGTCATTATCAGCAGTAAAGTCTGTGGTGTCAGCAGTCAAACTATCTCTGCTGTACACATACATTTCGAATGTTCTAATGTTTTGATCTTTGCCGTCAGTGATTTTAAGTGTAAATTGATAGTTTCTGTTAATGCTTCTGGTGCTAAAATCAAAAGGAAACTGCTCATATGCAGTTGTGTCAAAACCAGCAATAGCAGTGTCGGGCAACGGGGCAACTGGTTCTATATATCCAGTTATGCTTCCACTGGGACTCAGTGTTAGGCCTGGCGGCAATTCACCACTTTCCACACCGACTGTTACTGTATCGCCCGGATCTTGATCTGAAAATTCAATGTCTATGTCTATGACATCGCCGTCATAAAACTCGCCGAGGCTGCCAGCCGGTGTAACAAATTCAGGAATGTCTTGTCCGGTAACTGTGAGGCTGAAGGTGCGATCATTGATTCTGGTTGTGCCGTTTTCAGTAACACTGGCTCGTATTGCAAATTGACTGGTAACGTTTTCTGCAACTTCTGTGGGCACACCTCTGACCCGGGCGAATGGAGTTGGAACGCCTTCTACCACTCCATTCAAGGTTACTTGTATTCCTTCAGGAAGTTCACCGGCTACCAAACTGTATTTTACAGTGCCGCCATCTGGATCTTCTGCAATCACTGGAACATTGAAAAATAAACCTTCTGCAATGGTTCCTAAACTGCCTGCGTCGGTAATCCATTGGGGTTGTGCCATTAGAGTCTTCCTACTACAACTTCTATAACGCCTTCGTCGCCGTCAAAATCTTCTACTGCTTTACCAACCACTGTGCCCATCTCTGGACGCAGTTGTGCTACTGCAAAGCCATCTCTGTCGCTTACCAGCATTTGCCCACGACGTACCTTGCCGCGCACCCGAGTTGGTACCCGTCCCAGCAGTGCAACGGCCACACTGTGATCTGCTTGTAATGTGCTATTCATCAAGTAGGCAGGATTGGTACTCACTACGCCTGCAACCAGTGGATTGGCCAGTGTATCTGTGATTGTGACTTCTGCACTGCCACCGAACTGTACCAATGTGCCCGGTTCATAGTCCTTGTCACTGCTGTATAATTCTGCAACGTCAGCGTACTGTGCACTGGTTGCTTTGGCAAAAACAGTGTCAAACCCTTGACCACTGGCACCAATGTTACCAACACCATTTGTGCCTGCCTTGGTTATGTCATCAAGACTGACTGTACCGGTTACACTTAGACTTGTGCCGGTTGCAGCTCCAATGTTAGGAGTAGTAAGAGGAGCACTGGGCTTGATACTCAGTGTGTCAGCATTGATTTGTAAAGTGCTGTCGTCTACATTTACACTGAAGGTGGTTCCGTCTAGTGATAACCCATCTCCGCCGCTGTAAACCTGAGTGGTAGCAAACTGTGTAAATGTAAGCTCGGTCACACCGATTATTATCTCGCCTGCCGGACTGGTTAATACATAACTTTCACCCGCACCTGCGGTACCTTCTTCTACAAAGAAATAATCTCCAATACTCATACCTTGACCGGTATCATTTGGAACATATTCATCCATGTCAGTGGCACGAGTTAATACCCAACGAGTGCTACCGTCACCTACTGTGGTTACAGTATACACCCCGTTTTCTTCGGCATTTGTTTGTTCGTAAACTAAAACTCGATCACTGGTGTTTAAACTGACGCCATCAATGCTAATAGCTGCATTTGCTGCTGCATTTGTTAGTGTTGCTCCTACCCCTGGATTGGCACGACCAGTTTCGCTGAGCCCAGTACCGTTTGTTAATCCAGTTAGCACCTCACCACCGAATGTTTCGCTTAACTTCACCTGTGTTGCGCTCTCGACACTGAATATAAAATATGCTTCATTAGCATCGATACCGTTAAAACTGCTGGTCCAATAAATTAAATCGTTGACACTAAGTCCGTGTGCACCACTAAATGTAAGAGTATCAGTGTTTGTGATGTCAGTAACTGTGTGCGTAGTTCCACCATCTGCGTAAGTAGCAGTAAGACTGCCTTCTCTTTCGACACGCACTGGATCGTGAATATGGAAACCTGTTGTTCCCAGCGTGTCCACATAGTTTTTAGTAGCAGCATCTCCTGCCTGTTGCGGAGTTGGCAGGTTGTTAATAAAATTGCTTGTCATATTGACGTTGCCAACTGGATTGATTAGCAGATCTCCGCTTTCAGTGACAACAGAATTGCCAATCAAGTTGTTACCTGCAATATTACCAGTGACATCCACAGACCCAGCAATTACATTTGCAGTTACTATTCCGTTTATAGCATCCACAATTTCAACACTATCATCACTGAAAACACTGCCTCTAATGTCGCCTACAAATTCTGTTGCAGTAACTGAGCCTGGAGCCGTTATGTTGTTACCTGTAATGGTTACTCCATTGGTTTTGAGATTACCACCAGATATGTTGCCTGTGGCTGATATAGAAGTTGATGAAACTGCGTCTGTAACACTTATATTGCCGCCGGTGATATTGCCTGTAACACTCATTTGCCCGGAGGTTGAAACATTTCCTGCTGTGATATTGCCAGTTGCATCCACTGTGTCTGCTTCTACATCGGCTATGACTCGTCCATTTATAGCATCAACTATTTCTACACTGTCATCTCTGAAAACACTGCCACGCAAATCGCCAACATATTCTGTGGCGGTTACTGTGCCTGTGGCTGTGATATAACCTTGGATGTTTGCACCCTGCGAGGTGAGTACCATGGTAGATTGTCCATCGACAACACCGTTGATGTTACCGCCGCTGCCTGCAATGCTTAGCACGGAGGTTCCGTTGGCTATTTGTGTTACAGCAACATTACTGGCTGCAGTAACATTTGACAAAAATCCACCATCACCAATGAAGAATCCGCCAGCAGTAACGTTGGCGTTGGATTCTATGTCAGCCCCAACGATATTTCCACTGGCATCTATGCTGGTGCTGTCCAAACTGGTAATTGCAACTGAACCAGGCGTGGTACCATCTGCACCAAAAATGCCCAGTATGTTTGATCCGTTGTCTTTGAGAACAATATCTCCCAGTGTTACGGTGCTACCAGAAAGATATAAATCTCCCCATCTGTTAGTGTCACTGCCGAGGTCAAGCACGCCGGATCCCACTGGAATCAAACTGGTGCTTACACTGTTACTGACACTGAGACTGCTGGCGCTTAAATTACCGTTGGCAATCAAGTTACCACTTAGTTCTAAACTGGTTTGGGAGAATATTGCAACATTGGCCAGGTTTGCAATGCTTACAGTGACGTTCCCATCTGAACTGACAACACCAATGTTAC
>Ga0209953_1000865_pt1 | contig 10125 bp, 12 predicted proteins | sample SalPonred_H2O_MG_FD_185713 | JGI IMG/M metagenome (GOLD analysis project Ga0209953, IMG submission 185713) | Salt pond water microbial communities from South San Francisco under conditions of wetland restoration - Salt Pond MetaG... | ecosystem: Environmental > Aquatic > Non-marine Saline and... | reverse complement strand
CTGGACGAAGCCTGGCTACAAGCACTTGATGTAGACACATCAGAAGAAAAACTGCTAAAACTTAATATGTCAATGATTGATGATGTTGCTAAAACTATTTCAACTTTTATGACGGACTACAAAGCAATGGCAGAAGAAGATCGTCCTAAAGTATTGTTTGTTATTGACAGTTTGGGCATGTTGCTAACACCTACTGATGTTGATCAGTTTAACAAAGGTGACATGAAAGGAGATATGGGTCGCAAGCCCAAAGCACTGACATCGCTGGTGCGTAACACTGTTAACATGATTGGTAGTTATAATGTTGGACTGGTATGTACTAACCATACATATGCAAGTCAGGACATGTTTGATCCAGATGACAAGATTTCAGGTGGACAAGGCTTTATCTATGCAAGTTCGATCGTGGTTGCAATGAAGAAGTTGAAACTAAAAGAAGACGAGGACGGCAACAAGATTTCAGAAGTGCGAGGTATTCGTGCAGGCTGTAAGGTTATGAAGACTCGGTATGCTAAACCCTTTGAAGGTGTACAGGTCAAGATTCCATATGAGACAGGCATGAATCCTTATTCAGGACTTGTTGATCTGTTTGAAAAGAAAGATCTATTAATCAAAGACGGCAATCGTCTGCGTTACACTACAGCAGACGGTGAAGAAATCAAAGAATACAGAAAAAATTGGACAGGCGAGCTTCTTGATCGTGTAATGGTTGATTTCTATAACAGAGCAAACGACATCGAAGAGGTAAATATCAGTGAGGAAGAAGACGCTTTGGAGAACGAGTAAACATGGAAGAAAGTCAAATTGCTGATGTATGGATGATGTTTAAAGAATATCTTGACAAAAAAAATCTTGATATGGCCGCAGAACGCTTTATTGATTTAATGGCTGACTACGGCATAGAGGACGAAACATTTAAAAGTTTGCTAGGAACTGATTCAGTTTTAGATAAAGCAATCAATTACTATTTGGAACTTGATGAATCCAACGACGAGGATTGGTAATGGGCTGGTACTCTGAAGTATCCAGAGATATTTCAAAAATTCCTGAAGCAATAAAATACTTTGAAAATGAACTTGTAGATGCTAGAGTCGAAGTAAAATTAAAAGGAAATGTAGAACGAGCCGCGGCAGAAATGCCCGGCGTCGTTGAACATCGTTTTAACCAGCTTCAGGAGATTGAAGCAATTCTTGAATATCTTAACATAGAACTGCGTAGACTGCGCAGTTCATTCTTCAAAAAATATCTTGAAAATTATCAGCGAGCTCTGTCAAGTCGTGACGTTGAAAAATACGTTGACGGTGAGGCAGACGTTGTTGACTATGAAAAGATTATCAACGAATTTGCTCTTATGCGTAACAAGTGGCTAGGCGTACTCAAAGCACTTGATCAAAAGCAATGGCAGATTACTAATGTTGTGAAGCTCAGAGTTGCTGGAATGGAAGATGCCAGCCTATAATTAAACATTATATCTTTTTAGATCAGCTTCTACCATCATTGAAATTAATTCTTCAAAACTAGTAGTAGGTTCCCAGTTAAGCTTTTCTTTTGCTTTGCTGGGATTACCTTTAAGATGATATAATTCTGCAGGTCTCATGTATGCAGGATTTTGAACAATACGGTCTTGCCAGTCATTAATGCCTGCGGCACTAAATGCTGCACTACACAGGTCCTCGATACTCCAAGTTTTACCAGTAGCAATTACATAATCATCCGGTTCGGCTTGTTGCATCATTGCCCACATAGCTTTTACATAGTCTCCTGCAAATCCCCAATCTCTGCGAGAGTCTAAATTACCTAGTTCGATAGTGTTTTGTAACCCGGCTTTAATTCTTGCAACTCCGTCAGTAATTTTTCTAGTGACAAATTCTTTACCTCTAATCGGAGATTCATGGTTAAACAATATACCGCTACAAGTAAACATACTATAACTTTCGCGATAATTTACCATAGCATTATGAGCAAATACCTTTGCAAATCCGTATGGAGATCTAGGACGGAATGGTGTTAATTCGTTTTGTGTTTCATCATCCTCCATGCTATTACCGAACATTTCACTTGTACTAGCTTGATACATTTTAGTATCAGGAGAATGTAATCTTAATGCTTCTAGCATATATAACGGGCCCATAGCATCGACATTTGCAGTGTGTATTGGTTCTTGCCAGCTTAGGCCAACAAAGCTCATAGCAGCAAGATTATATACTTCGTGTGGTCTCGATACCTTTATAGCATGATTAATACTACTAATATCTGTAATATCGCCGTGAATAAAATTAATCTTATTTGTTATATCGAGATACTCTAGGTTGCTATAACTTTGATTTACTCTACGACTTGCGAATCCATAAACTTCATAGCCCTTTTCTAGTAAAAGTTTTGATAAGTAAGCACCGTCTTGACCTGTAATACCAGTCACTAATGCACGTTTTTTCATATTGAACTCCGTAAAACACACATAGATATTTATATACTAAATACACATACTTAATTATATAAGGATTTGTATGAGAACTTATAGAGTAGTTACAACACAACACGAACCTTACTATAATCAAATAGGAAAAGATTGTATTACTAGTTTTTTAGAATACTGGCCCGAAAATATTTCAATAGAATTATGGGCTGAAGGGTTTACACCTGACATTGATAATCCTAGATTGATTGTAAAAGATTTTGAAAAAGTTCGTAATGACTTAGATAAATTTTTAGAATTAATATATCCACATGTACCGCATGACCCTAATGGAAAAGATTTATTTTCTAAATACAAATTTAGTTGGATTAAAGGGCATGTAATTACAGCAGCATTACAAGAGTGCAAACAAGATGTTTTCATATGGTTAGATAGTGATGTAATCACAAACAAAAAAATACCTTTAGAGTTTATTGAAAATTTGTTACCAAGAGATACTATATCTCTTGATATACCTGCAGGTGGAAAAGTAAGAGGTAAAGAAGCAGAGACCGGATTTTTTATGTTGAATATGCAAGATAAAAATATCAATACTGTTATTGAAACATATAAAAGATGCCATTCCACTCTAGATATATTAAAAGTAAGTAGAAGATTAGATACTGGTGTATGGTGGAACGCGGTGCATAATGCAAGCAAACAAGGATCTAAATTAAAACATCTTGCAACCGCTATAGATAGTATTGTTCCTTTTATGCACACAGAATTAAAGGAATACCTAAGGCATTGGGTAACAAAAGCAAATAAAGCAAATTATCAAAAGGGTAGAAAAGATATTACTATGGAGGAAATTTAATATGAAAATTTCTTTATCTTTAATGTCCTTTGATGGAAACATAGATCAAAAAATTTCTAAAGCGTGTGCCTCTCCACATGATATTATTCATATTGATTATATGGACGACTTTGATTTAATTTATGTAATCAAAGAATTAAAAAATAAAAACAAACAAGCTGATCTACACATTGTCTCTTCTAATGCTATAGAATGCTTGGTAAATTTGAAGAATAAAAATCTATTAGAAAATCTAAACTACGTCTTTGTTCAAATAGAGAATTTAGATAAAAAATCATTATCTATTTTAAAAACATTTAATGATGTAGATATTGCAATACAAGCGTCTTCGGACTGGGACGAATATAAAGAATTTATAGTAGATTCTAATACAATTTTGATCATGACTTCTACACCAGGTAAAAGTGGAGGTATATTTCATACAGATACTTACAATAAAATCTTACTTGCACAAAATTTAAACCCAAAGGCTAGATTGTATGTAGATGGTGGCGTCACAAACGAAAACTTTAATAATTTAAAAGAAATGAACATTCATACTGTAGTCATAGGTTCTTTTTTAGCAAAATCTCATGATATTAATTTGAGATATACTAAATTAAAAAACAATCAAAATTTACAAGTTTTATTAGTCACATTAAGCGAGCCTATAAAAAATCTACCAATAATAGAAAATATAGATTTAAAAAGTGTGCTTCGAGAAATGATAAAGCATTCTTCAAATTATGTATTAATAAAAAATAATGATAGGTTAGGTATAATTACAGACGGAGACTTAAAACGACATCTGATTGATAAAAATGAAAGTTTAGTAAATGATAACTTATTTTATATGAAAGAGACCGATACATTAGAAGATCTGTTTTTGAATAAGTTTTTTAGATTTGAACTAGGATGTATCCCTTTAAAAAACGACAAAGGGCAAATCAAAAATGCATTAAATGTCAATGCTTTAATTAGGAAATAATATGATATATTTGCACAAAGATCAAGGAATAAGATATAGTAACGAATTATTAGTAGGTGTGTATTATGTTTTAAAAGATGAAGAAGAAAAAAATATACCAAATGGTATAAAATACAAAAAAGTTTCAGACAATATTAAATTTCCTATTGGTTACAAATTAAAGGAAAAAAACAAAGTAGATTTCTGTGGTGTAGATTTACGCAATGAATTTTTATTAATTGCAGGACCCTGTGCAGCAGAAAATGAGGAACAAGTACAACGATCTATAAAATATGTAGCATCCCAAGGATTAAGATTTTTCCGTGCAGGTTGTTATAAACCTAGAACCAATCCTTATTCATTTCAAGGACTAGGAAGAGATGGACTTAAATTATGTAGGTCTGCCTGCGATGAGAACGGGCTAAAATTTATAAGCGAAGTAAAAGATTTATCTAATTTAGATGATGTTATGGAATATGCTGATGTAGTACAAGTCGGTTCTAAAGCAATGTATGATGTTGGTGTTTTGAAAGAAATAGGAAAAACAAATAAACCTGTATTATTAAAAAGACATTTCGGATCTACATTAATCGAATTTGCACAACATGCAGACTTTATTGCATCTCACGGTAACACTAATATTGCATTGTGCGAAAGAGGTATTAGAACATTTGAAACTTCTACAAGATTTAGTTTAGATAGCAGCGGAATAGAATGGTTAAAAGAATATGTTGATTGGCCTATAATTGGCGATCCGTCTCATGCAATGGGGTACGCATACGGTGTCGAAGGACTTAGTCTATCAATGATAGCGCAAAAAGTAAATGGATTGTTAATTGAAGTACATCCGAATCCTTCTGTAGCTAAATCAGATGCAAGTCAGCAACTTACATTTGATGAATTTACAAATCTTAAAGATAAAATAATTAAACTGTCGAGATTTATACATGACCTCTAAATATAATGAAATAGCTGGCGTAATACATGCAAAAGGAAGTTCTGAAAGGATTACTAGAAAAAATTTGTGTCTTTTACAAAACACTCCATTATTTTTATGTCAAGCTATAAATTTGTCTAATTTAATCGGAAAAAACAATGTTTATATAGACTCAGAATCGACAGAAATATTACATCTTAGTAAAGAAAATGGATTTAATATTTTACAAAGAGATCCTAGTTTATCATCTAATGCAACAGGAGGAGTAAAATTATTAAGGAACTTCATAGATTCATTTTCTAAAAAACCGACTACAGTTATACAATTATTTCCTCCTATGCCGTTATTAGATTTAGAAAAATTAAAACAAGGTATAGAATGTGTCCATAATTTAAGAACAAATAACAGTGCTTGTTTTATAGCAAAGACTAAAAAATATTTATGGGAAAATAATAGCCCTAAATATTACAACCAAGGCCAAGAAATACCTAATGGAGTAGATTTGCCTGTAATAGAATATGAATTACCAACAGCTTATATAGTAAATGTAGAAGAATTTATAAAATCTAATAGCAGAACTGCCAGCCCTTTATGTAAATTAGATATAGAAAATGAATTGTACGAAATAGATATTGATTACGATCACGATTTTTCATTAGCAAATTCACTTATATCAACACCTTATTTTTCATCAAAATTTAAATTTTATGAAAATGTAAGAGTTTTTTACCCACCTATAATTTTTTGGGACATAGACGGAACTCTTACGAATGGATTTTATAATACCGGACCATCACAAGAAGTATTTAAATCTTTCCATACTTACGACGGAATAGCCTTAAAAGAACTTGATAAAATCGGTGTAATAAATTGTTTAGTTAGTGCTTCAAAAAGTTCTAAAATAATACAAGAAAGATCTAAATTACTTAATATCGATTGTCTAACAGGTGTTGATGATAAAGTTTCGGCTTGTAAAAATTATGCTAAACAAAAAGGGTTTAATTTGAGAGAATGTTACTTTGTAGGTAATGATGTAAATGATTTGAATGTAATGGAAAGTTCTGGACGAAGCTTTTGCCCTAGTGATGCAAATATATCAGTCTTAAAGATTGCAGAAAATTTAAAAATTACATCACAACAAGGCGGTGTTGCTAGAGCATTAGTTGATTTACTAAAACAAGAAAAGGCAATTGAGAGACGATATGAATAAAGAATACATTGAAAAAATAAAAGAAAAAGCTACTACAGGACTATTCACAGATTATTTTGATTCTATAAATGAAAATTATACATTTGTAGGAGGACTTAAAATTAATAATACTACTGGATTTATTTTCGGTCCAGTTAAAACAATTAAATGCGAATCAGGTCCATATAAAGACGAAAACATAAATTTAGGTTTAGGTTATTTAGATGTATGTAATGAAGGTGATGTGTTAGTGGTCGAAGGATCAAAAGACTTTGCATATTTCGGCGAACTTATGTCTAGGCTAAGCGAAAAACGCAAATTAAATGGTGCAATTATTTTAGGTGCAACAAGGGATGTAAGATTTACAAGTAATCATATTAATGTAGCCGCAGAAAGTTATATGCCTGTTGATATTAAAGGACGCGGAAGAGTTTCGAAAGTTGGATGCAAAATTAAGTATGACATTGATGAGAATATGTACGTAGCAGCAGATGCTGACGGCGCAATATTTTTTAGCAAAAATTTGTTAGAAAGGCATATTAATATTTTTGTTAGTATGATCGATCATGAAGAAATGTTAGTAGAAAAAATCAATCAAGGACTATCAGTTTCAGAAATTTTAAATTTTACAGAGGGATTTTGATTTGTTCAATACATATATCATAAATTACAATATGAATGAACATATTGAAAAATGTATATATAATAAATTGATAAAATCAATTGATCAAAAATTTGTTTTTATATTAGATAACGGATCTGATAAATCAATGCCTCATCCTAACACTAGGATACATCTTCCTATAAATTTAAAAATAAGCGGTGCTTTTAGATATATATGGAATAAAGAAATATCTTTAAATAGCGAGTATTTTGTTACAATTACATCTAGTGCAGTATTACTTGATCAAAATTATAAAAAATCAATACTAGAGTCGGTACATAGTTTAAAAGGAAAAAAGTGGAGTGCAATATATTCTAAAATAGAAAATGTAAATGGTCAACACTCAGTAGCAGTGCCTGATCAAATAGGTGTAAATGATTTTGTAAAAAATCCGATGTATGCTCAGCCTATATTTACAATTTGGAATACAGAATATATTAATGAAATAAAACATAAAAAATATGGATGGTATGACACCGCATATCATCATGGTCAAGGCGCTACTGAAGATATGCGTATGTACAATTTAGATACAGATTGGGATGAATTTACTACACCATTAATTATTATAGATTGGTATAGAAATAATACTTTTAGAGAAGGTAGAGGCGAACACACTCAAAAAGAATATTTTAAGGCTAATAAAAGAGAATTTAATTCTAGGTTTCAAAAAAAATATAAAATGACTCATCATCAAGTAAATGAATATTTGCGTAAAAAACGGCGGAAATAAGATATGAAAGAAAAAACTAGTAAAGAATAGTTAAAGAATATTATTGCGAAGACTTTTGATATACTATATTATAGCTATTAAAATCAACAATTTTTTTCAGAGTTATATACGCAGATAAATATCTACATGAAAGTTATTCTTGTATCAGGCGGCTTCGACCCACTTCATTCTGGGCACATTGAATATTTTAAATCAGCAAAAGCATTAGGTGATAAACTTGTGGTTGGAGTTAACTCAGACGCTTGGCTTACACGCAAAAAAGGCAGACCGTTTATGCCTTTAGAAGAAAGAGCTAATGTTATTAGAGCGTTGAGTATGGTAGATGCAGTAGTTGCATTCGACGATGACTATGATGCAGACGGCAGTTGCAAACGATTTGTAGAGGATTCATGTTGGAACTACGAAGAAGACGATGTAGTCTTTGCGAACGGTGGAGATAGGTCCAGTGACAACATTCCAGAGATGAGCGTAACAGCAGAAAACTTATCATTTCAGTTTAGCGTCGGCGGAGAGGACAAAAAGAACTCTAGCAGTTGGATACTCAAAGAATGGAACCAACCGACCACGGAACGATCTTGGGGCACATACACCGTATTGGATCAAGGACAAGGATGGCTTACCAAACAGTTGTCTTTCAATCAAGGACAAAGTTTAAGCGATCAACGACACTTCAAAAGATCAGAACACTGGCATGTCGTAGAAGGCATGATAAGAATGAATCTCGAATTTCCAAACGGAGATACTATTTCTAAGGTATATGAGCAAGGCGACAGCATAGATATTCCCTCATGGACTTGGCACAAAGCCATAAATATTGGACCTGGCACCGCAAAGATTATTGAAGTTTGGCTGGGCAACGAATTATCAGAACAAGACATAGAGAGAAGACAATGATACCTATCTTTATTGGATACGATCCGAGAGAAGCAATAGCATACCATGTATGTGCAAACTCAATTATAAGACATGCAAGCGGCCCAGTCCAGCTTATTCCTCTAAGTTTAAACCTATTACAAGACTATGAAGAAAAACACACAGATGGCAGCAATCATTTTATCTACAGTAGATTCCTTGTGCCGCATCTCATGAACTACAAAGGCTGGGCAATCTTTATGGACGGTGACATGATAGTGCGAGATGATATCTATAAGTTGTGGAAACTGCGCGAAAACGACAAAGATGTAATGGTTGTTAAACATGATTACAAAACCAAAATGACCGAAAAATATCTAGGCAGTAAGAATGAAAACTATCCTAGAAAAAACTGGAGTAGTGTTATTCTTTGGAATTGTCAAAATCATCCTAACAAACAGCTAACACCTGACTATGTACAAAATGCAACTGGAGCACAACTACACAGATTTCAACACATTAAGGATGATCGCATCGGAGAATTGCCGCCTGAATGGAACTGGCTACCGGACGAGTATGGAGCTAATCCAGATGCAAAACTCTTGCACTATACGCTAGGCACCCCTAGCTTCCATGAGTTTGCAACAACACCGATGGGTGATGAGTGGCACAGAGAACGCATTTACACAGAATATTGTCAACAGCATGATATGCCTGAGTAAAAATCTCACAGACGAATATGTAAACATGTTTGCTCACGGGGCAGGTTTACCCGTTGAAGATTACAATTACAACTTTGACAACAACCCTGTACTGATTCGCAGCATGGGCAAGCGCAAGCTAATCAAATGGTGCTGGGATAATAATCACACATTCTATTACATGGACAGCGGATACATAGGAAATTATAAATCAAAGTCTAATCCGCACGGATGGAAGTTATGGCATCGTATTGTAAAGAACGATGTGCAACACTCGGTGATTATTAATCGTCCGGACGATAGATGGAAACAACTAGATTATCCTATTCGCAATCGCAAACAAGGACGACACATTCTTCTTGTTACTCCCTCTGAAAAACCCTGCAAGTTTTACGGTATAGACAAGGATACATGGGTCAAACAAACCGTCGACAACATAAAACAATACACCGACCGTCCTATAATAATCCGCGATAAAGCACCTCGGACACAAAGAATTACAAAGACCATATTTGAAGATTTGGATAATTGTCATGCACTTGTGACCTATCAAAGCATAGCCGCTGTAGAAAGTGTGTTGTACGGTGTGCCTGCGTTTACACTAGCACCCACGGCGGCTGATCCTGTGTGTGACAAAGATATAAGCCTAATAGAGACGCCCACGCACCAAGATTCGGATAAAATATACAAATGGGCCTGTCACCTTGCTTATGGACAATTTCACATAAACGAAATGAAAAACGGCACAGCATATAGGATATTACAGAATGAAAACCGTTAGAATATACTATGCAGGAATTCCCGCAAAGAATACAAAACGAGAAAAAAGAG
>Ga0209953_1000864_pt1 | contig 10130 bp, 8 predicted proteins | sample SalPonred_H2O_MG_FD_185713 | JGI IMG/M metagenome (GOLD analysis project Ga0209953, IMG submission 185713) | Salt pond water microbial communities from South San Francisco under conditions of wetland restoration - Salt Pond MetaG... | ecosystem: Environmental > Aquatic > Non-marine Saline and... | reverse complement strand
CCGAGGACGCACGTCACCTGGTTCTTGGGCACCCGCATCGAGACATCTTGCAGTGCGATCACGCTGCCGAATCGCTTGCCCACGTTCTCTAGGGCAAGGGCGTCTGGTTCGTTCGTGATTACCTCGGTCATCTTCGAGCTCCCTGGAAGCGACGGCGGATGAGTGAGTTGGTGAACACAGCGGCAAAGAGGATCAAGCCGAGGAACAGCCAGGTCCAGTCGGTGTTCCACTGGGCGTAGGCGATTCCGATGAAGGCCATGCCGATGATGGCCGCGCCGATGGTGCCGCCAATGGCCGATCCGTATCCACCGGTCAGCAAGCAGCCACCGACCACCGCGGCGATGATGAAGATGAACTCCTGGGTCACGCCCTGGCCGGCCTGCATGGATTTCAATCGCGTGAGGCTGATGATGCCCACCAGGCAGGAGGACATCGACACGTACATGAACAAGATGATCTTGGTGCGACGAACCGGGACACCCACGTTGCGGGCGGCGTTCGCGTCACCACCGACGGCGTAGATCCAGTTGCCGAACTTGGTGCGGGTGAGGACCAAGGTGGCGATGATCGTAAGTGCGATCCACCACACGACCGCGATGCGGAAGTTAGAGGACGTGAGTGTGGAGGCGAAGACAGCCTCGGCGCTTTCGTAACCCGGACGCATACCACCGTCGGGCCCTTCGTCGACACCGGCGACACGGACGGTGTCCGTCAAGACCTTCGTGACGCCCAGGTTGATGCCGCGCAGTGAGAAGAACATCGCGAGGGTGACGATGAAGGACGGCAGTCCGGTGGTGACCACCAGCCAACCGTTCGTGAAGCCGACGCCGGCAGCGAAGAGGAAGGTCATCAAGATCGCGGGCCACACCGCGATGTTGTATTCGGTGATCAGCAACCCGGCGAACAGACCGGAAGAACCGATCATCACCCCGCTGGAGAGGTCGAACTCGCCGCCGATCATCAGCATCGCGACGGCCACGGCGATGATGCCGTAGGTCGAGGCGACGTCCGTCCAGCGGGCCGTTCCGTCGAGTGAGAAGAATGTCCCGGTCTGATCGACCAGGGCGAAGAAGATGTAGACGACGAGTGCACCCATCAGGGCACCGATCTCCGGGCGCCGCATGATGCGGGTTATCGAACTCGTCTTAGCGACGCGGTCGTCAACCGCGGTAGTGGTCGACATGGTCTCCCTCGATCGATTCAGATTTGCCGACTACGACGCTAGCGCCGGAGAGCCTGGCCGGTGATGGATTCTTCGAAGTCCGATGATTGCCACGGAAAGTGTTGGTGGGTGGGGCTTTCGCCCCACCCACCAACTCAGGTACTACCGCGTGCCGTTCGCAGCGAGTTCCTGGACCAGCTCAGCGTTGTCTTGAACAACGAAGCCCGGGCCGGTGTACATCGGCTGTCCACCACCGAGCTCGTGTCCGTTGAGCAGGTTCAGGTACAGCAGCACAACGGACATGTAGCCCTGTGCGTACTGCTGCTGATCGATGGCGAATGCGAGTTCACCATCGGCAATCGCCTGCACTGCGTCGCCGGAGAGGTCGACAGTGCCGATGACCACGTCGCGTCCTACAGCCTCTGCTGCCGGCAGCGCTGCCGCAGTCGCGATGTCAGCGTTCAGGGCGAAGATGCCATCGACATCCGGGTTCGCCTCGAGAGCGGCCTGGATCTCTGCTTGGCTCTGCGCGAGGTCGGCAAGACCAGCCGAGAGCTGCAGGTTCTCTACAGTGCCCTCGAAGGTGTCAGCCGCGCCGTCGCAGCGCTCCTGCAGACCGATGTTGTTCTGCTCCTGAATGGGGCACAACACCGTGCTCAGACCGGCCTCGTTGAACTTGATGCCGGCCTCTTGACCTGCGATGAACTCGTCTTGTCCAACGTGGGTGAAGGCACCGAGGTCCTTGAAGACCGCGCTACCGGAGTTCATGGTGACGATGGCTACGCCAGCGTCCTCTGCGGTCTGCAGCGCACCCTCGATGGCATCCGGGTTCGGAGCCGAGACTGCGATGCCCTGGCAACCCGCGGACACGTCGCCCTCGATGAGCTGCGCCTGCAGCTGGGCGTCGTTCGTGGTCTCCTGGTAGGTGAAGTCGACGCCGAGATCCTCGGCCGCCTTGTCGGCTCCAGCCTTGGCAACCGACCAGAAGCCGCCGCCATCACCGTGGGTAACCATGCAGATCTTGTACTGCGAGTTGTCTCCGCCACCGGAATCACCGGAGTCAGCGGAATCGTCCGAGCCGGCGTCCTCGCTCGTTGCGGCGTCGTCCGTGGACTCCGCCGCGCTGTCGTCACTGTCGGAGCCGCACCCCGCCAGCACAAGTGCCGACGCCGCGACCGCGGCGATGGCGAACTTGCGAACCTTCATGTAGACCTCCTAGGCGCCTCGAGGACGCGTCGTCGAATCACAGCGCACCTGCCGCCCCGCACGGGGAGTTCTTGGGTAAGAAACCCCGTTGGATCGGGAGCGGTTTGGAACGCTCCAATGGACGGTAAGTGTCGTGCCTCACATGGGCCTTGGGAAGTCCCTGCCGCGATGCGTTACCAACTCGTTACGGCTCGTTACAGGCGCGAGGCTGCCGTGTGAACCCTGTAAACCGCGGGATCCGGGGGAAACGAGCAACCTGTCGGTGATCCCGGCCAAATCCACGCGTTTCCCCCGGATTCCGGGGGAAACGAGCAACGCGGGGGTGATTCCGGGGAAAGCGAAGCGAATCCCCCGGAATCCGGGGGATTCGGTTGAGGGGGTTAGGGGGCGAGGTCGACGACGGGTTCCCAGCGGCGGGAGGTCCACGAGTCGATCAGCGCCTGCTGGACGCTGACGACGTCCACCGCCTCCCGGAACCCCGGGCTGAACCGCTGTCCCCCCGCTAGCGACTCCAAGAACACATGGTCCTCGATCGCCACCAGGTCCTCGAAGCCGATCGAGTTGGCCTGACCGGGCACGAACGCCCCGTGGAAGGGGAAGCGGTCGCCGCCGTAGATGGTGGTGAAGCCCGAACTCGGATCGTCGGTGAGCCGGTAGTAGCGCAACTCGTTCATCGTCTCGAAATTCCAGGCCATTGCACCCTTGGTGCCATAGACCTCGAAGGCGTTCTGGCTCTCCGGGCCGACCATGGTGCGCGAGGACTCGAAGGTGCCCGTGGCACCGTTCGCGAACGTGCACAGCATCGAGGCGAAGTCCTCGTTCTCCACTTCGCCCTTGGGATCCTCGGGGTTGCCACGGCCGTAGTGCCCGGCGCCGGGCTGCGCGATCGGGCGGTGACTGATGGTGGTGTTGCGCATGCCGACCACCTCGGTGATCGAACCAACGAGATACTGCGCGAGCGAGACCGCATGGCTGAGGATGTCGCTGGTCACGCCGTAGCCGGCCTGCTCGAGGAAGAACCGCCAGGTCAGCAGTCCGAGCTCGTCGCTGCCGTACATCGACAAGAAGCGTCCGCGGTAGTGCGTAATCTCACCGAGTTCACCGGATTCGATGACCGACTTCGCGTGCATGACCAGCGGCGCCCACAAGTAGTTGTAGCCCACACCGGTGGCCACGTTCGCGCCCTGCGCGAGTTGGTAGGCCTGCACAGCGTGCTCGGGCTTGCCGCCGATCGGCTTCTCGCTGAACACGGCCTTCCCGGCCGCCGTGGCAGCCTCGATCATCGGCAGGTGCAGCATGTTCGGGGCGGTGACCCACACGGCATCGACATCGTCGGCCGCGATCGCCTCGCGCCAATCGTCGGTGGCGCGCTGGAAGCCGAAGTCATCGACCGCGCGGGTGCGCCGGCTTTCCTCGGTATCGGCACACACGACCAGCCGCGGGGATACAGCGCGCTCGGGGAACAAGGAAGGTATGCGCAGCATGGAGCGGCTGTGGGCCTGCCCCATCCAGCCCAGTCCCAGCACCGCAACACCGATGTTCTTCTTCATCTGCAAACCTCGATCACTTCACTCGGCCAGCGGCTGACGTCATCGGCAGCCTCGGGTCTTGTTCCTGGTCCTCCCACGACGCCCGGATCCAATGCTGATCAGGGTCGTCGCAAAAAGCCATCGTGCGGTCCTCGCCGGGACCTGCGAGCACGTTCAGGAAATACATCGGGTATTCCGGGTTGGCAACCGTGGGACCGTGGTAACCCTCGGGCACCAAGTAGGTGTCGCCGTCGGTGATGGTGAGCGTCTCGTCGTGGCGACCATCCACGGTGTACAGGCGAAACAGCCCGCTGCCGCTGGGGTGGCCGTGCGGCTCGTCCAACTTCCCGATCCGGAAGTAGTAGATCTCCTCGTTGCTGGTGACGCAATCGCCGATGCCGTCGTGCCGGTGCGGGGGCCAGGAGGACCAGTTGCCACCGGGGGTGAGCACCTCGCAGACGTTGATCTTGTCCGCTGCGGAGAACGAAGTCGGGGTGGCGTAGTTGTTCACCTGGCGGGTGGACCTGCCGGCCCCGCGCACCTCGACGGGAACAGACTCGGCGCTGCCGTAGTGGACCGGGAAGGAACGGCTCGCACGGGCGGTCACGATGGCCACCTCCCCGGAATCGCCTTCGATCGACACCTGCGAACCGATCGGTAGGTAGACCCAGTCCGAGACACCGGCGAAGACTCCCGCGCGCCCACGCATCTCGAAGCGCTGGTCATCGACAACGACGACGAAATCCTGCGCCGAAAGCGACACGAGGACACCTTCTTCACCTTCCAACGTGAAGGAGGCCGGATCACCGGCGCGCAGGGTGAACACGTATTGCCCGCAGTAGGTCCAGCCGGCGGACTCGGGGGTGATCCGCAGATCGGCCCGGCCCTTCGCGGCGGTGCCGGCGGGGATGAACCAGGAGGATTCCTCGGCCATTGCGCTACTTCCCTTCACTCGGATGCACGATCTGCGCAGCCGCGGTTACGGCCTTCTCGACGTCGCCATCTTCGGGGTAGACCAGTGCCCGGCCGGCAACGAGCCCGCGGACGTTCGGTTCGGCCATCGCAGCCTGCCACCCGGCGAAGGTCTTTGCGGCGTCGGCACCTGGATCACCACCGAGCATCACGATCGGCATCGTCGTCGCCCCGGCGACTTCGGCCATGCGATCCGAGGCCGGCAGCTTCAGCCAGGTGTAGGCCGAGCACGAGCCGAGCCCGGAGGCGATCGCGACGACCTTGATCAGGCGCTCGACCGAGGAATCCAAGCGGGCGCGGCCGGTCTCGTCGATCAGGTACGGCAGTGGCTCGATCATGTTCATGATCTTGCGGTCGGCCATCTCGGTGGACAGGGCCGCGACCATCTCCAGGGTTCGGGCTACTCCGGCATCGGTGTCCTCGATGCGGACCAGGGTCTTGCCGCCGTCGAGGCCGTATTCGGCGATGTGGTCGGGGTCGTAGGCGGTCAGGCGATCGTCGAGTTCCCACCGGGCGCCGATGATGCCGCCGCGGTTCATCGTTCCGATCGCCAGCACATCGTCCAGCGCCCCGAGGAACGCCAACTCCTCCAGGATGTCCGCGCTCGCCATCACCCCGTCCACGCCGGGCACCTGCAGCGCACGCACCACCCGATCCAGCAAGGTGTAGCGGTCGGCGACGGCGAGTGGGTCCGATCCCGCGGCGAGCATGCCGCGGGCGGTGTGATCCACGGCCACGATGAGCATGTTGCCGTCGGCGCCCACCAGTTCCCTTCGGCGCCGCGAGGTGAGTGCGGTGCGTAGGGACTCCGGAGCCCGAACCCTGGCCTCGATGATCTCGCTGTATGCCTTGCGATCGATCCCGCTCACCGGGTTCCTCCTCGGGCGATGATGTCCTCGACGATGTCGGTGCCGGGCATCGCATCGGCGCAGGTCAGTTGCGTTGCCACGTAGGCACCAGCACCGTTGGCGAACCGGCCGATGCGCTCGAGGTCCCAGCCTTCGATTATCCCGTGCACGAGGGCCCCGCCGAACGCATCACCGGCACCGAGGCCGCACAGCACATCGATGTCCAACGGCGAGACCCGAACCCGATCTCGCTCATCGGCCAGCAGCACTCCCCCGCCGCCCAACTTCACGATCGCAAGGCGCACCCCATCGGCAAGCAGACGATCGACGATGGAATCGGGGTCGTCTATTCCCAGGGCCATGTCGCATTCCGCGCGGTTACCGACGACGACGGAACTGTGCGCGATAGCCCGCTGCGCGGCGGCCCGGGCCGTGGGAACGTCCGGCCACATCGAGGGGCGGTAGTCCAGATCCAAGATGGTGTCACGTCCCTCGGCGCGTCCGCGGGCTTCGAGCCACGCGAACGATGCTTCCGCGGTCGTGCCCTGCGCCAGCGCACCTTGGCTCATCCAAAAGACCCGGCACTCGGTGATCGCTGCTTGGGGGACATCGGCGGCGGTGATCGTGGTGTCGGGTGCGGCTTCGCCACGGTAGAAGATGATCTGTGGATCCTCCGGCGGAGCGAGGGCAGCGAGCACCACCGGGGTCAGCGCTTGCAGGTCGCGGCCGACGTAACGCGTATCGACACCGAAATCCCGAAGGCGGTTGATGACGTAGTCCCCGAGCGCATCGACCCCGACCTTCGTCACGACTGCAGCCCGATGCCCGTACTGGGCAGCGGCGACGGCCACATTGGTCGGGCTGCCGCCCACCGACTTGCGGAACGTCTGCGGGTCGCCGAAGGCGGCGTTCACTTCCTGGGCGTACAGGTCGACGCTGACGCGCCCGACGGTGATCACCGCGGGAATGTCGTGAACTTCGGGGCTGGTCATGCCCTCTCCTTGGAACGCTCCAAAATAACGGCTGATCGTGTCACACTTGGCGACCTACAGGCAAGCAAACCGCCATCACAGCGGTCGGGCTTCGATCGAGAAGGGCACGGTGGACGTGATGCGCGTTGTGGTCATCGGAGCCGGACGGATGGGCAGCATCCGCGCCGAGGATCTGGCCGCCGATGAGCGCGTCACCGAAGTCCTGATCGCGAACCGCACACCGGAACGAGCCGAGCGACTCGCAGGCGAGCTCGGTGCCAGGGCCCTGCCCTGGGAGCAGATCACCGAGACAGACGCCGACGGCTATGTGATGGCTCTTGCCACCGATGCCCACGCCACGTTGTTGGAATCGCTGTTGCAGCGGGGCGCGCCCATCTTGTGCGAGAAACCGATCGCGCTGACGATCCACGAGACCGAACACATCTGCGCGCTCGCGTCTGCAAGCGGAGCACCTGTGCAGATCGGGTTCCAGCGTCGCTTCGATCCGGCGATGCGGCGGGCTCGCTCGGCGGTCGAGAGCGGGGACCTCGGCACCGTGTACGACATTTCGCTCACGTCGCGCGACCACACTCCCCCGGATCGCTTCTTCCTGCCCGGCAGCGGCGGCATCTTCCGCGACCTGCACGTGCACGACCTCGATCTCGTCTCCTGGCTCACCGATTCGCCCATCGAAACCGTGCAAGCGGTGGCACGGATACGTGGCGAGGGTCCGTACGAGGAGTTCGGTGATTTCGACTCCACACGGATCATCGCCACTACGCACTCCGGCGTCTTGGCGTCTATCTGTGGATCTCGGCATGATGCGCGTGGGCACGACGTGCGGTTGGAGATTTTCGGCAGCAAAGACGCACTCAGTGCCGGCATTACCCCGCGTACGCCGTTGCGAGTCCTAGATGAACCGGGAGTGCTGGTCGATCAGGATCCGTACAGCGGCTTCATCGACCGCTTCCGCGAGGCCTTCGCATTGGAGACAGCATCGTTCGTGGACACGATCGGTGGTGCCACCAATCCGTGTCCACCACAAGCGGCAACCGAGTCCCTGCGGGCAGCGATCGCCTGCGAGATCGCGGTTCGCGATGGTGGGACCATCACCGTGCGAGACGTGACCGATGGCTGACAAGAAGCCGACGATCCACGATGTCGCGGCCCGCGCCGGGGTGTCGAAATCTCTGGTCTCCTTGGCCTTGCGCGGCTCGTCGAAAGTCAGCGATGCCAGCCGCGCAGCCATCGAGCAGGCCGCCGTGGAACTCGGCTACCGGCCCAACGCGACAGCGCGCAGCCTGGCGGACCGCAAGAGTCGAACGATCGGTATCAACATGGCCGAGATCGACAACCCGATCTTCCCGCAGATGCTCAGCGGGGCACACGCCGTCATCCGCGAACGCGGCTACAACACCATGCTGGTCTCCGGTGAGCGCGACCCGCTCGTGGAGTTCGGCGAGTTGACCAAACTGCTGGAGTTCCAGATAGAGGGCCTGATCCTGATCTCCCACCGCATGTCCGCGACCACAGTTCGATCCTTGGCCTCCGATGTGCCGACGGTGGTGCTGACCTTGCGGGGCATCACCGGACCGGGCATCGATTCGGTGACCTCCGACGATGAAGCAGGCGCCCGAATGGCAATGCGACACCTGTTCGACCTCGGCCACGAGCAAATCGCGCACGTATCCGGGGGATCGCTGGAACCGGCCGTAGTTCGTGAACGCATCTACCGCGAGGAGATGTCCGCCGCCGGCCTCGAAGCGAACATCAGGGTCTACGAGGGTGACCTCACCAACGATGGGGGCTTGCGCGCGGCACGCGAACTGTTGCGCGACGGCCCAACCCCCACCGCGATATTCGCCAGCAACGACATCTCAGCCATCGGGGTCATGTCCGCGTGCTCGGAACATGGACTTTCGGTACCCGAGGACATCTCGATCATCGGCTACGACGGCGTGTCCATCGCAGGTCTGCGAACCATCAGCCTGACCACCATTTCCCAGCCGTTGAACCAGATGGGTGCGCTTGCCGCCGAGCGGTTGTTCGACCGGATGCACGGCAAGAAACTCAAGGGCCGTTCCATCGTCTTGGAACCAGAACTCGTGGTTCGCGGCACCACCTGCGCGCCGAGGGCCGCACTGCGCTAGGTGCTTTGCACCCATTCATCGAAGGCTTGCAGGTCATCGGCATTAGCTAGGCCGCTGGTGTTGCGAACCGGATCGCCGTTGACGATGTCGGTAACCGCGAGTTCGGCGAGCTTGCCGGTGACGGTTCGCGGCACTGCGGGAACCTGGACGATCTCGGCCGGGACGTGCCGCGGACTCGCCTGCCGGCGCAAGGCTCGGGCAATCTCCCCACGCAGGTCCTCGGTCAACTCAGCACCATTACTGGTCACCACGAACAACACGATCCGGGTGTCGAGTCCTTGCCGTTGGCCGACGACGATCGACTCACTGACGAAATCCAACGCATCGACGATCCGATAGATCTCCGCTGTGCCGATACGAACTCCCTGGGCATTCAAGGTGGCATCGGATCGACCGTGGATGACGAATCCGCCTTCGTCGGTGCGGGAGATGAAATCGCCGTGCGCCCATACTCCGGGAAAGCGGGCGAAGTAGGACTCGCGCAATCGAGACCCGTCATCTGCCCAAAAGCCAAGCGGTTGCGACGGGAAAGGGGTTCGGCACACCAGTTCACCGCGTGTTCCGTTGGCGACCTCCTTGCCTTGGTCGTCATAGACCCGCACATCCATGCCCAAGGCCGCACCTTGGATCGCTCCGGCGTAGATCGGCTCGGTGGGTACGCCAAGGACGAAACATCCGCAGATATCGGTTCCGCCGGATATCGACGCAAGGTGGACGTTGGAATCGATGGATTCGTAGACGTATTCGAACAACTCCGGCGCCAAGGGCGACCCGGTGCTCGCGATCGTTCGCAGACTCGGCATCGAACCGGGTGCTCGCTGCACCCCGTGTTCGCGCAGGGCTTCGATGTACTTGGCGGATACCCCGAGGAAGGTCAACTCCTCCTGTGCGACGAGTCGAAGTAACCGGTCGGCTTCGGGCAACATCGGCTGTCCGTCGTACAGCACCACGGTCGCTTGGGTACCCAGCGCCATCACCAACCAGTTCCACATCATCCACCCGCACGTGGTGAAGTAGCAGACCCGATCGCCTGCGCGGATGTCTAGGTGCACGCGCTGTTCGGCGAGATCCTTGAGCAGTACGCCGGCGGCGCTATGCACGATGCACTTCGGGGCACCTGTCGTCCCGCTGGAGAACAGGATGAAGCCCGGGTGATCGAAGGCAAGTGGCACCGTCGTGAGTTCGGCTCCGCGAGATTGCGCCAACCACGCTTGCCACGACGCCGCCGGCGCAGTCCACGTGGCGGAGGGCTCGCCGAGTACCACCACCTGACGGACGGACGGCAACTCGGT
>Ga0209953_1000862_pt1 | contig 10152 bp, 24 predicted proteins | sample SalPonred_H2O_MG_FD_185713 | JGI IMG/M metagenome (GOLD analysis project Ga0209953, IMG submission 185713) | Salt pond water microbial communities from South San Francisco under conditions of wetland restoration - Salt Pond MetaG... | ecosystem: Environmental > Aquatic > Non-marine Saline and... | reverse complement strand
ATGGCGGCAGAGTATTGCCCCGCGTCCTCCGCACCTTTCGAAAGCTGATGCAGCCGCTCAAGCTGGCCGATGGCAGTCACACCATACTTGCGCTCCCGCTCCTCGCGATACTCGGCCACCAACTCCAGAACATGGGGGAAGTCCTTGCCGTTCAGAAGTTTGTGCGCGTAGTGTCCGGCGATATCCTCTTTGTACCCAGCGCGGCGCGCGCACTCGGCATTCGAATAGATGCCCTCGCTGACCAAACGGGCGAACGTCTTCTGTCGCTCAGTCAGTCTGCCTTTACGGGGATCAGGCTTTCCATCAGCGCGGATATACACCCCGTCAGGAAACTCTTCGGTCTCCGCCCACGTCTCCGGTGTCTTGTCCCAAAAGTCTGGTCTGTCTTTACTGTACGGCATCTCGCCCCTCCAAGATGTTTGCTGCCCACAACTTACAACAACAGGGCAACCCACAGCAAGCTGAGTTCTCCTATAGGGTTTTTTGCTGGGCACTTTGAAAAAAACCAAACCTAATTCATTTGGTCTGGGCTCGTTAGCAACTCAAACTTGTTAACTCGTACCACTCGTACCACCAGATTTGAAACTCCAGTCCGACTGAACCCAACTGCCCCCCTAGACCCCCTATAGGAAAACTCGCAAGAACGCCCCGCAAACCCTTGGTTACAAACACAAAAGCCCCGTACCACCAAGGTTCTCCAAGGTGGTACGGGGCTGGTACAGTGGGACGAATCAGTCTCGAATTAGCCAGATATTTATACAGCCCCAAGGTCCGAGGTGCAAGGACCATCTCCCGATCTCCCTGTTGACACCCCCGTAATCCTGTGGTGTACTTGTCCTCGGACAACAAGTCCTTTTAGTAGATGAGGAGAAAGAAATGCCCAATCATTGTTATCAGAGTGTCGAGGTCCGAGGACCGCGGGCCATGGTCCGGTATCTGTACGAGGAGCTTACCGAGAACAAGCGTTTCTGTGACGTTGTTATCCCTATTCCATTGGAGAGTGTGGCCGACAGCTACAACTGGTGCTGGGATAATTGGGGAGTGAAGTGGGATGTTGCGGAGGTTGAGATTACGAACGACCTTCAGACGATTGGCGTTGAGCGGGACGGTGATGCGTGGTTCTCGTTCCGGTGTTGGACGGCTTGGGGTCCTCCTGTTCCTGTTTGGGAGCGGCTGCATGCGTTGGGTCTTGAGGTTCATGCGGAGTATCAGGACGAGGCGATGCTGTTTGCTGGTGAGTTTTCGGATGGTGAGAACTTTAGCTGGGACCCTGCGGATGAAGAGGAGGTAGGCCAATGAACGGCATGACCTACAAGGAGATTGCGGAGGCCCTGTCTTGGGGCGCGCGAGCGGACATCTGGTATGACGCGGAGTATTATGAGGATGAGCGCATGCTGGCGATGATCGGTCGTTTGCAGCGGGCGATGGTGCTGGCTGCGGATATTTTAGGAGAAGGAGAAGACCAATGACTAACGAAACTACAGTGATTGCTACATCACAGGACATACCTGAGTTTCCTGTGTTGATGTTTGACACAACGGGACCGATGGGCGGGGATGCTGGGCATGGCGGTAACGCCTACATCGGCCTTGTGGCAGGGACCACAGGGGCAGGCCTGTTGGTTGTAGATAACGAAGGCAACGACTTGCTTGACTATGAGATAGAGGACGAGGTTAGGGTTCTTCTGTCTGTTTGCGGGGACTGGGAGACAGGTGCTTTAGAGGACGCCATCTGCGAGTTGGCAGACGAGATACGGGCCCGCAAGGGAGAGGACCAATGATCGGTGTTGTTCAAGCAGCGCAGGAGATTATGGATCGCTACCGTTTGGTTCTTACCCATGCGGATTTAAATTTTCATAAGCGATATCAGGTGGAAGACTTTTTGACTTCGTTGCAGGTCGCGGACTTTTACGAGATCAACCGAGACATAACTCTACATCTCAATGAACTTAAGGAGGAGTTACTAAAGGGGTATGAAGAGCTATCGGACATTCGTGTACCTGTTGACTCGCGTCCGCCCTCTGACGTTTGTTTCTTCTATTTCACCAACAGCGAATCTGGGTATCTTGCTCGTAGGTATGAGGCGGGTGCTACGAGGGATGATTTTGCGCCAGCAAAAAACCACCCTTTTGTTCTTGTAACGCGCGCCACGTCTGACAGTTTACCCTCTAGTTTTGGGGGGTACATTATCTCGGACAAAGAAAAGAATAACCAGTTGTTCCTGACTAAGGAGATAGTTGAGGTAGCGGATAAAGATAAAGAAATAGAGAATTATGTAGGGAACGCGAATGCATCTATTGCGCTGTTAATAAGTTTGATCAACCAACCAAGGTTCGTGGTCCAAAGTGCGGCGGGCACGCGTCAGTCACGCAAGCAAGCGTTTCGTGGTCACGGGATTTCCACGGGTGCGTGGCACAAGATCCAGTGGAACTTGGGCGAGCCTGTCAAGGCAAAGAGTGACAGCGACAGGGGTGGGTGGCGTATGCCTTTGCACTACACGCGTGGTCACTGGCGCAAGGCCCAAGATCATTGGGACGATGTGGTGATACGCAAGGACAACCAGCCTTATAAGTGGATCGACGGGTTCTGGTCTGGTCACCCTGCGTATGGGGTGAAGAAGAGTTATCATGCACCAAAGCTGGGGAAGAAGGAGTTAGTCCAATGACCGAGGACCTAGTACACATCGGCGTTGAGCGTGTATCAGAGAACGAGGACGGGGGCGCGACGTATAAGTTTCACATGAGTGATGCGGCTGCGGAGGAGGTGCAGCAGTTGGGTTTGAAGATGATCCTGTACTGCGGTGTTACGCAGACAGACATACAGGATGTGTTTGATTGGATACTGTCGATGGAGGGGCAGGACGATGAGTGACGACGTGGTGAAGAACCTCTGCGATTTGGTTGAGGATTTGTGCGAGGGCCGCGAGACGTATGTGCATGAGTATGTGGACGCGGCGTTGAAGGCGGCGAACTACAATGAAGAACTAGAGGCCAAGCTGGAGAAGGCGGTGGGGTGGCACCCGATTGATACGGCACCGACAGATGAGGCCGTTCTTATATGCGGCGGTGATGTTCTATATCCTTTCGTCGCCAGTCTAAACAACGGTGAATGGGACGCCGAAGCTCAAGGCGTCATACTGCGAGAAGATATAGCAGAATACCCAACACACTGGATGCCATTGCCCGCACCACCCTCGCAGAACTGACAGGAGGCAAGGATGAGTGATTACGGACGTTTTACAGACCACAAATACGAGTGGTCAAAGCCCTTTTCATCGGTGCGGCACAACTGGTCACTGCGTGGCCCTCGTGGTGGCATAAACTTTCATGTGTCGATCATAGATAATAGGGATTACGACCCGTCCTGTGGCTTGGAGTTTCACAAAGACTTCGACCCAACCAATGGTCAACAAGCCGCACACCATAAGAACTGTTGGCTCACAGGAGGCAAGTGTTGGCACGATGGCACATCACTTTATGCCAGTGAACACGTTTGGCCATACGTCAAGGAATGCCTGCGGATGGGCGACCATGAAGCGGTATTTCGGTTCCTTGAGGGGGAATACAACGCTCACTTTAAGGGATATGAACTGACAGGAGGCAAGGATGAGTGATGATCTGGTGAAGGTTGCGGTGTCCGAAGGGAAATACACTTTCGGACAGCGCAAGGACGGCTCCTGCTATGCCTTGCGCCACGGCGAGCCTTGGCGGGAAGGCATCTTCGACGGGATGACTTTGGCTATGGCTTACCGCATCGAGGAACTGGAGGCCAAGCTGGCGAAGGCGGAGAATGGGCTTTTTACACTTTCTCACATCCATGATGGAAACCCATCAGATGCTAGAGCGGACATACTACCACTCGACTACGCAAGGCATATGCTGTGGGAGGCAAGAAGTATTGCCCGCACCACCCTCGCAGAACTGAAAGGAGAAACAGATGAGTGACCTTAGAACAGGTGGGCCAGCGTTCCCACCGATGCACAACCCAGATACTCACCACAGTGGCATGACACTGCGGGATTGGTTTGCTGGTCAGGCGCTGGCAGGTATGAACGCTGCGGACTGGCAATGGGATGACGGAAAGCTTGATATGGCGAAGGCGGCATACGCACAAGCTGATGCTATGCTTCTTGAAAGGAGAGAGAACAATGGCAATTAAGCTGACTGCTGACGAAGCATGGGCTGTGTATTGCGCGCTTGATGAAGCGCTGGCCGCCAAGAGCAGTCTCCCCCTGTCTCTGGAGCACTTAGAGAAGCTGCGAGGGCGTTACCTGCGTGCTGCTCGGGTGCTGGAGTGTATTGAAAGGAAGAACCAAGGGGCTATCCCTATCAGATAGTCCTTTGGGCCGAGAGATACTAGCCCGCATGGATTACGCCAACACCACCCTCGCAGAGCTTACCGCAAAGGATAAATCCCCGTGATGCTGCGGAGATTAGCACCCGTATTTACCGCAAATGGTAATGTGCGCTTCGTGCTTCATATCCCGCCATTACGACTTACACGTACTACACATGCGCAAAAAACGGAGAGAGTAATCGTGCGGGGCGCGTGAAAAATGTTGGCGCATTTGTAGCACGTCCCACCAAAACAAAACCTGTTTGCTGTTGAGATTTACGCCCCGCTAAGATGTTATAGTTTGGTGGATCGTAAGACACAATACTAAGGAGAAAGAAATGACTGAACGAGAGATGGAAGAAATGCTGGACGAAGTGTTCCGCAAGGTGTTCGGAGACAAGTGGTGATGAGCGTTACAAATTTACAGGACATCCATGTGATCGACGGCTGCCCGCAGTGTGATGGTGCGGGTCGGCATGAGGCAGAGGTGGGATTAGAGGACACGATTATGGTGGACTGCGAGCGGTGCTTTGGCACGGGCGAGGTGTATGCTGAGTGCGTGGAGTGCAGTGCTGCGCTGATGGCGTCGGACGGCAAGGACGTGGACACATGTCGGGAGTGCCGAGAGAATGTCTAGCTACAAGTATATCAAGTATCAGGACCTGTACCGTGCAGCGTGGGAGAAGCAGAACGAGATCGACCGCAAGCTGCGCCCGTCCTTGCTGGAGAACCCGAAGGTTGCCAATGGCATGATGGGGCTGGCTAGGAACCACGAGACAGGAAACTATGGCGGACGACCAAAGAGGAGAATGATAAGTGCCCGCGACTAGATCAAAAAGAACGATGCAGATTTGGCAGATGTACAACGAAGGCAAGAGCAACGGCGAGATCGCCAAAGAACTGGGCGTGTCCTACTCCTTGGTGACATCTGCGCTCTGCCGTGGCCGAGATGAGGGGGTCGTGCCCCCTGTTATACTGGGCTCGCCTCTATCTTACGGGACGCCTTATTACATGACCCGTGGTACAATGGGGTATGTAGTCACGCACCTCTCTCGTGAGCAGCAGGTCTGGCTGGCAAAGCTGGCAAAGCAGTATGGCTGCGAGACCATGGCTGAAATTATTGTAGAGATCGTGCGCGATGCGCATGCGTTAGAGGAGGACGAAAATGGTGGCGTTGAGCAGACTGCGTCGTAAGCTTGAGGTTCTAAGGGAAGACTTCACGCGGGCAGATAACAACAAGAGGTATGACATCGAAGAGTGCTTGGCTCTGGTGGACATGATCAGGAAGGACCAAGATGCAAGGAGCGAGAACCAAGGAGCAAACAAAAAGAATCTGGGCGATGTTTCGAAAGGGCAAGCCGGTTCGCGAGATTGCTTGTAGCTTAGGGCTACCAAGCCACAGGGTTTCGTCTGCCATTTCGCGTGGACGAGCAAAGGGGGCGCTGCCTCCGAGGGCCCAGGATTTTACCAACCCGTATTTGTTCCGGAAGTTTGGGATCAAGGCGGGTGGGGTATCGATGATCTTGGACAACCTCGCACCTGAACAGAAGGTCTGGTTGTTTGAGGAGGCCTCGAAGATTGGGTGCGAGACAATCGCAGAGTACTTATTAGAAAGGGTAAGGGATGACTATGAAGAACATGACCAACGTAAACGCGGAGGTGAAGAGGCTTGAGCGCCTGATCTCTGACATGGAGTGGGAGGACCAAGATCCGAGGTTCGAGGTCCAAGAACTAGACCACTACAAGAGGCTGCAATCCCGCGGCGAGATATGGGAACCAAACTTTTAGGAGCAAGACATGAAGATTACAGATGAAGAGAACGCGGAAGCGGACAAGGTCATTGAGGAGTTGGATGCGTTGATCCACCAGTGGGGGATGCGGAACGCTGATCCTTCGGTGGCGTGCACGATGACGTTGATTAGGATCGCTGCGTTGACGGGGCAGTTGTTTGATGACGAGGCTGCGCACCGCCACTACCTGAAGATGACGCTGGATACTGGCGTGCAGTACTACAATGAAATGGAAAATGGAGAGAAGAACTATGTCCACTGATCAAATGCTAAAGGACGTGACGACCAAGTCGGTCTTTGTTGATGACGTATCGTATGCGGGAAGCGCGTTTGCTGCGACGACCGAGGGCGAGGGGGTGTTTATCAACGCTCGTATTGTCGAGGCGATGAAGGTCAAGGGCGGGGATTACCTGAAGGCTTGGGTGCTGCCGAACTACGAGGACAAGCGGGATCACATCCCGTGGCGTGCGATGCGGGTCGAGGTCCTAGGATCGGCGTTCGATGACATATCGGATCAGCCGCAGGACGAGACGCCTTTGGAACCGGAGGTCAGCAAGGATGAGTTGATTGTGCAGAAGCTGGAGGACTATGGTCCGATGCGCACGTCTGTACTTGCGCGGCTGCTGGGGGTGTCAACGGGCGAGGCAGGCACGCTGTGCCATGGCTTGTTTGCTCAGGGGAAGATCGCGATGGCTGATGTGTACAGCGATCCGAGCAACAAGCGGTCATCGCACCGGGTGTGGGCGCTGGACATCAACGAGTACGACGTTGATCCTTTTGATGAAACTGATCCAGAGTGACCCAGTAATACTTGAAGGAGGCGGCGCAGTGTCGCCTCCCAAACACATAGGTCCATGCCAACCAGAAGTATGACTCGTCCTGTAAGCGCCACGCGCGGGAGCAGAAGGACTCGTATGTATCATGGAATGATACGTTGTGCGCGATGCGGCTTAGGGGTCGGAGGCTCCACATATCTGGCTCGTCGTTTCGTTGTGCGTTGTGATGTCCACTAGCAGTGTACGATCATTTTGCAACAACCACGAGACGGTATCCTCTGAACCAAAGTACATTGGAGACGCTACGTCGCAGTAGCTATCACTCGTTATCTTTGCGCACCCACTCACGGCTGCGGTTGACAAGACCAGTGTCATCAAGGCTCTGGATTTCATCGTCGATTTCCTTTGCGGTTTTCATGTTGGCCAAACGCTTCTCATCGATCTTGCGTTTTGTTTTGTCGATGCCACGCTGGACGCCACTGGCGTAGATGCCGAAGACCCCCGCGATAAACGCGAGGGCAATGAGACCATAGAGTTGCAGCTTACCAAACATCAGCGCACCCCTGCCGCCCACTTCTGGAGCCGCTCACGCATGATCCAGATGGTGAACAGTGCACTCACACCCAAGAAGCCGAGGACGATGTACTGGGAGGTGCCCTCGAGAGCAGAGAGCGCGGTGACCCCAGCGCCTGCCTTAGTTGCAATGTCCAAGGTGCTCGCTTGCATAGTCTTGGACTGCACGGGCGAGACGCGAGGCGCAGGTGTGGGTTTGTCCGCCAAGAAGGGACCGACGCGGAAACCTGGGCAGGCCTTGGAGGAGTAGGCGTTGTGGCCTGTCACCTTTTTGACAGGGTGCCGCTGCTTGATGTCGTCGATCAATTTGCGCAGCGCGATCTCTTGCTCGGGCGTGTAGTGGTCATCGAACTCATCGTCCGCATTGGACCCGTGCCCACCAAAGAGGGAGATGCCGATGGAGTGTGCGTTGTGCCCACGGGCATGCGCCCCTGCTTTGTTCTCGGGACGCCCCGCTACCACGGTGCCGTCCCTATCGATCAGCCAGTGGTAGCCCACGTCTGAGAAGTTGCGGTCGAGGTGCCACCGCTTAACCTCTTCAACCTTTTCGGCGGCGGGCTTTCCCTTCCACCATTCCGGTCTGGTAGCGGTGCAGTGGACGATGATCTCGTTGATCTTACGCATCTGTCTCAATCTCCTCGGAGGCTTGGCGGATCAACACTGAAAGTTGACGGGCCATGGACCGTTGTTCACGTTCCGCGAGCACACGAAGCTTGTCGTGATCTTCCAACAGCAGACCGACGTTGCGGAACTTGGCATCAGTCTTGGGAGTTTTAGCTACTTTAGCCATTTTGTACCTCATTGCTTGTTCTTAGGTTCTATATCACCCGCAAGCGGATCGCAACCTCTGACCTCGAGCCGCCACTTGTCGTGGGCTTTCTTCATGCGCTCGGGTGTGCGTGCGTATCCGCGGATGTTTGTGACGGGTTCACGCTTCATGCTCTTGAGCATGGCGTAGGCCACGTTCTCTTCGAACCCCATCTTGCCCAGCTGGCGGATGGCATTCTTCAGGGAGTAGAAACCTTTCCGGTACTCGGCAAAGATTTCGATGATGTCGTCGTGTTCTTCAAGCTTGTCGGTCATAACAAATCCTTCTGTGGTTTCAGGTTCAGCCATGATCGGGCCTCTTCTCCGAGGACCTTTGCCCCGATGTCGATCTTATCACGAAGCGCCTGAACAATCCTCTCATCAATTGAGTCAGGTGCGATTAGATCGATGTATGTGACTTTGTTCTTCTGCCCGATACGGTGGGCCCGGTCCTCGGATTGGATCCGAGTTTCGAGGTTGAAGTCATTAGCATAGTAGACACATAGGTCTGCTTCTGTGAGCGTCAGCCCGTACCCGGCGGTGGCTGGGTTGCCGATAAAGAAGCGGAGCGGATGGTCAGGGTTCTGGAAGTTGCGAACGATGTCGTTGCGCTCTTCGTCTGGCGTGTCCCCGAAGTAGGCCGCTGAACTACCTTCGCCAAACTCTTTGTTTAGTGTGGCTGTAATCTGCTGGATGTCGTACCGGAAGCGGGACCAGATGATCGCCTTGCCGCTGTGTTCCGACAGGATCTCGACCAAGGCATCCATGCGCTTGGACGGGAAGTATACCATGTCGCCATCGTCTGTCTTGAGGTGGCCCGACAGGACCTGCTGCATGCGTAGCAACTGGGTGATGACGGCTGGTGCGGTGACCAACTCCCCGCTGTCGAGCATGGTCATGGCCATGTTGCGCAGCTGCTCGTACATCTTGAACTGCTCGGTGGTCAGGCCAACGTACCGCGCCGTATAGTTCTTGTCCGGCAGGTCGAGGCAGTCCTGCTTCAATACGCGGAAGCTGTGCTGATCAATCTTGCTGGTCAACTCATCGAGGTTGCGGTAACCCACCACCTGCTCGAAGCTGTGCGCCCCCATCTTGCGGCGCTGCGTGACGGCGTACCTGCCTTGGAAAGCGTAGTAGGAATCGTAGCCCAAGAGCCGAGGTCCGAGGAAATCGAACTGAGCGTATGCGTCCATGGGTGATTTGGTGATGGGCGATCCGGTAAGGATGCGTTTGTACTTGAACCCTGAGGCGATCTTCATCAGTGCCTTGGTGCGCTTGGCCTTGTGGTTCTTGATGGTGGTTGATTCGTCGATGGCGATCATGCCCCGCTTGCCAAAGTGCTTGGCCATCCACTCGCCTGCGGTGCGCCCCTTCAGGGTGGAGAACGATTCGACGTTCATAACAAAGAGCGTCAGCCCATCGAAGGCGTCGGCAACAGATTGCATTTCTTTCTTCTGTGTTTTGTTTGCACTGGACACCCAACGGATGACGCGATGCTTGACGTTGTCGCTCAAATGCTGCGGCACTTCCTTGGCAACCCAGTTACGATACACACCCTTTGGTGCGATGATCAGAGCGAAGTCGAGTTCGTTTTCCAAGGCGAGGGCAGCGATGTTGTCGATCAAAACCTTCGACTTTCCCGTACCCATCTCCATCAGATAACCATAAGAACGCTTGTGTAAACCGTGGTTTAGCGCCTCGACCTGGTGTTGATACGGTTTAGTTTTATAAAAGTCTATTGACATCAGTTGTACTCCTACCTATTCTCCCTCTCATGGTTAGCAAACAAGCTGGCCACAAGCAACCCAGAAGTGGAGAAACTTATGACTGACATCTTTGACGACATTTTCGACGAGGCCGGTGCGCTCGGGA
>Ga0209953_1000860_pt1 | contig 10172 bp, 7 predicted proteins | sample SalPonred_H2O_MG_FD_185713 | JGI IMG/M metagenome (GOLD analysis project Ga0209953, IMG submission 185713) | Salt pond water microbial communities from South San Francisco under conditions of wetland restoration - Salt Pond MetaG... | ecosystem: Environmental > Aquatic > Non-marine Saline and... | reverse complement strand
TTTCAATGGCCTCACACGATAAATCCCAGACGGTGTTGGTAATTCCCCAAGAAGAAGTCCAGCCATGGTTTGACTTCTCTAACTTAAGTCCAGACGACTTGAACGCCTTTCAGGTGATGAGCGGCTCGAATGAACCCGGGTACGAACCGTCCACAATTCGCATCGCTCTACAAGAGTAGGTGCTATCACTGCCCAGGTAGATCAAACACTCGTGTCAAGAGCCCTGCTGGCGGATCCACAGCGCAGCTTGCCGTACACACTCGTCGGCGTAGTCGAATACCTCCTTTGCTGCAAACCGCACTATTCTCCATTTCGCCTGCTCAAGGGCGCGCTGGCGCTGTCGATCCGAAACTATGTCGGCCTGAGACGAGTGATATCGGAAGCCATCTATCTCGATACCTATGCGCTTTTCAGGTAAGGCAAAGTCAATGCGATATTTGCCGACTCGAAATTGCGTTACGACGCCTTCGAGTTCCCGATGACCTCCCCTGGTCAACGCCCTCCAGAATGCCTCCTCAGCCGGTGACTCAAGCCCTGAGGCTGCTGCCTTCTCCGCAATACGACCTGCTTCCTGTGATTCCGCTTTCGTTCTGCTAGAGGCCGGGTGGCGTTCCTTACGTTGCCTGATTGCAGCCCTTTCCGCTTCCGTCAACGTGGAACACACTTCCAACATGAGAAGAACATGCCAGTCTTCAGACTTAGACATGGCAAGAGCAGCCTCGCGCGGATGCCACTCTTCCCGGTAGCGACTTGGATTCTTTGCAAGTGCACAGTGGACGTCCGGATCTTGAGACTGCGCCAAGACAATAATGGTCCTGTCGGTAAGTCCTCTGCACCTGGCTAAGACTTCACGAAGCGTCTGCCCGGCTAATTGATCCAGGCGATTAGGTTGGTCGCGGTATTTGAAGAGTAGCGCGGCATCGTTTGGACCGAATCGTTTTGTGTTGTCATCGATTTCGGCAATCAGGTTTATGACTGATTCGTTGTACTCACTTAAGTCATTCTGCCAAGTTCCATAGGCCGTGCGCTGCAGCCAATTGAACATTGCGTGCCGCAGGGCATGTTGAAACGATTGAATCACTGCTGCGGATAGATCCTTGCGTCTTGCTACTTCCTGAAGATGGCCCTTTTCGACGAGTATCTGGAGTAGATCCATTGTTGCTCTCGGATTGTCAGCAACGGCACCTGCGACTATTCGCGATTCAATAACGTGCCTTGGAATCCTCGGGTTGGCGGAATTGAGTATTGCTGCCTTTTCTGCTTCTGACGGGCTCACTTGAGCATGCACCAATGAAGCCAAGGTGCTGTATGGCGTGTGAGGATTCCGTGCCACGGCTCGTCGTACCCGATAGTCCGCATCGCGCGCATACTTCTCCAGCCTCCGAGCGTTGCGAGTCGTCTGCGCGCGATTTTCTTTATTGCGCATCACGGCAACCACCTCGAAGACGGAATGCCCAACTCGTTTCTCTTCCGCAAAAATTCGTCTAGTCGAAGAGTGCCCTTTGCCAGATTGCACCTCGCACATGCTGGAAGGACATTCCCGTAATCATTCGGACCTCCTACAGATAGAGGGATTACATGATCAGCGTGCAATACGTCACTACGTTCGCCGCAGTAGGCACATGCCCCGTCAAATGCCTTCTTTATGACAGCCCAGTTGTCGTAACCATTGGGGCTGGGCTCGCGTCTGCGCGATTTGGTTCCATCACCAACTCGTGCCCCAGCTAGTTCCCCATAGTGCTGCGGCTTGGATCGCAGCTCTCGGCGCGCACATTCCCGAGCTGCTTCTTGCGATGCCTCACGGCGATTCTGAAAACGCGACCCCCTTCGCGAGTGACCACTGCGGCACTGCCACAAGAGCTTGCCGGTTGCCGTGACGATCTGTCCGTGCCACTTACCTGACTTGGAGTTGTAGCCAGACTTCACGTCGACAGCTGCTATACCTTGCGCAACAAAGGCTCGCTCAGCGGCTAGACGTCTGTCGATGATCGCGTTGGCCGTGGTGTTCTTCGCACGCAACTGCCGCTCGTAGGCGTTTCCTTTTTCCCGCTGTTGATTGCGAGCCCTTTCCTCAAGGCTGCTTCGGACAATGAAGAAGACAACTATTGCCCCGACGATCAGTACCAGCCACCAAAACACGGCTGCCCCCTTAGCCCGTTCTAGTCCTTAAGGGTATCCGCCGACTAAATCCGCCTTCTCACGTTTGCCACCCGGTCCGATCTCACCGATTCCGGTCATTGTGCTACCAGGAACTGGGGGTGGGCGCGTAAATTTTCGCATAGTCTGCTCGCGAGGCGGCTCGTACACCGTGTGCAATGAGGAGCTAGGCGGGGGCTAATGACTATCAGTTCCGAATACGTATACGCCCTGATTGGGTCGTTCGAGCGCGACATGCGGAATTTCCTTGAGCACTACGTCATCTCGCAGCTAGGTGAGGAAGAGGCTCTGGGCCCTCACTTCGCTGGAGCTGACTTACGACGGCGCGAAGAGGGTGCCGATGACCTTTCCGCAGTTGAATTTCTTGATCTTCGGCATGAGTACGAACTTCTGAATACTCACAGGGAGCTTCTCCCGAGTGGTCTCGCGCGCGAAGTTAGGGAATTGACGCGCCAATTGGACGTCATCACTCCATGGCGACGTAAGACCGCTCACTATCGGTCGTACGGTCGGCCCGGTGGCCAACCCGCAGCTGTTGAAGAGCTGATAACAGCCTTCCGTTCCTTTCAGAACTCTCTGTGGCGGGAGCTACATAAGACCCTGAGTACCGCGGCAAGCGACGACGCCTTCGTGTTGCCAGCTCAATCGTTGCTTGATTCATCACCTCAGCGAGTTCAACACAATCTTCCTTCCGCCGATTATGACGAGACGGGATTGGTCGGTCGCGAAGATGCAATCGAGGGCCTTTTAGCTGAGCTCAAACGGGGTCGGGAACGTGTCATCACCCTCTTGGGTGAGGGCGGCATTGGCAAGTCGGCATTGGCGCTCGAAACTGCCTACCGTCTACTTGACGATGAGGAGGCCCCATTTGAGCTGGTTCTATGGGTCTCACTCAAGACCGAACGCTTAACTGCCTACGGAATTGAGAGCATTAGCAATGCAATTGACTCCATTACTGGTGCTGCTCAATACCTGGGCAATCAACTCTCAGAGGATCCCTTCACTGGAAGTATCGAAGACCTTGCAGGAGCACTCGGTGAGACGCCCGCATTAATCATCTTCGACAATCTCGAAACAACGACGGGAGAGGAGTTCCTTCGACTCTACGAGGCACTTCCGGATTCGGTCCAGTTCTTGGTTACTAGCCGAAACGGAATCGGACAAGTAGAACGTCGTAGGCCGGTTGGCCCCCTTTCGGATCGAGATGGTGTCCTCCTATTCAATTGGCTTGTCAAGAATAGGCGGGTTGATGCTCTGTCACAGTTGAGCAATAAGGCTCGGCAGCAAGTGGTCAGGGAACTTCGTAACTCGCCGCTTGCTTTGAAGTGGTATGTCATGAGTGTCGAAGCCGGACAAAACCCGGTTTCTAAAATTCGGAACCAAGCTGAACTTCTTGCTTTTTGTGTGCGGAATGTATTTGATCAACTCTCCGAGGAAGCTCAAGTTATTGCTGTCGCCCTCCATATTCTTAATCGTCCCGTTTATCAAGAGGACTTAGCCATACTGGTGGGCCTATCTGCGCAAGACACGCAAAGCGCGATTCAGGACTTGGTTCGGCACTCACTCGTTATTTGGAAATTTTCAGCAGAAACATCAATGTCCATGACCTTAAACCTGACAGACACAGCCAACGCCTTTCTGCAGGACCAAGTAGACCCTGATCATCCGCTTCGCCAGCGGGTCGCAGTGCGAGAAAGGGATTTCCGAGAATTTAACGAGCGCACCCAAATCGAAGCGCGAAAGCACTTCTTCTCTCCCAATGTGATTCGGCACCGAACAGACGCGGATCGGCCGGCCGCGATGCTTCTCTTCAGGGCCCTTAACGACTTCAGGAATGGTCAGGTTAACAAGGCAGAGTTCCGTATCGAGGAAGCACGTTCGCTGGCACCAGACTTTTGGGAGGTTGCGCGAGCTGAGGCCTTCATCTACTCAAGTGGGAACCCTGAACTGGCAAGCCTCAAATATCTAGATGCGTACCGCCTCGCTGAGTCAGACGAAAGCCGAGCGATCGTGGCTCATCATTTCGGGGGACATCTTGCTCGTTCCGAAAAGGACTTGGAAGGTGCCCTGAATTACTTGCAGGAGGCGCATGATTATTTCAAGGCCAGCGACACAGCTCGCGCACTTGGAAGCAACTTGGTCTGGCTTGGACGCTTTGATGAAGGGATCCAGCTTCTGTGGGAGACCCTTGATACGGCTGAAGGTAAAGGCCGAGTCATAGCTACATCCCTCTTAATTGACGCACTCAGAAGGCGTGCGGAGTACCACTTGAACGTGAGCCACAGTGCGGCGCAGGCATGGAATGACTGCTTGCAATCGTGGACTCTAGGCAAAGCGGAACTTGATGGCGGCACTACGGATCAACGCATTCTTCAACACATCTGGAAAAACATCTCGCAGGCGTTGCAGGTGCTACGCATAGCGCTGGACACCGGACTTGAACCGGAGGAAACTGGCAACCTCTTGGCGGATCTAGCAGATTACGCGGTGCCCTTGGTATCCAATCAATCCGCTGCTGACAAGTACGGCATCTACGTTTCTCAACGACTCGAGCAGCTCTCTGAATTTCCTTCTCTTCAGAAAAGTGTCAGGAAAGCGCTCGATCGCCTCTCGGCCGCAGGGCTTAAGCATGACGAACATAGCGGTCCAAGCAGAGCCGGTCCGGTCCACAGTGAAAAGCCGAGCCAGCAAACAGTTGCGGACTCGCTTGAGGAAGGTGTAATCACGATGCTTGATCCCGAACGAGGGTACGGATTCATTCGCACCGAGAACTTTCCCAATGGAGTCTTCTTTCATCTTTCGATGCTGCGAGGAGGTTTGAGCTTTGCTGACCTTCAGATAGGCCAGCGTCTTTTGGCAGAGGCTGAAGAAGTTGCACCCAAATACGGTTCTTCCCCGCGGGCGACAAGAGTCCTACCGTGGTCCGATGGAACTCAATGAAGGCCACCTGACGGAACAATGGCCTTTACCAATTCTCTTGCACCGGCTGTCATAGTAGATATCGATGGAACACTGGCCCTTCGGGGTGATCGCTCACCATTCGATTGGTCACGAGTGGAGTTGGACCAGCCCAACACGCCTGTCATCGTGATTGTTCGCGCCCTAAGGGCGCTGGGCTACGAGATACTTGTCGTGTCTGGCCGCGAGGATTTGTGTCGTGATGCTACGGAGCGTTGGCTACACAAACACATTGACTTCATCCCGTTGTTGTTCATGAGATCTGCAGGTGACTATCGACCGGACTACATTGTCAAGGAGGAGATCTATCGCACTCACATTGAGTTTCAGTGGGATGTAACTCTGGTGCTGGATGATCGCCAGCAGACCGTTGACTTGTGGCGTCGACTTGGCATAACAACGCTACAGGTGGCAGCAGGGGACTTTTGAATCCTCCTTTGCGCACCGCTCCATGCGTTAAGTGAAGAGCATGAACAGGGAAAGGGATACTTCCACTATTCCTCGTCGGCGCTCTCATCTTCCCACTCGAGCTCCCCCGCCGAATCCTCACCGAACAACCCATCCAGCTCAGCCACATCCTCATCAGTCAGCGGTCCTACAAAAGCTGCGCATATCGCACTCGCCAGTTTGCCCGATCGTTCATCAATCGAACTAGCAGTCCACTCATCAAGGTCCGCGATCTGCTTGTTCAATCGCAGGGGATCATCTGCAAGCAGTTGAGTCTTTTCGGAGAATCTACGATTGCCCAAATCTGAGTTGATTTGAGTTATCGTCAAGTTGCCCAGAACGTGTAGCTTCTCATCATGCACGGATATCGGATCCGTCACGCCCCACGATTCGAAGTCTTGGATCCATTCCGCGTTGAGGGTTTGAGGCATGATGTGTTCAACGGAGAGATTTTCTCGACTCAGCGGCGCAGGCACGTGATTCGGGTGTTGATACAAAGTCCGGTTTGCTCTCTCAAGCAACAGCTGCGTCCAGTGCGAACGCCGTCGGGTATAGGCGATAGCAGTACGTGCATTAGCTTTGACCATATGGTCACGAGGCCAAATCTTGATTTCCTCGCTGCGCGATAGTCTGTACTTAAGGAAATTGACGACGTCTTGGCCTGAAGGCAGCCGACCACTGGCTTTCATCGCGTGTCCGCTCATGCCAAGACGAGCCAACGTTGGTTTGTGCGAATTGGGCTCGTAACCGGCCGCGATCCGCCGAGCCATGTAACCCAAGATTGTTTCGAAAGCCTCATGCAATTCCGCAGAGCTGAGGTCACCCGCTTCATGCAGGCGCGCCAGCCAAAGTAGGACGCCGTCGGCTACCTCTGTCCGCCAATTGTTGAAGTCAATTAGTGTCGCTTTTACTTTATCGGAGTAGCTAGACGTCTCAGGCAACAGAATCTTGGTCCACAGCTTTGCGGCATTCGTGAGACTTATGCCGTAGTCCAAGACCTCTTCGGGTCGAGATTCGATTGCAGCCAAGTCCGACTGGAAGTATTTGAACAGCTTGCCATCTGTCCCAAAGTAGCCTTGTGAAATTGACCACGCAACCAAGTACCGCTTGAGCTCCTTCTTGGGGAGACTCTCTTCCATCGGCATCCAGCGCCTTTGATAGAACTCATCGCCTCTCTCACCGAGCAAGAGGAAAAAGTAGTTGCGAATTAGATCTACCTGCTCAAGTTGCTTGCCCCCGGCATTCAGTGTCTGGAAGACCCGGTGTGCATTATCACTGGACGATAGCTGCACCCAGACAATTTTGAGTTTAGTCGTCACTACGCTTATGAGCTTTTCACAGAGGGCAATGTTTAGCGCGCCGATCTTTTCTCTGAAGAAGGCGTATGCCTGATTCATCCCGCTCGCCTCGTTTGGTTCCATAGAACCATTCACGATTGAAGCCAGTGCTTCGTGGTCCTGAGGTTGCATCTTGAGTCGAGGGGTGTCGCTCTGGCTTACATCACGATTTTTCAAGAAGCGGTAACTCAATGAAGACCAGCGTCCATTGCGCTGGTCTTCGCCGTCTTGAAGTTCCACAATGTGGTCGCGGATGGCACACAGAAGAATCGTTAATGTCGCTGCTCTTTGTTGACCATCCACAAGCCAGTATGTCTTGACTGAATTTGGCATCCCATCGAAGGGAAGCATTTGCAGCACAAAGCTACCTAGAAAATGGCTTCCTTCATCATCATTCATAAGGCGATGAAGGTCACTCCATAGTTCGGAAAATTCAGCCTTCGTCCAGCTGTAATGGCGTTGCCACTGTGGAACTCTCAGCTGCAGCTCCACAAACAGCTCGCCGGCTGCGGTTTCCTTGGCTTCCATGCAAGTACCTTCCAATCGCTGATCCCGTTGGGGAGCAGTAGTTATCCACTTCTACCGGGTGCGCCACGACTCTAGGTCCAAGCTAGCCGAGACCCGCGACGTTCAGATGTCGAATTCCATACCCTGAACTCTTTGAGGAGCCAAAAGTATTCTCCCCAAAAGGATTATTGGATTTGGGACATCGTTGCCCCTAACCAACTCGACGCCGGGCAGAACGCACAAACGGGGGATGAAGGCCCGCCTTGGAGCATCAGCAGGCATCCGGAGGGTGCCGATGGCTAACGCTGTGGGTTGAGCAGCCGGAGTATCACATGGGTTAACCGGCGGCCGGTTGAGTTCACCGATACCGGGCATCTTCACGCGAGCCTCCAGCTAAGGCGGGAGTGGGATAGACCTGGCTGGCTGGGCTGTGGTGCGTGTGGAACATCTGGCGACTCCTTGGGCTACTACTGCGGCGGTGTGCGAGGAGCCACTGTGAGTTCTTGCCCTTTCAAGCATGCGCCTGCAATTGGTTGCTTTAGCGCGACTCCTAGGTATCTGTTAGCACACCTCGTTCTCTTGTGTTCGGTGCCGGGCCTGCTCCATTGGATTGGAATTCCCACCTCCCAGTCCTCGTGGATGTGCATCTCCATCCGCCATAGCGCGTCCCCGCTGCGACTTTTCGGCCCCCGTTAGTACACCCGCAACTACTAAAGGAGGGGTGATTCGCATGATGGATCCCGCAAGTTCCAATCCGTCCCGAGTACGGATGCAACACCGAGATATTGCTGTCCTCAATTGGTTGGTCGAGGGCCGTGTGAGCACACTTGAGGCCATACAACGCCGCCTGTTGGTGCACGACCGCACCGCCGATCCGGCTGCCACGCTGTTGAGCATGCGAGCAGTGCGGCAGGTGGTTGAACGGTGGATTCGAGCTGGGCTCGTGACACTAGAGGGTAACCCCTGGGGTGGCAATGGAATCGTTGTTGCCCAGCGTCCTGCCTTGGACTTGGTTAATGCGTCATTGAGTCTGCGCACCGGTCTGGGTGATCTTCGCTCCTTGAGGCATTCCTTGGCAGTCCAGTCGATTGGTGTTGAACTGATGTTTCACGGCTTCGAGTGGACGCACGAAGTGTGGCTGCCGTGGAATGACGGCCATCGTCCTGACGGCTACGCCCTCAAGGGGGATCAAGCCTTCGCTGTTGAAGTTGATTTGTCGAGAAAGCAGCGAGAACGATGGCTGAGGATCGCTCGGCTCAACATCCAGAGGTACGAGTTCGTCAACTACTTCACAACGCAGAAGTTGGCCAACTCCCTGTGGGATTGGGCCACGGATGCCGGCATCGATCAGGTGTGCAACGTCTACACGCTGCCCACCAGCATTTCGCAGGAGGTGAATGTTCATGTGGCGTGACTACGAGGACGCTGACTTTACGTACGAAGACTTCGCAGACGACGCAGGCTGCGGGAATGACGTCCGCTGGCTCGCGCGAGCCGCAATTTTGGCGGCTCTCGTAGCACCGTTCGCCTATGTCTATTGGCCGGACACTCAGGCCGCGCTCGTCGTAGGCGCCTTCTTTGCGATCAGCATCGCTGTGGGCGAGGCAGTCGTAATGCCGGTTAAACGAATGATTCGTCAACGGGCATGGTTCTGGAACCTCGCGACTTTCATGCGTGGTGCAGCAATTGCGTTTGCAGGCCTAATTCTGCAATCTGCGGCTATTGCCATGGCCGCAGCGCGCATCCACGACACAGGAATTGCTGAGGCATTCGCCGCCCGCACCACCGCAGACCTTGCTGTGCCTATCGTGTTCATTCTTGGCCTGGTGACTTCCATTCTTGGCTTGGCTTCGATGCTCTTGCCCAGGGATGCGAATGCTCTGGAAAAGGGAAGCTTTGATCGTCCCGAGGACGATCCAGGGACCCGACGTGCAATACAAGACCAAGCTCTCAGGAGTGCACAACGCAAAGTGCTTCGCCTGCCAGAACAGAGCCCGGTTTTCGGAGTTGTGGTCAAGGAAGACAAGCGCACCTGGCTCAGGCGACACCAGGCTCCCCTGCTTGAGACTCCAGAACGGCTCAACTTCGACAAGCAAGGTCGAAGCGCAGGCGGATACTGGTGCAAGAGTCAGAGACGGGTCCATGCCAGTGTCCCGCTGGCACGCCTTGGTGAACCGCCTTTGCGGGCTACGTTCCTCGGTTCGTCGGGATTCGGCAAGACCAACGCCATCCGTCAACTCGTACTGCACCTCTTGGAAAACGGTGAGACTGTCTGGATTGTTGATGGGAAGGGAGATCCGGACTCACTTTTTGACTTCGCGAGTCTGGCTCTGCGAGCGAATAGACCATTAACCATTGACTCCGGTCGCGGACTCGACATCTTCGGGATGGGCGAACGGGTGGCGATTGCAGCCCTGATATCCATGTTCCCCCTTCGAGGTGGCGATGGGGATGAGTACCAGAAGCGACATATTGCCGCGATCCGTGCAGCATTTTGCGGACAAGCCATCACGCATATTGATGAGTTTCTGGATCGTCTCTCGAATCCATCACGTGAGAACCTCGAGGCGCACGCGTATCGACAGTTGCGAGCGCCGGCCCTTGGTGGACCTCGTCATGCCACACAAGGTGAGGAGACTCGGCGTGCACTAGAGCACTACGAGCATGTTCTGGAGCGCCTGCGTGATCCCAGTTGGACGTTTGAAACGTCAGGACTGGTGTACGCAAAAATTCCCTTGCCTGAAGAAAACGACTACGGGCAGTTGG
>Ga0209953_1000858_pt1 | contig 10194 bp, 4 predicted proteins | sample SalPonred_H2O_MG_FD_185713 | JGI IMG/M metagenome (GOLD analysis project Ga0209953, IMG submission 185713) | Salt pond water microbial communities from South San Francisco under conditions of wetland restoration - Salt Pond MetaG... | ecosystem: Environmental > Aquatic > Non-marine Saline and... | reverse complement strand
CGACTCCACGGCGCCAGGTCACTGACGATCCAGCCCGGCAGATGACTCCACGGCAACACGAGATCATGGCCCTGGCGGTGCAGGGAATCGATGCTCCCGCGATCGCGGAACGTTTGGGTATTGCCCCAATAACTGTGCGCAAGAACCTCAGCCGCGTGTACGAGATCTTGGTCCCAGATCCCGCACCGGGGACGGACCTTCGAACAAGCGCTGTGTTGCGTTACCTGCGTGAAGTGCGCGTCGGGATCGGTAATGCCGACGCTCTCTAGTGCTCTGGCCCAAAGCAAGAGTTGGATCCGCGGTTTCGTGAACATCGTGCTCGGTCCATGGCCGATCAGGCCACTGCCATTCATGCTCTTCGTGATAGCAGGAGTCAGTTTTAGCCAGTCAACTCAAGGTATCAATGAAGCACTGGCGGGGGGTACGCGTCTTGTTTGGTTGACGCAATTTCCCCCAACCGCGTTGGTGGCTTTCCTGGTCGCCGTGCCGCTATGGATAAGCGAGTGGCTTCGCCGATCCGTTGTGAACAAGGCGCTGACACGCGGGTGGTATTTGACGACCCTGGCCGTTGCAGCACTTGCTTATCCCTTCACCGTGTTCAACTTCTTCACGACGAATGCATGGAGCGTCACGAAGGATTTCGATCTGCTTGCCTGGACCTCGGTTCGAGGTTTTCTGATTTTGCTCGCCTTCATGGCCCTTCTCGGCTATAGCCAACGGCGACTCGCTCTTCAGGTGCAGCGGGCTAACGAAGCTACCGCTGCGGTGCTGTCCCAGAAGGAGTTGCTCGTTCGCTCGGAAGAAGCGTCACGACGCTCGGTGGCCGACTTTCTGCACGACCGGGTGCAATCGATGCTCGTGACGAGCACCATGCAGTTGCGAGAGATCGCCCAGCGGACGGATGATCAATCCGGTTCGGAATTGCGCTCGGTGGCCGAGTACCTCGACGATGTCCGCGTCTTGGAGGTGCGCGAAGCGAACACGCGCCTGAGCCCGAACATCGCAGTGACTGGCCTGGAGAGTTCAATCCGGCAGTTGCTGACGTCCTTGACCCCCAACTTGCAGGGTGAGGTGACTCTCGATCCCTCGCTCAGCGAATGGGCAACCCCTTCGACGAATGCGGACCTTGTTCCCATCGGTGTCTTCCGCGTCGTTGAGCAAGCAGCAGCCAACGCGGTCATCCACGGTCGTGCCAGTCAGGTGGATGTTCACCTGACGAGGGAGGGTCAGCATGTTGCCCTTCGCATCCAGGACAACGGATCGGGACTGCCCGCCGACCCGACGCCTGGATCGGGGACAGCCATCATCGAATCGTGGGTGGAAATGCTCCGCGGGACCTGGACGCGCAGCAACCGACCCGAAGGTGGCGTCGAAGTTCTGGTGCGTCTGCCCATTCGTCGTTCGTAGTCCACCGAGCACCCCGAGGGATACATCTGTATCTCGAGCCCCGTGGGTTCGGAAATCCGACCTACCGTCGCTTCATGCTGCGTTCGGGGCGCGGGGGATTAGTGGTGGCGTTGGCGTGCGCCTTGTTGCTGTCGCCTGTCTCCACTGTGTCGGCTGACACGTCGAGTGGGCTAGCTGGGTCAGACCGCGAACCGGGCTTGGAAGAGTGTGTGGTGCTCGAGCCGACCCCCGAGGTGAGCGTCGAGCCGACTCTTGAGCCCAGCACCGAGCCCAGCACCGAAACTGATTCCGATTCCGGTTCACCCTCACCGAGCGCGTCGCCTTCACCGAGTGGTGAGGAGTCGGAAGAACCAACGACGACGCCAGAGGTGCCTTCAGCATCTCCGGAGGTTTCGCCGGAGACGAGTGTTTCCCCGGAGGCGGCATCGGAGTCGCCCTCGGTCAACCTTGAGTCGCGTTCGGGTGCGTTGCCCGATGGAGATGACACGGCGACGGAATCGTCAACTGCATCGCCGGAGGCGTCGTCTACTTCGTCCGCATCCCCGTCGGCTGCTGTTTCGTCATCACCCACTGCATCGCCATCCGCATCGCCATCTCCGTCATCGTCGGTGTCACCATCGGCGAGTTCTTCACCTAGTGAGTCTGCATCTCCGACTGCTTCCGCTTCTGCGTCGGCTTCTCCTTCTGCGGAGGAGGTCGTGGTGGTTGGTCCTGTTGTGTGTCCCCCGCAACCAACGGGCCTGAGTGTTGCGGCGCAGGACAGTGGCGCGGTGGTTGCCTGGGTTGACGTGTTGACGGTTGTTGAGGGTGAGCTCGCCGCGTTGGGTGACGACGGCGTGGAGGATCTGCCGGCCGCTGCCGATGTTGTCACCGACATTCGGGTCACGGTCACCGCTGTAGCGGATGCCTCAGATCAGCAGGTCGTCACTGTCGCGGGGGAGGCCACGCAAGCGCGGGTGAGTGGTTTGCGTAATGGCGTGGAATACGCCGTCAGCGTGATCGCGTTCGGTGAGTTCGGTGCGGGCCCGGTCTCGGAGTCGATCGTCTTCTCCCCGACAACGGGGGTGGAGGGGGAGATCGGTGGGGTGCTGCTGAAGCGGGACGATGCTGCGAAGGCAGCCCCGGCGTCGCAGTCGGCAAGCAACATTGATGGTGTCGCGGTCACCGATGACGGTGAAGTCCTCGACGGTGTGGACAAGGTCGCGTTGTCCGAAGCCGTGGACGTGGCCGAAGGTGAGGCGATCGCGCGCACCATCGAAGCGCAGCCCGAAGTGCAGTGGGCCGAACCGGACCTCGTTGTCCTGCCAGCGGCGGTTCCTGCCAGCACCGATGGCAGCGGAACTGATTCTCGTAGTGGGTGGAACATCACCGGGGAATACGGCGTCGGGAAAGTCACCGACCCCGATGCTGGCGCGGGCGTGACGGTGGCGGTGATCGACACCGGCATCACCGCCCACCCGGATCTGGATGGCCGCCTGGTGGCGGGCTTTGACTTCGTGTCCAACCCCGAGGTCCTCGCAGCGCCACGAAGCGAAGGCGGCCAGCCGGTTTCCTTCGATGGGGACTACGTCAACGAGGCCACCTACGGGGCCCTCGGCCGAGACGCTGATCCCACCGATCCGGGGGAGTGGCGGGGCGTGGCGCCCGTCCGGGACTCGAGCTGGCATGGCACCCATACCGCTGGGGTGATCGTCGACGTCGTCCCGGGCGCGAAGATCCAACCCATCCGCGCGTTGTCGTGGCGTGGTGGGCTGCTCAGTGACGTCGCAGCGGGAATCAGGTGGGCCAGCGGCGGCGCCGTGGACGGAGTGCCAGCGAACGCGACCCCCAGCAAAGTCATCAACCTGAGCTTCTCGGTGCAGGCCGCCTGCCCCAACACCCTGCAAACCGCCATCGACGACGCCGTCGCGCGCGGCTCAGTGATCGTTGCTGCTGCCGGGAACAACAACGCTGACGCCACCGGCTACGCGCCCGGTAACTGCGCGAACGTGATCACCGTCGGCGCCACCAACGCTGACGGCAAACGAGCCAGCTACTCCAACTACGGCACGGTGGTCGATTTCGCCGCCCCAGGCGGTGCGACCACTACTGATGGTGGCGTCACCGCCGCCTCCAACACTGGCACCACCATCCCTGCCGCTCCCACCAGTGCGGCACGGGAGGGCACCTCCATCGCCGCCGCCCACGCTGCTGCTGCCCTCGCCCTCATCACCAGCAACAACCCCGACGCCACCCCCACCCAACGCAGCGAAATCCTCACCGGCCAGTACCTGCGGGACTTCCCCGGCGAGATCTGCGACACCACCGCAGACAAGACCTGCGGTCTGGGACTCCTTCAAATCGCTTCAGGCCCTGTTCCCTTCACTTGTCAGCCGAAGCTCTATCAGTCCGCGACACCAGGACCCCGCCTCTTTGAATACGACCCGGTGACGAACACCTACAGCACTGTGGGCCCAGCTACATCCGGTGGTTGGAACGGTATGGGCTATAACACTGTCGACGACTTCATCTACGGCAACAACAGTTCCGACAAGAAGTTGTTTCGTTTGGATAGCACGGGAACCTACGAATCACTTGGTTACCTAGGTACCACTTTCAACAGTGGTGACTTCTGGGGAGAAGACCGCCTGCTAATGGGCTCCTCAGGAAGTAATGCATGGAAGAGCGTTGATGTCAGCGATCCAAGCAATCCGGTGATGACGAATTTCACACTTACGGGTGACACCTTTGGGCGCAATGCGGCGGATTTCACAGTTCTAGGTAGCACTGCCTATGGGTTGTCACCTAATGGCAACAGTGCTGGGATGACCTTGTCTGTGGTCAACTTGAACACCCAAGTTGTTGTCAACAAGACCACTAGTGGAGCCCGGGTATCCGGAGGAACCGGAGCTGCTTACGCAGACGCGCTAGGGAATGTCTACTTTCATGTGAATGGCGGAAGTGTCTACAAGGTTGCATCCTCTGAGTTGTCGAAGGCGAACCCCGAAGTCGTGAGCATGGGTAGCCCTCCTACGTTCGGTGGAAGCACTCTTGCACCCGCGAACGACGGAGCCAGTTGCCCAAATGCCGGGTCGGCGTTTTCCGCCACCATCAGCAATGAGGCATCGGCGGCCGTTTCCGCGAACTCCGCGCAGGTGACTGCTGATGTGAACCCGAACGGCGCCTCGACAACCGCCGTTATCTGCTACGGATTGACGTCTGCGACTAGTGGTGGGGCTCTGCAGTCGTGTACGGAGACAGCAAACCCGGCAAATGCCAGTTCTGATAGTCCACTGACAGGGACATCGGCCACCTCGCTGACCTCGGTGTCCATTACAGGGCTTGATGCTCGAACCACCTACTACTGGCAGGTGGTAACGACTAGTTCGTACACGACCACGTACGGAACCGTCGCAAGCTTCACCACTACAGGGACACCGATCACCACCACGCGGGCTGCAAGCGGCATATCAACCACAACCGCAACACTGAACGGTCTTGTGAATCCAGGAAACCGATCCACGACCGTTGACTTCTGTTACGGAACAGCATCCGAGCTCACGGGATGCACGAGCATCGCCGCCAGCCAATCGCCGGTCTCTGGGACTTCAGATGTATCTGTTTCCGTCTCACTCACCGGACTTACACCGGGTGCTCGCTATTACGCGCGGGTGAGTGCGACAAACGATGATGGAACTACGTCGGGGACGATCATCTCCTTCACCACGTTGGATGTGCCGTCAACAACGCTGTCAGCAGCCACCGATGTCACATCAACCGACGCGAGACTAAATGGCTCCATTGATCCCAAGGGGTTAAGCACCACCGTTGAGTTCTGTTATGGCACTTCTGCGGACCTCACGGGGTGTACTGCTGTCTCTGCGGCCGAGTCCCCCCTAGTCGCGGTGAACGCATCCGTGGGAGTAACGGCCGACCTCACCGGACTCACCCCGTCCACTACCTATTACGTGCGGGTCTCAGCCACGAACTCCAATGGAAGTGCCAGCAGCTCTGTAGGTTCCTTCACAACATCTGCTCGCCCGCTCGTTCTGACAACGACGACGGGGTCGCTCACCACCGGAACCGTCGGCAGCGTTTACGCCAAGACGCTGTCTGCTGACGGTGGAACAGCCCCGTACACCTGGGACGTTGTCGCCGGATCTTTACCGGCCGGACTCTCACTGAACTCAACGACGGGAGCGATAACGGGAACTCCCACGTTCGATGGCAGTTCCTCTTTCACCATTGAGGTCACTGATGCAACTACCCAGACTGCTACGAAAGCATTCACCATCAGCGTTGTTGATGGGCCCACGGCGGTTACCACTGCAGCTTCCTCGGTTGGCACCACCACAACTGTGGTGAACGGAACAGTGGATCCTGGAAACCTCGTCACCTCGGCTGGCTTCTGTTTTGGAACAGCCTCCGACTTGACTGGATGCACAGAGATATCGGCAGATCAATCTCCCCTGAGTGCTGGCCCATCAACTGTTGCGGTTTCATCCACTCTGACGGGTCTGACGCCTGGAACTACCTACTACGCACGTACCCAGGCAACAAACTCCAGTGGCTCTGATAACGGCAACATTGTTAGCTTCACGACGACGAGCGCACCTGAGGCAACGAGTACGGCAGCTATCTTCCGTGACAAGGCTGGATCGGCAATCCTCACAGGATCGATCGATCCCGGTGGTTTGAGCACGAGCGTCAACTTCTGCTGGGGAACAACACCCACTTTGGTGGGTTGCACCTCGGTTGCGGCGGAGCAGTCACGGCTATCGGCTAGTCACGGCAGTGTTTTGGTCTCGAAGGAAGTTTCTGGGCTGACACAGGGGGAGACCCACTACTTCAACGTCACAGCAACAAACAGCGCGGGGACCGATGTGGGATCAACGGTCGAGTTCACGATGCCACTCATCGATGCCCCATCTCCGACCATCACCGGAGTGAGTCCCGCGTCGGGTGACGCCGGTGGCGGCACATCGGTGACGATTACCGGGACCAACTTCTCGACGGCAGGTTCAGGACCAACAGTCTCGATTGGTGGAACGGCGGCGACGGTAACTTCGTTCACCGCCACATCAATCACAGTCACGACACCCGCCGGAACCCCGGGCGCTGTAGACGTGATCGTCTTCAACCTCGACGGCCAGGCTGTCCGGGAAACCACTGGTTTCACCTATACGTCGGCTACGACGTATTCGCTGACCTACAACGCCAATGGTGCTTCGTCAGGGTCAGCGCCCACCGACGCTACCTCTTACGCATACGGAGATCAGGCAACGATTGCGAGTGCCGGGACGCTAGCGCGAACCGGATTCGAATTCGCCGGGTGGAACACCTCCGAATACGGGCTTGGCAACGCTTACTCGGTGGGAGCCACGCCAGCGATAACCGAGGATGTGACTCTCTACGCCCAGTGGACCGCGGTGGCCGATCTGGCGACGAGCGCACCCAGTTTGTCCTTTGGCCGACAGGCTGTGGGCTCTCGATCTTTGACGACTCGCACCGTGGCGCTTTCGAATTCCGGTGCGGCAATCGTCACGATCAACACGCCTGGCGTCGCACTCTCCGGCTCCGGCGCAGGTGATTTCTCGGTTAGTGGTGGTTCGTGCTCGGACGGCGGCACGCTGAGCGCATTTGCCTCCTGCACGGTTGAAGCTACCTTCGATCCGCAACGGTCCGGTGCGACCTCTGCGACGCTATCGATCGCCACGTCAGAAGGAACACAAACCGTTGCCTTGGCCGGAATCGGAACAGGGTCCTCAAGATCCGCACCAGGCGACACATCTTCGGGTGGTTCCTCGTCCGGTGGTGGATTGGGCGCGCGCCCGCCGTTGCCTCCGGGAGCCGTATCGCCGCCCCCGCGGGCGAGTTTGCCGGTGGGTGTGGTTCTCGGTTCGGGTGTGATGGTGATTGACGGAGAGGTGGTTCCGGTTCGTCCGGAGCGTGCGCCGTCGGGTGGGAAGTGGTCGGTGAGGGGTGATGACTTCTCTTTGGAGTTTGTGCCGCAGGTGCGTGACTCCGGTCTACTGGAAGGCCCGGAGGAGACGCTGCGTGCACCGGTGGGGGGTCAGGTACAGGTCACAGGCGGTGGATATTTGGGGGAGAGTTCTGTATCGGTGTATCTGGTGCCGCCGGAGTTGATGGGTTTCGCGGCCCGGGCGTCGGGCGAATCGATCTTCCTGGGGGATGTGACGGTTCGTGCTGACGGGGCGTTCGACGTGACACTCACAATTCCTCCGTCAGTGGACTCGGGTGACTTCGTGCTGCAGGTCAATGGCTGGTCGCAGGACGCGGCTGTGCGGTCGGTGAACATGAACATGGATGTGTATGAGGAATTGGCGACGCGGAGTTTGACGAAGGCGGCGTTCTTCCAGGGCCGGGCTCCGGAATTATCGATGAACGGCAAGCGGAAGTTGCGCACGATGGTCACAGCGTTGCCGAAGGTGCGCCAGAACGTGCGGGTGGACATCACAGCGGTATCGGTGAGCCTGGATGACCTGGAGAACGACCTGCGTCTTGCTGCTAGACGCGGCCGGGAGCTGCGGGACTACCTATCTGAACGCGGGGTGCAGGGGACGTATTCGGTGACGATCCGCACCGAGGATCAACTTCGCAGCGCGGACAAGACGCCGGCGCTGATCGTGTCCTCCAAGGGCAAGCCGTTGACGACTGTGCGCATCACCTACGATGCTCCGCAGTAGCGCCCCTTCCCGACGAGTGACACCGCATCGGGGAGGTAGGTTCGGGGGCGTGAGGGATTCGTGGTGAAGGTTCTTGTTATTGGGTCCGGGGCTCGGGAGCACGCGATCGTCCGGGCGCTGTTGCGCGACGAGCAGGTAAGTGCGGTCAGTTGCGCGCCTGGGAACGCGGGGATCGCCGGTGATGTTCCGGTCTTCCCGGTGAATGCGACCGACGGTGATGCGGTGATGGTGTTGGCTCGGGAAGTCGGTGCTGACCTCGTGGTGATCGGGCCGGAGGCTCCCTTGGTTGCCGGTGTGGGTGACTCGGTGCGTGAAGCAGGCATCGCGTGTTTCGGTCCGTCGGCTGCGGCGGCTCGGTTGGAAGGAAGCAAGGCGTTCGCCAAGGAAGTGATGGCCGAGGCTGGCGTGCCGACGGCGATGGCGCGGGTGTGCAGCAACGATGCGCAGGTTGAGGAAGCTCTCGACACCATCACCCACCCGGGAACTCCGTACGTGGTGAAAGACGACGGTCTGGCCGGCGGCAAGGGTGTGGTGGTCACCGATGATCGCGAGGCGGCACTTACGCACGCGCGTTCATGCTTGGCCGGTGGGAGTTCGGTGGTGATCGAGGAGTTTCTCGACGGGCCGGAGGTCTCGCTGTTCGCGATCACCGATGGCTCGCATGTTGTCCCTTTGCAGCCTGCGCAGGACTTCAAGCGCGCACATGACAACGACGCCGGCCCGAACACCGGTGGCATGGGCGCGTACTCACCGCTGCCGTGGGCACCGAGTGACTTGGTCGAGGACGTGACCGCGCGGGTGCTGCAACCGATGATCGATGCGATGGCTGCGCGCGGCACGCCGTTCGCCGGGTTGCTGTACGCCGGGTTAGCGCTGACCTCGCGCGGTGTGCGCGTGGTCGAGTTCAACGCCCGCTTCGGTGACCCCGAGACCCAGGTGGTGTTGGCGCGATTGCAATCCGGCCTTGGTGGGCTGCTCATGGCCGCGGCCACCGGTCATCTAGATACCCACCCGGCGCCGGTGTGGAGTCCGGACACCGCAGTGACGGTCGTGATCGCTGCCCAGGGCTATCCGCAGTCCCCGGTGACCGGGGGCGTTATTTCTGGGCTCGAGCAGGCAGGTGAGGCAGTAGGGGTGGACGTGCTCCATGCGGGGACCGCGGTCTCCGACGAGGGGGACATCACCGCTAGCGGCGGACGGGTGCTGTCCGTCACCGCGACGGGTTCGACACTGCATGAGGCACGCGAGCGCGCCTACGCGGCCGTCGATCTGATCACGCTCGAGGGCTCGCACCACCGACGCGACATCGCCAGCGCCGCCGCCGCTGCATCCTGACCACGTGGAAGGATGGGCGAGTGAGCGTGCCTAACGTGCTCGCCGAGCGCTATGCGTCCCCGGCGATGCAGGCAATCTGGGAACCCGAAGCCAAGATCATCGCCGAGCGGCAACTGTGGATCGCGGTGATGCGGGCCCAGGCGGCCGCTGGACTCGACATCCCCGCCGCCACGATCGCGGACTACAAGGCGGCGGCCGGCAGCGTCGATCTCGCCTCGATCGCCGAGCGCGAGCGCGTCACCAAACACGATGTGAAAGCGCGCATCGAGGAATTCAATGCACTCGCCGGCCATGAGTCCATTCACTTGGGCATGACTTCGCGTGATCTCACCGAGAACGTCGAGCAGATGCAGGTGCTGCGCTCGATGGAGATGTTGCGCGATAAGTCCGTGGCGGCGTTGGATCGTCTCGCCGGTTTGGCGGTCGCCTACTCGGAGACCGCGATGGCCGGTCGCTCGCACAACGTCGCCGCGCAGATCACCACGCTCGGCAAACGTTTCGCGACGATCGCGCAGGAGATGCTCATCGGCTTGGAACGCCTCGAGTCACTGATCGAGCGCTATCCGATGCGAGGGATCAAGGGCCCGGTCGGAACTGCACAAGACATGCTCGATCTCCTCGGTGGCGACACCGACAAGTTCTCCGAACTCGAACGCAGCGTTGCCGAACACCTCGGCTTCGACGCGGTGCTAGTCAGCGTCGGTCAGGTCTATCCGCGCTCGCTGGATTACGACGTCCTGAGCGCAATGGTGCAACTGGCGTCCGG
>Ga0209953_1000857_pt1 | contig 10197 bp, 7 predicted proteins | sample SalPonred_H2O_MG_FD_185713 | JGI IMG/M metagenome (GOLD analysis project Ga0209953, IMG submission 185713) | Salt pond water microbial communities from South San Francisco under conditions of wetland restoration - Salt Pond MetaG... | ecosystem: Environmental > Aquatic > Non-marine Saline and... | reverse complement strand
ATCCGACCAGGTGTTTGGGCCAATCCGGGCATAGCTCATGAGGTTTCGTCTGAGCGCAAAAATGCTCGCGATGACGCTCTCTGCGACGCTTTGTTTGGAGTAACCCGGTACATTGCTGACCGCCACGCCGTGTTCGCGGCACGCTTGCAAGTCAATGCAGTCATAACCGGTCGCGGCCACGCAGATGTATTTCAGGCTAGGGCATTTGGCCAGAATCGCTGGTGTGATGCGGATCTTGTTGGTGATACAGATGTTTGCATCGGTCAATGCATCCACAACGGCGTCTGTGGTCTGTGGGGTCGCTGGCAGGTTAACCCAGTCTGTGATCCAGTCGGGTTGCTTGATCGGGTGGGGTAAGGTGTCGCTGTCTAAGAATACGAGTTTCATAATCTGGATCTTGTATTGAGTCGGTGTGCGGGATATCTGGATTTTTAGGTCTTTTAGGTCTATGTGCCTAGGTGATACTTAGATTTAATCACGCCCACGCACTGCGCGATTGGTTTGGGGTGAACTTTGGCGTTTAAAAACGTTCAAACAACAGGCAATTCGTTTCAGAGCGCAGCGGATTGCGGTAACCTTGTGACCGTTAAAAGGTGATTTGCCTGACCTTACGCCACCATCTATTGCGTCATACGAAACAATGAACAAACGATTTGGTTGTCTGATATCGAGTGATAGGCCTGCGAGACGACTGTCTTGGCTGCCGATGCTCGCAGTCGTTGCCCTGGCGCTAGTTGCGCAGTCAGCCATGGGCTACGAGCTCACGGGCAAAGTTATTCGAGTAGCCGACGGTGACACCATTACGTTGCGTAGCGAGCAAGACAACTACCGAATTCGTCTGGCTAGTATTGATGCGCCTGAGACAGGCAGCGGCAGCAAACGCCCGGGTCAACCGTATGGCAACGCCTCACGTGAGTTTCTGGCTGAACAAGTTGCGGGCAAGACATTGACCTTGGATTGCTACGAGACCGACCGTTATGGTCGTCATATTTGTGATGTACCGCTTGGCGATTACACAGCCAATCAGTTACTCGTATTTGCGGGCATGGCTTGGGCGAATCGCCAGGGCAAGGACAAATACCTGCGCGATCGTTCTTTATTGGAACTGCAGCAAGACGCTCAGGACAACAAGCGTGGTCTGTGGGTCGAGCCAAATCCAGTAGCGCCCTGGCAGTGGCGCTATGACTGCTGGAGGAAGGGCCGGTGCGGGCGATAAAGTGGTTCGGTCTGGTTTGGCTTGTGGCAGCGGCGGGTTTGCTCGCTGGTTGCGATTGGGTTGAGCAACCCATCAACAGCCCGTACGAGGCAGGTGCTGAGCAAGACAACACCTTGTATACGGCATTTACTCAACGCTCACCGCGCTACCTAGACCCAGCGCGTTCTTATTCCAGTGATGAGACGCCATACACCTACAACATCTATGAGCCGTTATACGGCTACCACTACTTAAAGCGGCCCTATGAGCTAACCGCTCGTGCGGCCGAAGCTGTCGACACCCCAATACTGCTAGATAAAGCCGGTAATGTGCTTGCCGACACGGTTGATCCTGAGTTGGTGCATGAGAGCGTGCACGAAATCCGTCTCAAGCCAGGTATCTTGTTTCAACCACATCCCGCATTCGCCAAGAATGCTGACGGTCAGTACACCTACTATCCATTAAAGGCCGGTGCGCTCGCTGATCGCCATGCGATCACCGATTTTGCGCAAACCGGTACCCGTGAATTGACTGCACATGACTACGTGTACGCATTCCGGCGTTTGGCTAGCCCACGGGTGGCATCGCCCATTTACTCGACGCTGGCCCAGCATGTGGTGGGGTTTGCTCAATACGGTGAGCAGTTAAAGGCGCATGAAACGCAGGTGCGCGAACAGGTTGGTGACGGCGAGTTGCCGTGGCTGGATTTGCGTGAGTTTGCGTTTGAGGGTGTTCAAGCCGTCGATGACCATACGTTGCGTATTCGGGTCAAAGGCAGTTACCCGCAGTTCAAGTATTGGTTGTCCATGACCTTTACCGCACCGGTGCCTTGGGAAGCCGATCGCTTCTACAGTCAGCCGGGTATGGCGACCAACAACCTGTCGCTAAACACCTGGCCAGTTGGTACGGGCCCATTCATGATGGTTGAGTCACTGCAAAACCAGCGTCATGTGTTAGCACGCAATCCGAATTTCCGTGGTGAGCCCTACCCATGCGAAGGCGAGCCAGGTGACCGTGAGGCAGGGCTCTTAGAAGATTGTGGCAAGTTAACGCCATTTGTTGATCGCATGGTGTTCAATATCGAAAAAGAATCCATTCCGCTGCAAGGCAAGTTCATGCAGGGCTACTACGACTTGCCGCAAGCCAACCGCGGTGACACCGGTGTGGCCATGTTGGTGGCTGCTGGCGATTCGAATGAAAAAGCCGCGTTATATGCCGATCGCGGCATTCAACTGCCCACCACCGTTGAGGCCTCGATTTTTTATCTCGGGTTTAACTGGCTCGATCCCGTGGTGGGTGGTGGTGATACGCCGGAGCAACAAGAAAAAAACCGCAAGTTGCGCCAAGCGCTGAGCATTGCCTTTAACTGGGAGGAGTACATCGCGATTTTCCAGCAAGGGCAGGCGCAACCGGCATTTGGTCCGGTACCACCGGGCATTCTGGGTTATCAAGAGGCGCCAGAAGGTATCAATCGCACGGTCTATAACGTGGTCGACGGCAAAGCCAAGCGCAAGTCGCTTGAGCAGGCCCGCGAGCTGCTTGCCCAAGCGGGCTACCCGAACGGGCGTGATGAGCAAACGGGCAAACCACTGGTGCTGTATTTTGATTCGGCAGCTGGCGCCAATGCCTCAAACCCAGCGCTTGATTGGATGCGCCGTCAGGTTGGGCACTTGGGCATCCAGCTCGATATTCGTGCCACGGACTACAACCGCTTCCAAGAAAAAATGTCTCGTGGCGTAGCCCAAATGTTCATGTGGGGCTGGATTGCTGACTACCCCGATGCCGAGAACTTTCTGTTTTTGTTATACGGCAAGCAGACCAAGGCGGACAAGGGTGGTGAGAACGCCGCCAATTACAACAACCCTGAATACGACGCTTTGTTTCAGAAAATGCGGGACCTGCCTGATGGCCCAGAAAAAGCCGCCATCATTGATGAGATGATTCGCATTGTTCAGCATGACGCTCCTTGGATGTTTGGGTTCTTTCCCAAGTCAGCGGGTGCCTATCAACAGTGGGTGCATAACGCCAAGCCATCGCAGATGGTGCGCAACAGCCTGCAATATTTGCGCATTGATAGTGAAACGCGCGTAGAGAAAATCGCCGAGTGGAACCGTCCTGTATGGTGGCCATTACTGGTGTTAGCCGTGGTGCTCGCGCTTGTGATCTGGCCGGCCTGGCGTATGGTCAAGCTGCAACAGCAGCGTACCGCTTTGCCTCCGACCTCGCCACCGAACTTGCCACCCACTTCAGGAGAGGCGCCATGACGGGCTATATTTTGCGCCGCCTCATGTATGGCGTTCTGATTCTGATTGGTGTGAACCTACTGACCTTCGTGTTGTTTTTTGCGGTTAATACCCCTGATGACATGGCTAGGCTTGCCATTGGCGGACAGCGCGTAAGCGTTGACGCCATTGACAAGTGGAAAGCCGAGCGCGGTTATGACAAGCCGCTGTGGATCAATGCCGAAGCTTCTGGAGGCGAGAAGTTCACTGACACGATCTTTTATCAACGCTCAGTGCCGTTGCTCGCGTTTGACTTTGGGCTGTCAGACAGCGGTCGTGACATTGGCTGGGAAATCAAGCAACGCATGGGGCCAAGTCTAGCGCTTGCGATACCGAGTTTTGTGTTGGGGATACTGGCGAGTATCTCGTTTGCGTTGTTGTTGGTGTTTTTTAGAACCACGCCACTGGACTTCTGGGGGGTGGTGCTGTGTGTGTTGATGCTATCTATCTCGGGACTCTTTTACATCATCGCTGGGCAATGGTTGTTCGCCAAAATCTTGCGTCTGGTGCCGTATTCAGGTTACATCGGCGGTTTGGACATGGTGAAGTTTCTGGCGCTGCCGGTCTTGGTGGCGATCATCTCGCGTCTAGGGCCTGAGGCGCGGTTTTACCGCAGCTTGTTTTTAGAAGAAATTAGCAAGGACTATGTCCGAACCGCCAGAGCAAAGGGCTTGGGCGAGCGTGTGGTGCTGTTTAAGCACGTGCTGCGCAATGCCATGCTGCCGATTCTCACCGGTACGGTCTCGGCCTTGCCCTTGTTATTCATGGGAAGCCTGATTGCCGAGTCGTTCTTTGGCATTCCGGGCCTAGGCAGCTATACCATCGATGCCATTAATGCGCAGGACTTCTCAGTGGTCAGAGCCATGGTGTTTCTGGGCGCTTCGCTATACATCGTAGGCCTGATCCTAGCGGACATTTCTTATACAGTGGCCGATCCACGCGTGAGGTTCGAATAATGCCGAACTTCGTGTTTTTGTGGACCGATATCGCGCTGTACCTGATGGTACTAGCGGTGATTTTTTACGCTTGGCGAGTGAGTCGTTCAGAGACAGCACGTGCGACGTGGGGGCGGGTGGCACGCAGTGCACCGGCCATGAGCTCGGCGGTGGTGTTGTTGTTTTTTGTGGTGGTGGGTCTGCTCGATTCGGTGCATTTCCAGCCGCGCTTGCCACCGGCTCCGGATGCCTCGCCTGATGCGGCCGTGGTCTATTCGCCCCAAGTGGTGTCGTTGTTAGATACCTTGCTTGATGACACGGCGCTAACCCATCAAGAAAAAACCTACTCAGCACCACTGGCTTATCTGCAGTTCACCAAAGAGACCATCTTGCAAGAGGGTGGCGAAACGTTTCGGGACTTCCCGCGACTGCGTTTCGGTGGCAAACACCTCGATGATCCCGAAGCGCAGTGGTTAGCAGATGTCAGCCAGCGTGCCAGCCTTGGCCTGGCAGGCGGACTGGCAACTGCAGCGATATTGTTGGCCATCGTATTGGCGTTAATTACCCGCTCGCGGCGCCGCCGCGGCCAGGCGATGCCGTCAATGCATTCAATGCCCTGGACGCAAGTCGCCTCGGAAATCGCGCGAGGTCAGTCCGATATCCCTTGGCGGGCGATGCTCGTGACCATGATCGTCATGTGCATGGTCCTAGGGGTGGTCTTTGGTTTAGCGACTGGCTATCACGTCATGGGTACCGATCAAACGGGTAACGATGTGTTGTGGCGGGCTTTAAAGAGCGTGCGCACGGCTTGGGTCATTGGCACCCTGACCACGGTGGCGATGTTGCCACCGGCGTTGATCTTTGGGTTGGCGGCCGGTTATTTCAAGGGGTGGGTTGATGATGTCATTCAGTACATCTACACCACGCTGACTGCTATACCGGGGGTGTTGCTCATTGCCGCAGCGGTGCTCATGATGCAGGTCTATATCGACACTCATCCGGATCTATTCCCAACCTCGGCACAACGCGCGGATTTGCGTTTGTTCTTGCTGTGCATGATTCTTGGACTCACTGGCTGGGCGGGGCTATGTCGCCTTCTGCGCGCCGAAGCCTTGAAGTTAAGAGAACTGGAGTACGTGCAAGCGGCTCGCGCGTTTGGTATTTCGCACCTGACGGTCATGTTGCGACATCTGCTACCGAACGTGATGCACATTGTGTTGATCACGGTGGTCTTGGAGTTCTCGGCCTTGGTGCTTTATGAGGCGGTGCTGTCTTACTTGGGTATTGGTGTGGATCCGACCATGAATTCATTTGGCACCATGATCGACAAGTCGCGCTTGGAGATGTCGCGCGACCCCATGATCTGGTGGAACTTGCTGGCTGCCTTTGTGTTCATGTTGACCATGGTGCTCGCGGCCAATCTGTTTGCCGATGGCGTTCGTGATGCCTTTGACCCGCGTAGCCAGAGCTTTAGGCCAACGCGGCGCAGCCGGCTCATGGCCATGCTCAAAAAAGGGAGCACCTAATGGCTGCAGACAAGAAGATGATGACCGACCAGAACATCGTGCTTGAAGTCTCAGACTTGTCGATCGCGATTGATCACGATGAGCAATTGAGATTTGCCGTTAAACAGCTTGCGTTGACCGTGCACCGAGGTGAAACGTTTGCTTTGGTAGGGGAGTCTGGGTCAGGCAAAAGCATGACTGCTCTGGCGCTGATGCGCTTGTTGCCTGAGGCGCTGCAAGTGGTGCAGGGCAATGTTTTGCTTGATGGGCAAAACATCAATGCCTTGACCGAGATGGCCATGCAGCAAGTGCGTGGCGCACGCGTGTCAATGATATTTCAAGAGCCTGGCACTAGCCTGAACCCGGTGATGCGTATTGGTGACCAATTGCTTGAAGCGATTCAAGCGCACACGGCACTGCGTGGGCAGGCTGCGCGCGAGCGGGCCATTCATTGGCTTAACAAGGTGGGTATTCCAGAGCCTGAGCTGCGCATCGATCACTACCCATTTCAATTCTCTGGCGGACAAAAGCAACGCGTCATGATTGCCATGGCCTTGGCGGCCGAACCCGATTTGCTTGTGGCCGATGAGCCCACCACGGCACTAGACGTCACGGTACAAGCGCAGATTCTGGAGCTCTTGGCCGATATTCAGAAAGAACTCGGTATGGCGGCGCTGATGATCACGCACGACTTGGCCATTGTCTACCAGATCGCTGACACGGTGGCTTTGATGCGTCATGGGGAGATTGTGGAAACCGCGCCAGCCGCTGAGTTTTTTAAATCCCCCAAACACCCTTATGCGCGCGAGTTGTTCGACGCCATCCCGACATTTGACAAGCGCGGCAAGCCTTTGTCAGCCGTTGGGCAGCAAGCCAGTGCAGCCGCTGGCGAGGTCACTGACAATTTAGACCAATCGTCTGGATCGGTCTTGGCAGTCAATGATTTGCGTGTTGGCTACCCGATTCGGCGAGGGTGGTTGCGCCGTTTAGTAGGCGTCACACAAGTGGTCGATGGCGTGAACTTCGAGCTGCGTGCTGGTCAAACGTTGGCACTGCTCGGTGGTTCTGGGTGCGGCAAGACAACCGTGGCGAAAACACTGCTGCGACTACTTGATGGCACCGCGGTATTTAGCGGTGATGTCAGGCTTGGTGGGCAAGATTTGTTTGCTGCCACAGGCGCTGCACTGAAGGCGCTTCGCACCCAGATTCAAATTGTCTTCCAAGACCCGTTTGCTTCGCTTGACCCGCGCATGCGCGTGGGTGAGATCCTGCAAGAGGGCGTGGCGGCTTTGTTGCCAGACATGCGCGCAGATGACCGACAAAAGCGCGTGCTTGATTTGCTTGATCGGGTGGGGCTGCCCACCGATGCGGCCACGCGTTACCCACACGAGTTCTCTGGTGGTCAGCGCCAGCGTATTGCCATTGCTCGGGCACTGGCAGTTAAACCCAAGGTGTTGATCCTTGATGAGCCGACCTCCGCATTGGATGTATCGGTGCAAGCTCAGATTCTTGACCTGCTCAATGACTTGCAGCGCGAGTCGGGTATGGCGTATTTGTTCATCACCCACAACTTTGGTGTCGTGGAGTACTTTGCCGACGATATCGCGATTATGGATGCCGGTGAGTTGGTAGAGATGGGGCCGGCCGCAGATGTGTTGCATGAGCCCAAACATGCTGTCACCAAGCGTTTGTTGCACGCGGTGCCACGACTGTCGTTTGAGCAGAGCACTTAGCAGAGCACTTAGCTAAATACCTAGCAAATTACCTAGCAAATTACCTAGCAAATTACCTAGCAAGGTATATCGCTGTGTCGGTCTGCGAACTCGCTATACTTGAGTTTGATGTCCCCAAGCCTGAAACAGGTTATCCATTATGTCGTTTAAGGTCTTTAACCTGCAGTGTGATGCCGGCCATCTCTTTGAAGGTTGGTTTGGCTCGCATGATGATTTTGATATGCAGCAAGCGCGTGGTCTCTTGTCGTGCCCGATGTGCCAAAGTGTCGAGGTCAAGAAAATGCCCTCAGCGCCACGAATTAATTCATCGCGTACATTGGTGCCAGCAGCTGAACTGCAGTCAGGCGAGGGCGCGTCGCACCAACCTGTGACAGCGCCAACAATGAGAAGCACGCACACCCCAATCCAAGCTGAATTACAAAAAATTCAGGCAGAGCTCTTGTCGCATCTGCGCCAAGCGGTCAGGAGTGCCGAAGATGTCGGTTCAGACTTCGTAACTGAGGCGCGTGCTATGCACGAAGGTGAGGCGCCTGCACGTTCTATTCGTGGCATTGCATCTGCTCAAGAGCGCGAGGAATTGGCCGAAGAAGGTATTGCGGTTGTGCCAGTGCCGGATTTCTTAAGCGATGATCGCTTGCAATAGCAGAGTCGAAATAAGAAAACACAACAAAAAAGACACAATAAAAAGCCGCTGCGTTTGACGCCATAGCGGCTTTTTTATGTGCTTCAGTTCAGCACTGGCTCATCATATTATGCCGCCGAGCGGCTGCGGTATTCACCGGTGCGTGTATCGATTTCGATCTTGTCACCGATGTCACAAAACAGTGGCACAGGTAATTCAAACCCTGTGTTGATTTTGGCGGGCTTCATGACTTTGCCTGACGTGTCGCCACGCACAGCAGGTTCGGTATAAATGATTTCGCGAATAACGACATTGGGCATTTCGACCGAGATAGCACGATCCTCGTAAAACACGACTTCAACGCTCATGTTCTCTTCAAGGTAGTTCAGCGCATCGCCCATGCTGTCGGCTTCAACTTCGTATTGGTTGTAGTCCTCGTCCATGAACACATACATGGGGTCGGCAAAGTAGGAGTAGGTGCATTCTTTGCGATCAAGCACCACCACGTCAAACTTCTCGTCCGCCTTGAATACCGATTCGCTACCAGAGGCGGTGAGCAGGTTCTTAAGCTTGAGCTTGACCACAGCCGCATTGCGACCCGACTTGTTGTACTCGGTGCGTTGCACCACCTGGGCTTGGCCGTCGATGATGATCACGTTGCCAACACGCAGTTCCTGCGCTGTTTTCATGGGTAAATACTCCGTCGTCGGTGCGCCGACCGGTTTGCTGCGGCGCAATAAGGTAACAAACCCTCGATTCTAACCCATCTCAACTGTTCAGTTGGTGGCGTGCCAAGGCGTTAAGGCGAGTCGCAAGCTCGCTTTGCTCGGCAAGTCGGTCACAGAGATCCCGGCTGCTTTGACGCCATTGTTGCCAACCGTCGCCGGTGAGCGCTGAGCTCAGGTCGGTGTGTAACTGGCCGTCAGCCCATTCATGCATGGCAAGTGCGGCTGTTGCTGGGGGATTGGCCAGTGCAAGCCAAGCTTTGAGCTTGTCGTGATGGACGCCATCGGCTTGTGGGTAGATTTGCCATAACAGGGGTTTGCCTGCCCAAATGGCGCGCATCAGCGAGTCTTCGCCCCTCACGAGGTTGAGCTCGCAAGACCACAGTAGCCTGTCGTAGTCGTTCTGACTGAGAAACTGGATTGTTTGCCACGTCACTAGTGCATCTTTCGACTGCTTCGGTAGGCGATCGACGGGCAGGGGCTGTGTCGAAGGGATCAGCAGGTGATAGCGCTTGCCGGTTTGCTGTAGTTGTTCAATGAATGAATGTATCGGTGCGTGTGGATAGGTGAAGACAGATACCAGCGTGGGATTGCCTGGTGGTGTTACACCGATGGTGCTAAGCCAGCGAGGTCCCTCTTGCTGCGCAATCCATTGGTCGCGTTGTGCGAGCAGCTTGGTTTCACGCAGCAGTCCACCGGTCTCTGGTGTGAATCCTGGGAAGAAAAAAACCGGTTTGAGCCCGTCATTGCGTAATGAGCTTAGCCCATGAAAGGACGCGACCCAGTCCTGCGCGCTTAGGTATTCCAGTTGCAGCCACAAGGCGGTGGGTTGTTGCGCGAGGGCTTTTAGATACTCGGGTGGTAAATCACACGAGAATCCGGCAATCACAATTGGGCTGGGTTCTATAGGTGGGTCTGACGTGAGCCATTGACGAACATCCACGTGCTGACAAACCTGCTGGGGTTTGTCGCGATCGATCGTCGGCTCGATCGTGCCCAGACTCTTTAGATCATCAACCCACAATCTGACCTGCCAGCCTTTTTCATCGTGCAATTGGCGTGCTAGGCGCCACATAACCCCAATATCACCGAGGTTGTCGATCACCCGACAAAACAGGTCTGCAGACAGTGCACGCATGTTTAAAGCCAGATCAGTGAAAGTGCTGTGGCGCGTCAAATACTTCATCAGGCAAGTCGAGG
>Ga0209953_1000856_pt1 | contig 10223 bp, 9 predicted proteins | sample SalPonred_H2O_MG_FD_185713 | JGI IMG/M metagenome (GOLD analysis project Ga0209953, IMG submission 185713) | Salt pond water microbial communities from South San Francisco under conditions of wetland restoration - Salt Pond MetaG... | ecosystem: Environmental > Aquatic > Non-marine Saline and... | reverse complement strand
ACCATCCGCTTACTTCGTGAACACCTCTCGAGCCGGCTTGGTGGACATGGCCGCTTTGAAGAAAGCCTTGGAAGCAGGCGCCATTGCTGGCGCCGGACTCGATGTGTTTGATGTTGAGCCGTTACCCTCGAACGATCCATGGCGACAGGTACCCAATACCATCTTGACGCCTCACTTGGGTTACGTCACCACGGACAACTACAACGCGTACTTTCCAAACGTGGTCGATGCCATTGAGGCATTTAAAAAAGGTCAGCCCATCCGAGTCATCAGTTAATGGAACGTTTGCTGCCAGTCCCTTTATTGGTAAGACTGTTATTACTTTTGGTGCTGGCAGCGGCCGCTTATTTCTTCTCGGGATTTTTGGTACCGGTACTGGCGGCTTTAATCATTGGGTTTGCGAGTTGGCCTATTTATGCGCGCGTGGTGAAACGGCTCGGGGGTCAAACCGCTTGGGCAGCCACCGTTTCATTGCTCGTGATTTTGACCGTTTTGGTTCTTCCCTTGTCGATGGCTCTTTATTACGCCATTTCTGAGGCCTCTAACTTTGTGTTTTGGTTGCTCAAAGCCAATCGCGAAGGCATTTTTGCACCGGCGTGGGTCACCTCACTGCCCTTGATCGGTGAAACTGTGGGTCGGTACTGGAATATGTACCTGGGCGAACCACAGGCTTTGGGTGCATGGGTCGAGGTCTTTACTGGACAGCACCTGGGCGATATTTATCGCCTGGTCGTCAGCGCCACAGGCAACTTGTTTCATATTTTTCTGACTGTGCTCTTCATGATGATCACCCTCTTTTTTGTCTACAAAGACGGGCATCGATTAGCGGCACAGTTGGACCTTGTTGGGGAACGGTTACTGCCAACTCGCTGGCAGCACTTCTCGCGGGTGGTGCCGGCGACCATCAGCTCGACCGTCACGGGCATGGGACTGATTGCCATTGGCGAAGGGTTGGTCTTGGGTGTGGCTTACTGGATCGTGGGTTTCCCATCACCGGTTCTAATGGGTGTCATCACGGGAGTTCTTGCCATGATTCCAGGCGGTGCCCCTCTGTGCTTCACCCTGGTGTCCATCTATTTGGTTGGTTCAGGCAATGTGTTTGGCGGCGTTGGTTTGTTTGTGTGGGGCTCGATCGAGCTCTTCATCGTCGACAAAACACTACGTCCCCGGTTGGTTGGTGGCCCCGTGAAGTTGCCGTTTTTGCCGACGTTCTTCGGCTTGGTCGGTGGGGTGCAAACCATGGGCCTCGTGGGCTTGTTTGTGGGGCCGGTGCTGATGGCCTTGCTGGTCGCCATATGGCGCGAATGGATTTACAACTTGCAGGTCGAGAAAGAACCTAAACAAGTAACACCAGATTAGTTGCTTGTGTCCGCCTTGCTGTGACGTATGTCTTCGGTGAAGTGACCGTCAACCAAAGTGACTGTGCGATCACACGTTTGCGAGAGCCGCGCGTCATGCGTCACAATTAAAACCGCGCAACCAAAGTCTTGATTGAATTTTCTGAGCAATTCAAAAATGTGCGCAGCCGTTTGCGTATCCAAGTTTCCGGTTGGCTCATCGGCCAAGAGCAAGGCAGGCCTTGTCACCAAAGCTCGCGCGATGGCGACGCGTTGTTGTTGGCCACCCGATAGTTGGCTAGGCTTTTTTCCCTCGAAGCCTTTGAGCCCGACAGCGTCTAAAAGCTCAGCCGCCCATTGCTGTAGCTCAACGGTTGGCTTGCCGCTCTTAACCATCATGGGCATCAAAACGTTTTCTTGTGCGTTAAATGCCTCAATCAAATGGTGAAACTGAAAAACAAACCCGATGTTTTCTCGGCGTAGCGCCGTGCGTTCTTCATCTTGCAGGTGGCGCGTGGCGATATCCGTGATGAACAACTCACCATCGGTCGGTTGATCCAAAAGACCAATCAAGTTCAAGAGGGTGCTTTTTCCAGAACCTGAAGGACCGACCAAAGCACAAAAGTCATGGGCATGGAGAGTCATGTTCAAGCCATGGAGGACTTCAACCTCAGTAGGCAAGCCGACGTTGTAGCACTTGCGCAAGTCTTGCAAGCGCAGCACGCTCTCGTGTAAAGACACGGGGTTAGACATAGCGAATGGCCGCCACAGGATCGAGACGCGAGGCGCGCCAGGCTGGTGCAATCGCCGCCAAGACCCCGGCAATGGTTGCCACGGTCACGGCAACCGGCACAATCGTGACAGAAGGGTGGATATCGAATAAACCGGGGCCATACTCGTTAAAGACCCAGACCATCACCCAGCCCACACCGGCACCGGCAAATGAGCCGCTAAGACCTAGGAGCGCACCTTGAATCAGAAACACGCGCAGCATTTGCGCGCGCCTAGCGCCCATGGCGCGCAAGATACCGATCTCACGCGTGCGCTGTGTCACGCTAATCGCCAGAACGCTCGCAATCCCCAAAGCGACGGATAGCGCCACAAAAAAGCTAATCAGGTTTGAAGACAAGCTTTGCGACTTTAAGGCATTCATCAGTTCACTATTTGTTTGCATCCAACTTTCTGCTTTAAGCGCCGTTAAACGGTCAATGCGATCAGCGACCACGCTAGCAGCAAAAATATCGTTCACGGTCAGATCGATAACCGTTGCACCGCCAAATAGCCCCAGCAACGCTTGGGCTTGTTTGAGGTCTAGATACACGTAACGCGAATCGAGCTCACGCACGCCAAGCTCAAAAATCCCAGTGATGGTCAGAACCGCGGCTTGATTATCACCTGTCTCAAGGCGTAATTTGCCGCCGATTCTTACGCCTAAGTCATTGGCGAGTGCCGAACCAATCACGGTATTGCCGGCACTGACTTTGAACTCACCAGCGATGATGTTGTCACTGATTGAAATGATTTTTTCGTAGCGCTCAGGGTCAATGCCAATCACAAGGATGGACTTTAGCGCCTGCCCACGACGGGCAAAAGCAGGTCCAGACACCACGGGTGAGGCTGCTGTGACCGTGGGTACATTTTCCAACGATTGCAAGACTTGTTGCCAGTTGTTGATCGAGCGTAAGCGCTGTGCCCTTTCATCTTGTCGCACGAGGCGTACTTCACCGTCTGCAGTCGGTGCCACTAGATTCACCTCCTGCTGTGGCTCGACTTTGATGTGCGCCTGCGTCCCAAGGGTACGACTGACAATATTTTCTTGTAGACCGCTAACCAGCGTCACGATAAAAACAATGACGGCAACCCCCACACCAATGCCCACCAAAATCAGTAGGGTTTGTGCAAAGCCTTGCCGCAAAAACTTCAAGGCAATGGTTAACTCAATCCACATGTTCTGCCCGAACTCGCTGACCGACCGTTAAATCAGAGGCGAGGATGACCTGGTCGCCATTTTCTAGGCCATCAATGACTTGTGTGGCCGCCAGGCCACGAAGGCCAAGCGTCACTTCGCGCTCGCTAACGCGTCCAACGGACAGGACGTTGACTGTGGCTTTGTTCCCCTCGACGTCATGTAGTGCGTCGTTGGGAATCACTTTTCCTTGCTCGACTTGACCCGTTAAGATCGTGACAGTGACGGTCAGGTCTTGTTTCAGATAAGCCGGTGGTTCGGGTACCCGCAATCGCACATCAACGGTGCCGCGTTGCGGATCGATGGTCGGCGCAATGTGGTCGACGATGGCCTCAAATACGCGGTCAGGATAGGCATCAGGGATGGCTTGGGCGGTTTGACCGATTGCCAATACCCCTAAGTTACGCTCATCAACAGGCACCAATATTTCGGTGTCATCGGTTCGTGCCATTTCCAACAAAACCCGTCCTGCTTGTACCAGGTCGCCCGGCTCAACGTTACGGGTCAAGACGATACCATCGACCTGAGCACGGATTTGCGTTTTGGCCAAAGCGGCTTGTGCAGCCGTTAGTCGCGCTTGCAGGATTTGTGCTTCGCTGCCACCCGAGGCGAGCGCTTCGCTCACGAGCCGGGCTTGTTGAGCCGCAGCCAAGGCGACCGTTTGGGCTTGTTGGGCTTTCTCATAAACTTCACGCGAGATGGAATCACTTTGCAGTAAGGCCTCACGGCGTTGGGCTTCACGCGAGGCCTGCTCTAGTTGTGCTTCGGCTTGTGCCAAAGCAGCTGCCGCCTGTGGTCGCCTGGATAGGCGTAAATTAGCTAACGCGGCTTGCGCCTCACTTACCCTGGCGGCGAGTTCTTCAGACTTGAGCTCAATCAGTAGATCGCCTGCTTGGACTTGATCGCCTTCGCGAACCAAGCGGCGTTCGACCACACCCGTGATTTCCGAGCCGATTTGGGAACGTGAGGGCGTTGCGATTCGTCCGGTTGCCACCACGGTCTGTGTCAGGTCAGTAGGCTTGACAACGTAGACCTCGACAGCGGGACCTTGCCAGGTGCGAACGCCGATCCAAATAACAATGATGGCAACAACGATCGCGAGTAGCCACGTCTTTTTTGACAACTTATTGCCGGTGGCGTCACTCATGGCTGTGCCCCCGACCAATCGTTGTGTAGGCCTTTAAACGGTAGGAAAGGTACCCGGCAACAGGATGCGTTTGTCGACGGTTTCAATGTCCGTGTGTCCACAAAAGGCCATGGTGAGGTCCAGCTCTTTGTGGATAATCTCAAGCGATTTGGTGACCCCTGCTTGCCCCATGGCGCCCAATCCATACAAGAAGCTGCGACCGATGTAACTCCCATGTGCACCAAGTGCCCGTGCCTTGAGAACATCTTGCCCGCTGCGAATCCCACCATCCATGTGAATTTCAATCCGATTTCCCACCGCGTCAACGATTGCTGGTAAGGCATTGATGCTCGAATCCGCCCCGTCAAGCTGACGACCGCCATGATTGCTGACAATCAATGCATCAGCGCCGGAGTCGGCTGCCATACGGGCGTCCTCGACGTCCATAATGCCCTTCAAGATCAGTTTACCCCCCCAACGCTTCTTGATCCATTGAACGTCATCCCAATTGAGCTTGGGGTCAAATTGTGAAGCGGTCCATTCGCTTAATTTACTCATGTCAGTCACGCCTTTGACGTGTCCCACGATGTTGCCAAACTGACGTCGTTTGGTGCCCAACATGCCTAAGGCCCAGCGTGGCTTGCTGGCAATGTTAATCATGTTCGCGATCGTGAGCTTAGGCGGTGCGCTCAGCCCGTTGCGAAGGTCTTTGTGGCGTTGCCCCAGGATTTGTAAGTCTAAGGTCAGCACCAAGGCACTGCAATTGGCCTGCTTTGCTCGGTCGATCAAACGCTCGATAAAGTCGCGATCTTTCATGACATAAAGCTGAAACCAGAAAGGGTGGTTGTCTGTCTGCTCAGCCACGTCTTCGATCGAGCAAATGCTCATGGTCGATAAGGTGAAAGGAATACCAAAATCTTTAGCAGCTCTTGCGGCTAGGATCTCGCCATCGGCGTGTTGCATGCCTGTTAGCCCTGTTGGCGCGATCGCCACGGGCATCGATGTGGGTTCACCAACCATGGTGGTCTTGGTGGAGCGATGTTCCATGTCGATCAAGATGCGTTGGCGCAGTTTGATCTTATTGAAGTCAGACTCGTTGGCCCGATAGGTCGATTCCGTCCATGCGCCTGAGTCGGCGTAGTCGTAGAACATGCGCGGCACACGGCGCTTGGCGAGAACTCTTAAGTCCTCAATCGTGGTGATGATAGGCATGATTGTCTCCGCCTCTGATGGCTTTTGTGACTTTGATGACTTTGATGAAGTCGGCGGTACGGCGCCACCATGACGCAACAAACACCAGCCAGACCAACGCAACCGCTAGTATGCCAAATCTTAGTGGGTCTGCAAGTCCTATCCACTCAAACATCGCAAGCCGAGCTCAACCAAGGGTTTTCATTAGGTTTTTGTTGATTGATGATGTCTATAATTTATACGGTAATTTTTAGCTAATAACATTGGAGAAAAGCTATGGATCGTCGTTCTTTCATACGCAAAGCAGGTGTTGCTGGCGTGGGTGCCACAGGTCTTTCGAGTATTGCCGCGCCAGCCCTGGCACAAAACAAAATCACCTGGCGCATGGTGACGACATGGCCCAAGAATTTCCCTGGCTTGGGTGTTGGGGCGCAACGTCTGGCCGATCGCATCACGTCAGCTTCGGGTGGTCGGTTGACGGTGCAAGTTTTCTCGGCGGGTGAATTGGTGCCACCACTGCAATCGGTTGATGCGGTGATTGATGGCGGTGCTGAAATGTCGCACGGTGCGGCATACTATTGGCAGAACAAAAGCCCAGCGCTGAGTTTTTTCACCGGCGTGCCGTTTGGGATGACCAGTCGTGAGCTCTCTGCATGGGTGCGTTATCTTGGCGGACAGGAAGTCTGGGACGAGGTCTACGATCAATTTGGGCTTCAAGGTTTTCTATCTGGTGATACCGGTACTCAAGCGGGTGGCTGGTTCCGAGAAGAAATCAACGGTTTGGAAGATTTGCAGGGTTTGCGTTTTCGCACCCCTGGTCTGGGCGGTAAAGTCTGGGGCAAGCTCGGTGTGTCTGTTACTAACATGGCGGCGGGCGAAATTTTTCAAGCGCTACAGTCCGGCTCACTAGACGCCGCTGAGTTTGTGGGACCATACAACGATCTAGCCTTGGGTTTCTACAAGGTTTGCAAAATCTATTACACCTCCAGTTTTGTGGAGCCCGGTTTGGCCACCGAATGCGTGGTGAACAAGAGCAAATACCAAGCCCTACCCAAAGATCTTCAGGACTTGGTGCGCGACGTTTGCCAGGCGGAATACGATCAGGTGGCATCCGATTTTGCGGCTAATGATCCACGTTCGCTTGAGGTCTTGATCAACCAGCACGGTGTTAAGGCTATCCCACAGTTTCCCGACAGCGTGTTGAGCGCAGCAGCAAAAGCTTCGACTGAAGTACTGAATGAAATTGCCGATAATGGTGATGCTCTAACGAAGAAGACGTTCGACAGCTTCACGAAAGCGTTAAACATCACGAAAATCAAAACAGATGGTACCGACGCACAATTTATTGATGCCCGCACCAAGTACTTCAAGCTGTAACAGCAATGCTTTAAGCCCAGATATACCCTTCGGGTGAGTCAAAAAAAACGCCAACAACAAAAGTTGTTGGCGTTTTTTTTCGACTACCGAAAAGAAACTCGGCGAAACAAAATGAAAGCCTGCGCATCCCTAATGATTATCGCAATTCTCTGAGTACTGTCGAGCGTATCAGTAGAGTGCTTTTGGTAACCAAGTGACGATTTCAGGGAAGATGAAAAGCAGAGCGATAGCAAAAATTTGGATTAATACAAAGGGAATAGCCCCCTTGTATATCTGTCCAGTACTCACGTGATTGGGTGCCACACCGCGTAAGTAAAAGAGGGAGAAGCCAAACGGTGGCGTCAGGAAGCTCGTCTGCAAATTAACGCCAACCATGACACCCACCCAGACGGGATCCAGCCCTAGCATCAACAAAATGGGGGCAGTGATTGGGATGACGATAAAGATGATCTCGAATGTGTCCAAGATAAAGCCAAGAACAAACATGATCAGCATGACAACGATCATTGCACCAATTGCACCCCCTGGCAGATTGGTCAAGAACTCGTGTACCAAGTTGTCGCCACCCATTTGACGGAACACAATCGAGAATACCGATGCCCCGAAAATAATGATGAAGATCATTGAGGTGATTGTGGCAGTGGATATGACGGCTTCTTTGAGTACGGTTAATGACAAGCGCCAGCGTGAAGCAGCTAGAATCATCGCACCGACAGCGCCCACTGAAGACGCTTCAGTGGGGGTGGCGATCCCGCCTAAAATCGAACCGAGCACAGCCGTGATCAGTAGTAGAGGCGGCACCAGTGCCACAAGCACCTCTTTGCCCAAAGAACGTCGTTCTTCGGCTGAAATAGGCGTCGCGGGGCAACTTTCGGGGTCTTTTATGGCCTTGATGATCATCCATACGAGGTAGAGGGACACCAGTAGTAGACCGGGTAAGAAGGCCCCGGCGAATAAATCGCCGACCGAGATCGGGTCGGGGGCGAAATTGCCTTGGGCCATTTGTACCTGCGAATTGATGCCGGCCAACATATCCGCCATAAAAATCAAAACGGTCGATGGTGGGATGATTTGTCCAAGCGTGCCCGACGCACAGATCACACCGCTCGCCAATTTGGGGTCATAACCGGCGCGCAACATGGCAGGTAAGGAGATCAATCCCATGGTGACCACCGTCGCGCCGACCACGCCTGTTGACGCTGCTAACAGTGCGCCCACCAAGATGACCGAAATGCCCAAGCCGCCGCGTAGGTTGCCAAAGAGTTTGCTCATGGTCATCAGTAACTGTTCGGCGATTTTTGAGCGCTCCAGCATGACGCCCATAAAAATAAACAAAGGCACAGCAACGAGAATCTCGTTGGTCATGAAGCCAATATAGCGACCCGCTAATGATGAAAAGTTACTGAAATTGAAAACGCCAAACTGGTAGCCAATCAGGGCGAAGATCAAAGACGTGCCGGCAAGCGTGAAGGCCACAGGAAAGCCTAACATCAGCATGCCAATCACACCAAAGAACATCAATCCGGAAAGGATTTCACCAATCAGTATGGGATCCATGTCGCTTATTCCTTAACAGCGACGGGCGCTTGAGAGTCGTACCGGAAGTCAGCTGGGATTAGGTCGTCACGGTTTGCTAAGACGAGCCAAGATCGGATAGCCATGGCAATGCCTTGCAGCGCCACTAACACGGCGAAAATCAATATGAAAGATTTCAAAATAAAGAGCCCTGGCATGCCACCGACGTTTGCTGAAGCTTCGAAGAGGCGCCAAGAACGAGCCACAAAGGAAAAGCCGAAGGCATAGGTGACATATGTGAAAGGCAATAGAAAAACGAGAACGCCAATTAGATCGGCGATCGCTTTAAACCGGTTGGAGGCCGGTCGGTAGAAGATGTCCACGCGGACGTGGTTGCCCCTGAACAAAGCAAAACCGGCAACAGCAGTAAACATCGCTCCATTTAGCCAAACGTATAAATCTTGGGCCCATAGGCGAGTGTTAGAAAACACATAACGTTCAACCACGACAGCAAAACAGACCAGCACGATGCCAAGCGCCAGCCAGGAAAAAGTATGCCCAATCCCCTTATTTAGCTGGTTGATAGATCGCATCAGAGTGGCCAAAGCAGTTAACATGAAGACTCTCTCTAAGGTGTTTTGATCAAGCACACCCAATTTTTAAAACCGCGATTGTAAAGCAGACTTGGTATTATCACGGCTCTCAGTGGCGATCAGCCTGTTTTGCCGTCTTGTCGTGCCGTTGGTGGGGGTCGATTGTCCTTAGCTAGGGTTTGGCGCGCAATCAAAAAGTACCAAACAAAGTACAAGGAAAAGAAAAAACAAAAAAACGGTTCGACCAGCAACGAATTTCAAGAAAAGTAACGCCAATTAGCGGTTTTATAAAGGGAAAATCCTGAAAGTGTTCAAAGGCTGGGGGGCCAAATTCGCAAACAGTGTCTTTTGGGTGATAGGAAACTTTCCCCTGAGTGCTATCCAATATCTTGGCCGTCTTGTCGGCGCCTTGATGTTCCGTCTGCCTGGCAGTTACAAGCGCCGCGCCCAAGAAAACCTGGCAATCGCCATACCCAATTCGGACGCCAAGTCATTGGCGGCCTGTTTGCGCCATGTGGCGACTTTGTTTCTCGAAATGCCTTATTGGTGGTCGGCGCGAGACAGTCAGCGACATATTGAGGCACAAGCCAACAAGCACGACTGGACCGAAGTGGATCAAGCGTTATCTAAAGGCAAAGGATTGATTCTCGTGTCCCCGCATGTCGGGAACTTTGAGTTGCTTGCCCCGGTTTTTTCTCAGCGTCATCCGGCCACTGTTTTATTCCGTGTGCCCCGAATTCGTTGGTTGCGCGACTGGTTGCTAGCCTTACGTAACCGCGGACAATTGCATTTGGTTCCTGCTGATGTTTCGGGTGTGAGGGCGCTGGCTAAAACCTTGAAACGCAAACAAACGATCGGCTTGCTGCCAGATCAGGTGCCCACCGAAGGTGAAGGTGTCTGGGCCCCCTTCTTCGGTAAGCCTGCTTACACCACAACCCTGGTTCGACGTTTACAAAAACTAACGAACGCACCTGTGGTCGTTCTATGCGCGTATCGATTGGCCGAGGGTAGGGGGTTTGAAATCAAGCACTGGCTGCTAGACGAGACATGGCCAGATGATGAAGTCTTGGCTGCCACCAAGTTGAATCAAGCTTTAGAGGTTGCCATCTTGCACGAGC
>Ga0209953_1000854_pt1 | contig 10241 bp, 7 predicted proteins | sample SalPonred_H2O_MG_FD_185713 | JGI IMG/M metagenome (GOLD analysis project Ga0209953, IMG submission 185713) | Salt pond water microbial communities from South San Francisco under conditions of wetland restoration - Salt Pond MetaG... | ecosystem: Environmental > Aquatic > Non-marine Saline and... | reverse complement strand
CGGCTGCGATCTGCATTGCATCGGCTTGGTCTGCGGTTCAGGATCGACGCCCGTCCGCTACCCCACGTAAATCGGCGGGCCGACATCGTCTTCCGGCCGGCGAAGGTGGCTGTCTACGTGCACGGATGCTTCTGGCATGGCTGCCCTGAACACGGCACGCAGCCCAAGCGAAACTCTGAATACTGGACTGAAAAAATCGGGCGAAATAGGGAAAGAGATCTTGAGACGGAGAACAAACTCCGGGAATCTAGTTGGCTGCCTGTGACTATCTGGGAACATGAGGATTCAGAGGCGGCGGCTGAGCGAATACGCCAACTCGCCATCAGCAGACGTCGTAGCGGGGGGTATCCATCATGAGCAACACCTACTCGACACCCTTTCCTCCTCTCTCCCACATAGAGGAGTTGATCGGCGTCGGTAACCCATCAGGATTCGGTCTACTGGGAACGCCGGAAGCGCAGATTCATGTCATTCCGTCGGAGCGAAGACTCGAAGCCAGGATCCTCGAGGACTCCAGCGAACCCGACGTGTCTCGGTTCCGATTCATCGACAGTCGCAGCCTCGTGGATGATGGGCGCTCCTGGAATTCACTGTCCATCGTCTGGACTCACACGGCGTTCGAGGCCTACCTGTTCCTGTGCGACATCATCGACCGAGTCCAGGCCAAGGGTGAGTCACTGGCGACAGCGGTCGAAGTCGTACTTCAAGGGATGGGTTCGATCCTGCGCAAACAGTCCTCTCTCACCCGGGAACAGGAGATCGGCCTATTCGGGGAACTACTCGTCCTCGATCACCTGATGAACAATCTGAACCCAGTAGACGCGATCAAAGCCTGGCAGGGACCTCAATCGGAAGAGCACGATTTCGTTTTGGGTGACTACGACCTGGAGGTCAAGACGACGACTTCCGATGAGCGGATTCATTGGATCACCAACGCGCGCCAGCTTGCCCCGGCAGAGAATCGGCCACTCAAGTTAGCCTCTCTGCAGCTGACACCCAAGGGAGGATCAGGGTCATGCAAACTCGGGATATTGGTAGAGCATCTCGTTGAAAGCATGGGCGATGCGACCCCATCCTTCCTACGGATTCTTGAGAGCTCCGGATATGCCAGAGAAGATGCGGATCTGTATCCGACTGAATGGGCTCTGCGCGACGTCGCCGCCTGCTTCGCTGTCGACGATGGATTCCCGAAGATCACTGGTGACGAACTGGCTCGACTGCCTTTGGGGGGTGATCGGATCAAGGCCCTCCGCTACCAGATCAACATAACGGGGCTTACTTCTGATCCGGACTGCGATCTGACACATCTTGAGATTCCGGCGATCCGCCATGGATAGCTCGGCTTTCACGGCGCTAGAGGACGCGATGGCAGTCTTGGAATCCCGAGGGGAACCGAAGCCTCTTGTCGAGCTTGCCGACCGCATTGAGGGCGATGGTACTCCGGGTCGCACCGATCAGGAGTTCGCGAGATGGCTGGATTCAGCATCACCGGGAGACAGCTTGCTCATGACTCTCGGAAGACTCCTGGCTGGTTGGGATGGGGTCGATTCCGCGGATTGGACGCAGGGAACCGATCCGAACAGCCGGCGCAGAAGAGACGTCATCTACCACCACCTCGATCTTGATGAATCTGCACAACAACGCATAGACCGACTCCGTCCGATCATCGGGAGTGGTATCACGGTCGTAGCTGAGCCGTTCGAGCGATGGTTCGACCCGGTATTCCTTCAGCGAACAGGTTTCTACTGGCCGCGCTACAGGGACTACCTTCTCGTCAAGAAGGGTTGGTCGCTCGAGACGGTCAACGCTCTGGACACTGCGTCCAACGATATCCTTCAGCGACTCGCAGATCCCATGGCTGAAGAAGCACGCAGCCAACGAGGACTCGTTATGGGATACGTCCAAAGCGGCAAGACAGCGAACCTCTCTGCTGTCATTGCGAAAGCTATCGATGTCGGATACCGCTTCATCATCGTCATGACGGGCATCCATGAAGCTCTACGCAAACAGACCCAGCGGCGACTCGACATGGAAGTGATCGGTAAGCCCAATCTTGAAGGAGAGGAGTACCTGGAAGATCCAGCGTGGCTGAGTGGTGGTTTCTCGGACCTCGGAGGAGATATACCAACACCTGAGATCCAGAGACTCACCACGCAGTCAGCAGACTTCAACAAGTACCGGACTCACAACTTGACCTTCAAACCGAACGGACAGGCTGGACGACTGTATGAGAGAGACAACCTGTTCCCGACGCCAGCTCGCATCGCGATCGTCAAGAAGAACAGTGCAGTTCTGAATCATCTCCTCAAAGCGATGAAAGCGAATCCCCAATCCATGGTCGAAGTTCCGACATTGATCATCGACGATGAATCCGATCAGGCGTCGATCAACACCACTAAGCCAACATGGCGCAACGGTCGGCGTACCTCGGAAGAGAGCAATAAGCGCAAGGCGATCAACAAGGCTATCTCCGAAATTCTTGAGCAGACACCGAGAGCTCAGTACATCGGCTATACAGCAACCCCGTTTGCCAACGTCTTCGTCGATCCGGATGACGAGAAGGATATTTTTCCGCGGGACTTCATCATCTCGCTCCCGGAACCAATCGGATACATGGGCGCTTCGAGTTTCTTCAATAGTGTCCAACCAGATGACGCTCAGTACGAGTTGGACAACAAGAAGGCCTACATTCGCGAGTTGACGGCGACCGATCAAGACACAGCAACACAGGGGCGGGAACTCCAACGGGCCATGGCTGCCTTCATCGTCGCCGGTGCAATCAAGTTGTACCGAGGTGATCTACAGCCGTCGTTAGCCGTCCACTATCGCCATCACACGATGCTGGTTCATGAAGCTGCGCAGAAGTCGCAGCATCATGCGGTCGGAGAACGAATCGCATCGATCTGGAAGTCCTCTGAGTGGCTGAGTACCGCAGGAAAGAAGCTCTTGCGAGAAGCATTCGAGGACTATCGGCCGACGCTGGAGGATCGGTCTGACCCGGTCGCTCCCTTCGTCGAAGATTTCGATCTCCTGGAACCCTACTTTGCGCAAGTAGTCGAGCGAATCGAATCGAGAACCGGGTCCTTTGAACGCCGAGCGAAGAATGTCGTGACGGTGGTCAACAGCGATGCGCAAGTCACTAGTCGCCTCGATTTCAATAAGGGTTCGACGTGGAAGATCATCGTCGGTGGAGCCATGCTGAGCAGAGGATTCACGATCGAAGGACTGACGATCTCGTACTTCCGCCGCTCACCCCAGGCGCATGACACTCTGTTGCAGATGGGCCGCTGGTTCGGCTACCGACCTGGCTACCGGGACCTCGTACGTATCTATCTCGCAGCGAACACCGCCATATCCAAGAGGCAACTCGTCAACTTGTATGACGCCTTCGACATGATGGCGGAGTCAGAAGCCGAATTCAGAGAGCAGCTCGCTCTCTATGCGCGCTGGGAAGGAGATAGGCCCGCTATTACCCCCAAACAGGTTGTTCCCCTCGTCACCCAAGCGCTTCCCTGGTTGAAGCCGACAGCGGCCAACAAGATGTACAACGCGAAGATCGTCACACAGAGGGAAGAGGTATTCAGCCCGAAGGCACCAGCTATGACTAAAGAAGCTGTGGCTGACAATTGGGTCGTTACGGAACCACTCCTCCGGATAGCGGATCGGCATGTGGATATTAATCGTGAGCGTCCGGGAGAACGTCATGTTCCAGCTGAGTGGGGGGTGGCTCCCGCATCCACGATCACGGAGATACTGAAGGGTATTGAATACCTACCTGAACGCTATGAAGCCGTCGTCCAGCCGAAGGTTGCATACTACGACTTATGCATTGAGAATGGCCTTCTCAGAGATTTTCTCGTTCTGTTCCCACAACTCATCAAAGGCACTGGTCACAACTCAGTGGTTGATATTCCAGGCCTTGGAACACGCACTCTCGCAAGACGTACACGCAACACCAAAGAGGAATACGGGGAACTCACAGATCCCGAGCATCGGAACGTAGCCGAGTCCTATCTCGGAGTTGACGGGAAGTTCTGTCCCCCCGAGTTGGAAGAGATCAAATCGCCGGGCAGAGGCGTCATCCTGGCTTATCTCATCCCCGAGAGAGGCTCCCCGCCGGATGACAGCCGAATTTCCGCAGATGGAGTGAAACCCGAGGACTGCACAGTTGGCCTGACGATATATCTGCCGAGCAGTGCTCTGGATCCGGTCAAGACCAAGAGGGTCACTTGGCAGGGCATGAGCGATTCATCAGGAGTCTAGATCCCGAGGAACTCGACTTTGTCGGACGGGGGTTGTAGCCTCGCGCCGTCCGCGATTGATGGGGGTGTGATGTCCGCGAAATGGGTGTGGCTACCGGCGAATCCCACGGGAGGATCCGGAGGTGGAGCCTACTCCAAGTTGTTCCGCGGCGATGTACTGCCGACAACCGACCTGCTGGCCAGGGAGGTGCTCCAGAACAGCTGGGATGCTGCCCTATCTCACCGCTCGCGCAGCGCGCCTATGTTCATGTTCCGTTTCCGGTTCGCCACCCTCAAGGGTGGCGAGAAGTCCCGATTCATCAAGATCATGGACCTAGCCGCCATCCACGAGAGGCGCCGAGCGCTGAAGGATTCCCGTGATTGGCCGAGCCGTGACACGGTGGATCGCCTCATTGATTCTGACGTGCCACTTCGTATCCTCTACCTGGAGGACTATGGCACTCACGGAATGTACGGGGATCCGGAGAAGATCGTTGGATCTCATCTGTACAAGGCGCTCTACGATCTTGGCTCCACCAGCAAGGACGAGGAAAGTGCATCATCCGGTGGTAGTTTCGGCTTCGGTAAGAGCGCTTTCATCACATCCAGTGCAGCCCGGTTGGCGATAGCGCACACACGATTCGCCCCGAGTGAGAACGACGACGCCACCCAGCGACTTGTGGGCTTCACCTGGTGGGGAAGTCATGAGTGCGATGGGACCTCTTTCGGCGGTCGTGCGATGTTCGGAGCTGAGCGAGACGAGGCGTGGCGAGGAGCACGGCCCTTGGAAGATCAACACGCGGCGAAGTTAGCCGATTCTCTGGGTATGCCCTCTCGATCCGAATCTGAAGAAGACTTTGGCTCGACGGTAATGCTGATCAGCCCTGAGGTAGAACCTGATGGAGTGCTGGATGCCGTGGAACGGTACTGGTGGCCGGCTTTAGAAGATGGGCTGATGGACGTATCGGTTATCAAGGACGACGGCACGGTGCTGCGTCCTAGGCCTCGCCTGAATCAGAAGCTGAGACCGTTTCTTCAGGCCTACGGGATTGCCACAGGGATCAAGTCTCCTGGCAATTCTCGTGAGGAACTGCTGGCGTCGTCCAAGTGGAGGGCGGATTCCCAGGGAACGAAGTACGGCAAGTTGGCCTTGGTCATCGATCGAGAGTATGCAGTTTCTCCGTTGGAGGACGATCTCGGGGTTGGCGACATGTCGACTCCCACAGTGGCACTCATTCGAGAACCTCGGATGGTGATTGAGTACAAGTCATTCACCTCACGACTCCCTATCAGGGGTGTCTACATCGCGGATCCGTCAATTGATCAGAATCTTCGAGAAGTAGAGCCGCCAGCCCACACAACCTGGGACAACACGGGGAGTCACGACATCTCCAAGCGCTCCAAGGAGATCGCGAAAGGTGTTCTAACACGCATCAAGCGATCGGTTAAAGAGTTCGCCGCGGAATTCGCTCCTCCACCCAGCACGGTGGCAACTGACCTGCCTCTCTTCGGCGACTTATTGAGCCGGTACATGGGAGGACGAATCAAAGGTCCGAAGCCCCCGCCACCGGATAAATCAGGGGCACCACAGGGTGTGTCATTCCGGTTGACTGGTCTCGATGAGCGTGAGTTGCAGGACGACGGACGAGTGATCCTGACGCGTCAAGTAACTATTCGGGTTCCCGATGACGAGCAATGGCTTGATTCCACAATGGAAGGAGAGTTCACAGGAGCGATCGCACAGGACCTGAACGGCTCCTCATCAGGTGCGATCGGAGTGCATGTGCAGCTCCCAGAAGGATTCGTTACCCACGAAGATCATGGTGGGTTCGCCGGCAAGGTGGCACCAGGTGTCGATTACACCTTCCTAGTTCGCACTGATCCGTTCGACAGAAACCAGTCGATTCTGATCTCGCCATCCGTTCGATTGCAGAAGTATGAGGCTGTTGGGGAATCCGATGAGCATTAGGAATTCAAGCACCTCGAGCTCGCATCAATTCCTCGTGCGCCCGTATGAGGGTCTAGATTCGTTGAGGAACGCGCTCGATCTGACTCAGATAGTCATTGACGACGAAAGATTCCCTGCGGGATCTGTCTCATTGCCTGTCGAGAGGCTCCCCTTTCAAGAAGGATCGATCGAGATCTTCTTCGATCTCCAGGCCATTGAAGATGGATTGGCTTCGACCGGCTTGAGTTCGGCCGATGTCCGAGTCGCATGTGTGGCTTACGGGTCCGTTGTCGCTGAGTCGAAGGTCCTGCTGGATGCGCCTCTGCAGGAGGCCGAATCCCCCCTGATCGCTCACCTGACCGGAGCGCCTCTCATCTTCAAGAGTCCCAATGGTTTCGATGTGCGCGCGTTCCTCTACCTCGCCGAGGAACTGGAACCTGATGAACTACGTCCCTACGCCGCCGGAACCTGGCTCTCCTTCCGGGAATTCCGGGTCAGCCCCTTCTCTACTCTTTCAAGGTTCAGCCCTACCCCTATGGACGACGACCTGCGGAAGTACTACGCACTTCCCGTCGACTGCATGACTTACATCAGGGTGGGAGACGATCTCCTCGAGGCCGAAAGCCTGGAAGACGATGTCGATGTATTCCTTGATGTATCTATCCTCCGGCTACTTCAAGAGAGCCCGACTAGCGCTCTGGCGAAATACATCCAACTCGAACTCGCTGTCTCTACCCTTTCGGCGATCGTCACGAAACTCGCAGGCATCGATCTGGGTAATCGAATCGGAGGGATCCATTCTCTGGAGGACACGGCGGCTTGGACTCTCTGTCTCGAGCTAGCGCGGACTTCAGGGCAACTGCCAGACGAGTTACTGATCACCGCGCGCGAGGATCCAGGCCTTCTCCGCGCGGTTGTCGAAGCGCATCTGAATGCGTTGAAGACAACATCCCAGACTCTTCGGGAGGTCATGTGAAATATCCCTGCTTCAGACTGTCTCAAGGGCGGACAGCACTGGCCAACCACAAGGACGATGGAGACAATCCTTTCGCTGCAGTCGCGCCGGAATATCGCTCAGCATCCGGTGAGCTCGACGCCGATGACATCGACGAGATTCTCGGAGACATTCGCCGGAGCGCTGGACTCGAACAGGCGGATGAGTTGCGCTCTTCCGGAATGACTCCTGATCAGGTGGAGGGAAAGGTTGGATTCGACCTCTACTCCAGTTTCTTGGAGTTCCCCCCGGAGGCACTCGGCGATCCAGACTTCTGGCGTTACATCGCAGTGGAAGTGCTGCGCGACTTCGTCTTCTGGCGGGACGGTGATGATTGCAGCCTCGCGAGTTTCGGTTTAGCCAGCTCGAGAAGAATTCCAGACTGTGTCCCCCTACGTATGTTCAATAGGGCTCATATCGCCTCATCGACCGAGGCTCTCGAGGAACAGGCACGAATCGGGATGGCAGGTGGCGCTGACTTCTGGCAGAGCCATGTTCTGCGAGTCCAGAATCGTTACGATCCTCGGATTACCCAGGATCTGGCTGCAGCGATGAACTCAGGAGCGATACCGAATGTTCAGGTTCTCCGGCAGGTAGCTAAGGACATTCGTCGGCTGAGAGCGAACCTGATTCTAGAGCTGCAGGATGACCAGACCCTCGACGCAACATTGGCGACGATTGTTCGGGACGTCAATGGTCATGGAAAGGCTTCAGGCGTGGCAGAGAGCCCAGCTTGAAGAGAGCGAAAGGTGCACTGAGAGTGGTAGAGGATGACTAGTAGCCAATTGCTGTTGGATGAAATGGACCAGCAGGATGGTGGCAACAGGGTCCATGGCCTCTTGCCTGACGGATACGCGCAGGATCCCTCAGAGTGGTGGAGTGACTACATCCGGGCTCAGGGTGGGCTGCCTCCACTTTCCAAAGGTGCAAGGCTCCGAATCCTGGACCTGTTCAGCAGCGTCGGCGGACTGGCTCTCGGCGTCAGCACCGGGGCGAGGCTCCTCGGGCATAGGGCTGTCATAGAAGGCGCCGTCGACACAGATATCGACGCCCTGCGCGTTCATCAATTCAATTTGAAGACCAAGCGCATTATCCATGAATCAGTCTTGGACATCGTTGATGTGTCGATCGGCAAGGATCGCTCTACTGGCACGTTGAAACTTCAAGATCCTGTGATGCTCCCCTTGGGGTCAGGATTTCAGGATATTTCCCTCCTGATCGGTGGGCCACCCTGTCAAGGACACTCGACACTGAACAACAGGACCAGAAGTGATGATCCGAAGAACAAGCTGATGCTCGCAATGCCCGCTGTCGCCGTGGCCCTGGATATTAACGCTGTCGTCATCGAGAACGTCCCCAATGTTGTGAATGACCACGGTAACGTCGTGGAGCGAACGATCGAGCTGTTCCATAGCCATGGATACCATGTCGAATCGGGAGTCGTATCGGCTAGGAATCTTGGCTGGCCGCAGACGCGTAAACGCTTTTTCATCGTCGCCCGTCGAGACAAGGCGCCATTTCCGCTGAATCAGGCCGTTGATGCATTACATATGCCGCCCAAGGATCTTTCATGGATAATCAAGGACCTCATCGACCGGGTATCTGAGGGAGACCTCATGCATTCAACCCCGACCTTGAGTAAAGAAAACGAAGATCGGGTCGCATGGCTGTTCAAAAACAAGCAGTACGACCTGGAGAATCACATGCGACCCAAGTGCCATCAGAATGGACACACATATCCATCCGTTTACGGTCGGATGAAGTGGAATGACCCCGCCCCAACGATCACCGGCGGATTCCAGACACCAGGAAGAGGACGATTCATTCATCCCAAGAAGAAGCGTGTACTCACACCCCATGAGGCCGCGCGAATTCAGGGCTTTCCAGACTGGTTTGATTTCGCAGGGCCCTCTGGCGACGCTTTGAAGCGAGCCATGCTCGGCAAATGGATTGGGGATGCCGTGCCCTCGATTATGGGCGCGGCAGCGGCGGTTTCGGCTCTCGCGTGAGCGTCAACTCCCCGATACGCCTTGAGATGTGCTGTGAGCCCTCGGCACCTTTCCAGCGTATCCAATTATGAGAACCCCTTTGAGTGGAAGTGTGATCCGTTCTGAAGAGAAGATAATGTCCATGAAGTTCGTAACTTCTTGCAAGTCTTGCGCGGGCGTTGAGAAGGACGTTGGCCAGTACCCAGGAAGTACCGTAATGACCGGGTATTCAGCGTCCTGAATCGCACAGGCCTCAAAAAGTTCGTGAGGAACAGGTGATTCCGCACCCCACGGCCCGCCTCCACTTCGAGCATTGTTCCTGTTGCCGTGTCGACTGCGTCTACGTCGAAGCCTTTCGTCAAAATACCGTAGGGCCCCAAAAATACGGGCCTGAGAACTTTCTTGATTGCGGCGATCCCTGATTCGACCGTGTAAGCGAGGTCTGCAAGTATCGGACAAGTAGGCACGAGTAGTTGGTCAAGGTGTCACCCACTTATGCAGCAGACCCCTTGTTCGAAGGCGCGCCCGTGATTGAGATAGGCACTATTCAGGAAGTCATCTTCGATAGTTGGAAGTGCTTCTTTCAGCGTGCTTGAGATTTATCCGGCGCCTCACCCAAATACTGGTCAACAGGGAAGCGCCCTTCGGCCGCGTCGAGTTTCCGATTTGCAGCATCGATGGGGTCAATCCCCAATACGTCAGCAAGCCGAATCAGATACAGCAGTACGTCGGAAATCTCCTCAGCCGATCTCTGGTGGAGTCGCGAGTCGGGGTTCGGTCGTGACTCAGTCTCTGTGCCCGGCCATTGATACAACTCGGCGAGCTCTCCAACCTCACCCATCAAGGCCAAGATCAAGGATCGGGGATCGTGGAACTTCTCCCAGTCTCTTTCCGCGGAAAACCGCCGATATCTGAGTGTGAGGGCCTCGAGGTCTGACACGGTGCCAGTGTCCCATGCGCGAAAGGCTGATCGCGTAGGCTTGAAGAAAGCGGAATCGACGGGCTTCTTAGCAGATATGCCCCCACCGCACGTTCACTCGTGCTGCCTGGGGGACTGTCGATGGCTCTGC
>Ga0209953_1000853_pt1 | contig 10256 bp, 7 predicted proteins | sample SalPonred_H2O_MG_FD_185713 | JGI IMG/M metagenome (GOLD analysis project Ga0209953, IMG submission 185713) | Salt pond water microbial communities from South San Francisco under conditions of wetland restoration - Salt Pond MetaG... | ecosystem: Environmental > Aquatic > Non-marine Saline and... | reverse complement strand
TGCAAGGTGCGGGCTTAAGTGTGTCGTGGAGTGGCCCGTACAACGTGATTCTGAATGCCACCTGGGCTATCCGCATCGGCAGCAACCCGTTTGCCAATGATGCTGGTCAGAACCAGGATGGCAGCTCGGCCAGAAACCGCTTCTGGTTAAATGCCAGTGTGGGGTTCTAGGCAAGCTACTCTGTGACAGTTGTCAAGTCTACGCTTGCTTTGCAATTTTCCTGCCAATCCCTGCCATAGCCTAAGTGACACCACATCCTACGCAATACCTCAGATAGGGTATGTGTTGATCGACAGCACGCTAAGCTGAGTCGTCGATTGCAAGCTTCTCTTCAAATGTCTGCTTCATTTGATCCGCGGGCTGTGCCGTGCGAATTGCCAAATAGAAGATCGCCACACTAAAGACCGCAGAAGCCACCATCACTTGCATAAACGACAGGTAATCATGACCACCAAGCGCCTTGGGCGCTACCCACGCCAAGGCCCATAAGCCCAGAAAATAAGGAACCAACCACCAGGCGTGGGTGGCATTAAAACTTGCCCATGACTGTTTTTGCCAGAGCAGATGGTGGGCGGCATGGATCATGACAATGACTGCCACTACCACCAAAATGAATTCCAGTGTTTCCAGTCCCGCCCACAAAATCACCCAATTGGCAAAGATGAAGGCCAGTGGGGATAGCCAGTTGGGTGCGAATAGTTTGAATGGCCTGGGCGCATCGGGCAGATGCTTGCGCAGACAAACCAACAAGATGGGGCCAATGCCATACGACAGCACGGTTATTGATGAGATGTAGCCCACCATTTTTTGCCATGAAGGAAAGGGTAGAAACAACAACAACCCTGCCACGTAGGTCAATAGCAGTGCCGCCCACGGCACACCGCGTGAGTTGACCCGGGCAAAGAATGCCGGCAGACCTTTGTTCTGTGCCGCAGCCATCACGATTCGTGAGGTAGTGGTGGTGTAAACCAGACCACAAGCACTGGGTGAGACCATGGCATCGGCGTACAGGATGGTAGCCCACCAGGCAGCACCCACTGTGGCTGCAAGTGCCGCAAGCGGACCAGCAATGCCTTTGAAATGCAAGTCAGACCAACCTTCTTTACCAAGCATGTCTGGGTCAATGGCAGCGATAAAGCCAAACTGCAATAGCAGATAGATGCAGGTGCCGATTAACACCGTCCCGATGATGGCAAGTGGCACGTCGCGCTGTGGATTGCGGCTTTCACCGGCCAAGTCAAGCGCTTGTCTAAAGCCAAAGAGACTAAAAAACACACCACCCGTGGCAATCGCCGTAAAAATACCTTCGGCACCAGACTTGGGCGAGTCTAAGAAAAAGTTCTCCGGATGCCAGGAGTAACTGATAAGGATGATGGCGGTCGCCACCGGCACAAAGATCTTCCAGACCGTGATCCAGGAGTTGACTGACAACACTGTTTTTATCATCAGAAAATTCAATGCCACCATGACAGCCAGGATCAAGGCCGCCACCACAAACCCTTTGGCGGTTAGCACGCTGTCGGTTGGATGAACCAGATCCGGGATGTAGGCACTGGCATAACTAACGATGGCCATGGCTTCAATCGGTGCGATCGCCACGTAAGCCAAGATTAAAATCCAGCCCCATACAAATCCCACTAAGGGGCCGTGACTGACGTCACTCATGTGCACCAAGGCGCCAGACAGCGGAAATAGTGTGGCGAGCTCCGCAAACACCAGCGCAATCAAAAGCACCACAACACCGCCAATCAGCCAGGACAGCATGCTTAAGGGCCCGGCCTGGGTGGCGGTCTCCAGTGGGCCAAACAGCCAACCTGAGCCAATCATGCCACCCACGCCGGCGAGCAGCAGACCGATAAAGCTGGCTTGTTTTTTTAATGCGTTGGGAGCTTGGTTTGCAGACATGGACAGTTAGGGACGATGACAAATCTCAATCCCGACAGTATGAGGGCAAACACGACCTAGTCCCAGTTAAAAATGCTTGCAGATGCTTGCAACCCATCGACTCGGTTCGATTCGGTTCTGCGTTGTCGAAAACGTGTTGCTTAAGCCCGCGGTTGTTGGGCGCTTTGACGAGATGACACCGCACTGTAAGAGGGGTCTGTGCACGATTCAGAATAAAAACCGCATCTATTTGGTGCAAAAAATACGAAATCTACCCCATAACTGGCTGGCACGCTTCTTGCATACAAGGTGGTATACCGGACGATTCTTATCTGAATCACGGTTGACTCCTGAACCCCATTGCAAGGAATCTCCCCATGAAAAGACGTGACTTACTCAAAGGCGCTGGCGCCATGACCTTGGGCGCGGGCCTACTACCGTTTCTTAAAACCAATGCGTTTGCAGCGACCTCGGATACGGCCGTGGTGCTCATTGGCAATACCATCAATAGCCTCGATATCCACCGCCCGGGCACCAATCGTCCTAGCTACCAGGTGGCTGTTAATTGCTATGACCGTTTGGTGTCGTTTGGCCTAAAGACGTTGCCCAATGGCGCCCAGGTTTATGACTATGACAATGTGATTGGCGAAATGGCTGAGAGTTGGTCACTGAATGCGGACAAGACGGTGATTACATTCAAGCTTCGCGCTGATGCAACCTTCTGGGATGGCAAGCCCGTGACTGCAGCAGACGTGAAGTGGTCGTTTGATCGTGCTCTAGCGCTAGGGGGGTTTCCTAGGGTGCAGATGGGTGCCGGTGGCTTTAAGCGCCCCGAGCAGTTCGTGGTCGTTGACGACAAAACCTTTCAGATCAAGCTTGATCAGCCTTCCAAGCTTTCATTACCCAACCTTGGTGTGCCCGTGGCGGTGATCATCAACTCGACTGTGGCGCGAGCCAACGCCACCGAGGCTGATCCATGGGCCACCGAGTATCTGCACACAACCCCGGCTGGTAGTGGCGCTTTTAAGGTGTCTCGCTGGCAGGCCGGTCAGCAACTGGTATACGAGCGCAACGATAACTGGGCTTGTGGACCGAAGCCGGCGTTGCGCCGTGTGATCGTGCGTGAAGTGCCGTCTCAATCCACCCGACGTGCATTGATCGAGCGCACCGATGCGCAACTGTCATTCAGTATTCCGAATCGCGATGCCAAGGAGCTTGCCAGCAACGACAAGGTCAAGGTCGTGGGCACACCGATTGACAATACCTTGCACGTGGTCTGTTTGAACCAGATATTTGAGCCCTTTACTGACGCCAATGTGCGTAAAGCAGTGGCCTACGCCATTCCTTATGCGCAAATCTTTGAGCAAGCCGCTTATGGCATGGGTGCCAAAATGTGGGGCGCGAGTTCGGCCAAGCCAACTGAGCCTGTGTGGCCGCAGCCTTTCCCGTATGACACCGATTTGAATAAGGCCCGAGAGATGCTGGCTAAAAGCGGTTATGCCAAGGGCTTTGACGTTGAACTGTCGTTCAACTTAGGCGTGGCGGATTGGGCCGAACCATCTGCTTTGTTGATCCAAGAAAGTCTGGGCAAGATTGGTATCAACGTCACTTTGAACAAAGTACCGGGTGCTAACTGGCGAACCATCGCTTTGGTCGAGAAAAAGCTGCCGTTTCTATTAGAAAACTTTGGTGGTTGGCTCAACACCCCCGACTATTACTTCTACTGGGCCTACATCGAAGGCAACCTGTTTAACGCCTCGAACTACGACAAGGCCGAGATGGCCAAGCTCATCAATGACACGCTGTTCATGGAAAAGTCCAATCCGCAGTACACGCCCAATGTGTTGCGCATGATCGAGTTGGCGTTTGAGGACTTGCCACGTATCCCCCTTTATCAGCCCACACTGGAGTCGGCCATGTCGCCCATGCTTGGCGGCTACACCAGCTGGTACCACCGCCAGCTTGATGTGCGTCCCTTGAAGATGAGTTAGTGGGTGAAGTAGAAGCTGTTGATTATTAAGCGGAGAAGCACGGATGGATCGCATATGGGTGGTTTTAAAGCGGCTGTTGCAGGCACTGCCAACGGTGTTTGGCATCGTGGTCATCACGTTTTTATTGACCCGTGCCTTGCCCGGCGATCCAGCCGTGTTCTTTGCGGGGCCAGCGGCCACGCCTGAGTCCATTGCGGAAATCCGCAGTGAGCTCGGGCTTGATCAGCCGTGGCCTGTGCAGTTCGCCCGTTACGTGGGGGAACTGTCGCGTGGTGAGCTTGGTGAATCGATGACCACCGGTCAATCGGTGATGCAAGAGTTGTTAACCCGCTTGCCGGCCTCGTTGGAATTAACGCTCGTGGCGCTGGTGTTGTCCTTGAGCATTGCGCTGCCTTTGGGGGTGCTAGCAGCCACCCATCAGGACAGCTGGATCGATCAGTTGTGCCGGTTTGTGGTCACAGCAGGTGTGAGTTTGCCGACGTTTTTTACGGGCCTATTGCTGGTGTATGTCTTTTATTACCTGCTTGGCTGGGCGCCGCCGCCGCTGGGTCGGCTCGACATCTTGTACCTGTCACCGCCACACGTCACGGGGTTCTATTTGATCGATGCTTTGATTGACGGTGATCTTGAGGTGTTTTGGTCGTCGTTAAAACAACTGGCTTTACCAGCCATCACGCTGGCGTTATTCACCTTGGCGCCGCTGGCACGCATGACGCGTGCGGCGATGCTGCAGTCACTGGGTTCAGACTACGTGCGCACCGCTCGAGCTTGTGGTCTGACCTACCCAAAAGTATTGCGCACGTACGCCTTACGCAATGCCATGCTACCCGTCATCACAACGCTTGGCATGGTGTTTTCTTTTTCGTTAGGGGCCAACGTGCTAGTAGAAAAAGTCTTCAGTTGGCCAGGCATCGGCTCATTTGCCATCGAAGCATTGATTGCATCTGACTATGCCGCGGTCCAAGGCTTTGTGCTGGCCATGGCGTTGCTGTTTGTCTTACTAAACCTGTGTGTGGATCTGCTCTACACGCTGGTGGACCCGAGGGTAAAAATCGATGGCTGACCTGAACAACACAACAACCGATGGTAGCGCTAGCGCTGTTGTGAACACCTCGGCCAGCAGTAGTACTAGCAACACAACCAACACCAGTAACACCAGTTTTCTGGCGCACATACGCTATGTGATCGTGAGTAATCCGGTCACGTTATTAGCCATGTCACTGTTTGCGGTGATTATCTTAACTGCCATCGTTGGTCCCTACGTTGTACCGTATGACCCATTAGCCAGCACTGCTCAAGCGCTTACACCGCCGAGTTGGCAACATTGGTTTGGCACGGATCACCTCGGGCGTGATGTGTTCTCGCGGGTGGTGGTCGCCACACGCCTTGATCTGATGATTTCAGTCAGTGCGGTGGCGCTGTCTTTTGTGGTGGGTGCATCACTCGGTGGAATTGCCGGCTACTGGGGCGGTTGGCTTGATAGCACCTTTGGTCGAATGATGGACACCATCATGGCTTTCCCCCTGTTTGTGCTGGCCATGGGCATTGTGGCGGCATCGGGCAACACCATACAAAACGTCGTGATTGCCACGGCCATCATCAACCTGCCTTTTTATGCACGGGTTGCCAGAGCCGAGGTGGTGGTGCGACGCCAGGCCGGTTGGGTGCAGGCAGCGCAACTGGCTGGCAACGGTTCCTGGCGCATTTTGTTTGGCCGTATTTTGCCCAATGCGTTGCCGCCCATGATGGTGCAGATATCGCTGAACATGGGATGGGCCATTTTGAATGCGGCTGGCCTGTCGTTTATTGGGCTTGGTGTGCGACCACCCACGGCTGAGTGGGGCATCATGGTGGCGGAAGGTGCGAGCTATATCGTCTCGGGCCAGTGGTGGCTAGTGCTATTTCCCGGTGCGGCTCTGATGCTTGCGGTGTTCACGTTTAATTTACTGGGTGATGGCTTACGAGACATCGTCGATCCGCAGAGGCGCACATGAAACAGACGATACAGAAGAGATCGCCTTCATCGCCGCCTTCATCACTTGCGACAGAACCAGCCACCATGCAAACTAGCACTGCCTTATTGACCATCGAGAACCTGAGCGTAGACTTCACCACCCGTCGCGGGGTCGTGCACGCCGTCAAAGACATCAGCCTGTCGCTGGCGCGTGGGGAAACTTTGGGTGTGGTGGGTGAGTCTGGGTCTGGTAAGTCAGTGACCTCGTACGCACTCATGGGGCTACTCGATCGCGCCGGGAGGGTCAGTTCGGGTCAAGCGGTTTATACCGGCATTGAATTGTTGCCCACCCGTGAGTCCACCATGCGAGAAATTCGTGGGCGTGAAATGTCGATGATATTTCAGAATCCGCGGGCCGCATTGAATCCGATTCGAACCGTGGGTGCGCAAATTGCAGATGTCTTGTTGCAGCACAATCAATGCACGCGTCACAATGCTCGATCGAAGGCCATCGAGGCTTTAAAGCATGTTCGTATTCGTGACCCGGAGCAGCGTGTCGATGCCTATCCGTTTGAGTTGTCTGGTGGCATGTGTCAACGGGTGGTCATTGCCATGGCGTTGGCTTGCCAGCCACGGATTTTAATTGCTGACGAACCGACCACCGGATTAGATGTCACCACGCAGCGCGCCGTCATGGAGCTCGTACGTGACCTTACCCAAGCAAACGGCATGGCAACCATTTTGATTACTCATGACCTTGGCTTGGCTGGTGAGTACTGTGATCGCATGGCCATCATGCAAAATGGTCAAATTGTTGAGTCTGGATCGGCGGTGCAGATATTTCAGCACCCTAACCACCCCTACACCCGCAAACTGGTCAAAGCCACGCCGCATGGTGCATGTCATGTGCGCGATCTGTTGCCGCAGGCGCCAGAGGTGGTAAAGGCGGTCGAGGTAGCCGAGGCTGTGGTGTCTAGTTTGCCATCGATTGATACACCACCATCTCCCGCATCCACATCTGAGACGTCGCCGCGCGTGCCAGTGCTCGAAGTCATCGAACTTAAACGGTCGTTTGCGGGCAAACGCACGCTGGCAGACATTGTCGCGCGACGACCGGCAGCGGCATTTGAAGCGGTCAAAGGTATTTCATTTGATATCTGGCCAGGTGAAAGCGTCGGCTTAGTCGGAGAGTCTGGTTGTGGCAAGTCCACCACATCGTCGATGATCATGCGCCTACTAGACCCCACTGATGGGTCGATTCGGTTTAAAGGTAAAGACATCTCTTTGATTGGCCGCCAAGCATTCGTGCATCATGAGATGCGTGGTGCACTACAAATGGTGTTTCAAGACCCCACCGACAGTTTGAACCCACGCTTTAGTGCAGCTGACTCGATTGCGGATCCCTTACGGCGGTTAATGGGTATGAACGACACGGTCAAAGTCAATCAGCGTGTGCATGAGCTCGCCGAGATGGTGGGGCTGCCAGGGCATTTGTTGTCGCGCTTACCGCATCAGTTATCTGGCGGACAAAAGGCTAGGGTGGGCATTGCCCGAGCGATTGCCTCAGAACCGGACCTGCTGATACTCGATGAACCGACCGCTGCGCTTGATGTGTCGGTTCAGGCCATTGTGCTGAATTTGCTGGTTGATCTGCGAATTCGTACGGGCATGTCGTATTTGTTCGTGAGCCACGATCTTGAAGTCGTGCGCTTGATGTGTGACCGAGTCATTGTCATGCGCGCTGGTGAGATCGTCGAATACGGTCCGACGGCCACGGTACTGGCCAACCCCACTCATGAATACACGCGCGCGTTGCTAAGTGCCGCGCCTCAGCCACCGGCTGAAGCGTCGGTAGCGCCACCGGCTGAACCGCTGGTAGCGCAGATCCCAACCATTGAATCGGAGCCAAAGCATGTCTGACACGCCCTTACTGACCATTGACGATTATCGCCATTGCTATCGGCAAGGTCATAGCAAGCCCAGTAAGGTGTTAGGCAAGCTCTGGGACACACTTGATGCGCGTGGCTGTGGACCTCGCGGTGACACCGCGTTGATTTACTTACCCACAGCTGATCAACGGCAACATTTGTTGGCGCATTTGGCGAGCCTTGACCCGATGGATTGCCCATTATGGGGTGTGCCGTTTGTGGTCAAAGACAATATCGATATCGCTGCCTGGCCAACCACGGCGGCTTGTCCTGAGTTCACCTACATCGCCCAAGACAATGCCACCGTGGTGCAGGCGTTACTAGACGCTGGTGCGATCCCCGTGGCCAAGGCCAATCTTGACCAATTTGCCACCGGATTGGTGGGCACCCGGTCGCCCTACGGTTGGGTAAGAAATGCCTTTAGCGATGAGCATATCAGCGGTGGATCGAGCTCGGGTTCGGCAAGCGTTGTGGCTCGTGGCGTGGTGCCGTTTGCTTTGGGCACAGACACGGCGGGTTCGGGTCGCGTGCCAGCAGGGTTGAACAACCTGGTGGGCATCAAGCCCACGCCTGGGCGTTTTAGCATTAAGGGTGTTGTACCCGCCTGCCAGACCATTGACTGTGTGTCGATTCTGAGTCTGACGTTAGAAGACGGTGCTTGTGTGAGTCGGTTACTCGCTGCCACGGGTAATACACCTGGGGAATTACAGTTCCACTGCCCACCTCAGTCACTGACGTTTGCGTTTGCCAAGCGTCTGCGCATCGGTGTACCTTCTGAAGCCGTGTTTACTGATGCCTCATACAAGCAACAGTTTGAGGCGGTGATACGAGAGCTGCCCACTGCATGGGATATCGATTTGGTGCCCATCGACATGAGTGAGCTTGATGCGATTGCCGAGCAACTGTATCGCGGTCCTTGGATCGCTGAGCGTTTGATTACGGCGCGTGACTGTCTGGACAATAACGTGGCAGGTCTGGATCCGGCGGTCAGAACCATTATTGAGCAAGGCAGGGCGTTTAGTGCCAGTGATGCGTTTGAAGCGCTGTATTCGGTGCGTGCGCTTGCGGCGCGCGTGGCGAATATTTGGCAATCGATGGATGTGTTGCTCGCGCCCACTGCACCGGGATTGCCGCGTTATACCGACGTTCAGGCCGATCCGATCGGTGTTAACAGTGCGCTTGGCAAGTACACGAATTTTGTGAATCTGTTGGGCTGGTCAGCATTGTCTACGCCGGCTAGCTTCACGCAATCAGGACTGCCGTTTGGTGTGACCTGGATTGCACCAGCTGGGTGTGATGAAGCTTTGTTGGACTTGGGCCAGCGCTGGATGCGGTGGCGTGAGTTGCCTTTGGGGTGTCATTTGCGAGCCGCACAAGCCCCAGTGACCGAATCCCAAACATCCGAACCTGCTGGCTCACACCGCATTGCGGTGGTGGGCGCACATTTAAGTGGCATGCCGCTCAATACGCAGCTACAACAAGCCGGTGCCCGTTTGGCATTGGTGACCACCACAAGCGCGAACTATGAGCTCTATCACTTGCCTGACACCACACCGCCCAAGCCCGGGTTGGTGCGTGTCCGTGAGGGTGGCCACGCCATCGCACTTGAAGTCTACGACGTGCCTGCTTGGGCGGTGTCGGGTTTTTTGTTGAAGATTCCGAGTCCCTTGGGTCTTGGTAAAGTGGAACTCGCCGATGGTCAGTGGGTGACTGGTTTTATCTGTGAGCCATCAGGTATCATCGGTGCCAAGGATATTTCAGCCTTTGGTGGATGGCGGGCGTACATGGAATCACTGAACACATGATGGATGCGTTGCGTTCGACCTTAGCCGATCAGGCGTACCTGAGCATAAAAGCCAAGCTTGCCGAGCTTGATTTGATGCCCGGTGATCGGCTCTCGGAAAAAGAGCTAGCCGACCAACTCGGTATCAGTCGTACACCTGTGCGTCAGGCCTTGCAGCGCTTGCACCATGAGGGCCTACTAGATCTGTCGCCTAAGATTGGCTGGGCGGTGCCACAACTGAATTTTGATCGACTCGATGAACTCTATGATTTCCGGGTGGTGATTGAACAGTATGCGGCGCAATGCTGTGCGACCACGCCCGAGTGTCAGGAGCACTTGCTGCCCTTGAAAGCCATTTGGTGTGTGTCCACGTCCGAGCGATTGTCGGATCCGGTAGAAGTGGGTTTGCTCGATGAGCAATTCCATGAAACGCTGGTGGCTGCCTCAGGCAACCGGGAAATGGTCCGATCCCACGGCTACATCACAGAGCACATTCGACTGATACGCCGTTTGGATTTCATCAAACCAGAACGGGTCGAGGCGACGTACAACGAGCATTCAAATCTGCTGAACTTGATCTTTGCAGGCCAAGTCGAAGCAGTCTCATCAGCATTGAAAGCACATATTCTGTCTAGTAAGCACCAATCACGGGCTATCACGCTTGAAGCCATGTATCAACGGCGACAGGCCCCGGCAGTGAGTTCTAACTGAGCGAT
>Ga0209953_1000852_pt1 | contig 10259 bp, 4 predicted proteins | sample SalPonred_H2O_MG_FD_185713 | JGI IMG/M metagenome (GOLD analysis project Ga0209953, IMG submission 185713) | Salt pond water microbial communities from South San Francisco under conditions of wetland restoration - Salt Pond MetaG... | ecosystem: Environmental > Aquatic > Non-marine Saline and... | reverse complement strand
AGATCACGCAAGACGTGCGCGAATACGCCAAGCAATTGGGCGTATCAGAAGCCTCGGCTCTCGAGAAAGGCATGCAAGAAAAAGCCGTGGAGTTTGTAAAGAAAGGCGCGCAGATCTATCACAAGACCTGACACCTACGCCTGACACCTGCTTGACACAGCACCATCTGACAGTTAGCCGGGGAGCAAACCCCGGCTAACTTGTGCGGCACGATACTAGACAAGTCCGCCGTAATAGACCGCGATGTCGTTAAAATCGCGATCGCCGATAAGCGGCATATCTTCAAACGCTATCAAGTCATTAGCAAACGGCACCGCAGCCGATATCAACTGATTATCAGCACCAACGTTCGCTTGATCAAAACTAAACAACACCTGCGGTGTGGTTACATTGATACCCTCACTTAGCGACTCAAAAGCGGAATCTACCGTTTGATAGCCTGGTGTAATAAAGCTAGCGTAGTAGACGCCTTCAATAAACCCATCAACCTGATAGCTCTGCAGCGAACCATAGCCTTGCTCCAGATCTAGGCTTAAGCCCTCTTGCAGGCTGCGCTGCAACGCAGCACTGACGTACTCTGCGTTGCCGGGCTGCAACCCATCAATCGTCCCGAATAAATCGTCCACGCGCACAAACCCGAATGCCGACGAAAGCTCGCCAAGCTTGGCTATCTGAATATCACTCTCAACATGCTGTGCAGCGAATATGCCACCGTATCCGACATCGAGTACAAAACTCTCTGCCGTCGGGTTCGACAGTACGGAAATCTGGTTCCCATCCACTGAAGTAACGTCCACAGTCGTTGTTGACAACGTACCATCCGGGTTTTTCAACGCAAAACCAAACAGAGGCGCAATAGCTGAATCCGGCCCAAATGCCAGAGGCGTTTGTACCGATGCACTGACACCAAATAAAACCTCCTCAGTCGATAGAAATGCCGATAAGTCATCCTCGAAAAACAAGGACTGCAGAGACTGCACATCAAGCCCTGGTTGATCACTAGAGGGACCAGCCAAGATGATGGATTCTGTCGGTATTAGAGCGGCGGGCACCGCAATCTCCAGATAACCTGGATCTGTGGGCGCGTAGATTGTGCCATCATCTAACTCGATCTGACCGTCCGTGCCGTCGACCTCAAACAAAAACAACTCTGTGTTCTGTGGCAATGTCGAGGGCAGTCCTACTTTGAATGCAAATGGTATTTTTTGAAATTCAACGCCATCTCCACTTCCAAATTGTGTTTGGAACACGTCTCTGTCGGTCAATAAATTACTGTCGTATTGGTAAATGGTCGGCGTAGCGCCATTGGGCATTAAATTAATACTGCTTTGTGCGCTCTGGACAACCTCATTGTCCGCATTAAACAAATTAACCGTATACGGCAGGGTGATAGCTGGCAACTCAGCTGCCGTCGAGCTTGTCTGAAACATGCCTAGCCGCATACTTGCCTCTTTGTAAAACGTCAAACGCTCAACCAATCGACTGCCGGACTGATCCAACAAATCAAACGCGTTCGTCGAGTCCCCTGGATCGAGATAAAAGGTGACAGCATCGAGATGACTACGCCAAAGATCAGCATCTTCGATAACAAACTCGACAGTGGCGATTCCGGCATCATCAAAGGCTTCAGGCGCAAGCTCAATGACAAAGTTTCCTGAAACGGGATTGCCGCGTTTATCAAGCGTCTCGGAAATCGCTTGTGGAACGGTTGTCTGACTGACGTGCAACAATTGGTCGCTTGCTGGGGTATCGCCAATGACACCCGATCGGCTAAACAATAGGGAGCCACCACCAAGCAATGAAGCAATCAGCAGATCATCCTGCGGATTGTATTCAACGCCCATAATTGCTCTGCCGGCTTGCACGCCATCAGCTAGCCCATCTATGTTCATGGGTTCAAATGTGCCGGGTATCCCTTGTGCATCGAGCTCGGCTGCGAACAAACCGTGTTCACCACCGATCACAAGTAAAGCCGGTTCGCCGCTGGCAGCTGGCATGACTTCTAAGGCCGTTGGACCATAAATGTCTGAAGGCTGGACTAACTGATTCAAGCCCGGTGTGCTGGCGTAAGGCAGGCGGGTAAGCTCACCATCTTGATAAATCACCAATGCAGCACCTTGACTGTCGGCACCAGGCTGCAATCCTTTACCGAGGCCACCGTAGGCAAGCGAGGACCCAACCTCTATCCAGTAAGCCGTTGCCAAGCCACCCTGCGTATCTAATTGATAAGCCACATCACCCACCACAAAGTCAGTCATGGCCAAGGGGACTAAACGAATGTCATCCAGAAATGCCTTATCGACTTCTGCCAGCGTTGGAGGCGCGTCCACGACGACCACGGGATCTCGATACCAAATGACACCTTGATTATTTATCTGATCCCAGCTTGCAGCCATCAAGCTATCCCAAAACACAGGCTTGGGCTGGGCATGCTGATTGAGGTAGTCAGTTGAGCTGCCAAGGTTGACAGCAGTGAATGTTGTGTTGGCATCTGAATAAGGTAGAACGGGCACAAGCTCAAGCGAACCATAACCATCGGCGGTCACCGCATCAGACCAATTAGGAACGAACGTCTCGTACAGGGATGATTGGCCCGCCAAAACAATATCTCCCTGGCGATAGGGGTTTGTCGTGGCCGGGCTTTTAAAACGGGCGAGACCAGAAATCGTATCGAGCGGTGCACCGGGATTGGCTTCGATGATCGATAGCACCTCGACCCACTGGACCGGCTGTACAGAATTTCCTTGCCAGTTGGTAGTCAATTGCAAAGCTTGCGCCTGATCGATTCGGCCTTGCTCATCTAGGGCAAATGCTCGTACAGCACCGGCAACCATGTATTTCTGTGAGTTGAGATACACCCAACTAAGAGCGTCCGGCTGATCAAGAGGTGCGTCATCCATTAACGCTAGGTTGCCATCGCCAGCCCACACATTATGCATATATGGGTGCCCAAGCTGCCCGATTGAGGTTGCATTATCTTGAAATGCAGCGACAAAGCTGTTGCTGCGAGCATCCCAATCGCTGGCGACAGTTTCTAAACTGTTCAGCCCAACCGCGTTGAGCGAAGTCCAATGTTGACCTGAAGGTCGCTCTGAATGCTCCGATAACAGCCAAACACCACCATCATCGGCCTGGATTATCGCCTGCCCACCAGGGGTATTTAGTGTCACAGCCGTCCGACTGTCTGCATGGGGTGCGCCAGTGAAGATGCTACTTTGAACCAGCGCACCGGAATCATCCTTATATGGCCCAAAAACTGGGTCCACAGCGCCGGAGTTGAAATTCGCACGCACAAAACCGCCCGTACTAGCGTAAGGTTGTGCATCGACAGGATGGGCGCTAGTGTATTGATTGCCTCCCACCAGGATGGTACCTAACTTGGCATCTTGCGGATCAAAAGCAAGCGTGTAGTTCCCATAAAAATTCTCAACAGCGGCCTGACTGTTGCCAACTAAGTTACTTAAATCAATTGACTCGATCGACGTGATACTGGCGTCGCCGGCAATCGATAGACGATCAACATGCGTAATGTTTCCCTTCTGAGCTGCGTACCATCCCACAAGCAACACAAAACCATCGGGATCGAGCGGATCTTGCTCCACTGCAAATCGGGCTAAAAGCTCACCGCTGGCCAGACGACTTTGAACAATCTGTTGCCACGCTGCACTGGTCACCTCAACGCTGTCTGGTTGAAACGGCGTGGTGCGCAAGATCGATCCTGTCAATGACCCATAGAAAACCGGGCCTGTCGCACCAGCGGCAGTCGTAACGATCGGCGTATCAGTCGTTGCTAAACGCTCGTAAGAACCGACATCCCCTGAATTGTCTACCGTGAACCGTCCGAATTCACCATAACGACCGGTCGGTGATGCGAAGCCATTAGAGAAGCTCGCATAAAGCCCGTCTTGCTGCCACCATAGCGACCTTACATTGAAGTCTGTTGTGCTCCCAGACAATGCTGTGTCACTTACCACTGGTAACCAGCTAATCGAACCATCGCTTTGTAATTGTCCGATTTGCAAGGATGGCCCACTTGGTGTGTAGGCCTGGTAGTTGCTGGAATTACCGCGCCCGGCGGCAATCAGCGATTCATCGGGTGACAAGGCCAGAGAAGCAACGCCTTGTGCACCGTTGTACCCAGAGACCGTGGAACCGGTTGGTTCGCTAACCCAATTCCATGTATCTGCCCAACGGTCAGATTGGTAGTCGTATGATCGGACGTACACGCCGCCATTGGTGGTGCCCGCATACAGAAACGCATCGCCCTCGTTAGCCGAACCATCGATAGGGTTTTGTTTTAAAGCCAGGCTATTGGTTGCCCCCGACACATAGGTCGTGCCGAACTGTTCCTGAAATCCAAGCCTACCGCTAATCGCATCCCGAATCACGCTTGGTTCAAGTGCGGTCCATTTAGAGGGTGTAATCACCGTTAGATTCCCAAAAAAGACGAAAAAAAGAAACAACTGTGTAACAAAAAAAATTCGGCAAGACAATAAGTAAGGATTTCGCAATCGAGGCAAAATCGAGGCGGCACTTTAGCGACTGACTTGTGCAAAACGCTTAAATTCCGCTCAACTGCGTAGTGACTGAACGTGGTGGGCAGCTTGTTTATGTTGGGCACTCAAGCCCCTGACGACTAACAATCAACGCCAATGTCGCCACATGCGAAAACACTTCCCAACGGACAAGGCATGAGTCGCCGCTTATGCAGACATCTGCGACAACGCACTATCAAAAGCCCGATTTGAATTCCGCTGGGAAGATCAGTTCAACCTGGGCCTCGATCCTGATACTGCCAAAGAGTTTCATGACGAGACCTTGCCCAAGGACTCGATGAAAGTCGCGCACTTTTGTTCGATATGTGGCCCACACTTTTGCAGCATGAAGATCACGCAAGACGTGCGCGAATACGCCAAGCAATTGGGCGTGTCAGAAGCCTCGGCCCTCGAGAAAGGCATGCAAGAAAAAGCCGTGGAGTTTGTGAAGAAAGGCGCGCAGATCTATCACAAGACTTAAACGCTCGTCACGTGCCTCAGCTGCCGGCTGAGGCACGTTTAGCTAGATGCACAAGATACAGGCATCTTCTTGGCCTCTTTTGTCTAGACTTATCCTTGACTACTCATATCGAACAAGCGATTAAACTTTGCCAAACAAACACGACATTCTTGAACCCAAGATGGCCGCAAAAACACAAACTCGCCTAGGAGAGCAACACCGATACTCGATCTTAGAAGCCGCCAGAGTCGCTTGTGGGCGCGCGCTGCGAAGCCGCAGTGCCCGATCTATGATGCTGTTGGGCTTAGGCGGAACAGACAAAATCGCACTACTTAGCGAGATAGGCAAGATTGCTCAAGAAGAAGGCTTGCTGGTGTCAAAAGTGGAATCGACAGCGCGCGAAATACTCTCAGGCAATCTCGCACACCTCCTGTATCAGGAAATACGCAAAGTGATGCAAACGCTTGTAGGCTCAGAGCATGACAGACCAACAGCCAAGCAAGGTTTGCAAGCCCCGAGTCATTTTACTGCTGCGCCTAGCAGCAGCAATCACATGGCAGTCAGTGTCGAGCCTGAGCCTGGGCTCGCTGACCTTGGTGACTTACAGTATGACCTACCGGAGATCTTTGCATCGATTGGTCGGACTGCACAAGCCATCGACAAAGGCTGGCTGTTGCTAATTGATGACATGCTCCATCTATCGCAAAACGATTTGGCAGCGTTAATGATGGCGATTCATCGCTCCAATCAAGAGGGTCTGCCGGTGCTGCTCATTGGCACTGGTCTGCCTAAAGTCGCTCGTCTTGCCGGCGATGCCAAACCGTATGCCGAGCGATTCTTTCACTACGCAAATGTTGAACCCGATTTCCACTGATTTGGATTGAGTTGCGTTAACAGCCAGTGACCACAACCCGATATTCATCAAGCTAAACCATGGTGGCCTATAGCGAAGACATAGGCGTTGATTTGGCACTTGATCTACAGTCTGTATTAACAACACCCCCACGCCTCTCAACGATGCGCACCATGGGGGGTTACTTTTTGGCGGGTTGGTTTCAGGGACTTCAAGCCTGACCGACAGTGTTAGCTGCCACTAGCCGTCACTACAACGCCCATGCCCCTTGCCTGACTCGCCCACTTCAACTTCCTCTTCAACTTCATCCTCACCCAATCACCGGCGCCAAGCTACTCCTTAAGTCCTTCTCCGTGCGGGCACTGCGCTCTTGGTAGTCACGCAACTGGTCTTCACCAATTAACCCCACATTGAAGTACTGCGATTCGGGGTGACTGAAGTAAAAGCCACAGACACTGGCGGCCGGATCCATCGCAAAACTCTCAGTCAGTTCCATGCCAATATCGTCTGCGCGCAACACATCAAACATGTCGCGTTTAACCACGTGCTCCGGACAAGCCGGGTAACCCGGTGCCGGGCGAATGCCGACATACTTCTCAGCGATCAGCTCGTCATTGGACAATGTCTCGTCACTGGCATATCCCCAAAGATCGCGCCTGACGCGCGCATGCAAGGCTTCGGCAAACGCCTCAGCCAAACGATCAGCCAGTGACTTGAACATGATCGCACTGTAGTCGTCTTGGGCCTTATCGAATTCTTGTTCTTTTTTCTGAATACCGACACCCGCGGTTACGGCAAACAACCCGATGTAATCCTTCACACCCGATGATTTGGGTGCAATGAAATCCGACAGGCACTTATTAGTAACACCCTCTCGCTTGACGCCTTGTTGACGCAAGCCACGCCAAGTAAACAACACTTCGTCACGACTGTCATCGGTATAGACCTCGATGTCGTCATCATTGACCGTGTTGGCCGGATAAAACGCCACCACGCCATTGGCTGTTAACCAACGACCATCGACCATGCGTTTGAGCATGGCCTGGCCATCGGCGAACACTTTCTGTGCCTGCTCACCCACCACCTCATCTTCAAGGATCTTCGGATACGAACCAAACAAGCTCCACGTCTGAAAGAAAGGTGTCCAGTCGATGTATTTGGCAAGCTCTGCCAAATCAAAGTTCTTGAAAAGGCGACGCCCGATGAACTTGGGCTTCGGTGGTTGGTAGTTCACCCAGTCAAACTGTGGTTTGCCAGCTCGGGCATCGGCAAGTGAAATCAGGGGGGTTGCCTGGCGCTGCGCATGGCGCTGGCGAACGGTTTCATATTCCTCAGCCAGGTTGTCAAGATACGCTTGCGCGTTGTCTGACACCAGGTTCTGCGCCACACCAACCGAGCGGCTGGCATCCGGCACATAGATAACCGGACCATCGTAATGTGGAGCAATCTTGACCGCTGTGTGAACCCGGCTAGTCGTTGCACCCCCAATGAGCAACGGCGTTTTGCGGCTACGGAAATACTCATCGCGCTGCATCTCGGCTGCCACCGTTGCCATTTCTTCCAGGCTTGGCGTGATCAGGCCAGACAGACCGATGATGTCGGCGTTTTCTTGTTTGGCGCACTCAAGAATCTTGGCAGCCGGGACCATCACGCCCATGTTGACGACTTCAAAATTGTTGCACTGAAGCACCACCGTGACGATGTTTTTACCGATGTCGTGCACATCGCCTTTGACAGTGGCAATCACAATCTTGCCCTTGGCGCGCACATCACCACCGGCATCGGCAATCTGGCGCTTCTCTTCTTCAATGTAAGGCACAAGGTGCCCAACCGCTTGCTTCATGACACGTGCAGATTTCACCACCTGCGGCAAGAACATCTTGCCTTCACCGAACAAGTCACCGACCACGTTCATGCCATCCATGAGCGGGCCTTCAATGACTTCAATCGGACGCCCGCCACGATCAGCTACTTTCTGTCGAATCTCTTCAGTGTCTTCGGTGATGAAGGTTGTGATGCCGCGCACCAAGGCATGCGTCAAACGATGCTCAACCGGCTCAGCGCGCCAAGCCAGATCTTCTTCCTTTTTAGCGCCGGAGCCTTTGACCGTATCGGCGAACGCTACCAGCCGCTCTGTGTTGGTCCTATCGTCAGACGCGTCGGTCATGCCAACAGGTGTTTGTCGATCAAGCACCACGTCTTCAACCATGTCACGCAAGGCTTTATCAAGTTCGGCATACACACCGAGCTGTCCGGCATTCACGATGCCCATGGACAGACCTTCTTTGATGGCGTAGTACAAGAAAACCGTGTGAATCGCTTCACGCATGGGCTCATTGCCCCGAAACGAGAAGCTGACATTCGAAATACCACCCGAGATACGGGCATGTGGCAGGTTGGCACGAATCCAACGCGTGGCTTCAATAAAGTCCACCGCGTAGTGATCGTGGTCTTCGATACCGGTGGCAATGGCAAACACGTTCGGGTCGAAGATAATGTCTTCGGGTGGGAAACCCACTTCTTTAATCAACAGGTCGTATGCGCGCTGACAGATTTCTTGGCGGCGTGCGAGCGAATCGGCTTGGCCCTGCTCATCAAACGCCATGACGATGACCGCTGCACCATAACGACGGCAAAGCTTGGCTTGTTCGAGAAATGGCGCTTCGCCTTCCTTCAGTGAAATCGAATTCACCACAGGCTTGCCCTGCACACACTTCAAACCAGCCTCAATGACTGACCACTTGGAGCTGTCAATCATCACGGGCACACGCGAGATGTCAGGCTCAGACGCCACTAAGTTCAGGAACCGGTGCATACATGCTTGTGAATCAAGCATGGCTTCATCCATGTTGATATCGATGATCTGTGCGCCGTTCTCTACTTGCTGGCGTGCCACGGAAAGCGCTTCGTCGTAATTCTCTTCACGAATCAAGCGCGCAAACATTTTGCTGCCAGTTACGTTGGTGCGTTCACCCACGTTAATGAACAACGAATCCCCATCAAAATTTAACGCTTCAAGCCCTGACAGACGCGTACGGCAAGCAATCTCAGGAACAACACGTGGCGTTAAGCCAGCCACTTTGCTGGTGATGGCTTCAATGTGTTCTGGCGTGGTGCCACAGCAGCCACCGGCCATGTTGACCAAACCAGATTGTGCGAACTCTTCTAACAAGTTCGAGGTATCTTCCGGGCTTTCATCAAACCCGGTTTCACTCATGGGGTTGGGCAGCCCGGCGTTGGGGTAAACACAGACGTAGGTGTCGCAGATTTTTGCGAGTTCGGCGACATAGGGGCGCATCAACGCTGCGCCCAAGGCACAGTTCAGTCCAATGGTCACAGGTCTGGCGTGACGCACGGAGTTCCAGAAGGCTTCAACAGTCTGACCCGACAGAATGCGACCCGAGGCGTCCGTCACTGTGCCAGAGATCATTAAAGGCAGGCGCTCGCCACGGGCTTCGAACACTTCTTCAATGGCAAATATCGCCGCCTTGGCGTTTAGTGTGTCAAAAATCGTTTCAAGCAACAGCAGATCTACACCGCCATCGAGCAGGCCATTGACCTGTTCGGCATAAGCGACACGCAACTCGTCAAAGGTCACGTTGCGCGCACCCGGGTCATTGACGTCTGGCGAAATCGAAGCGGTCTTGGGTTGCGGTCCCAAGGCACCGGCCACAAACCTCGGACGATCGTCTGTTGAGTACGCATCGCGTGCCTGACAGGCAAGCTTTGCCGACTCGACGTTCATCTCGTAGGCCAACTCGGGCAAGTCGTAGTCACTTTGCGCCACAGTTGTGGCACCAAACGTGTTGGTTTCGATGACGTCAGCACCGGCCGCAAAATATTGGTCGTGGATTTCACGAATGATGTCAGGCCGCAAAAGCGACAAGATTTCGTTATTTCCCTTGAGATCCTTGCCGTGCTCGGCAAACCGCTGGCCGCGGAAGTCCGATTCCGCCAATTTATAGCGCTGCAGCATGGTGCCCATGGCACCATCGAGAATCAATATGCGCTTGGCCAAAGCACGCACAAACGCCTGGCCACGGGTGTAGGACTCAATCGGGTATGGAAGATTTGGGTAAGACATACTAAAAACCGCGCGATTACTCGCTGGTTACTAGAAAAATAACCATTAATCGTAACAAATTAAGGGTACCTGCCTGTCAGTAGAGATAGATCAAAGTGTGGGTATGCCTGCGTGATACAGTTTAGAGCCTTCGGTGCTTTCGATGCGACAACGCGAATCTAGACCAATTGCAGTCGTACGGCGGAAGTTAAACGGGAAACAGGAAGCGGTGATTCGCCCGCCAGCCTGTGCTGCCCCCGCAACGGTCAGCGTCTGACAGACATGTCAGCTACGCCAGCCCGATACCGGCCGAAGCAGGTGGGTCGGCGCGCCAGACAAGTGCGCTTG
>Ga0209953_1000851_pt1 | contig 10273 bp, 14 predicted proteins | sample SalPonred_H2O_MG_FD_185713 | JGI IMG/M metagenome (GOLD analysis project Ga0209953, IMG submission 185713) | Salt pond water microbial communities from South San Francisco under conditions of wetland restoration - Salt Pond MetaG... | ecosystem: Environmental > Aquatic > Non-marine Saline and... | reverse complement strand
CAAAATCGAAATTCTATGTGAGTAGTTGTAGCATTGACGCAGCCTGTAAGAAAGGAGGTGTGCAAACGCTGAAATTTTTGTAAAAAAGCGTTTACCGCTTCGCGGCTTTCGGGGCTTACTTGAGATCGTTGAGGAAACTTCTCAGCTTGGTTGAATCAGTCTCTGCACGTATCTTTCCTGTGCTGCTGCCGTTTGTGGGATCTATCCTTGCAGTAGTGTCAGTAAAGTCAGTTTCTGTTTCGTTCTTGCGTTTGAGATTTTTAACAATGTCTGATCCTGTTGAACTGCTGCTGTTGTTACTGCCGTAGTCTTCATCGTCGTCATCTTGATCGATATCGAATATTCTCAGAGTATCTACATCAAAGCCCAAATCAATTTTTGAGTTAACACCTGATGAACTACGAGTCTTCATCAGCTGTAGCTGATAGCGTCCGCGTTCTCTCATTGCTCTGCTGGTAAAGATACCGAACAGGTTGTCTGCTGTGTTGATTTTAGAAATACCGCCTGAGATGTGTGAGTGATCAAATTCAATTTCTTCTACACTTGCTCTGTTAAGCTGTGACGCTGTGACAAAGATTGTGTTCAGTTCCATAGCTAAGTTTCTCAGTTCTTCACTCACGTACTTGTCTTTGATGAATAGGTTCTCTGCACTAATCTTTTGTCCAATCGGATGCATGAGATCCAAATAGTCAATCAGCAGCACGTCTACTTTGCGTCCAGTTTTGATTTCATATTCTTTGATGTAGCTGCGAACGTCGTTGGCAGTTTTGCCAGTGGGCATGTATTTTACCTGTATACTGCCTGACTTCTTGCCAATCATCTTGACTTTCATTTCAACGTCGTCGATGTTCTTAAACACGTCTCTGCTGGCAATGCCTGTGACCATTGAGTCGATTCTCATGCTTACCAGTTCTTCTGAAAGTTCAAATGTGAGATACATCACATTTAGGCCTGACAGTGCCCAGTTTACACCCATGTTCGCCATAAAGAGAGATTTGCCTGAACCTGATCCGCCTGCGAAGATATTAAGTTCGCCTCTGTTGAATCCACCAAACAGTTTCTTGTCTAGCACTGCCCAGCCTGTTGATATTTGGCCGTTCTTGTCTTTGATAGCTTCAAGACGTGCTCTGGGATCCGCAAAGTAGTCTGTGCCTAGATCTTTCTGTAGGCCGATCTGCACTGCTCGCTTTACAAGATCTTCAACAGGACCATACTCGCCCCGCTCTAATAGATCCGCTGATTTGAGAATTGCAGCTTCCAGTGACTTGTGTCTTGCAAAAGTTTCAAACTCTGTCAGCAGCCAATCATAGTGTTCTTCTCTCAGCTGTCCTGGATCTTTTAGATCTGATCGTGTTGCTGCGTTCACCATGTCGAATGTGGGCATGGCATTGTGATCAGTTACATAGTCGTTCACAAATTTTGCAGCGGGTTGCAGTCTGCGATCAAACTGTTCATCATCAAACACTGACTGACATCTTACAAATGTTTCAGCGTCTGTCAGCATCATTTCTAGATATACTCGCTGTATATCATATCCGTAGTCTGTGTTTTGTCTTGTGCTCATACTATAATTTATACTTTACTTTTAAAAATGTCAATCAATACCAGCCCATCAGCATTCTTGTTTCATCTGGAACCATTTCAATGCCGAACGGTGGATCAAACACTAGTCGAGGGTTTACTCGTTCAACACCGGGTATTGCTGCTACGGTTGTGTAGATGTTCTCGCAGATTTCATCTGCAAAAGGACACATCATTGAAGTAAGAGTATGTACTACTTCTACTGTGCTATCTTCTATATTTACTTCGTAGATAAGACCCAGGTCCTGTACATTGATTGATATTTCCGGATCGTACACTGATCTCAGTGCTTCGCGAACTTCGTCTTCTGTAATCATTTCCATACCTCTTCTATGTTTGTTATAAATTTCTTTTTCTCTGCAAGCACACAGCCTATAGCACTGCCAGGATCTCCTGGATTCGGCGGTACTGATACACTTTGCCAATCTTTGCTTATTCTACTCACAGCATCTCTGTTTAGAGCGCCGCCGCCTGCTAATGCTAGATGTGCGCTGCCTGTTCGCCAATGTGCCCAGTTGCTGAGTATCTTTACGGTCCAACAAAAGATTTCCTGTGTAGTTGCTGCAAGGTCATAGAGGTCCTGTTCGGTATTGAGATCTGGTCTCCACTGACGACATCCTCTGTGTAGATTCTGTCTCATGCGTATGTAAGGACGAGCTGCATCCTGTTTAACGTTTATAATGTCACTGCACACTGCTCCCCAAAGACGCATCGGATCGCCTTTCTTAGCCCATTCGCTAATAAGGTATTCGTCCTGTTGCGGCGTTAGGCCCAGTCTCTGTGTCATTGCTGAATAGAACAGGCCTAGACTGTGAGGATAACTTTGACTGTGTAGTTTCTTAAGTTTACCGTTTACTCCGTGCCATACAGTGAGAGTTTCAAACTCGCCTATTGAATCTAAACAGATCACAGCACAGTTGTCATGCGGCTGTGTGTAGTAGGCATAGGCAGCATGACTTAGATGATGCTGTACATAACTGATTTTTACAGGTTGATCTGTAAATCGTTTACGACTGCAACCTCTGTCGGCGAGATAGCGTTTGATATTGTTTTCTTTTGCTAACCAGCCTTGCCCGGCACGAAACTGACGAATTGTTTTTAGAAAAGGTCTTTCGTACCAAACGATTTCGTCAGGGTCTCCGTACTGTGCTTTGATGTTATCCAGTAGCTGTTTACTATGACAATCTGACTTTGCTAAGGTTGCATATCGCATACCGTTGTCGCCATAGTAAGCGTCTTCATGCCATACTGCTATGCTTGCGTCGTGGCTGTTTCCTACTAATCCCCATGTAACTTTCATTTGTATATAAACGGATCCTTTTTCCGTAGTTCTTTTAGCTTCTTGCGAAACTGAATTTCTCCTCTAACATGGGTGTAGGGCCAAATTAATATTTCCCAAATTTTTCTTAGATAAACCATTTTTTCATCCTTAGTCTAATTTTAAGCGGTGACGATTCTGCTGCATTAGCAACGGAATACAGCGTATATAGTCTACCGTACTCGGCTACTGCGTCACTTATGTCTTTGCAGTTGAGATTCCATTCAGGCAAGCTGACTTGCCATCCCAGTTCAATCGCCTGTTCTGCCAGTTTCTTGCCGTTACTATCTCTGTCAGGTACTACAATTACGTCTTTATTTAATCTGTTGATCAACAGTGCCTGCTGTTCTGAAATTTCACTGCCCATGATGCTAACGCCTTCTACGTGGTTAGCATCAATAGGACCTTCTGTTACTATACAGAAAACTTTGTTTGGTCGCTGCTCATCTAAGCCATATACAAATCCAGGCTGTGTTTCCAACAGATATCTAGGATTGCGATTAGAATCTACAGTTCTTGCAGTCCAGCCTACTAGTCTAGATTCATAATAGAACGGTACAATCAGTCTGCGTTTGTATACAAGGTTGTTGCACCAGTAGTATCGATACCCGTCGTCAAGCTGTAAGTTACGTGTACGCATGTAATCCAGCACTGCTTCGTAGTCACCATCTGCACAAGGATCCTCAGAAATCTCTACAGTGCCTTCAGGAAACTGAACAGTTTCAAACTTGGGCAGTGTTAGGGAATGATGTTCAGATTCAATGCCTTCGGATATACGTAGAACTTCTAAACTGAGTTTGTTGATTACTTCGTCCGGAGCATTAAGCCAACGCAGAAGTTTACGCATTTTATAGTTTAGTGTTCTTCCCGGTTGCCATGAAGCTTTGAATCCACAGTTGAAACAGTGATAGGAAACACCGTCGCCGTTTTCGATTAAGCCACCACGCTGTTTTGTATCTTGTGTTTCGCCATTGTGTATACAGCAGGGAGCATTGAAACTGCACCAACCACTGGGTGTGGTTTTGCGTTTGCCGGGCAAGTATGTGGTTACAGTGTCAGATACGATGCTCATATTCTTATATTAGCATTGTTTGCTGTGAAAATCAATCAGTTTCTAATTAGAATTTTTGTTATCTTGTCAGTGGGAGTATCGGATGTTTTAAATCTTAGATAGGACAGCACACCATTGAAATTCACAGGAGTTGGTTCTGTTTCGGAACCGTCGAACACTATCTCTGCTAGCTGTGCCCATTGTGTGTAATCTGTTATTTGATTTTCTAATGTGCCTTCTACATAGACATCACCTACATAACCGTCGGAGTAAATCACTGCGGTGTGCAGTGCCTCGTTGCCGTTTATACCTGGTTCTGCGTTGATTGCTTCTGAAACATAGTCATCTGTATCAGTGTCTGTCTTTGTAAAGCTTTGAAGTTGCTTGCTGGCTTTTGCTCCTGGAAATGCTTCTGCAGAAAGTTTAATAACGCCGTCATTGCCAAAGTGTGTATCGGTATAAGATATTACCTTTTCGCCTGCGTTGTCTATGAGATAAACAGTATAAGAAAGATACTGCTGTTTTAAATTAAGGAGATCATTTTCTGTTACTGTTACAGTAAATAGGCCGCGTGTTGCAGTACTACCGTCGTCTAATACTACGCCGTCATGTTCTATTACGAGATTTTTGTTTTCGTCAAATGCTAAAAACTTCGGAGTATAGCCTTGTGTGTCAACTGCTTTTTGATCAGCATTTAGTAGTCTAAATTCCAATACGTTGTCTATTCCTTTATAAATTTGAACTTGTCTTTGATACACTGGTTTGTACTCCGTTATGAACCCTGCCAAATTGGCTACTAGATTTATTCTATTCTTGACTAAATATCTTGGTAGTAATTGCATAAAGTATTTATTGAAATAATGTTAACAAAAGATATACAAAATAACTTTCCTTTTCTAAGTGTAATACAGTACGGCGGCAAAGAGTACGTGGGTATTATCATTAACCAAGACCAGTGGGTCACATCAATGTATGTTTACAGTGATTTAAAAACTGTAGAAGAACAGCAGAACTTTTTAGAATTAGGGGAAGCATGGTGGTGGGAATCAAACAGAATGATTCCCATTAATATTTTTCTAAAAAATGAAATGACACCATTTAGATATTCTATCACAACAATGAATACTAAAGACGTATCTGTTGCAATTGGTCCTACTGTAAATCTAAACAGTCTTGCACTAAAGCGAGTTAAACGTAAGAATGTACAGCTGGTTAGGCGTCCGAAGAATTAAGCTGTTCACATAGCAGATTTATATGCACTATCACTGCTATTGCGTAGCTCACAGCGTGTGATTTTTTGAAGAAGTATTCTCCGTTAGTAGGCTTCGTCCAAACTTCCTTCATAATCTTTTCCCATGTAGATCCGATTAAGTACCGCTTGGCTGGGCGTATAAGGGCTAGGACAGCAGCTAATTGTTCCACGGAAGTAGGGCAGTGTTGTCTCGTCACCGTCCCATGTCCGTTCAAATGAAATAGCTGATTTACAAATTCGTCGTACTTGAGTAGTTCCCATATTGGCTCCCTTTGCATTAGTTCCTGTAAATGTGCTTCGTCTCGAACATCTTTATAGATGCTGACATTCAAAAAGTCTAGTTTGAAATATCCTCTTTCTTCTGCGGTTTTGTGATCTATGTTTGCAATTTGATTAAATGGATTGTGAGGAATTTCAGTTACATATACACCAGTGTTGTGTTTCTTGCCGTTGGGCAACAGTGCAACTCTGTGCTCAATTTTATTTAGTATCTGATCTCTGTTGGCAAAATCCAAATCAATATCAGGCATTTATTTTCTTCCAGTGGTGGTTGTTATATCTAGGATCTTGTCCCATATACTCTTCGCCGGTTTCCATGTCAATCAGTTTATATTTATTAGGACACTTGGTATAAACTGTAAGCGTCACAGGAAATTCAAGTTCTTCAACTTCAGTATTGTCAAGCAGTTTGCGAGTATTTGTCAATTTTTTCTGCTTTCTTTTTTGCCATATTCCATTTGAGTTTTGACACTCGATCTTTGATTGTAATACCCAATAGGTGATCAAATTCGTGTAGATAAACTTTGGCACTGTATCCTTCGATCTTAACAGTCTGTTCTTGAAAGTTTTCATCATACCATTGTGCTAGAATTTCCTTAGGTCGTTTTACTTTAACATACATGTCAGGAAAACTCAAGCATCCTTCTACATCTATCACAGTGTCTTTGGTATATTGAAGTATTGTGGGATTGAAACAGATTGTAGAGTTGTCTTTTGAATCACCGAACACAAATACTTTTGCATCAAGGCCGATTTGATTAGCTGCTAGTCCTATGCCACTGTGTGACAGCATAGTATCTACCATTTGTTCCTTAAGCTCTACAGGATCAAATCCTGGATTGACAAAGTCAACGTCTGCAACTGTTTTTTCTAAAAATTCGTTTGGATGATATAATAGTTTCATAGTTTGCTTTCTTCTGTTATCTGTTTTATCAATTCTACATCAGCAGGCGATCTTTTAAAACGTATTGCCCAGTGTTTTGGATCCAGCACGTGGTAGATCATATCCAATTGTTCGTCACTGAATTTATCAAGCATTGCACGGCCTGACTCGCAGTTAAGAACAAGCCAAGGAGATACTTTACCGTCTTTGATGTGCCATACTGCTCTGTTGGGTGACACATATCTAAAATAGTGATTCCATGCAGCATTGTTTTCTTTGCCCCAGTCCACCATGGTATTTATAGAACGTTCAAGAGCAGTTTCGACTGATTCTTTTCTTATCAATTCAACTGCATACTTTTCATACAGTTCATCTTTGCACCAGTTGTCTAACTTAACTCCACTGACGATTACATAGTCAACATACTTTTCCATATACAAAGGCTTTACATTTGAAAGGAAACTGCCAAATTTCACAAATGCATTATAGTATGGCGACTTACAGAATTCTTCATAGGTTTTTTCTTTCTTTGCACCTGTTCCAATTTTATAGAACCTTTGAAATGCATAAAAGCCAAGTTGAACTCTTTTTTCATTTTTTTGAAATGCACGTCGCTTAGGTTCGCACATGTGGTTGAGCAGAGTTTTTTCTTTGGTATAGCCAGTGTTACAATACTCGCACACATAGGGTTTGTTAGAGTTTGATGCCTTCGATGCCATGTTCTTCAGCCAATTGTTTGAGTTCTTTTTTTGTAGATATTCCAGCAAGTGTTTCTACCTCGTCTTCTTTTAAATGCGGATAAATTTGTTGTAGTAATTTTATAGCTTTTGAATTTGATCCGTTGCGTTTTTTAAATCCAATCCAAGAATGAAACTCAATGTCCCCAGTGCCGCCTGCTGTGCACAGCAATTGCCACTGTAGTTCTTGATGTCCGTTGTCTTTGCCAACGCCTATATCATTGAAGTTTTTATTGTAAAATTCATTTGTCTTTAACACAGCGTTTTCTTGTTTTTGTCTTGACCCTGACACACTGCTGACATATCTGTTCAACAGCCAAAAGCTTACTGATTTCTTTTCGTCATCGGTAAACTCTTTCCAAGCACCTTTGTAGTTCATGTCAACACAGCCTAGAATCTGTTTTAGATTTAATTTATCGCTCATAATTATATTGTACTATCTCTTCTACGGTTTTGTCAAAATCTTTTAATTTCAACATGTTAGCACCGTCGCTGGGTGCAGCGTCAGGATCAGCATGTACTTCTAGGAAAAAATCACTAACACCAACAGCACTGCCTGCACGGCAAAGAGCAGGTACATAATCCCTATTACCACCCGAAGCCATCCCATTCCCTCCAGGTGACTGAACAGAGTGTGTAGCATCCAACACGATGCTGCAATCAAAGGCATCGAGCATATAAGCAACACCAGTGAAGTCCACGACAAGTCTATTATATCCAAAGCTAGTACCTCTTTCTGTTATCCATACTTGTTTAGCACCTTCGGTTTTTGAAAGGATGCCTGCTACATCCCACGGTGCTAGAAACTGTCCTTTTTTGATATTAACCGTTTTATCTGTGCGACATGCAGTTCGAATTAAGTCTGTTTGTCTACACAAAAACGCAGGAATTTGAATAACATCAACACACTGATTATAGTTTCGTACCAAATGTAAGATTTGTTCTGTGCTATGAAAATCAGTAAGAGTTTTTATACCCAGTTCTTCTTTTATATGTAAAAAGTCGTGCATGGTAGGTTCAAATCCTACACCACGCTCTCCGTTTATACTTGTACGATTTGCTTTGTCATAACTGGCTTTGAAGTAGTATTCAATGCCATATTTGTCGCATACACGCTTGCATTCTCGTGCAATCTCTGCACTCTGTGCTAGTGTTTCGTGTTGACAAGGGCCTGCAATAATTCTCATTTGTCGTCCTTTACAATATAGTAGATATCTAGAAGTTTTTTCATCTGTGACTCTAAGGCAGGATTAGTTTTTGACATTCTCATCATGTCTTGCCATTCACTCCAACTAAACAGATTGCCTGTTGCTTTGCATACTGCGTCTTCGTCTCCTCCTATGATCCAACGAGGAATGTCTGAGCGATTTGCATATCTCGCGTATACAATTCCGTCTACATGTTCGTATATCAGTTTCTCGTTGGGAATGAGATTACTTCTTTTTTCCATTGACTTCTGTGCCAATTGTGCGACGAACAATATCGTCGTGAGCAAACTCTGCCCAATACAGTTCAAAAGCCACGCCGTCTTCTAAACCTTCGAACTGATGAATCTTGCCTGGCTTTACCTGTGTAAAGTCACCTGCTTCTAAGACAGTTTCGTCTACTAGGCCTTCTTGATCTGCATCTTGCCAAACACGCACAATCATTTTGCCCGACTCTACAAAAAAGCCATTCCACTTGTATCTATGTTCGTGTTCTGAACATTTGTAACCTTTGTTAAATTCAATACGGTGAAATTCTAGAACACCGTTTGCGTGAATTAGTTCTGTAGCCCCCCATATCTTACCGGCTTTGATCCCCATTGGTTTCTCCTTATAATAATTTTGCTTGATCGATAACTTCGCTTTGTCTATTAATCTCTTTAATAAAATATGCACACTGCGGATTGTCTCCAGTTGTAATCGGTACAGTTAACAGTTGTCCGTTTTTTGTTTTAGGGAAATACCACTTGACATCTGTATAAAAATTTACTATCTCTAGTCTGCCAAAATCCATTTTATAACTGGTTAAAGGATTAAACAAAAATGCTTCAAATCCTCTGTCATTTAAACTTGTTAATGGTAGTATTTCTAAATCTGAACCTGCTTCTGAACATCCTACTGCTACTGACCAATCCACTGGCATTGTTATTTCGTGTCCGTTGATATTTAGTACCATTGCAGGAGCACTGAAACTTTCTAAAAATATCAGCGGCATAAAAAAGAAATCAGGTTCTTTTGAATCCGAGTTGTCTAGCACTGAAAAACGAACATCGTCGTCTATCTGTTCAGGCAAACTGTCTAATTCAAAACATTGATTTTCTAAGGTTAAAATCCTCATTATGTGTTAATTCCAATCTATTTTTTCTATTGTGAATGGGTATTGTGCATCTTTGTAAAATTTCTTACGCTGTGTTAAATGTCGTTTTGCATATTTACAAGTGCTAGTAACATCCCATATCTGTACAAAATCTTTGTCTTTTGCCTTTCTTACGCCTCTGCCTATACTCTGAATAACTCTAACAAAACTCTTACCTGGCTCTAACAACACAAGATTAAAGATACGAGGAATGTTAAGTCCAACGGCAGCAACACCATAGGTTGCAATAATCACTTCGTTGGTTCCTTCACGAATAGTATCGTATGTGTCTTTTCTGTCTTTTACTTTTACTGAACCGCTGACAAATGTACTGTTAGGTATCAGTTCTGCTAATGCTTGGCCTGCTGATATTCTGTCAACCAATATCAGTGTGTTGCCTGACTGCTTAACAGTGTTCATCATTTTAGCAATGTATTCAATTCTTTCTTTGTTGGTAACAAGATATTTCAATTCTTCTTGATAACCTGAGTGTGCTTGAGTATCAATCAACTGACAGATGTTAACATGACAGTTTGACAATACTCCTTTATCTTGTAATTCTTTTGCACTGACCTGTCCAACAACCGGACCAAGACTTGCAAGTATGCTTTGAAACTCTGCATCTTCTTTGGGCACTGTGCCAGTTAGTCCCCAGCGTATAGGAGCATTGCGAAGATTCTGTGTGAGCAGTTTCTTTAATACTTCGGCTTTGGCCATGTGAACTTCGTCTACAATAACTGTGGAAACGTCTTCAAGCATTTCTGCCAATGACAATACTTCTTGTCCATTTTTGTTTCTTTTGTCAAGAATGTTTAGACTTTGCCAAGTGCAT
>Ga0209953_1000849_pt1 | contig 10284 bp, 12 predicted proteins | sample SalPonred_H2O_MG_FD_185713 | JGI IMG/M metagenome (GOLD analysis project Ga0209953, IMG submission 185713) | Salt pond water microbial communities from South San Francisco under conditions of wetland restoration - Salt Pond MetaG... | ecosystem: Environmental > Aquatic > Non-marine Saline and... | reverse complement strand
TCAGGCATCGCCCGTTTGAGTGGGGCAAGCATGACTGCCTGACGTTCACGAACGAGGCTTGGCATCGCATGTATGGCCACGGTTGGGCCGATGAGTGGATCGGCAAGTACATGCAGGGCGACAAGATCATCGGTCGGCGGGAACTGACGGACGAACTAAACCGGCTCTATGGCTCTTTTACGCTGGAAGGGGCCATAGCGACCCGCTGGCGGCGTGTTGAAGGCGTTCCGCCACTGGGTGCGCTGGTCGCCACTAACAAGGCTAGAAGGTGGCATACAGGCGTTGCGATGGGCATCAGCACGGGGCGGCGCGGCGTTTTCCTATCGGACGCGGGTGTGGTATACATGCCGTTGACAGACATTAAGGATGCTTGGCTCCCATGAAGCGCGAACTGATCCCCTACAACGTGATGGCCCATCGGGATTGGGATCGCGCGCCGCGTGATCCTGTTACTGTCGGCGGGGCTATTTTGAGTGGCCTTGGCGCTGGCGGTCTTGCGGGCGCGAGTGCTATCTTTGGCCTTACTACGGTTGGGGCTATTGTTGGATATGTTGCCGTCACCGCCGTCACATCATGGGCGCTGCAAGCCCTCGCACCCAAGCCTGACCTTGGCCGCTTTGGCACGTCATCCGCTGGGCTTCTGGTCAATGACCGCAACGGAATTGCGCCGCAAGACTTCATCTACGGCGAGGTGCGCAAAGGCGGCACGGTTGTCTATGACGAAACGACCGGCACAAATAACAAGTTCCTGCACCGCGTTATCGCCTTGGCTGGCCATGAGGTCGAAGAGATTGGCGATATTTACCTGAATGATGAAGTAGTTGAGACCGGGGGATTTGAATATGAAGTCAGCATGACTTACACAGAAAATACACAAACAAAAATTCGTACTAGAACTCTTTCCGGCGTTCCTACGGAAAACGCAACCTACAATTCGGGCGATTCTCTTACGGAAAATCAAGCCAGAGACTTGGAGGCAGCGGCGTTTAACGTAGATTCTTCGTTAGTGGCGGTACTTGACACAGCAAACACAACCTTTGTTAGCGCTTCAGTCAACTCAAAAACTGAAGTATCTGACGGCCTTGTTAAAACAGGCCCATATGCAGGCAAGATCCGCATAAACAAGCACCTTGGCGATCAAACGACTGCCGATGCTGACCTGCTTGCGGAAAGCGATCAGATCGACGCCAGCTTTGTAGGCAACGGTATCGCCTATATCTACGCGCGCTTTGACTACGATCAGGACGTGTTCGCCAACGGCTTGCCGCTCATCACGGCCAAGGTCAAAGGCAAGAAGGTCTTTGACCCGCGCGACGATACCACAGCCTACAGCAACAACGCCGCGCTTTGCCTGCGCGACTTTTTGACGGCCAGCTATGGCTTGCAGGACAGCGACATTGACGAGGCGGCATTCCAGATCGCGGCGAATGAATGCGATGAGGCGGTTGCCCTTGCTGGCGGTGGCACAGAACCCAAGTACACCATGAACGGCGTTGTGCGGTCGAATCAGAACTTTGGCGACGTGCTGCAACAGATGACGACCTGCTGCACCGGGACGCTGTTCTGGGGCATGGGTGCATGGGATCTGGTGGCGGGCGCGTATTCTGCGCCTGTTCTGGATTTTGACCTAAACGATCTGCGCGGGCCGATCTCGGTCAATCCGCTGACCAATCTGCGTGACGCCTTCAACGCGGTGTCTGGTACGTTCAACGACGCGGACCAAGACTATATCACGGTTGACTATCCGACGATCACAAGCAGCGTGTTTGAGGCCGAGGACGGCGGCGAACGCCTGCCGCTTGACCTTGAGTTGCCGTTCACCACAAGCGCCGCCACGGCGCAGCGCATTGCCAAGCTGACGCTGTTCCGGGCGCGTGAGCAGATCAGCATGTCGGCGGATTTCAGTCTCAAGGCGTTCAACGTCGAGGTCGGCGACATCATCACGTTCACGAACGAGCGATACGGCTGGGATGAAAAGCAGTTTGAGGTGGTTGGCTGGAACCTGAATATCGGTGAAAGCGCGGGCATCTCTGTGCGGCTGGATCTGCAAGAGACAAGCGAAAACGCCTACGACTGGAACGCAGAAGAAACCGCGATCATCGCTAACAATTCCAGCCTGCTTTCATACACGGACGTTCCGACGCTGGGCATTCCAGCGGACCAGATCGTGTCAAGCCTGCGCATTGTGCGGGAAAAGCTGACTGAAGTCATCTCGATCAACATTACAACCGGACGGCCAGAGGCGGTTGACCGGGTAGAGGTCCAGTTCCAAGAGGCTTCCGACACGGAATGGAAGTCGCTGGGTTCTGGCGGGCTTGGAACATATGAGGCCGTTGACCTGCCGCCGGGAGATTATCGTTTCCGAGCGCGGGCAATCAACAGCTTTGGATACTTCGGTGATTTCACTACCAGCGGTACGGTGCAAACGGCTGGATCTGCCGAGCCGCCGCAAGACGTTGACGGGCTGTTCTACGAGGTCAGCGAAGGCACGACGACGCTTGAATGGGAGCCTGTCACGGATCTTGATCTGTCCTTCTACCGGATACGTCACGCGGTTGAAACGACAGGCGCGACTTGGGCAAACGCCACCACTGCCGTTGATAAGGTGCCGCGACCGGGAACAAGCGTGGCCCTGCCCACCCGGCCCGGAACGTACCTGATCCGCGCATACGACAAGACCGGGATCGCGTCTGAGAACTATACTAGCGTTGTCGTTTCATCGGATGAAGTGTCGTCATTCTCTCAAAGCCTATCGCAGCAAGAAGACACGACCTTTAGCGGCACGAAGACCGATTGCGAAGTGGTAAGCGGCGAACTTCGGATCACAGACCCGTCATCTGGGCCGAGTGAGGCGACGTATGATTTCAGCACCTATATTGAGACGCACGACAATGCAGCGAGGCGCGTTCGGGCGCGCGTTGACGCGGCTGTTGTGCGCCTAGATGAAAGCGCGGGCCTTTTTGACGACGCACCGGGGCTGTTTATTGACGCGCCGGGGCTGTTTGACGATCTTGGCGGTGACGCGCAGTTCGCGGATACAAACCTTCTGTTCTACATTTCAACCACGCCCGACGATCCTACCGGAACGCCCACTTGGTCGCCCTACAAGCAGTTTCGGGCAGGCGAGTTTTATGGACGCGCGTTCCGCTTTCGGGTAGTTCTGAAATCAACGTCTGACAATGTTACGCCGTCGATCACGGCGCTGTCAGCTATCGTGGAGTACAACTAATGGCACAGCACGACTTCGATATTGCCAACCAAACCTTTCCGGCAACGCGAACGGACTTGAACAACGCGCTTGAGGCGCTTGCCACGCTGTCAAGCGGCGCGACGGAACCGACGACGACCTATGCGGACATGCTCTGGTATGACAGCGGCAACAACATCCTGAAGATGCGCTCCGAGGCGGATGATGCTTGGATCAACGTGGGCTATCTTTGCCAGTCCACAAACAAGTTCTGCATCCTTGACGATACCAACGTCGTGAACACAAGCGGGACGCAGACTGGCACCATTGGCGATCAGGCGACAAGTGCTTGGGAAGCTGGCACGTCCACGACCGAGAGCCTTGTGTCACCGGCTAAGGTGAAGGCGGCTGTTGAGGCTTTAGCGCCAGCGGGGTGGGGTTATGAAAGCGCCGCAACCACACTTCCAGCAAACTCAGCAACCACATTTACGCATGGGCTGGGAGCGGAGCCAACAGAGATTGATTTCGACATGGTGGCAACATCCGCCAACAGCGGCTACGCCATTGGTGATAAGATCAAAAGCGCAAACTTGGCTATAGACCCACTGTCGGGCCGGGGGCTTACTATTTATGTGCAGAGCGGAAACACAACTGAAATTGTCGTGGCAACAGGAAATTCCTTGAGGGCGAGAAGCGCAGACGGATCTACTGAGGTAGCAATCAATTGGAACGTCTGGGATATTGTCTTAAAAGCGAGGCTTTAACCAACCCCTTCCCCCAGAACCGCGCCTGTGTTAAAATGCGCGGGCATATGCAAACTGAACGGAGGCCGATATGGCTGTCACGATCTCGCTGTATAACCATACAGCCAAACTGTTCGCCGAAGGCTCCAACGCCTCTGGCGACACATATAAGGTGAAGCTGTATTCCGCAGCTACATTCGACGCAGCAGACGCCACGCTGGCGGGCATCACAGGCACCGAGGCGACAGGCGGCACGGGCTACACGGCTGGCGGGCAGGCGCTGACGGGCGTGGCCGTTTCCACAGTCACGACAAACGATGCCAGCTTTGACGCTGACGATGTGACTTGGGAGGCTTCGGGCGGCTCGATTACGGCTTCCTATGCGGTGATCTACAACGATACCGATGCAGATGATCCGCCTCTTGCGTTCATTGACTTTGACGGCGAACAGTCGGCTGGCGACGGCACTGAGTTCAAAATCGTTTGGAACTCTTCGGGTATCTTTACCTTTACAGTCAGCTAAGGATAGGTGGACCCAATGGCTAAGTTTGTAAACCGCGCCAAGATGGATACCGCCACTACCGGAACCGGGACGATCACTCTCGGCTCCGCAGTGGCTGGCTATCAATCTTTCGCAGACGCCGGTATCGCGGACGCTGATGCCGTGCGTTATGTCATCGAGGATGGCGACAACTGGGAAATCGGCACAGGCACATATACTGCCAGCGGGACCACCCTTTCACGCAGCGTTGAAGAAAGCAGCAATGCCGATGCGGCGCTCAGCTTGACCGGCAATGCGCTTGTGTTTGTCACGGCTGCGGCGGCTGATCTTAATGTTCTGGATGGCCTGACCGCGACGACTGCTGAGTTGAACCTACTCGACGGCGCAACAGTCACAACCGCTGAGATCAACCTCCTCGACGGGGCCACAGTCACAACCGCTAAGATCAACTACAACGACATAGCAGCTTTGGGCATTTCCGAGGCCAGTAAGGTTGTCACAGCAGACGCCAATGGCAACGTTAAGCTGAGTGAAGAGGTTCAGGCAACCACCTACCTTGAGACTGTCGTTGCTCTTTCTGGCACCACGCCTACGGTTGACTGCGACGAGGCCAACACCTTCACGCTTACCACCAGTGGCAACACCACGTTCACCTTCGACTACAGCGGCGTAAACCTTACGACAGACGACTCTTACGGCTTCACCCTTCGTGTCACAGCCGGTGGCACTCACACCTTGTCTTGGCCTGCCTCTGTAGATTGGCCCGGTGGCTCTGCACCTGATGCCCCTGCAAGCGGGGAGACGGATGTGTTCGTGTTCTACACGGTTGACGGCGGAACTAACTGGTACGGCTTCCAAGCAGGGGATGCACTGGCATGAGTATTTCTCGACTGATGCAGATGGGGGCTTCGGCAGGCGGAGAACCAGAAGGCGCTTGGGACTTGTCGTATGCCTATTACGATCCGCCTGCTGCGTGGGATGTGTCTACGGCTAATTTTATTCAAGACTTCTCTGTATCTTCTCAAGAGGCTGTTCCACGAGGCCTCTTCTTCAAACCTGACGGCACTAAGATGTACGTTGTTGGAAATTCAGGAGATAACGTACTTGAATACGACCTAAGCACAGCTTGGGATGTTTCTTCTGCTTCTTTCCTTCAAGGCTTCTCTGTATCTGCTCAAGATACAGTTCCACAGGGGGTTTTCTTCAAGCCCGACGGAACAAAAATGTATGTTGTAGGTGATTCCGGAAACGATGTAAATGAATACGATTTAAGCACAGCTTGGGATGTATCCTCTGCTTCTTTCCTTCAGAACTTTTCTGTATCTGCCCAAGAAACAGGCCCAACAGATATCTTCTTCAAGCCCGACGGAACAAAAATGTATGTTGTAGGTAATTCCGGAGACGATGTAAACGAGTATGACCTAAGCACAGCTTGGGATATCTCTTCGGCTTCTTATCTACAGAACTTTTCTGTATCTGCTCAAGAAACTGACCCACAAGGTCTCTTCTTCAAGCCTGACGGCCTTAAGATGTATGTTGTAGGTCTAATCGGAGACGATGTAAACGAGTATGACCTAAGCACAGCTTGGGATGTATCTACTGCAAGTTTTCTACAGAACTTCTCTGTATCTGTTCAAGAGACATCTCCATCAGGCCTCTTCTTTAAGCCTGACGGCACTAGGATGTATGTTACCGGATACATTGACGACAGGGTACAAGAGTACAATCTCGGCGGGTTTAGCGTTGCGGCTCAAGAGACTGCACCATCTCTTGTGTTCTTTAAGCCTGACGGCCTTAAGATGTATGTTGTGGGGTCTAGTGGAGTTGACGTAAACGAATACGATTTTAGCACAGCTTGGGATGTATCTTCTGCTTCTTTCCTTCAGAACTTTTCTGTATCTGCCGCGAATGGGCCTGGAGGTCTCTTCTTCAAGCCTGACGGCCTTAAGATGTACCTTACGGGGTCTGTTGGAGACGCCGTAAATGAATACGACCTTAGCACTGCTTGGGACGTTTCTACGGCTTCTTTCTTCCAAAACTTCTCTGTATCTGCTCAAGATATTGTTCCACGAGGTCTATTTTTTAAGCCTGACGGCCTTAAGATGTATGTTGTAGGTGGTAGTGGAGACGACGTAAATGAATACGATTTAAGCACAGCTTGGGACGTTTCTACAGCTTCTTTCCTTCAGAACTTTTCTGTATCTTCTCAAGAAGCTGACCCAAGAGACATCTTCTTCAAGTCTGACGGCCTTAAGATGTATATTTGCGGGACGTCCGGTGATGACATAAATGAGTATGACTTGAGCACTGCTTGGGACGTTTCTACGGCTTCTTTCTTCCAAAACTTCTCTGTATCTGCTCAAGATACAGCCCCAACAGGGGTTTTCTTCAAGGATGATGGAACACAGATGTTCATAGTAGGAAACGCCACAGACTCCATCTACTCCTACACCCTCGGCCCTCAAGACTAACCACGAACAGAAAGGACCATTACAATGTTCGTCAAGACCACAAACAACCAGATTGACCAATACCCTTACACGGTCGGTGATCTGCGTCGTGACAACCCTAACACCAGCTTCCCCAAGACTGTATCTGAGGCCACAATGGCTTCTTATGGTATGTTCCCTGTGGGCTATGAGGCTGCACCAGACTACGACCCTATGACCCATCGCTTGCAGCACAGCAGTGAGCCTGTTCTCAAAGATGGTAAATGGGTTCTGACTAAGACGGTTGTTGCTCTCACAGCAGAACAGATTGCAGACCGTGATGCAGCCAAGGGCAAAGAGGTCCGCCGGGAACGAGACACTCTCCTAGCCGACAGCGACTGGCGTGTCATCAAGGCCCAAGAGACTGGCACCCCGATGAGCCAAGCATGGGTAGACTACCGCCAAGCGCTGCGAGACATCACCGATCACGCCAACTTCCCTTGGCTGGATGATGCAGACTGGCCAGTGAAGCCGGAGTAAGCCCATGCTGGCATTCGCCGCAATAGCAGATACGCCGCTGGCGGATGACACCGAGGTTCGCTTTATTGCGGTTCCGGCGGCGAGTGTCTCTGTTGCCGGTGTCGCGCCGGATATTGTGGGACGAGGGCTTCGGATATTTCCGCCTGCGGCGAATGTTGATCTTGAAGCGGCTGCGCCTGCTGTTTCAACGGGAATATCTGTTAATGTTGAAGCATCTCAGATATCCATTATCCGGCGGATACCTCAGTACATTGGCCCTAATGTAATCGTCAGACCAAGCCTTCTGAGCGCTTTCACAATATCCGCCAATCGGCCTAAAGTACTATCGGGCGTCTTTACGCAAAGACGGATTAAATTCGTGACACTTCGGCAGACGGGAGGCTAACAAATGCTGTCATTCGCTCCTGTTGCGTCGGTTCCCATATCTGATGACGTTATTGAAGGTGCAACGATTGAGATCGGCTCCGTTGCAATAGTCATTGCCGGGGTCTTGCCTGTAGTTTCAACCGGGATTCAAATCACTTCCCCCGCCGCTAACGTCAATACGGTTGGCGCAATCCCGATCATCTCAGGCGGCGCGTCGGTATCGGTGGGATCAACAGACACTGCAATTTCTACGGCAGAGCCGATCATTTCCATCGGTGACGCCATTTCCTCGCCGCGCGCGGACATCGCAACATCTGCAATTGCGCCAGTGATCGTGTCTGGCGTTTCGATTGCTGTGTCTGCCTCCGACACGTCTGTATCGGCCCAAGTTCCTGAATACGAAAACGCCCTGCCTGTTGCGAACGTACAACTGGCACCTGTATCGCCAAGCATCTTTGCGGGCGCTTCTGTAAGCCCAGCTTCCGCTTCACTTGCACTTGATGCAGGCATTCCTTTCTCCATTTCCACTGGAGTGCGGCTGGACGCGCCACAGCAACAGTCTGCGATTGCAGCCCCACTGCCGAAAGTCTCGACTGGTGTGCTGCGGGAAGTGGGAATCGCGGACATTGAATTTGAGGCTGTTGACCCGCAAGCCGTCTCGGTCGGCGCTACCGTCAACATTGTTCAACCCCGCGCTTATGTGGTAGGATGGCGTAGACCCGTTATCTTGACCGGCGAGTTCAGCGAGCGGCGCATCTACTTTGTAACGCTCAGACAGATCATATGAGGCGCGCTCATGGCATTTACGATCAAGCAATTTGATACATCCCCAACCATCGGGATGAACTTGCAGGACGCAACCGGAGACCCGGTAAGCATCGTGAACGCACTAGATGTGCGCTTCCACATGAGATTGCGCGGCCAGCAAACGCTTAAAATCGACGCGCGCGCCAGCGTTATTGATGCGGCAACAGGCGTCGTCAAGTACGACTGGATGCCCGAGGACACAAACACTGCCGGGCGTTACGAAGCTGAAATTGAGGTCACATACACTGACGGCTCGATTGAAACATTCCCGAATGGCGGTTATGAAACGATCAACATCATTGACGACATAACTTGAGGGCGGGCGATGCCAGAGTGGATGCAAGATAGCTGGAAATTCGCTGCTGCTCTTGTAGCTTTTATTGTGTGGCTGGTGCGCCTTGAGGCCAAAGGCTTGCAGAACGAGCGCGAGATCAAGCGGCTTTGGAATCAGCGCAAAGAGGATCTCGAAGCAGCGCGAGAGGATCGCCAGCGCATCCATGATATTTTGGCAGAGATCCAGTCCGATATAAAGCAACTGATCGGGAAGGTGGGGAAATGACCAGCCTGACGCAGAGAGATGTTGACTACATCGTGATTCACTACACCGCCACGCCGGTGGAGAGCGACTTCAGCGCGGCAGACATTGACGCCATGCACAAACGGCGCGGCTGGGCTGGCATTGGCTATCACAAGTACATCCGCAAGAATGGCCTGATCGAAAAGGGCAGGCCGCTTACGGTACGCGGCGCGCACGTCAAGGGCCACAACCACCATTCTATCGGGATCTGCTACGAGGGCGGCGTCCATGCGGCTGATCCGAACACCGGCTTAGACACCCGCACAGACGCGCAGAAAGAGGCCATGATCCGCGTGATCCGCGAATTGCTTGCCCGCTACCCGGACGCGCAGGTGATCGGCCACAGAGACATGCCCGGCGCGGCCACGCAATGCCCAGGCTTCGACGCGGGCAAGTGGTGGGCAGAAGTCAATGCAGGCCCAAAGAAGCGCAAGTCGATCAGGCAGTCCACCACCATGCAGGCGGCGGGGGCCACTGGCATCGCGGGCGTGACCGGCGTTGCCACGGCAATCGGTCAGCTTGACCAGACTGCGCAATACATCGTGATCGGATCTGCCATCTTGGCGGCGGCGGGCTTGGCGTGGATCGCACGGGAGCGCATCCGCAAGTGGGCGGCAGGCGACAAGTGACTTGGCTCTACACCAAGCTGGGGCGCGCGCTGGCGGGTGTTGGGGCTGTCTTGGCGGCGCTGGGCCTTGCGTACCTTAAGGGCCGCTCACAGGCGCGTACAGACGCAGCAGAGGATTACCGTGATGAACGCAAGCGGCAAGACGATCTTGATGTGGGGCATGGCGCTACTGACAGCGAGCGCATTAAGCGGCTGCGCGACATCGCAAACGGAAGGTGAGGCGCAAGCCAAGCTGGATGCTGTTGCGCCTCACGTTCGCCCCTGCGCGGGCGCTTTGGCTGGTGACAGTATGCCCGACGCGCGGCGGGATTGCCTGCCGGTGCTAGTCAGGCTTTCGGATTGACCAGATCCGCACGTCGGCTTCCTTGGCATCGTTTGACTTCACAAGGCCGAGTTCACCCATGCTGCGCATCTTTTGCGAGATGGCTTGCGGGCTGAGTTGATAGCCCGCCTTGCGCATTTTGTGCTTCAGGTCGCCAACTGTGGCTTCTTTCATCCCTTCTAG
>Ga0209953_1000848_pt1 | contig 10287 bp, 9 predicted proteins | sample SalPonred_H2O_MG_FD_185713 | JGI IMG/M metagenome (GOLD analysis project Ga0209953, IMG submission 185713) | Salt pond water microbial communities from South San Francisco under conditions of wetland restoration - Salt Pond MetaG... | ecosystem: Environmental > Aquatic > Non-marine Saline and... | reverse complement strand
CCATCGTCACCACCAAGCCCATCCACCCAGGGATCTCCACACCCAGTCCCCCAGCGGCAATCGGCACCATGAGCCACGCAGCCACCATCGGTGCGAACCCGACGGTCGATTCCAAAGACAGATCCAAACGGCCGATGAGCAGCACGAATACCAGCCCGATCGTGACGACACCCAGCACTGCCACCTGGGCGCCGATATTGATCAGGTTCTGACTCGTCAGGAACGCTGGAGCTGTGAAGGTTCCGATAATGCCCATGAGCAAGATGACCGGGTACATCGTGAAGCCGCGGCTGACAAATGCGGTTCCAAATGCCGAGAACTTGGACTTGGTCGTCTGCAGTTCGCGACTCTCATCGCTCGATTGCATTGGAGCATCCACGCTCATGCCACACCTTCCATCCTCATGACTAGGTCATCCATCGCGTAGTCCCCCGACAACGTTGCGGCGATTTTGTTGTCCACAACAATGAGAACTCGATTTGCCAGTTGATCTATCTCTTCGTGCTCATCGGAAACCACTACCACGGCCAGTCCCTGGGAAGCTAATTCCCGCAGCAATGCGTACAACTGCTCTTTGGCACCGACATCGACTCCCCTGGTTGGGCTCAGCGCCACGATGACATTCGGAGTTCGGCACAAGGCCCGGGCGAAGACGACTTTCTGCTGGTTGCCGCCGCTAAGTTGGCCGGCCAACATCTCCCACGAGCTGGCAAGGACGTTGGTTTCCCGACACAAGCGGTCAACATGCTCGAACTCACGCCGTTGATTTATGAAACCCGCTGAGTTCGACAGCACATCAAGGCCGCCGATCGCCACGTTGTCCTTGACACTCAGGATGCGCACATAGCCGCTCAGGTGGCGATCGCTCGGCACGTACCCAACCACCAAATCTTTGCCCGCCGGACTCACGACTTCACCGGCCGCGGGCTTCTCTTGCCCGGCGAGAATCATCGCCAGGTCTTCTTTGCCCGAACCCACTGGACCGGCCAGCGCCACAATCTCACCTGGCCGGACGGCGAAATCCACCGTTGCTGCGGAATCTGGGCTGATTCGTATGTTCCGTGCTTCGATGATCGGCACCGCGTGCGAATCGGTGTTGTCGGTTCGAGAGCTTCGGATCACTTCCTCGCCAACCATCAGGTTGGCGATGGTCTGGATATCCAGGTCCATGACCGGCTCGCGCTCGCGGACCAACTGACCATCTCGCAAGATAGTCACGACGTCTGCGATCTCGAATACCTCTTCGAGGTGGTGCGAGATGTAGATGAACGCCACTCCCTGACTCTTGAACTCCTTGACGCTCTCATACAACGTCCTCTTCTCTGCATTGCTCAGGGCCGCTGTGGGCTCATCCAAGATGATCACGGGAACACCCCTGCCCAGAGCTTTCATGATTTCCAGCAGTTGCCTGGACTCGGCGCTCAGTGAGCCGACGAGGGCACTGGGATCGAGCTTGATCCCCCAGGTGTTGATCATCGCCTGGGCTTCCCTGGTCATCGCGCGATGGCTCATGAAGCCGAAGCCCCGTTCGATATTGCGATTATTGATAAACAGGTTCTCAGCCACAGTCAGGAAGTTGAACAACTGTGGAGTTTGATGGACGTGTGCGATAGAACTTCGCAGTTGCTCTGAGTACTCCTGGCCATGGGTATCGATTGCTATATCGCCTACCCGGATCGTGCCACTGTCGCTAGGAGTGACGCCACTCAGCGCTGAGACCAAGGTGCTCTTGCCAGCCCCGTTACGCCCGAGGAGAGCGTGGACCTCACCGGGTCGAACGGTGAGGTCCACGCCCCGAAGGGCCCTGGTGGAGCCGAATGTCTTCGTAATGCCTCGCATCTCGACAATCGGTGTCACATCGAGTTCGGAAGTGACGCTCACAGAACTCCTTCGGGTCTGGGCAAGCGGATTCCAGCAAGTAAGGCCTCGGCTATGTCCCGAGGGGTTGCGCTGGTGGGGCCACCTCTCGATCGCCCCACCAGCGGTGCTTCGTCGATCCCACGAAGAGCCAACTCAACGAAGCTAGGCGCGACTAGCCGGCGAGGTTGCCCCACAACGTGGGATCGTCGACGTTGTCTGCGGTGACCAGCGTCGCGAAGAGCTGGTATTGCGGACCCACCTCGGTCTCGATCACCCGACCGTCGGCCTTGTCACCCGGCTCCAGCGTGCCGCCGGAGTTGATCAGCTCGATCAGATCGAGTGTGGTGTTGGCGTACCCACTGAGCGGCTGCGAGACGGTCGCATCTAGGGCGCCATCGCGAATCAGCTGGAGTCCAGCGGGAGTGCCGTCGATCGCAACGCGGATCACCGAGTTGGGGTCACCAACCGGAGCATCGCGACCGGCAGCGGCGAGCTGCGCATTCACCGCGGAAGCCATCAGCTCCGAAGCCATGAAGATGCCGTCGAGATCCGGGTTCTGCGTCAACACGTTCTGGGTCGCATCTGCAGCCATGTCCGCGGTCCACTCGGTGGGCTGCTGGATGATCTGCACATCCGGTGCGAGTTCTTGCATCGTGTCGAAGAACCCGTCGGAGCGATCCAGGCCGTTCGGCGTGGCCAGGCCGCCCTGCAGTTCCAGCACGATGCAATCACTCGGCCAGCAGGATGCCTGCTCGAGCCGAGCCACCATCTCCTTGGCGCCTTGCGCGCCAGCATCGACGTTATCGGCGCGGACTGTCGCAGCCACCTGACCGCCGGAGGGAGCGTCATCGATCGAGAACACCGGAATACCAGCGGCATTCGCCTGCTCGATCGCCGGCACCACGCCGGCACCGTCAACCGGGACGATGACGATCGCCGAGGCACCGCCGGCGATCATGTTCTCGATATCGGCGACCTGCTTGGCGACATCGCCACCGGCATCGGGTGCACCGGCTAACGACCACGACCTGTCGGAGATGCCAGTCTCGACTGCATCGAGCAACAGCACCTGGAAGTCATCCTTGAGGAACTTCGGCGAGTACCCGACGGCGACATCGCCACCGGCGGACTCCTCGACCGTCTCCTCCGGAGCCTCTTCGACTACTTCCTCTTCCACGGTTTCCCCGGATGCGGCCGTCTCCTCCGCGGCCGCATCCGAGGAGTCATCTGAACCGCTGCTGCAGGCCGAAGCCAGCAACGCGACGGCCGCGAGGGCGACGGAAGCCTTCCGCCAGCCCACCGGCGTTCTGCGAATAGCTATCACGCTATTTCCTTTCTCTTCGGTGTCCTAGTACAGGACTTGACCGCCGGTTGCGGCCAAAATTGTGGGAGCGTGCTGCGCAGTTGCCAGATAAACGGCCGCGGCAGCGGTCTGCCGGGGCTCGGCCAAACATCCGACCGGAATCGTCGACATTAACTCGCTCATGTGCTCTTCGAAGGTGACGCCTCGTTGCTCGGCTCGCACGCGTTGACCACCGAGTAGTAATTCGGTCTCGGTACATCCCGGACACAGGATGCGAATCGGCACCTCCGCGCAGCGACCGGCCATGGCCTTCGCCCAGCCGACCACCGCAAATTTGGGTGCGCAATACGCCGAAAGCTTCCGCTCTCCCACCAACCCCGCCTGCGAGGAAATTGCGACGAACGAACCACCCGTGCGCCCCAACTGCTCGCGCAATGCATCGAACAGCCACATCACCGACGCACCGTTAATCCGCAAAGACCGATCGATCAACGCCTGATCAAGGGTTTCGATCGCACCCGAGGCATCGATGCCATGCGCGATGATCGCCGCATCCAACGGTTCACCGCCGAGCTCAGAGATCGCTGCGGTGACTCCCGTAGCCGTAGACAGATCACCGGCCAACCAGCGAACACCCGGGGACTCCACGCCCACACGTTGATCTACGGCAATCACACCGCGATCGGTATCGCGAAGCTCGCCGACGATCGCGGCTCCGATGCCGCCGAGGGCGCCGGTTACAAGGATCGCCACTGTTCTGCCCTCACGTCGAAGGTGGAGCCGGTGACGAAACCCGCGCGCTGGGTTGCCAGCCACTCGCAAGTGGCTTCCGCCGACTGCTGGGTTGAGGCGATGACGACGTTGACCCGGGTCCGGTCGGCCCACTCGAGGGCGAGCGACTGGGTGATGCCCCGAACACCCTCCACGCACGCGGCCGAGTACGCGTCATCGTGCGCGGCGCTCGCACCGCACACCACCACGAAGGTGGCCGTTCGCACCTGGTCCGTCAGCCCCTGCGCGGCCGAAAGCACAGCAGCCAGCGGCTCAACTAGCCCCTCGTGGGCATCGACAGCGCCCGGGGCAGTCGTGAGCAACACCGACGGGTGTTCAGCCGAGCCGATAATGCGTACCTGCACGATCTCCTCCTCTTAGCTACGCGCGTAGACCGCGAATGGGGCAAGGTCTACGCGTGTAGACTTTCGCGGAATAGTGACTCAGATCTCACGCCACCGTCAAGAAGAACGACTAATTTGGTTCGTATCGTTTTGGTAACGAGCGGTGGCGGCCGCTATGCGCCGTTGTGCCGCGATGGTGCAGTTTGGGCCTCCCCGGCCCCCTGCACCGTCTGGTCGTAGTCAATTACTGTTCCGGTCATCATCCCGGCATCATCGCTCAAGACAAAAGCGAGCGTCTCGGCGATTTCTGCCGGCTTGATCAGTCGACCGAATGGCTGCTTTGCCTCCACACGCTCCAACCAGTCGTCCGCCGCATCGTGGCAGCGCCTCTGGATGTCGTCCTCACCCGGGGTATCCATCCAGCCCGGGTTCACCATGACCACGCGAATACGATTGGGCAGCAACTGGTATGCGAGCGAGCGCGTCATGGTCATCATCGCTCCCTTGGAGATAGCGTAGGGAGTCAAGAAAGGTGCGCCTCCGTACGCGGCGACCGAACCCACATTGACGATGGACGCAGGTACTCCGGCTTCGCGAGCCATTCGCGCCACACCCTGGCACGTCAAGAATGCCGAGCGCAGATTTACGTTCATCATCCGGTTGAACAACTCGGCCGAGGTGTCCCAAACGTCACCACGATCGGTGATTCCCGCGCAGTTAGCCAAATGGTGGATCACGCCGAACTTCGTGCTCGCTGTCGACAGAAGGCGCTCGATGCTCGTCGCATCTTCAAGGTCGGTTGCGACAAAGATCGCGTCGCACCCCGCGCTGCGCAGATCCGTAACTACAGCCTGCCCTCGATCCGAATTGCGCCCCACCACGACAGCTCCGGAGAGGCCGGCACTGACCATCTTCCTAAGGAGTGCCTCACCCAGTCCCTGAGTCGAGCCGGTCACCAGTGCATTGCGTCCGCTGAAGTCCATTGATGTTCCCTCTCTCGACGTGGATGTCGATCGAAAAGTACCGACGATCGCGTCCTTTGTCTACACGCGTAGATTTTTTCACTCGCCCGAATCCGTTACGACTTCGACGGCGGCGCAGTGGAACTACGCACCACCAACGGCGGGGTCCGGAGCACCGACAATCGCTCTGCGGGCGTTCCGCCCAGGGCCTGCAGCACTCGCTGTCCTGCGGCGCGTCCGAGTTCCCGGGCCGGGAACGGCAAGGTAGTCAGGGGCGGATCGGAATATCGCCCAGCATCAGTGTCGTCCACGCCGACGACGCTGATGTCTTGGGGTACACGCAGTCCACGGGCACGCGCCACATGGATTACGGCAATCGCCATCAGGTCGTTGTGGGCGAAGACCGCGGTGGGTGCTGGGGTCACATCAAGTAGTGCATTCGCTGCAGCGATGCTTCCCTCCACGACGCTGCCATCGATGCTGGCAGCGCCATCAGCGACGAGGGCGGGATCCACAGCCAAGCCGGCTTCCTTCAAAGCACGCTCGTAGCCCAGATAGCGCTTCCAGCTGTCCAGACTCGATCGGTGCTCACGCAAGATCGCGATCCTGGTGTGCCCAAGTTCGATCAGATGCTGGGTGACGCGGTAGCCACTGTCAGGGGCGTCCACGATCACGCACGGCGTTCCCTCGACATCCTGCTCAACGACGATCGTCGGGATCCCCGCGCGATCGAGGATCGCCAACGTGCTGCGGGTGTTCGCCGTCGGTACCAAGATCACGCCATCGACTCGCTTAGAAACCATCATCTGCGCGTAGCGCTGATCCAAGTCAGATTGGTCCTCAACATCGCAGACGATCATCAAGTAATCGTGTGGGCTGATGACATCGCTGACGCCCATAGCGAGGGTGGCCCACACTGGATTAGCCAACGTGGGCGCGATCACGCCGATCGACTGGGTGGCCTGACCAGCCAGGCTGCGCGCGATCTCGTTTGGGAGGTAACCGAGTTCCTCAACCGCGGCGAGCACCCGTTCGCGCTTCTCCTCAGCAACCGGCTTGGGTCCGCCGTTGAGGACATACGACACAACGGCAGAGGAAACCCCGGCGCGCTTTGCAACATCATCGCGCGTGGGTCGACGGCCTCCTGCCACAGCCACAGCCTCCCTACCCTCTCTCGCTTTCGGAGTCCGGGCCGGCTCCGCCCTGCATTGTGCTGCATAGGAAGGAGTCGACCTCGCGCGAGCACCGAACCCGCACAGGTCGAGTCCGAATACCGTCGAACACCTTGACACCGACCAACCAACGGTCAATTATCTACACGCGTAGACTCCGCATCTTGCGGCGGTTGGCGGTCGACCACCCCGCTTGGACTAGAAGGACGTGAGCGATGGTGGCCGGTGCCGTAAGCGATTTCGGTGTGGCGATCTTGGGGTGCGGGCGAATCGGGAGATTGCATGCCGCGATCCTCACGTCCAGCATCCCCGGGGCCCATGTGGCGACCGTGTTCGATCCGATTCCCGAGGCCGCATCCGAGGTGGCATCCGCATCCGGCTGCAGCAGCGCCACATCCGTCGAAGCAGCCATCGACGCCCCCGGAGTGGACGTCGTCGCAATTTGCACCCCCACCAACCACCATCTGGCAAACATTGAGTCGGCCTGCGCAGCTGGCAAGGCGATTTTCTGTGAGAAACCCATCGCGCTCGATATTGCAGAGGTTGATCGCGCCGTACACATCGTTGAGGCGACGGACACCTTCTTCCACGTGGGCCTCAATCGCCGCTTCGACCCCTCGCACTCGGCCGTGGCGCGGACAGTAGCCGAGGGGGATGTGGGCGATGTTCATCTAGTAAGGGTCACGAGCCGGGATCCCGCGCCGCCACCCTTGGACTACATACGCCAATCCGGGGGATTGTTCTTAGACATGACGATCCACGACTTCGACATGGCGCGTTTCGTCAGTGGTTCACGCATCGTCGAAGTATTTGCCAAGGCGGATGTGCGGGTGGATCCAGCAATTGGGGAAGCCGGCGATATCGATACCGCCATCGTCACGTTGCAGCACGAAAACGGCGCACTGACCGCAATTGACAATTCCCGTCGCGCTACGTACGGCATGGATCAACGAGTCGAGGTCCTCGGGTCTCTCGGATCGGTGGCGAGCGAGAATGTCCGAATCAACACCGCCACCCTCTCGGATGCGAGCGGCACACGAGCCGCCGTCCTGCAGCATTTCTTCCTGGAGCGCTACTACGAGTCCTATGTCGAGCAATGGCGGGCTTTCGTGGAAGCGCTCTCGTCCGGTGCTGCCCCCCCGATCTCGATTCATGCTGGTCGGGCTGCTCTCCGGGTCGGATTAGCCGCGCAAGAGTCACTTCGCACTCGCACCCCCATCAAAGTTTGAAGTTGCAGCGCATCGCTAACTCCGGAGGAACAAGGATGCCTAAAATCACGCACTACATCAACGGTGGTCGCTATACCGGAAATCCGTCCGGCACTGTGGATGTGCACGATCCGGCAACAGGTGAGTCGGTCGGCAAGGTTCTACTTGCTTCGGTATCTGATGTTAACGCTGCGGTCGACTCGGCCTCGCATGCTTTCTCGAGTTGGTCGACTACCTCCTTGGCAAGGCGCGCAAAGGCCATGTACGAGTTTCGCAACCTGTTACTCGAGAATCAGGATTCGCTGGTCAACACCATCACCCGCGAACATGGCAAAGTGCTCGAAGATGCCCGTGGCGAACTAACCCGCGGTCTGGAGAACGTCGAGTACGCGTGCGGAATCGCCGAAGTCCTGAAGGGGAGCTTCAGCGAATCGGTCTCCACCAGGATCGATGTGAAGTCCATTCGCCAACCCCTCGGCGTGGTCGCCGGAATAACGCCCTTCAACTTTCCGGCGATGGTTCCCTTGTGGATGATCCCCAATGCGGTGGCGTGCGGTAACACGTTCGTGCTCAAGCCGAGCGAAAAGGACCCAACGCCCTCGCTCATCTTGGCCCAGTTGTTTACCGAGGCCGGCTTCCCACCGGGTGTGCTCAATGTTCTTCAAGGTGACAAGCTCGCCGTAGACAGCCTGCTCACTCACCCAGAAGTGAAAGCGGTGAGTTTTGTCGGCTCAACCCCGGTCGCCCGATACATTGCCACGACGGCAACGACACACGGTAAGCGTGTCCAGGCCCTCGGAGGAGCGAAGAACCACATGGTGGTGCTCCCCGACGCGGATCTCGATCTCGCCGCAGACGCCGCTGTCTCCGCTGCCTACGGATCGGCCGGCGAGCGGTGCATGGCTATCTCCGTGGCGGTAGCCATCGAGCCGATCGCCGACGCCCTTGTTTCCCGAATCAAGGATCGCATCGAAGACATCACCGTCGGCCCCGGAACAGGAACTGATTCCACCATGGGCCCGCTGATCACCCGCGAGCATCGAGACCGCGTGGCCGACTACGTACGTCAAGGCGAGGAGGCCGGCGCGAAGGTCATTATTGACGGCCGCTCAAGCCAGGTGGACCCGCGCGGTTACTTCCTAGGGCCAACGCTTATCGACCACGTCACCCCCGACATGAGTGTGTATCGCGACGAGATCTTCGGGCCGGTACTCGTCGTGGTGCGGGTTTCCAACTACGAAACGGCGCTGCAGTTGATTCGCGATAACCAGTGGGGCAACGGCGCCGCTCTGTTCACGCAAAGTGGTGCGGCCGCCAGGCGATTCGAACTCCAGGCAGATGCCGGAATGATTGGAATCAACGTCCCGGTTCCGGTTCCGGTCGGTTCGCACAGTTTCGGGGGCTGGAAGAACTCGCTCTTCGGCGACACGACCATGTACGGTCCCGAGGGAGTTCGCTTCTACACCAAGGCGAAAGTTGTGACATCGCGCTGGCCGGAAACTGAATCGGGTGGCTTGCAGTTGAATTTCCCAACCAATGCCTAACCGGGCCAAGATCTGAAGGTGCAAGGATGGGCAGCAATGGAGCGGAGAGGAAAACATGCGCCCGAATCCGTGGTTGACAGCGATCCGGAACTCGCAGGTAGCCGTCGGTGGCTGGCTGTCGAACCCATCCACCATCAACGCCGAGATCATGGGCGCCGCCGGCTTCGATTACGTGGCCATCGACACACAGCACGGGGCAATCGATTACTCGATGATGCTACCGATGCTGCAGGTTCTCGCGATCGGATCCTCAACACCCATCGTGCGCGTGCCGTCGTGCGATTCCGGCCACATCGGTAAGGCACTGGACGCTGGTGCGCGCGCCGTCATCGTGCCCATGGTCAACGATCGCCAGACGTGCGAGCGGGCCATCTCCTATGTGCGCTACGCCCCGGATGGTGAACGCAGCTTCGGACCCACCCGAGCAGTCTTGGTCGAAGGTGATGACTACTTCGATCACGCGCGGGATCAGATCTCACTGATCCCGATGATCGAGACCGTCGAAGCGATGCGGAACATCGATGACATCCTGTCCGTCCCTGGAATCGAGGCCATCTACGTCGGTCCTAATGATCTATCGATCTCCTTGGGCGTAAGGCCGAACACAGACGATCCTCGGCTTGAGGAAGCCATGGTCGAGATCGTGGCGGGGTGTCGCCGGAACGGCGTGGTCCCCGGGGTGCACGCCAGTGCCGCATTGTTCGCACGACGCATCGAACAGGGCTTCGGCATGGTGACCGTCAGCGCGGACGTGGTGGCCCTTCGCAAGCAGGTGCGCGAGGACTTGGCCACGACCCGGGGATCCACGACCGAGGCGATCACCAGCACCTACTAGCTGATTCGCATCACTCGATCGCTATCGAGCACGAGGGTTCCGGCAACCCGCGGACACCAGGGTCGGTGATCAAGACAGCTCCAGCTGCCGGCTGACCCGGCGAGGCTGGTCGCCGTCCGCCGGAACTGATCGAGGTGATAACGAGGGAGTCCAAGCCCGGCCCAGCGAAGGCGGGCATCGACGGCTTCTCGACGGGCAATTCGATGGTGCGATCCAAGCGTCCGTCTGGCGTGATGCGCACCACCGACCATCCGTACACGCATGCCGCCCAGTAGCACCCGTCTTGGT
>Ga0209953_1000847_pt1 | contig 10288 bp, 9 predicted proteins | sample SalPonred_H2O_MG_FD_185713 | JGI IMG/M metagenome (GOLD analysis project Ga0209953, IMG submission 185713) | Salt pond water microbial communities from South San Francisco under conditions of wetland restoration - Salt Pond MetaG... | ecosystem: Environmental > Aquatic > Non-marine Saline and... | reverse complement strand
TTTACCGATCCGCTTTGGCGTCGACTGATTTTCAGCGGGGCGGTGCTTTATCTGTTGCTCGCGCTCGGCTCGGTCGATGTGAACTGGACGCGAGTATGGGAGGGCATGGAAAGAGGGCAGCGGTTTGTCGCTGGCTTTTTGGTGCCTGACTTTAGCAGTCGTTGGCGCGATATCTCGATAGGGCTGGTTGAGAGCTTGACCATGACGCTGACAGCCACCGTGGTGGGTATTTTTATCAGTGTCCCCATTGGTATCGGCGCAGCGCGCAATCTCTCGCCCACATGGTTTTATCTGATCTGCCGCGCGATCATCGCGGTATCACGGTCATTGCAAGAGATCATTATTGCGATCTTTTTTGTGGCGATGTTCGGGTTTGGGCCCTTTGCTGGCTTCTTAACGCTGTCATTTGCCACGATCGGGTTCCTGTCCAAATTATTGGCTGAGGACATTGAAGACATCGATAAGGCACAAGTTGAGGCCATTCGTGCCACGGGTGCGTCGTGGCTGCAGATACTGACATTCGGCGTTGCCCCGCAAGTGATGCCGCGTTTGGTGGGTTTATCCCTGTATCGGCTAGACATTAATTTCCGTGAAAGCTCCGTGATCGGCATTGTGGGTGCGGGGGGCATTGGCGCCACGCTGAACACGGCGATTGACCGGTATGAATACGATAGCGCCGGTGCCATTTTGCTCATCATCATTGGCATTGTCATGGTGGTGGAGTACAGCTCGGGTTTGATTCGACGGAGACTGCAATGATTGGTGACATCAACGAATCGGTTCACCGACCGCAGATTTGGTCTTACCGCACACCCAAAGCCAGGCTTGCCATCTGGTTTGCCTGGTTGGCGTTGGTGGCTTTATTCGTCTGGTCTTGGCAGATCATGAATGCTAACACCATGTGGGTATTCGTTTTGGATGCGCCTGAACAAGCTGCTGATATCGCCAGTCGAATGTTTCCACCACGATGGGGTTACATCAACACGCTCTGGTCAGCGTTATGGGACACCCTGAATATCGCCACTCTAGGGACCTTAGGGGGTATTGTGATGGCCGTGCCGGTGGCTTTTTTGGCGGCCCGTAATACGACCCCATCGGCCATGTTTGTGCGGCCGGTGGCCTTAGCGATTATTGTCGCGTCGCGCTCAATCAACTCTTTGATCTGGGCGCTGCTCTTGGTCGCTATCATCGGGCCAGGGGTGTTTGCTGGCATCGTTGCCATCGCGCTGCGTTCTATCGGCTTCATCGGCAAGCTTTTGTACGAGGCTATCGAGGAGATTGATCCGAATCAGGTGGAAGCGGTCAGGGCCACTGGCGCTTCTTCAACGCAGGTGATGCACTATGGCATCGTGTCTCAAGTGTTACCGGCGTTTTTGGGGATTTCAGTCTTTCGTTGGGACATCAATATCCGTGAAAGCACGATTCTGGGTCTTGTTGGGGCGGGCGGTATTGGCCTGCAACTGCAAGCGTCATTGAATGTCTTGGCATGGCCTCAGGTGACATTGATCTTGGTGGTTATTCTTGCCACCGTGCTGGTCAGTGAATGGGTATCAGCCAAAGTACGTGCCGCGTTGATTTAAGGGCCACCGATGGCCCCTGTCCTTCGAAACGCGGCACGCCAGCTCGTGCGCCCTAGTGAGCCTTACGCTGAAAATGCTCGTAAATGACCATCAGGCCATCAAACATGTTGTCAAGCAACTCCTCCCGGTCCTTGGGTGACAAGGGTGGTGGACGCAGGCTGGCGTCAGGATGGTTTTCCTGGCCGAGCGTTAACATGGGCAGTAACAGTTGACTAAGCGTTTTGTCGTCGATGAAGTCCTGCCAGTCATCCTCGGTAAGCGACAGGCCGAGTAAAAAGCCGCCCGCCCAGTCATTGCCCGTGGGCTGGCCACTGTCATCCACCAAAAGGGCAGGGACATAGACATCCCCATTGATTGAGGCTTGTCGTAAAGTCTCCGACAAGGTGTTCCAGTGCCGAGTCATGAGCAATAGCATTTGCTCTTCTTGGTCCTCGTCTTCGAAAGACTGCTCATACATGACGACCTCGAGGTAATGGCTTGGCATCACCATGGTGGGCGCGCAGAGCAGCGCACAAAATAGGCCATCGAGTCCTTCAAAACTTATAATAGGACCCTCTTCAAGTGTCGCCAAGAATGAGTCGAGCGTATCGATGTCATCTTCATTTAATGGGGTGTTCAGGTCTGTGTCCATTGCGCTTCTCCTCGTTGATGGCCACACTGTAGCGTAGGCCGTGGTTTGGCGGTAGAGTGGTCGACCTGTGCCGAGAAATTAACGAGGTCTTTGATGATTTTGTACCACGCACCGCCTTCCTATTATTCGATGGTTGCCCGCCTGGCTTTACTCGAGGCAGGGGTCGCGTTTGACAGTCGAGCGATGGATTTGCATATGGCCAAAGAGCAGCTAGCGCCTTGGTATCAAGCCATCAATCCTCACATGACGGTTCCCGCGTTGGTAGACGACAACGCCACCTTGGTGGACAGTCAGGATATTTTGCGCTTTGCAAGCGCCAAAGCCAGTTCAGCATGGTTGGACAGGGAAGCAGCAGTCAGCGACCAAATCGAGACAGTCGTGCAAGCCTTTTACGCCATCCCCATTGAAAACCTCACCTTCACCAAAGCAATGCGCAAAATACCACCCTTGCGTTTCATTTTTCCGAGGATGCTTGGCAAGATCGTTAAAAAGCTCGAAGCGGAATTGGAGACGGCAGAAAACCCTGACGCGATCCGCGCAAAAGTCTTGATCAATGAACAACGAATCAGTTACTTCACGCAAGGCGATCTCAAAGAGAAGCTCGAGACCGAGCGTGCTCATGTCACAGCTTTTTTAAAAAATATTCCCGAGGCAGGGCCGTTGTTGTTCGGTGACAAGGTGTCTTCGGCTGATATTGTCTGCGCGGTGCTTCTCGCCCGGCTCGAGATGATTGGGGAGCTAGCATTACTCAAACCAGTGCCCGAGCTCAACGCGTGGTTTGAGCGCTTTCAGGGTAGGGCGGCTTTTGGGTCCGCTGATATTTGGATGAAGCTTCATGTACGCCGGCTGTTGCTCAGACGCTAGGCACGGGCGCTGTGGCCGACAGCAATGGCGCCACAGCTGCTACGCCTGACGCGTGGTTATCTTGAAGCAACTGGGGATAGACGGATGTCGCCCACACCGTTGCACTCCACAATGCAGTGGGTTGCACCGTACTATAAGCGCACACAACATTACAGTAAGTGAAATATTCCGTAGACTTAATGATGCAGTCATGTCGGCAACTGATGGGGGGTGGCTAGAAGGTTCGCCGAGCCATGAGCAATAGCCTTAACGCTTCTAACGTGGCTATGACGCTGATTAGTTGAATGCACTGCCTCCCAAAAGGCCCATTACGTCAGGTAATCAATGGCGCTGTTAACGTGATCAAAAATAACTGTTGTTGATAATGATCTCTCGCCAATGAGCGACTCCGATTGCACGGGCGCACGGGTACACGGGTGCACGGACGCATGGGTTGTGTGCTGCCCTTGAAACGATTAAGGATAAAAAGATGTCTCCCATCATTGATGTTCAGCATCTCGTTAAAAGCTATGCTGATGGCGCCCGAGCGCTAGATGATGTGTCGCTCTCTATCGAGAGCGGCGAAGTACTGGCGCTTCTAGGTCCCAATGGCGCCGGCAAAACAACCCTGATTTCTATCATTTGTGGCTTGACCACGATCACAGACGGCACCGTGAGTGTGGGTGGGTTTGATGTGGTCAAGGACTACCGTGAGGCGCGCTCGCTGATTGGTCTCGTTCCGCAGGAGCTGATGCTTGAGCCATTTGAGACCGTGCTGTCAACGGTTAGCCTGTCACGCGGCCTGTTTGGTTGTAAGCCCGATCAACCGCATATCGAAGCGGTATTACGCCAACTGTCTTTACTAGACAAAAAAGATGCCCAGATCAAAGAGTTATCGGGCGGTATGAAGCGCCGGGTGTTGATTGCAAAGGCCCTGAGCCATGACCCCAAGGTTTTATTTTTAGACGAGCCGACAGCGGGTGTTGATGTTGAGTTGCGTCGTGATATGTGGCGGGTCATCAAAGAATTGAAGCGGCAAGGGGTAACGATCGTTCTAACCACGCACTATATTGAAGAGGCAGAAGAGATTGCCGATCGAGTGGCGGTGATCAATCGTGGCCAGATCCTGCTCATTGAAGACAAAGACAAGCTAATGAAGCGACTCGGCACGAAAGAGCTACGGATTGATTTACACGAACCGATAAACGCGTTGCCTGAAAGTTTGCTTGCACTTGGTGTGCAACCGGCTGATGATGGAATGGGTCTTTTTTATCATTACGACGTCAACACAGAAAAAACAGGTATTGCCTTGCTTTTGTCAGCGCTGGTTTCTGAAGGCATCGTACCCAAGGATTTGCGCACCAACCAAAGCTCGTTAGAAGACATTTTTCTTGATCTGGTTTCCGTGGAAAACAAATGAATTTTTACGCGATTCGCGCCATATACACGTTTGAGATGGCACGTACTTTCCGCACGAAGCTCCAATCTGTGGCGTCGCCTGTTATTTCGACAGCGCTTTACTTCGTTGTTTTTGGTTCAGCCATTGGTAGTCGAATGACAATGGTTGATGGAATGCCATACGGTGTTTTTATTGTACCGGGCCTCATCATGCTCACCGTGATGATGCAGTCTGTGGCTAACGCTTCGTTTGGTATTTACATACCAAAATTCATCGGTACGATTTATGAGCCGTTGGCTGCGCCCATATCGCCATGGGAAATGGTGATTGGGTACGTCGGTGCCGCCACAACAAAGTCGATCATGGTTGGTCTGATCATTCTGGGTGTTTCGTTTTTGCTGGTGCCCGTCACCATTGCCCATCCTTTTGTGATGTTATTTTTTCTAGTACTGACTGCCATATCTTTCAGTTTGCTGGGTTTTATTCTTGGGCTGCTTGCGCGTAATTTTGAGCAACTGAATTTGGTGCCAATGTTGATCATCACCCCACTGGTCTTTCTGGGTGGTAGTTTTTATTCAATCGACATGCTGCCGCCTTTCTGGCAGACCGTGACCTTGTTCAATCCTGCCGTTTACCTGATATCTGGTTTCAGATGGGCGTTTTTTGATACGGCGGATGTGTCGATCGTTGCTTCTTTACTGGCCATCACCGCTTTCAGTGCTCTCTGCTTTGCTGTGATTGCCTGGATGTTCGCCACGGGGTATCGCCTCAAAAGTTAACTGTTCATGCGAGCGGCGCTTTTGTTGTTGCGATTATTTCCTTGTCAGTCGCCTAGGCTGGCACTCCCCAAAGGATATCTGTCTAGCTGCAGTTGGGGGTGCACTTGGGGTGCACTTGGCGACTTTCTCTTATGTGTACAGGTTCAGCCAGCTCAGCGTTATTAAGACTGCAACAAAGATGCCCCCCTCTGTTTTTGACATGAATGTTCGGCGGGTCTTTGACCAACATCCCTGATCAATATCTTGTAGCGAATACCTACGTTGGTACAGGATGCGCTAAGTATTTCACCGTGATACCGTGCTCGTGATCAAACACGTGCATGGTGACGTCGTCTTTGGTCAAGGCGAGGCGCGCGGGGCTCAGGCGGTGCCGCGGCAATGGCCTTTAAGGCCATGATTCGTCGCTGATCAACCGCGAAGTCGATCCGATCCTCCGAGCCCTATCTAAGGAGCCCCTATTGCCGCACCACCCGCAAAACCCACCGGTTCATTCATCATGAAAAGCGCCGAGATGAAACGCAACCCTGTTTTTCTGCTGGCTCTTGCGATCTGCCTGCCCGTCGGGCTTTGGGGTGTTGTCGCGCCTGACACCATGGCAGGTGCGGTGCTTGGATTTACGACCTGGTTCATGGTTGGTGCGAGCTGGTGGTGGCTTGCGCTTTGTTCGGGTTTTGTGATCTTCGCCGCTGTGCTCGCGATAGGACCTTGGGGGCGTATCCGGCTGGGCGCTGATGATGATCGACCGGAGTTCTCGACGGCCTCGTGGATTGCGATGCTATTTGCTGGTGGGATGGGTGCTGGATTGCTCTTCTGGGGCGTGGCCGAACCGGTGACTCACTTCGCGGCACCGCCAGGTATGGAGGGGGGCACACCTGAAGCCGCCCGTGCCGCGATGGTGATCACCAACTTGCATTGGGGGCTGCACGCCTGGTCGATCTATGGCATCTGCGCCTTGGTGATTGCGTATTTCACTTTTCGGCGGGGTGGCAAACCCTTGATCTCCACGCCGCTGGTTGGCCTGATCGGTGGGCGCACGGAACGACGCGTGTTGGTGGCCGCGGATGTTCTTGGCGTGGTGGCGGTCGTCTTCGGCCTTGCGGGGTCGTTGGCGATGGGCGCGCTGCAGGTCAGATCCGGTCTTGCCAGTGTGCTTGATGCGCCCGAGACGATCGGCGTTGCGCTCGCGATTCTGGCTGTTCTCTACGCGGCCTATATGACCTCGACGCTCACTGGCGTTGAGAAGGGCATGAAGCTGCTATCCAACATCAACATGGTGCTGGCTTTAGCGATCATGGTGTTCATCATGCTGGTCGGGCCCACTGCCTTCATCATTGAGAGCGCCGTTGACACGCTAGGGGCGTATCTCTCACAGCTCGTGACACTCTCGTTTCGTTTGTTTCCCTATGAGGGCCTGACCGAGTGGTCGGCGAGCTGGACGCTGACTTATCTGATCTGGTGGCTAGCATGGGGGCCGTTTGTCGGCGTGTTCATCGCACGCATTTCGCGGGGACGCACCATTCGAGAATTCTGTATTGGCGTGATTCTTGTGCCAACGTTGTTCTCAATCCTGTGGTTTGCGGTCTTCGGTGGTGCGGGGGTGTACGTGGAGTTGTTCGGGCCCGGGGGGTTGTCGGCGCTGGTGGCCGATAACGTATCGGATGCGCTTTTTGCCTTCTTTGCGTATTTTCCGTTCTCAGGTGTCCTCAGCGTGGCAGCGCTTGCGCTGATCTTCATCTTCCTTGTGACCTCAGCTGATTCGGGTACGTTCGTTTTGTCGATGATGACCACCGACGGACAGCTTGAGCCACCGGCTTCTGCCAAGATCATCTGGGGGACCCTGGCCGCTGTCATCACCGCCGCGACGTTGCTCTCCACTTCGGTGGAGGTGGCCCGCGCGATGGCCACGCTCGGTGCAATCCCATTCTCGGCTGTCCTGGTTTTACAAATCGTTGGCTTTCTTCGATCCCTTGCGAGCGAGCCAATGGGTCGTCAGTTAGTCAAGGCGCCAGCATGATGCGGGGTCTCGCCGTCGTCTGTTTGTTCGCCGTGCTTGCGTTGACGGGTTGTACGCGCACACCGGTGGTGGTTGGTTCTAAGGACACTGTTCAGGATCGCCTTCTCGGTGAAATGATGGCGCTGACGTTAGAGGCACGCGGTATTGAAGTGGAACGTCGGATTGGGCTCGGCGACAGTTCGGATCTGTTTCAGGCTTTGCAGGTGGGTGGTGTGGATATCTATCCTGAGTATTCGGGTACAGCGCTTGCCATGCTCGATGCCCCACCAGAATCTGATCCAGAGGTGGTGCGCCAACGCCTGGTCAAGCCTTTCGGTGAGCTTGGATTGACGTTCCTGCCACCCTTTGGTTTTGAGTCGCAGTACGTGCCCGTGACGCGTCGCAGCCTCGCTCGCAGCCTGCGGTTTGCTGGCGTGAGCGACCTCGCTCCTGTTGCAGACGAGTTGCGGCTCGGTGTTAGTCGTAGCTTCGCGGAACGCCCGCGTGACGGTTTGTCTGGCTTTCTCTCGCGTTTTGATTTAGCGTTTCGGGACGTTATCGTAGTGCCGCAAGAAGAGCGCAAGAGCCTCTATCAACAACTGATTGATGAGCGCATCGACGTGATGATTGGCTTTTCGACAGACCCACAAATCATCGATTTTGGTCTCGTGCCGCTCAAGACAGATCGACCCTTCTTTCCCGCTTATGAAGCCGCGCCTTTGACGAGTACGGCTGCGCTTGAACGCATACCTAGTCTGCCTGAGGCGTTGGCGCCACTCGTTGGGGCCATAGACGCACCGACGTTACGCGAGATGGTCAGGCAAGTGCAGGTGGCTGGGCGCACGCCACGGGCGGTTGCCGCCATCGCACTCGCGCGCTTGGGCATCGTGAAACGAACGGCGACAACGCGTGCCGAAATACCGTTGGCGATCGCCATCGATTCCCATGAGCTAGGCAGCAGCCCAGCGAATCGCACCCTTGCGGCGGTGCGCACGGCGATGCCGGGACGTGCCGTCTCGTTGATGTCCCGCGCTAACCCGCTCGACGCGCTAAGCCAAGGTGATGCCCGCATGGCCGTTGTTCCGGCGGCCGCGCATTTTCGTCTGACACCGAACGGGGCCGCGCGCGATGAAGGCGTGGAAGCGGTTAGCGTGGTTGGAAATGCCACTCTTTATGCCATCGCCGCGGGCGAGGGACCGTCACGACTGGGTGGGGCTCAGATTGTGGCGACGGGACCTGAAGGCTCACCGAGCCATTTAATCGCCTCGATTGTGGCCCGGCACGCCGACACCAACGTCACGATTGCTCCGCAGGATGCCAGCGACGCGGCGACAATTGGCGCGGCAATCGTGGGCGGTGCGGCTGATGCTGGCGTGGTGATCGCCAGTCGTCAGCGCAGTGACGTTGTTGAGCTGCTGCGAAAGCAACCGACGTTGCGGCTTGTTGACGCCTCCGAATGGTGGCAAGGCACGGCCCGTTTGGCGCTGCCTTTTCTTCAAGAGTCTGTTCTGCGCCCGGAGAACCATCCGTACCTCGATCAATCTGTCTCGGTGTTATCTATGCAGACCGTGATCACGGGGGCGGCAGCACCCAACGCTTCCACCTTAGGGCGACAGGGTCCGATTTCCTACGACACGCGCGTGCAATCGCTTAGTGGTACGACGGTGCGAGCCATCGACAGGGCGTTGGGCGTGCATCCGCAAGTGGGGGCGAGTCTTCAGGTGGCACCCGCGCTCGTGTCCAGACCGCCGGCGACACCAACGGCGCGTAATCCACGCCCCGATCATGCTCTCTTAACGCTCGGCATCTTTGCCTATCTGGCTGTTGCCGGCTGGCTGCTCGTCAGGCGTCGCCGGGACCGAGCCTGACACGAGAGGCTGTCATCGCCATTGCAGGGTCATCGGGGTCATAGGGCATCTCGTCTGATCACCGTTTTTCGTTCATTTGGCTCAGTCAACTCAGTGCTATCAACTTAGTGCTATCAAATCAGTCCAATCAGATCTCGTCAGTAAACTAAACTTGTCGCATACATTTTTTGACATGTGTGCTTGTCATTAAAAGTGTTTAACGTAAACGATAGTAGTCATTTTTATTCAAAGACAGCTTTAACTTACATGATCACTCTACAGCAACTTGCCACCGCCTTGCGGGACCGGATCTTACGCTCAGGCATGACCCAGAAAGCACTCAGTGTTGAGGCGGGCGTGTCGCGCCAGACCCTTTCAAAGATCCTCAGCGGGCAAGCAGACCTAAAAGTCACGACGCTGTTTGCGCTTGCGGACCGGCTTGGCATGGAGGTCATGCTTCTGCCCAAAGGCCATTGGCGGCATTGAAGAACAGCGCCCCGAGTTGGCTCAGCCCAAGGCGGCACCTGCGGCACAGGACACGCCCGACTCTGAGAGCTGATCTTTGGTTAAATAGTTTCAGTAAACGCTAGTCATCAAGCATAACGCCCCTTTTTAGGGGCGTTATGCTTTTGGTGAGCTGGTAGATATGCCATGTGTCGATCTTTGCCGTTTGCGAATTGCTTTAGTCGATCTCAATTGCCCATGTCGTGTTGGTCCAGCCGGGCAAGGCCCCACCGAATCCTCGCCCATAGGCGTTCGTGTAGATAGAACATCACAAGGCCGCTTGCAGCCAATGCCAGCGACAGCCCCAGACTTTTTGACCAATCGCCGAGGTACCAGAGGTTGATCATGGCCATCACCAGTAAGCCAAGAAGTTGCCAAGTCAGCGCTTTTGTCCAGGTGCGATATTTTGTTTCCATACATCCATGATGCGTTCTAGGCGTGATTGAATCAACGTGACAGAATATGTGTTATCGCAACAAATATTGAGTTTCTTCATGGAAATTGAATATCATCAAATTACACGCACCCAACGCGCGCAGATCTTTCGGCAGCGGATCCTTCAGGTCATGCAAGACAAAGGGTTAAATCGCAGTCAATTGGCTGACCGATCCCATATTGATCGATCCACCATATCGTTGCTGCTCTCGGACGTGCAGCTGCGGCTGCCAACCGGCCATGTGGTGGCGCAGATCGCGGGCGCCTTGGGCGTGAC
>Ga0209953_1000846_pt1 | contig 10293 bp, 7 predicted proteins | sample SalPonred_H2O_MG_FD_185713 | JGI IMG/M metagenome (GOLD analysis project Ga0209953, IMG submission 185713) | Salt pond water microbial communities from South San Francisco under conditions of wetland restoration - Salt Pond MetaG... | ecosystem: Environmental > Aquatic > Non-marine Saline and... | reverse complement strand
GATGCAGTATTTTGTGGGCAGGCGGGGCAAAATGCTGGAATTGGTCGTAGTAGTTACTGAACCTTTGCGTTCCGTATCTATATCTTTGTCTGCTTTGTCCGCATTTGACGTAAGCGCGCCCATTCAAGCATGATGCTGCTGGTGTAACCAATTTGAGTGTGACCATGAGTTCAGCCATGAAAGCCGTGTTTATCGATGCCAGTGACATGCACGCCGAGGTTACTGGGCGTTTGCGTCAAACCTCAGACATCGAGGTGGTGGTGAATCGCAACATCGATATCACCCCAGAAGAAATCCCCGCTGTGGTGGGCGACGCTGACATTGTCTGGATAGATCACACGGCGTTTCCCACTGACATTGCCAGTCAGTGTCCAAACCTGCGTCATGTGGTGTTCATGGGAACCGGTGCTAGGTCCTACATGAACCCAGAAGAGTTGGCTGAAATCGGGATTCAGGTACATATCATCAAAGGCTACGGCGACACGGCCGTGGCCGAGTGCGCATTTGGTTTGATGTGGGCTGCTGCCAAAGAGTTTGCCTACATGGATCGAGGTGTCAGGGCAGGGGGGTGGCCACGCCGTGATGGTTTGCAACTAACCGGTAAAACCGTGGGTTTGATTGGGTTCGGTGGCATTGGTGCCGAGATGGCCAGACTGTGCCTCGGTGCCGGCATGCGCGTCATTGCCTGGAATCGTTCTCCTAAAACACACCCGGGTGTGGAGTTCATGGCGCTTGATGACGTGTTGGCACAAAGTGACGTCATTTCAGTGCACTTATTGCTTAACGATGAAACCCTCGGCATGATTGATCGTCATCACATCCAGAACATGCGTGACGGCGTGCTTTTACTGAACACCGCCCGCGGTGCCGTGGTCGATGAAGACGCCATGATTGAGGCTTTAAAGTCCGGCAAGATCGGTCATGCTGGACTCGATGTCTATACGACTGAACCCATGCCGGCTGGTCATCCGCTATCGAAGTTAGACAACGTCACGTTGTCAGCGCATTCAGCCTTCCGTACGCAGCAAGCCAGTGACAACCTAATTGAGGCGGCCTTGAATCACTGTAGAAGGATCGTGGGGTAGGAAGTATTGGGGTAAGGGGAAGTGGGGTAGAGGAACCTCTGGGCCGATGCACGAGGCCATCTGAGGTAAAGCGTCTCGAAACCCCTCAAGTCCCAATTGTCTCAGTTGCCCTAGTTGCCTCATTTGTCCCATTTGCCCAATTTGACCGATTTCTTGTTCGGGTATTACTGTCAGTGTGTTCTTAAATATCTGAGTGCATTCATGTCGACCAAATTATCGGTAAGAGGACAGGTCACCATCCCCAAGCAGATTCGCGATGCCCTAGGTTTGAAGCCCGGCATGCCCGTGGATTTCGCGGTTAATTCCGTTGGTGAAGTCGTTATCCAATTCGTTGAGCCGTCGCCCGAGCAAAAACCAGACCGGTTTGAGGCAGCCCGTGGCAGAGCGGATGTGAGGTGGCGTACGCATGACCTGATGGCTCTGCTTAGGGGTGAGGCTTAATGTTGGTCGATAGCTAGTGTTTTGATTGATGTTTTAGAGAACGACCCTGATTGGGCTGACTGGCCATTAGCTCAGTTACAAGCGCAATCTGGGGTGCACCGACTAGTTATCAACCCGATTGTGTATGCGGAACTCTCATTGACATTCTCTGCTTTTGAGGTGCTCGATGAGGCGCTTAATGACATGGAATTGCCGGAGCTGGAGATGTCTAGGCAGGCTCCTTTTTTAGCAGGCAAGGCGTTTGTGAAATATCGACGCAATGGCGGTGTCAAGAACAATATGCTCGGCGATTTTTTATCGGCGCGCATGCAGCTGTCAGTAACCTGCCGATATTGACCCGCGACACGCGTCGTTACATTGACGTCCCCCCGTCTTGAACAACGAGGATTCCCAGCGGCTTTATCAAGCCGCCAAGATTGGGCATGTATCGCTACTTCCCAATGGTTCCTGCTTCATTGTTAAAACCAAGGTTTCAACTCCACAGGCTATCACCCGATGCCCTCGGGCTACATTTAAAGTGCCAACCGAGTCGGCGTTTTCCGTATAACCGCATTCAACACATTTAAATCTTGACTGTGAGGTGGGATTGAACCTGAATTTAAAGGCTTTGCAGTAAATTTCCATATTGACAAGGATTGTATCAAAGATACTGTTGGGAGGACAGACCAAGATGACATAAAAACCAAAAACTGACATACAGGCTACGCCCGCGCTTACATCCCCGTCCTTAAGAACGAGGCTTTACGCGCTGGATGGGTAATTATTATCCCTCGGTAAATCTGGTCTTTCCGACGCGAAATTGACCGCACGACCACAGAGCTGCACTCTTGTGGTCTCTTTTTCTGAAGTGCGGTAAATAACCGCCACATTCACCGCATCTAGTGCAGTGAATGTGTCTCTGCGGTAAATAAAGACTATAATCTACGCACAAAATGCGGAGATTAAAATGTATATCTGGCAAAACCCAGACTGGCCAATCTGGCGCTATCAACTGGACGAATTGGCACCGTCGTTGGAGCAGGTATCACGCCTACAGGGCTTTCTATACGGCAGACTGGCTGATGTTGGGTTTGATGTGCGCGAACAGACGTTCCTATCCGCACTGACTGAGGACGTGGTTAAAAGCAGTGCCATCGAAGGCGAGGTCCTGTCACCTGAGTCGGTGCGTTCGTCAATCGCTCGACGGCTAGGCATTGAGCAGGCCAGTCTGGCACCAGTCGATCGCCATGTGGAAGGCGTAGTAGACATGATGTTGGATGCAACAAGTCGGGCGGATGAACCTGTTGTTGCGCAACGCTTGTTTGGTTGGCATGCAGCATTGTTTCCAACGGGATACTCGGGATTGGCGCCAATCACGGTGGCTAACTGGCGCTCAGACGAGCAGGGACCAATGCAGGTGATTTCAGGGCCCATCAGTGCACCGCATCGCCCTAAGACCCACCAACAGATACATTATGAAGCACCGCCTGCGACTGTTTTGTTGCGCGAGATGAAGCTATTTTTGGATTGGATCAATCAAACCCACCCGACTAAGCCTGAACCTGCGTTGATCAAGGCTGCGATTGGTCATCTGTGGTTTGTCACGCTCCATCCTTTTGATGATGGCAATGGCAGGATAGGTCGTGCCATTGGTGATTTGCTGTTGGCGCGTGCGGACAAGAACAAACAACGCTTCTACAGCTTATCGGCTCAGATTCAGGCGCAGCGCAAGGACTATTACGATGTTCTAGAGGGCACGCAAAAAGGCTCAATGGATATTACCGCTTGGATTCATTGGTTTTTAAGTCAGCTGGTGCTCGCATTAGAGACAGCACACGCTAACGTTGACAGTGCCTTGGTTAAAACCAAATTCTGGCAACACTGGGCTGGGGTGAGCTTAAACCCACGGCAAATCAAGATCCTGAATCGCTTGCTTGATGGTTTCGATGACTTCGATGGCAATCTAACAACAAGTCGGTGGGGCTCGATGACAAAGTGCTCATCGGACACTGCGCTGCGAGACATCAATCAATTAATTGATCTTGGCATCATGCAGCACGCGCCTGGCGGTGGCAGAAGCACGAGCTATGAATTGACGCCAGCACACACCACTCAGTGATGTCCTGCGTCTGAGGCTAGTATCAATCTGATCGAGGCGCCGCTAAATCAGTATTTAAGGCTATTGGCTGAGGGCAGAGCGGGATGTGTCGCTATTTCGCCTTTTTAGCGACACGTAACCCGCAGCGCTCATAACAAGACATTCGTTGCAATCCGTTTGGTGGACACCCATCAACATAACCGGCATAAACGTTCGACCTTGCAAAAGTAGCCACAAATGCAACTCGAGACGCAGCCTCCGACGCATCCTCAGACACATCCCAAGCCAGCTTAACGATTGTGATGCATGTTGTACGCATCTTTTGCGAACTTTAGTACCGTGTGTCAGTACCGTGTGAAATTGTTGGTGTCACGACTCAACAGTCGCATCAGTTTTGGGTGAATAAAAAGCTTTTCTTTACCAGCGCTGATTTCATCGAGAACACCTATTTCCACGAGGCGCTTTAAGTAGCGTGACGCCGCTTGACGATGTGCCACGCCCTTGTCTACCAAGTCTGCAATCCGGCAGTAGGGTTGTTCAAATATGACATCGACTAATTCGCGCGAATAGATTTTTGGCAGTGTGTGACGAACGTACTCAGTGGTGTGAGTAGAAAGCTCACGGATCGCAGCAATCTTGTCAGTTGTCCACTGGGATGTCTGCTCAACAGCTTTAAGCATAAACAGTATCCAAGGCTCCCATGCCTGATCGCGAGTGACACCAAGCAAAAGCTTGTAATAGTCATCCTTGTTCGCAATGATGTGCCGGCTGAGATACAAAATCGGTAATTGCAGTAAACCCTGTTGGATTAAGTACAAAATGTTGATCACGCGACCAGTGCGGCCGTTGCCGTCGACAAACGGATGCACTGCCTCAAATTGATAGTGTGCGACAGCCATGCGAACCAACGGATCGATCTCTTCTTCGTTATGAATAAAGCGCTCCCAGTTGGCCAACATATCGCGCAACGTTTTTTCACCTTCGGGAGGCGTGTAGATGATCTCGCCCGTTTTATCGTTGATCAACTGGGTGCCCGGCGTTTTTCTGATGTCCATATCGACACCCTTTAGTGTTCGACAGACTTCGACTGCCGTTGCCGTGCAAACCGGCCGTTCTTTCAATGCGTGATAGCCTTTGTTTAAAGCCGATCGATAGCGAAGTGCCTCCTTCGTGGCGGGATCTGCTTGACCTTCTGATTGGACATGTTGAAAGAGCTTGTCCGTGGTGGTCACAATGTTTTCAATTTCCGAGCTGTCTTTGGCCTCTAGCAGGGGAATTGTATTGATGAGCATGGTTTGATTGGGTATCAGCTCCGCCGCCTGCTTTAGTTGTGCAAGTGCTGACCTAGCAGTGATACACGCCTTTAGTACAGCCTTGGATTCGAGATCGCAAGACGGTGGTAGCAACGGCAGGCTATTGAATGGTTTGTCTGAGTACCAAGGCATTGAATTGCTTCATCTGTTGAGAAAATTTGTTGATAGCTCCAACGCTATCGCGCCAGAATCAACTTTACAACAAAACGTGTCGCTAAAAAGGCAAAACAGCGACATGTTTTGACGATATGTCTCTGCCAGCGACATATCCGAATAACGTGTCGCCAAAATCCACTTTTAGCGACACGTTAAAAAGCCACCCACAAAAACCTCGGCACAGCACCTTGCCAACGCCCTCGGCCCCAGGCTCCTTACGCCGTTGTTTTGTTCTCTAGATGACAAGACCTAAGGCACGCTTGGCAAACGAAGTGCTGGTGCTGGGCGTTTGGGCGATCGGCTGGGGTAGCAGTTGCGGTATGCAGTAGCGGTTTGCGGTTGCGGTTTACAGTTATTGCACACATTTGTGACCACTGGGCCGTTAAAACCACCCTCAAGCTGTAAGCTTCGTGATAGCTATCCTTCAATTGCCTTCAGTCCTCTTTGGCATTATGAACCGTAACCGAATTGGGCTACTATCCACCGATAACTTTCCCAGCAAGGATTTTGCCCATGTCAGGCACTGATTGTCGTGCTTCGCACGAGTCCGTTTCGGCTTCTGTGCCCTCGGTGGCCTCTGTAGTCTCTTTGACCACATCGTTAGATCATGGCAGCAGTGGCTCTTTCGGTCCCATCGGTCGTATCGGTACAGCCGTCGCCGTGGCATTGGCTCTAACCGGTTGCATGGTGGGGCCAGACTTTAAACAGCCTGAGGTTTCACTCAAAGAGCAGTGGAAGCAAGAAACTGGTGGCGAGTTCACGGCGGCTGTTGAAACCGTGCGCAGTGCCCAGATCAACCCAGTGGACTGGTGGTCACAGTTTGGTGACCCCACACTGGATCGCCTGCTTGAATTAGCCGGCTCACAGAACCTGTCATTGCAGTCTGCTGCAGTGCGGGTCTATCAGGCGCGTGCCCAGTTAGGCATTAGCGATGCTGCTTTGTTGCCGACGGTGGCTGCCAACGGTCAGGCAGTGCAGGGCAATGATTCGGCTACAACCCGCGAAGCGATGATCAATGGCAACTGGGAACTCGACTTCTGGGGTAAATACCGCCGTGGCATTGAAAGCAGTTTTTCTACCTATCAAGGATCGATCGCTGCCTACTATAACGCCGATGTGTCATTGGCCTCGATGGTGGCTACGACCTACATCAACATTCGCAACCTAGAGTCCTTAATACGTGTAGCGCGCACCAACTTAGCCTTGCAAGGTGAGAGCTTGCGTATTGCCGACGCGCGCTACAAGGCCGGCTCCACCTCACTGCTGGCCTTAAGTCAGGCTCAAACGCGCTACCAGCAAACCAAAGCCGAGATCCCAGGTTTAATCTCACGTCTAAACCGCCAACAAAACGCCATGAGCGTGTTGCTAGGTGAGCGCCCCGGTTATTACGAAGCAAATTTCGGTGGGGTGGATAACGAGCTAACCGTACCTGCCGTATTAAACGTCGGTATCCCGGCAGATCTTTTACGTCGTCGCCCCGATGTCGCCTTGGCTGAATACCAGGCTGCCTCACAGTCAGCGCTCATTGGCGTGCGTGAAGCAGATCTATACCCCAGCTTTTCTATTACGGGGATGTTTGGTTACCTGAACACTTCCATGTCTTATCAAGGGTCACCGGATCTGACGTTTGACGGAACAAGCTCAAGCGTGGGTGGTGCTTTCTACTTGCCATTGTTCTACCGTGGCGCGATCCGTGATCAGGTACGCGTTGAAGATGCCGCATTCCAGCAAGCGATCCTGAACTACCGGAACGTGGTGCTAAGCGCGCAGTCTGAAGTCGAAGATGCATTGATGCAGATCGCAACCGCTGAGAACGCGGCGCAAGACTACGCACAAGCCGTAAGGTCCGCGCGCCAATCAGCCAAGCTCGCACTTGACCTGTATGAAGCCGGCCAATCAGATTACAACGTCGTGATTGTGGCCCAGCAAACCTTGCTCAGCGTACAAAACGATTTGGTGCAAACCAGAACCGATGCTTTGCTTGGTTACGCCGATGCTTTTAAAGCACTCGGTGGTGGCTGGAATGGTGACCTGACCATACCGCCGTTGCCCAACGAGATGGTTGCGCAAATGAAGGAACGCACCAATTGGGGCGGGATGCTTGACCACCCTGACTCGCCGCGGTTAGTAAAGACGCTAGGACTGGATCAAACCGGCCCTGAGCCTGTTAGTGCTGCTAGCGCAACCAATGTCAACAAAGCTAACGCCACCTCTGCTGGAGCACCATGATATGCACGCTCGCATGAACCTTGCCCCCCGTTCTTGGTTAAGTATCAAGTCCCGTTCATGGATGACTCGTGCTAGTCTGCGCGCTTGTCTTTTAGCCGCTGGTGGCCTGATCACTCTCGGTTTGGCAGGCTGCGGCGACAAGCCCAAGCCACCCGAGCAGCCACCGCCCAAGGTGACTGCGGCCACCCCGGCCAAACAAACCGTGCAGAACTACATCACGTTTGATGGCACTGCTGAACCCTTGTTGTTTGCCAACCTTGAGGCGCGTGTGCCCGGGTATTTAGAGCAGATCCTGTTTCAAGATGGTGCCAAGGTTAAGAAAGGTGACTTGCTGTTCGTCATCGAGCAAGACCAATACAAAGAAGAAGTGGCTTTAAACCAAGCGATTTACGACGAAGCCCAAATCGAGTTTGACCGTCAGTCAACACTGTTGGCCCAGAAAGCGACTTCCCAGGCTGCTGTTGATAGCGCCCGATCAAAACTGCAGCAAGCACAGGCCAATCTGGCGCTCGCAAAAATCAACCTTGGCTACACCGAAGTGCGTGCACCGTTTGATGGTGTGATGGGTCGCCACCTGATTGACGTTGGTAACTATTTGGGCACAAGCCCCGATGGCATCAAGTTAGCTGAAATCCGTCAGATCCAGCCGCTCTATGTTTACTTCTCGATGAGTGAAACCGAGCTGCTCGATTACCTGCGCATGGTGCGCCAGCCGGGTGCCAACGACCTCGCAGGCTTGAGTACGATTGCCGCTGGTGTCGGTAAGTTGCCTGTGTATGCCGCGCTTCAAGGTGAAAAGAATTACCCACACACTGGCGTGCTGGATTTTGCGGCGAGCGACTTGAGCTCAGACACCGGCACCTTGCAGTTGCGTGCCCAGTTCCCGAACACCAACGCCGATATAGTGCCAGGTGTCTATGCCCGTGTGCTGGTGTTTTACGGCAAAAAGCGTGAGTCATTGTTGGTGCCTTTTAACGCCACGATGCGTGATCAGCTTGGCAACTATGTCTACGTCCTCGATGCCGACAAAAAAGCCCAACGTCAGGACGTCACCTTAGGCCAACAGTTTGGTGCTTTGGTCGAAGTCACCAAAGGCCTAAAAGACACCGACAAGGTGGTCATTGATGGCTTTGTGACGTTAAGCGCCGGTTTGGTGACTGACCCTAAGGACGGTGAGATCAAGCCTGCAGTGTTGCCCGGACAGCAGCCCACCGATCAATCTGCTGACAAGTCCTCAGACCAATCCTCGGATAGTTCCTCAACTCAGTCAACAAGCAAGTCCTCGGGTGAGTCATCAGGCAAGTCAGCGTCTCAATCCTCTAACCAAGGTTCTTGATGGCATTGGCGAGTTGCACTCGCCAATGCCTCTTTCAGGCTCTTTCAATGCCTTCCTTATTACCGCGCCTCGTTAAGCTAAACGGATTCGCCACATGATTTCAGCGACCTTCATTAAACGCCCGATTCTCAGTAACGTAATCGGTATCATCATTGTGTTGATCGGTGCGGTGTCGATTTTTGGGTTGCCGGTGGCGCAGTATCCGCCGATGACGCCACCGACCATTCAGGTTTCAACGAGTTGGCCAGGGGCCAATGCCAAGCTGATTCAGCAGCTAGTGGCCAGCAACATCGAAAACCAGGTCAACGGCGTGCAGAACATGCTGTATATGCAGTCGTATTCGACGGACGCCGGTACCTATTCGCTGACCGTGACGTTTGAAACCGGCACAGATCCAGACATGGCTCAAGTCGATGTGCAAAACCGTGTGGCGATTGCCTTACCGATGTTGCCCACGGCGGTGCAAGCTCAGGGTGTGACCACCAAGAGTCAGCCCAGTGACATTTTGCAGTTCGTGACGGTGACTTCGAAGGACAACAGCCGAGATGCGCTGTTTTTAAGTAACTTTGCCAACTTGCAGATGCAGCAGCGTTTGGCGCGAATCCCTGGGGTGGCGGCAGCCAACGTGTTTGGTGTGGGTAACTACAGCATGCGGATCTGGTTAGACCCGGAGCAGATGCGTGCCAGGAACCTGTCGCCATCTGAAGTGATGTCCGCCATTAACAGTCAGAACGTGTTGTTGTCTGCCGGCCAGATCGGTGCGCCACCGGTGCCAGCTGGGCAAGCGTTTCAGTTCACCGTTAATGTCAACAGCGCCATGGATACGCCCGAGCAGTTCGGGCAGATTGTGCTGAAAGAAGCCAATGGTCAATTGACCCGTCTACGTGATGTGGCGCGCATTGAGATGGGCAGCCAGAACTACAGTCAGTTCTTTGAGCTTGATGACAAACCGGCTGGTGGCATTGCGATCTACCAGTTGCCAGAGGCCAACGCGTTGCAGGTCGCGCAAGCCGTGCGCGATGAGATGGATAAGATCTCCAAGACCTTCCCCTCTGATATTCAGTGGGAAATCCCATACGACAGTACCGTCTTTGTGAGCAGCTCGATTGATGAGGTTTACTCCACGCTCTACGAGGCTGGCCTGTTGGTGTTGTTGGTAATTCTGATCTTCTTGCAAAACTGGCGGATTACGTTGGTGCCAGCGGTCACTATTCCAGTGACCATCATTGGTGCGTTTGCCGGTATGGCCGCGCTCGGGTTCTCGATTAACTTGCTCACGCTTTTTGCCATTGTGGTGGTCATCGGTATCGTGGTCGATGACTCGATTGTGGTGGTTGAAGCCGTGGCTAAGAATGTGGAAAAAGGCATGAAGCCCAAGGCCGCTGCCATGGAGGCCATGCGAGAGCTGATGGGCCCCATCATTGGTATTACCTTGGTGCTCATGGCGGTGTTCTTGCCGGCCTCGTTTATCTCCGGCATTACCGGTCAGATGTATCGACAGTTTGCGTTGGTGATTGCGATCACAGCACTACTTAGTGGTATTGCGGCCATCAGCCTCAGTCCAGCCCAATCGGGTGAGTTCATCAAACCGATTGATCCGAATGCTAAAAAGAAACAGAAAAATTGGTTCTCGCGAGGGTTTGACAAAGGCTTCGG
>Ga0209953_1000845_pt1 | contig 10300 bp, 10 predicted proteins | sample SalPonred_H2O_MG_FD_185713 | JGI IMG/M metagenome (GOLD analysis project Ga0209953, IMG submission 185713) | Salt pond water microbial communities from South San Francisco under conditions of wetland restoration - Salt Pond MetaG... | ecosystem: Environmental > Aquatic > Non-marine Saline and... | reverse complement strand
GGCAGAAGACTTCCCAGCTTCGACATCGGCTCTCACTATTCGCCCACCAGGGCCTGAGCCCGGTGCCAGATCTTCAAGCCGTAGGCCTGCTTCCTTCGCCAACTTCCGGGCCAAGGGCGAAGCGACAGCAGGTGCACCGTCGGGATCCCGGGTTTCCGCTGCCGGTGCCGCTGCCGGTGCCGGCACTTCATCAACGGTCGATGGTGCCGGCACCTCGGGCGCTTCCACAGGTGTTTGCATATTCGCTGGTTCTGCACTGCTCGCTGCAAGTCCGGGGATGTGAAGCTTTCCCGCGAGGAATTCCTCCGCCTCATCGCCGGAAACGATGTATGCCAACACAGCACCAACTTCGACCGAGGTGCCGGCCGAGGCTGCCCGAACAACAAGCCCTTCGGTCTCCGCGGCAACTTCCACCATCGCTTTGTCCGTCTCGACTTCAGCGAGCAGGTCCCCTTCGTTGACGTGCTGCCCATCCTCGACGAGCCAGCTCGACAACAACGCCTCGCTCATGGCGTCGGACGTTCGCGGCAGGATTACTTCGTTAAGCGCCATCGTGTTGTCCTTGCCTGCGTGCATAGCTGGTCATTTGGCGGTGAACCCTCCATCGACGGTGAGTACAGACCCCGTAATCCATTCGGCTTCGTCGGACGCCAAGAAGGCACAAGCAGCAGCAACATCCTTGGGTTGCCCGAAGCGTGTTGACGGAGTGGCAGCTCGCATGCCCTCGAGGACGTCGGGCTGATCCATGAACTCACGCACCATCCCGGTAACGATGAATCCGGGGCAGACGGCATTGACCGCGATGTCGTGGGGAGCGCAATCCAATGCGACTGCCCGCGTCAAGTTGACCACTCCACCCTTGGTGGCGCAATAAGCCGGCTCTTGGGGTATCCCGACCAATCCGCCCACCGAGGCAATATTGATTATTCGACCGGGTACACCTGCGGCCCGCAGGTGTGTAGCCATGGCCTTGCATCCGTTCCAGACCCCCTTCAGATTCACAGCCACCGCTGAGTCGAAGGCGCTTTCCGGTTCGTCGAAAATCGAGTGCAAGCCTGTGAAGTAACCAGCATTGTTGACGAGCACTGTTGGTGTGCCGAGGGCGTCTTTCGTCACAGTGATCAACTCGGTGAACTGCTCGTACTGCGAGACATCACAAGTGTGGAAGGCCGCTCTTCCTCCCCTACTCACGATGAGTTCATGCGTAGTAATGTCCTTGTCTTCCTCATATCCATCGTCGCGAGCATCCGGTCGCAAGTCAGCACACATAATCGACATACCTGCTTCGGCAAGTCGCAAAGCGATTGCTCGGCCGTTACCCGAGCTTGAACCGGTGACAATCGCTATTCGTTGACTCTCACTGCTCATTGTCAGCCCTTCCGCCGCGGCTATAGGTCTCACCCTTGAGGCAAGCCCTGATGCCCTCTTTCACGTCGTTTAGATCCGGGATCACCTCTCGCTCGAGATCCCGCGTGTATGGAACAGGGAGATTGGCCGCGCAGACCCGCACGATGGGCGCATCGAGATAGTCGAATGCCTGGGACGATACGTGGAAGCCAACCTCGGCCGCCCAGCCAGCGCGTTCAACGGCCTCGTGTGCGACCACCAACCGGCCAGTCTTGCGCACAGATTCAATGATCGTTTCCATATCCAGCGGAACCAAAGTCCGTGGATCGATCACCTCGACCGACACACCTTCCTCGCTGAACGCTTCCGCTGCCTTCAGTGCATGCATCAACATCGTTTGCGTGGCAACCACTGTCACATCTGTGCCTTCACGGCGAATGCTTGCCTTGCCGAAGGGGATCGGTTCGATCACATCCGGAACTTCACCCTTGGTGAAGTAGAGCATTTTGTGCTCGAGGAAGATCACCGGATTGTTGTCTCGAATAGCCGTCTTCAACAGCCCCGCGGCATCTGCCGGTGTTGTAGGCACTACAACTTTCAGACCCGGAACGTGCATGAACCAGGTTTCGAATGACTGGGAGTGCTGTGCAGCCTTGCCACCGGAGGCACCCAGGTTGGTTCGAAGTACCAGAGGAACTTGTGCCTGCCCACCGAACATGTAACGCAACTTGGCGGCCTGGTTCACTAGTGGATCCATAACCAGCGTGAGGAAATCGCTGTACATGATCTCGACGATCGGTCGACTGCCTACGAGTGCGGCGCCGACCGCCATTGAGACGAATCCCTCTTCACTGATCGGGGTATCTCGGATCCGTGCCGGCCCGAACTCATCTACTAGGCCTTTGGTGACACCAAAAACACCACCACCATCACCCCAGACGGCAATGTCCTCACCGATAACGAAAACCGAATCGTCTTCGAGCATCTCTTCGCGAATGCACTTATTTAGAGCTGCACTGTAAGTCATCTCAGGCATAAACATCCTCCCACGCTTGAGCGGAATCAGGGAATGGCGCCTCGGCGGCTTCCGCTAAAGCTTCTTCGACATGTGCTTTCGCTGCCGACTCCAATTCGGAGAAGCGCTCGTGGGTGATCTGGTCCGTTGACAGCAGCCCGCGCTTCAACTGTTCGATCGGGTCACGCTCACGCCACAGGTCCGCTTCAGCGCTATCGCGATAGCCCATGGCGTCACCGGAGAAGTGGCCTTCGAATCGATAGCACTCAGCCGCGATGAATTGGGGGCCTTCTCCTGCTCGCGCCTTTGCTGCAGCTTCATGCACTGCGTCATAGACATGACAGACGTCCATGCCATCCACTTCGATGCCGTTGATGCCCACACCTTTGGCGCGATCGGTAATCGCGCCGACGGACAACATGTCCTCTGGCCGAGCACTCATGGCGTAGTGATTGTTTTCGCAGAGGAAAATAACGGGCAGCTTCCAAATCGCAGCCATATTCGCTACTTCGAGGAATGACCCTTGGTTCAGTGCTCCTTCTCCGAAGAAGGCCAAGACGATGTTGTCGCTTTTGAGCAATTGCAGCGACAGTGCTGCGCCGGCGGCTATCCCGAAGCTGCCTCCGACGATTCCATTGGCGCCGAGCATGTTGATCCCGAAGTCGGCGATGTGCATGCTGCCGCCTTTACCCCGGCAGAAACCCACCTCACGTCCGAGTAATTCGGCTGTCATGCGGGTCAGATCAGCCCCTTTTGCGATGGCATGACCATGGCCTCTGTGCGTGGACGTCACGAAATCGCCGGGCTCTAACGCAGTGACCGCGCCAACAGCCACCGCCTCTTGGCCGATGGCAGCGTGACTGGATCCTTGAATAAGTCCTTTGTTGTACAGGGTTGGAAGATTCGAATCGAAGGCCCTGATCAAGAGCATCGTTCGCAAGAACTGCTCTTTTAGATCCGGCATCGTCGATGATCTCTTCGATTGTTCGCTTTGCACTTGGTCCCTCACTCTGTTCATAGTCCGGAGTTCTCCCCGAAAGCAACCTGCTGGAGGTGGGCGACGTCCTGTTCACTTCGACTCGATATCGGATCCTCACTTTGGCCAACGGAGATGAGCTGGAGTTCGGACGCGGCTTCAGCAGCGCGTCGAATGTTCTGTTCGATGAGCAGCACGCCGACATTGCGAGACGTGAACTCACTAATCGCCCCATAGACAACTTCGATCATCGCGGGCGATAGGCCCAAAGACGGTTCGTCCAGGACCAAATAACGGGGATCGCTCAGCAGCGCCTTACCAAGAGCCACCATCTGCCGCTGTCCTCCAGACAGGGAGGCAACCGGTTCCTTCGCTCGCTCTTGGACAACGGGGAAGATCGCGTTCACCGCTTCCAGGAGTTCGGCACGCGGGTTCTTCAACCCCACGAAAAGGTTTTCGTGCACCGTCAACTCACCGAACAGGTTCTTGGATTCGTGCACTACCGCGATGCGACCTTCTACCGACCGACGGTGGGTAGGCCAAGAACTGATCTCTTGCCCGTCGACTGCTATCGAACCTTCGGATCGGATGAGACCCATGATGGCGCGGACGGCTGTCGTCTTTCCCGCCCCGTTGGTTCCTACCAAGGCGAGAACCTGCCCTGGTTGGACAGTCAGCGAGACATCGAACAGGGCCTGTGTTTCTCCGTACCAGGCGCGAAGACCACTTGCGCTAAGCATGTGCAGCACCTCCGAAGTACGCGTCGACTACCGCGGGCTCGCTCAAAACTTGGTCGGTCGGCCCTTGGGAGAGAAGTGAGCCTTCCGCTAAGACGAATATCTGCTCGCATACGTTGCGGACGACCATTACGTCGTGTTCGACCAGGATCAACAGGGTCGAGTAGTCATCAGCTATCCGGTGCAGGACTTCTTCCAATTGGCGACGCTCGCCGTGGTCCAGCCCAGCAGCTGGCTCATCAAGTAACAGAATCTTCGGCTCTGACACCAGCACGCGGGCTAACTCGACGAATCGACGTTGTGCCGAAGGCAGTTCGGATACCCGCGCATCACGGATGTCACTGATGCCGAAAAGATCCTCAACTTCATCGGCACGCTCTTGGGCCTTTTTATTCCATCGCCGATAGCCGATCGTTCCAAATAGTTGCCGGAAACTGCCAGGGCCGGGAATCGGATTGCAACCAAGCAGCACATTAGTTCGCACGCTCTCGTCTTCGAGCAGCCGAGCGGTTTGAAAACTGCGCATGACACCGCGCTTGACTCGTCCTTGAACGTCGAGGGCTGTGATGTCTTCGCCGTCGAGCAGAACCTGTCCTTCGGATAGGGAGACGAACCCTGTCAGCGCGCTGAGCAGTGTTGTCTTACCGGCACCGTTCGGTCCGATGAGCCCCAACTTCGCCGGACCCTGCGCCTGCAGGGAAACACCGTTGAGGGCGACTAAGGCACCGAACCGCACCGTTGCGTTGACCAATTCGAGCTGGCTCATGCGGTCACCTCGCGTCGCTTGGATCGTTTATTGGAGCGTCTTGTGGCCACGAACTGCTGAAGCACGCCGGCTATCCCCGCGGGGAAGAGCATGATCACGATGAGAAGCACTGCGCCCGAGAACAGCACGTACACCCCGTCGAGGCCGACAGTTGTGAACAACGCCGGGACGATCACCAGGTAAACGGCGCCGATCCACGCTCCAAGGGTCGAGCGTGATCCCCCCAAAATGATGGCGACCAGCAGATAGACACCGCTGAACAGACCGAACGAGGTGGGTGAGATTGAGCCGGAAGTGTGCGCAAGCAGCATCCCGCCGATACCTGCAGAGACAGCAGCGAAGATGAAAGCGAAGAGTTTGGTTCGCCATACGCTGACGCCCACGGATTCGGCCGCAAGCTGGGATTCGCGGATCGCCGACATCGCTCTGCCGACCTTGGTCTTCGGTAGATGCCAGGCCAGGATGCTGAAGAAGATGGCGCCGATCGCGGCCACGATGTACAAGGTGAGTGGCGATTTTCCTGGGATAGGTCCCATGAGCATTGGTGGAACGAACAAGCCCTGTTCGCCACCTGTGAGGCCTTTCGAATCACGCAGGAACCATTGGAATAGTTCTCCGAAGGCCAACGTGACCAGTGCGAATCGCAGCCCGCTCACCCGAAGGGCGGGGATCGCAATAACCGCGGCTATCAGTGCCGATACCAGCGCCACGACCAGGATTTCGTACGGCAGCGTCAAGGCCAACGTGTCGGTCACGATCGCGGCGGTGTAGGCGCCGATTCCTACGAATGCGGCTTGCCCGAGGGACAGCTGACCGGCGTCGCCGAAGAGAACCTTCAGCCCGACCAGCGCAATCACGTAAGCAAACAAAGTCGTGACGAGGAACAGCCAATATCGATTCAGCATCACCGGAGCCCCGGCCAGGACGATGAGGCCGAGCGGAACGAAGAGGAGTGCGAGTCGAGAGTTTCGAATCATGCGCGTGCCTCACGCTTCTCATCAAGGAACTTCTTCGGAAGAATCGCCAGTAGGACGATCACCAAGATGAACAAGGAAGCCGTTCCCGCTGTGGAACCGAAGATGAAGGCAGACCAGTTTTGATAGAGAGCTAGGGCAAACGCGATCAAGATGGGAGCAACGAAGCGATCCAGCCCACCGATGATCCCGGCGATGAACGCGCTGATAAGGAACGCGGTCATGTAGTACGGATCGACCGACAATCTCGAACCGATGATGATGCCTACTATTCCGGCGAGTGCGCCGGAGACGGTCCAGGTGATGGCCTTGACCCTGGTGACATTGACCCCGAAGGTTCGAGCAAGGTCAGGATTCATCGCGCTCGCCCGCATTGCAACTCCCGGCTTGGTTCGCAGGAAAATGGCGAACGCTCCTAGCAGGACCAGCGTTGCAACCAATACGACTACTTGGTTGAGATTCACCACCACCGAGCGGAAACCGAACTGCACATCGTTACCGAGGGGAATGAAGGATTTTGTCTGTGTTCCGAGGAAGGTTTCCGCGAGTGCCGTCAATAGCAGCATCACGCCAAGGGTGACGACAAGGTCTTGGCCGGATAGGGCACCGCGCTTAGCCAACCGCTCGATCAGTACCCGATCGGTAAGCAATCCGATGGTCGCCGCCAGCGCAATTCCCAGAACCAGTGCCAGCCAGATCGGTAGCAGACTGGCTGCGATGATGGCGTACGCCACATACGCGGCAATCATGCCCATTTGCCCCTGGGCGAAGTTGACCGCACGACTGACGCGGAAAATGATCAAGATTCCCAGCAGAAGTAGGGCATACACCGAGCCGGTGGACAGTCCGGCCAGGGTGACTTGGATCGCCCCATCAAGGCTGATGTCCGGCACGTTCCTCCTTCACAATGAGGTGCAAGCGGAGTGGAAATGTTGGGCACGAGATCGACGACCTCGTGCCCAACATCCCTCGGTATAGGCCCGACTTGCGGACCTACGAAACAGGCGCGAAGGGAGCCACCTGGATCACGGTGCCGTCTTGGATCTCAGCCACCCCAACCGCGGAAGTTCCTTGGCGGGAATCGGCCGAGAAGGTGACCGGCGGAATGAGACCGGTCTCGAAGCCCGCCATGTTCTGCAGGCTGTACTCGAGGCAATCGCGAGTCAGAGCCGGAGCGTTCTGCAACGCCTCAACGGTCACGAGGGCCTGTGCGTATCCGACTGCATTCCACAAGGTTGGGTCTTCGCCCGTGGTGTCCTTGTAGTTGGTCACAAACTCCTGCACCAGCGGATCTTCGCTGGACAGTGGAGCAGCCTTCGTGGCGGCGATGAGACCGTCAGCGTCGGCTCCGAAAGCGCCGACCCAGCCACCATCAGTCATGTCCGACTGTGTGAGCCAGTTCGGCTCGTAGCCGATCTTCTTCGCAGCCTGGATAACCTGACCGGTGCCGGTCGGCTGGTTGATGCTGATGACCCAGTCTGCGCCGGAATCCTTTAGCTCCTGCACCATCGGCGAGTAGTCGGTGGTGGTGGCTTCGACGGGCACGATCACATCAAGCTCGTAATCGCTACCTTCAAGAGCATTCTCAACGCCTTGGAGTGCGTCGTCGCCAACGTCACCCTGCATCTGGATCATCGCCAGCTTCTCAGGCTGGATCTCCTCTATCAGGTACCGAGTGGACACCTGGAACTCATCCACGAAGTTTGGCCAGATCATGTAGACATTGGGGTTATCCATAACGCCTACCTGGTTGGACGGGGCGTAGGGCCCAATCGCTGGGATGGCTTCGGACTGGATGTACGGAAGAACCGCCACGAAGTTGGGGGTTCCGACACCTCCAGTGAAGGCGAAGACCCCATCTTGCTCGTTGAGACGCCGTGCGGCTGCTTGAGCCTCCGCCGGGTCGTACTGGTCATCCGCAGTGATCAGCTCGATCGTGCGTCCGTCGATTCCGCCAGCAGCATTGATCTCATCGAAGACAACTTGCATACCAGCAACGGCTCCGTTACCCGGATCGGCCACGGGACCGGTGAGGGGGGTGAAGCTGCCCAGCACGATGGTGTCGTCAGTTACACCCTGCGAGTTGCCATTGACATCGCAGACCTCAGCAACCTCACCCTCAGATTCCGCTGCGTCTTGCGAATCTTCCGTTGTCTCTTCAGCCGTCGTCTCTGCGGAGCCGGATGCCGAAGAGGCATCCTCGGAATCCGACTGCGTTGCACAGGCCGTCAGGAGGACAGCCACGGACCCGATCACCACCGCCCGTTTCATCAAAGAACTTCGCGACATTCGATCCCTTTCTACGTGGGGCGGAGGTTTCCGCCCCGAATTGGTCACCGATGATCTAATTGGTCATACCATCATCGAGTTGGTGTTACCAAACCTCGCCGAGGGCCCCGTGTCAATCGCTTTGCAGAATCGTGACCAAACCCAGGAGGAGTAGTGCGCGCAGTTGCCTACAAACGATCCGGATCGGCGGCTGAGGTGCTGGAGGTCGTCGAAGTTGCCGAGCCCAGACCCGCGCCAGGGGGCGTCCGGGTAGCGGTTGAGTACTCGGCGGTGAATCCGACAGACGTCAAGCGCCGCCAGGTTGAAGCTCCGCTTTTCGGCCCGATCCAGATCCCCCACCACGACGCCAGCGGGATAATCGACCAGGTCGGTCTGGGAGTCGACCCCCAACGCATCGGTGAACGGGTTTGGTTGTTCAACGCAGCACACAACCGGGCGTACGGCACCGCCGCAGATTTCGTGTGCCTTCCCAGCGAGCAAGCCGTCCGTCTGCCCGATAACTGCTCGATGCTCGATGGCGCCACTGCCGGAATCCCGATGATGACAGCTGCGCACGCGCTAAGACTCACTCAGATTAGAAACGGACAGACAATCTTGGTGACCGGCGCAGGTGGTGCGGTTGGCTCTGCCACCGTTGCCCTTGCCCATGCTCGTGGGGCATACGTCCTTGCTGCTGTCAGCTCCCACGATAAGGCCGCGATCGCACGGACGTCCGGAGCGGACGAGGTCATCATCTATCCGACCGAAGCCCTTGCAGATGGCTTGATCCACAGAGGTCGAGCACTGCACGCCGCCGTAGATGTAGCGATCGGGCAGCACCTTCCGGCATATCTACCGAGCTTGCACGACAAGGCATGCGTGGTGTCATACTCCAGCGATGCTCCCGATTTGAACACTCCTGTTCGCCCGTTGATGTTTGCTAATGCCCGCCTGGAGTTTTTCGTCATTTACGGTTTGTCTGCCGAGGAAATCCAACAAGCGAAAAACGCCACCGAAGAAGCCTTGAATAACGGAATCGCCACAGACCTACCTGTGCAGGTTTTCGATCTTTATTCATGTGCCCGAGCCCACGAGTATGTGGAATCCCGATCGCTTGGGCGAGCGGTCCTGCGAATCAGCTCCGCGGTTTCGACTGACGGATAGGTGGCCCCTCGCCGACGAGTTGATCGAAGGTGATGAAATGCTTATCTACCGCTGCGGCTGCCCGCTCTTGATCCCCGTCTTCGATAGCACGGACTATTTCCAGATGCAGCTCGACCAGCAGCGGGTTGATGCCCACCAACCGACTCCAGCGCCTGTTTCTGTAGTGCAAGGACTTGAATAGCGAAAGCTGCAAAGCGTCAGCGAAGAAGGAAAGGCCGGGGCTTCCGGAAACTTTCATCAGGTGCCGGTGGAAGGAGGCATCGGCTTCCACAATTTCGTTGACCTGTTTGCCGTGTTCAAAGACATACAAGCACCGGTACATCTCACCGAGATCGACACTGTCAGACACCGCGGCCTGTCGGGCGCTTTCCCGTTCGAGCGCGATGCGAACAGTGTGCAGATCATCATGCGAAACGTGTGCGCTGGCCAGCATGAGATCCAGCAGCGATGCCAGGCCACCGGGATCCAGTTGTCGAACGAAAGTACCTGAGCCCTGTCGCCGCTCCAAGATGCCCAGCACTTCGAAGCCTTGCAACCTGTCGCGCAGTGCAACCCGGCTGACCCCGAGCGAATTGGCCATATCCCGCTCACTGGGTAACCGCCGGTTGGAACCTACTTCTTGGATCAACTCGGCGAGTTTGACCACGATGGGATCTTGGGCATTGACTTCGTGCGAGGTAGATGCCGGAGTCTGAGGGAGTACCACCCGCCAATATTGGCAGTAACGCTTTTGCGGCCTGCGCCTATCTCGCCCAGAAGGTCGGAAAATCTGTAAACATCCCCGAAATCAAGGCGTGACACTCGTCACCATTCCAGCCCACCTCAGCCGGTGAAGGAAACCTCCATCGACTTCGTGTAGCGCTCCACCACCGAGGCCGGAATCCGGCCGCGCTTGGGACAGTCGATCCCATTGGCCGCAGCCCAAGCCCGGATAGTCGCCGACGCCGCCGGCAGCTCCTGCTTCTGGCGCACCGGGGTCCCACGCCCCTCCGCGCCCGCAGGCTTCCCGCGCTTGCTCATCGGCACCACGCGCGCCTTCTCCAAGTACGGCCG
>Ga0209953_1000844_pt1 | contig 10309 bp, 9 predicted proteins | sample SalPonred_H2O_MG_FD_185713 | JGI IMG/M metagenome (GOLD analysis project Ga0209953, IMG submission 185713) | Salt pond water microbial communities from South San Francisco under conditions of wetland restoration - Salt Pond MetaG... | ecosystem: Environmental > Aquatic > Non-marine Saline and... | reverse complement strand
CCGTCCGGGGCATTCCTCGTACAGAAACTCCTCGTTGCGCGCGTCAGAGAACATCACGCGTGTTCCGAAGTACACGGGCTCTTCCCTGAACAGGCCATTGCCTGGCGTGCCCGTGCAGGCGTGTATTGACCAGGTTCGGTCGTCTTCTGCCGGTACGCCGACGGGCAGGATCCGAGCGACTGCTGTGCCGTTGAGGCTCTCGCCGGCCCACGGGACTACCCGACCGTTCGGGTCGCGCGCGGCGTTCAAGGTGACAACTTCACCCCAGGTCGTTTCGACATCGCGTATCCACACCCCGCAATCCGGGCACACGTAGGGAGTCAACCGTGGCATCGGCATATCTGGCGCACCTCCCCTGACCGCCACACGTCGCACATAACAGTGAAGCGCGGGAGTGTGACACTCCATCAGGTGCTGAAGGCACATTAATGTGCCCGGTTCACGGATGGACCCGACAACCCCAGCGCTCCTAGATTGGTGGGCGGCCTGCGAGGGGACGATCCCCGTTTTTCCACCGCCTCGGATCTGCGTCAATTGGTGCCGAAGGTGGTTGAAGCAAAATTCGGCCATTTTCGCGTTAGTTAAGTACAGCTTCCTCAAAGGCTCGCGTAACTATCTGTGCCTCGCGACTTGAAAAGGCTGCCGAGGTACTTTCGACCACCCGTTGGCGGAATTCAGCTAGCTCTGGATCCTCGAGTTCCAGTTCACGTGCCAGAGTCAAAGCGAGATAAGCAATCTCGTTGGCGGCATCGCCAACGCCCCATGGTGCGGCGGAACACGACCGCAACGCGATCGCAGTCCGATGAAGCATGAATTCGTCTGGGTTTACCCAGGCCTCCCCGAGTGCCATTACGGTTTCAACGTATCCTGATTCCGCTGCTTCTAGCGCATCGAGTCTGATGAGGCGAAGGCCCGCTAAGTCTTCTCCATTTGCGAAATCCTCTTCCCAATCAGATCTCGCACCTCGTTCGGCTGCTCTCAAAATGAATTCATCCCGCCGAGTCGAATCTCCAATGTCTGCCATGAGATCCGCTGCTATACCCATCGCGGCTTCAGAGACTTCAGCAGCATTCAGCACCAGTTGTAATCCCTCATCAAAGCTATTTGCCTGAATCAAGGCGATCCCGTACCGCCACATTGCTGTTGGGTCACCAGCACTGGCGGCCCGCTGCCACCATGGTTGGGCAAGGTCGCTTGCACCTGAACTATCCAGATATTGAGCGACTTCGAGCGTCGCTGTCACTTCGCCCTGCAACGCGCGTTCGATTACATGCTGCAAGTTCAAAGTTTCCCCCAAATGAATCGGTTTGATTCCCCTCATTGTTCCACGCATCACACAGCGGCAATCGGAATCCTTGAAGAACGTGAGGAAACTGAGTCCAGGCTTGATCGTGAAGCTGGAGCAGCCCAGTGGCTGCGGCGACAGCTCATCGATATAGGTCAGGCGGAGTCCGCTTGGGCTGCGCCCCAAGAAACAGACTTGGCCCAAGATTTCGACTCAATCCTTGACGCGATAGCAGAACTACCATTCGTCGTCTTCACAGGCGATGAGTCCGCAACTCGAGACCTCGACGAAATGCGCGGCTCCCAGGCAGCGGCCAAAAAGACCCACCGAGCGCTACTCGCCTTGAACGATTACGCCCGAGCTAAGGCTGACGGATTGTGGGACTCGGGAGCATTCAGTGAGTACTTAACCGACGGGCCGGCGGGTTACGCGAAAATCTCCCGGGCGATCCTCGCCCCGAAGGAATCAGAGGACGTCGCCAAGAACCCCAAGTTCAGAAAACCCAGAGAGTTGCCGATGCCTGACGGACGAATTGTCTTCATGGAGGCTCACGTCAAACTCAGCGCCGAGGCAACAACCAGCCCACGACTGCATTACTTTGACGACACGGGCAAATCTGGACAAGTCGTGGTTGGGTACATCGGCGCACACCTACCCAATTCCCAAACCTAAAGGTCCTGAATAGTTCGTACGCTGCCTACGGCGCCTGTCCTCCTGAATGACACCCAGGCAAACAATGCCAATCGGATCGACTGCAATCCCTTCGTTGGATCTAAACACATAGATTTTGCAGGTTTGGGTGGATGTCAGACCGGCATGCCAGATTAGGACTCGGCGGGGAGGGGAAGTCATGTTGGCGCCACCAGAGCCTTGGGAGCCTAGGCCAGTACCAAGGGTTCGTATTCCTGGGTTTGATGGAACGGTCGTGGTGTTCGAAGCGGCCGCGAATGGGGACAGCGCCGTTGAGGCTCGCAATGCAATCGGGGTGAACGTGTCAGTTGTGACTCCTGAGCATGCGCAGACGTGGTTCCGCAGACCGGTTTCGGATGGATTCCCCGAGCGCTTAGCGACGTTCCTTCGCGCTGCCGCATCACACCTGGGAGACCCGGGTGGTGTGCAGCAGTTCATTGATGCAGCTGGGCGCATCGCGGTAAGCGTTGAACAGTCGAACGATTTCGGGGTGGTGCTGCGTTTCACGATCACCAGCGGAAACGACACGGACCAGCCAGATGAGGCCTCGCTCTTCTTCATCCCCACGTCCCGGGCTGCACTCATCACGTGTGCTGAGGAGGCGGAAGCGTTTCAGGATCGACGTGAGTCGGAGGAGTTTCCGTTCCGCGCACCGAAGACGGGGCTGCCGCTGGATCTGTTGAGCACTCCGTCAGAGAAGCGGCTGACCGGCATCTACCGAAGTGGCATGCGGATGACGGGTGACGGGGAATTCCTGTTCATCTCGCACTACGTGAGGCTCACCGAGGGAGCGCAAGGGGACGTGGAGACGTCACTAATCGCCTCGCACCTACCGTTTTGCGAGGTCGCTGTGCACGGGGTGTACGCGACCCGGAACCCGTGGGTACTCATCACCCAACTGATACCCATTCATGCTCAGACCGATATCGCGCAGCATTGGGATCCCATCACTATTGCCCGCGATGACTTGCACGCGGCACTCGCGTACGCCGCAACCGATGCCATTCTGGGGGAAGGCATCGCAACCCGTGACACGCTTTTGCAAGAACTCGCCGGTCAGGACGTCCCGATGTCGCTTCTATCGGACTGGGAAACCGGCGATCTTGCGCTCGCCAGCATCGCCCGGGTCGCCAATATTCCTGTGAAGCAACTCGCGGTGGGCAGGCTCACGGGCTGCGCGTATCCGGATGTGGAGCACGACTGTCCTAAGGATGTCTTCGACTGCGCGTTTAGCCGCTGGCAGGAACTATGTTTCGCCTCACTCGACGACGAGGATTGAGCCTCTCGAAGAAGGAACGCTTAGAGGTCCGGATTGGTGGGACGCCTGTCCTTCATTTCACCGAGTGCCTGCCTTAACGTCTCTGACGACAGGATGCAGTTGAACGTCCACCTGCTCGTGGACGTGAGTCCATTCGGCGGATCCTCGTCGCCGTCATCGGTCTCCGCACCCCAGAGAGTCAAATCCGTGCCCCCACTCTTGGCTAGTTGCAGGAAACCCCATTCGATGAAGTCGTCGCAGTTCGGGAACGGTGGCCAGATCTCGCGCAATTGGGATGCGAGTTCGCTGGAGCGCATCCAGTCACGAAAGTCGCTCACCGGGTCTGTCGCCAAGCGGACGGACAGGTACACCGGGCCTTCATCGAAACGATCGACCGTTGAGAACACTCGCTCGGAAATGAGGCCACACTCGGAAACATCCCAGCCAGAGGTCATGTTTCCGGTCTCGGTGAAGTCGAACGAGCCGTAGAAATCCGAAAACCATAGGTCGCGGAAGGGAGCGATGACCCACACAGGCTGCGAGTGGGGGTCCTCTCCTTGCCAGGCGGCCCACTGGGTGCCATTGACGAACACGAAGTGTTCCGAACTGAGGGGCAAGTCAGTGTCGTGATCCTCGAGTGCTTCCACGTACGCATCATCAACGGTGCCACCGGCACCAGGATCCGTAGAGGCCTGTAGCCACAACGGCAAGACGCTCTCCACTTCGCCGCTGCACTCGATGGTGCATGGCTCACCAACCCGCACAACATTGATGCCCGGGGCCATGTCCGAGATCAGAGTCAACGTGTCCAGCACGTCGACCGCAGCAGGTAGATGAGTGGAGTTTCCATCGGGATGCGTCACCGTCACATCCGAATCGTCGATAGTGACGAGCCACACCTGCTGTGCTTCCGGATCCGGTGTGGAACGTTGAATACGCAAGAAAAAGCCTGATCCATTCATTACTTACCCCCCAAGGCGATCACCACCGCCGACAGGCATACAAGATAACTCGTCGCTAGTCGATCGTTGAGAGAGTCATCTCACCTGGTAGCAGCGCAGACTCGTGTTTTCGTGGCCCGCGCACCTTGCCCCGATGCATCTCGCGTGGTCAGGTCTAGCAGTGCTACGACCGTCATGATCGCGCTGTAGACAATCCCTTCAGGTCTGAATGCTCAAGGAAGAGAAGCTTTGTACCGTTGGAAAGTTGTGGGATACCAAATAACTTAAGGGAAAATCCGCGGTACTTTCGTACCGGCGAGGTACTCAAGATCGGGGGAAACATGGCCGAGTTCGTTACGAACAATCAATGGAGTGCGATACAAGGCGACTTGAAGGGGAAGCGGCCACCGGTCACAGCCGTCGTTTCCTTCATTGGCAAGGACGCTGACACGCTCATGCCATTACGTAAAGGCGATCGCCTCTTCTGTAATGCCGATGACCTAACCATTAAACGAGGACTTACCAACCCAGACGCCCTGAAACGTTTTCACTCCAAAGGGGTCGAGGTCTATAGCGTCGTCGGACTTCACGCGAAAGTGATCTCGGGTAGCGACTTCGCCTGGGTGGGTTCAGCGAACGCTTCCAACTCTGGCTATATCGAGGCGACGGTGCGGCTAGGACCCAATGCAGCCAAGAGAGTTCGCAGCTGGGCAAACGAGCTGAGCCAGCAAGAAACCCCATTGACGGGACCAGACATATCTCGACTTCAACGCTTGCCTCGGCCAGCGAGATCGTGGGCGGCCCGACCGCCCCGATCGGACCTCGAGTTGTCCGCGGTCAGCAGTCTGAACCTGCTGTGGCTGGAGGATTGGGCCAGCGAGAAACAAAATCATGCTGCCGAGAAGGATCATCAAGAATTGGTCACAACTCTGGGTAGGTCATCTGGTGTGCGGCGCTGGAGCTGGTTTGTCTGGTCTACGCAAGAAGACGGCCTGGTCGAAGGCGCCTGGATCATCGTCATCTCTGGCGGTCGCCCTGGCCGCCCAGCACGCATCGAAAGGTCAAGCCTTCACCGTGGGTTCCGCATTGTCTGGTACCAGGAAGTATCCACGCCTCGTATCGCCAGACAGTCAGAACTAGCGAAACTGGTACCAGGTTGGTGGGATTGGGATGGTGTGCTGCCGTTGCGCATCAGCAGGAAAGTGACGACTGCCAAAGTTCTGAATCTGTACAACTAGTTCATCAGCTCGAACGGCTCCAGACACTGCGGATTACCTGGGATCTGTTTCGGCTGTCCTTTTGTCGGCTATCTCTATTCCCAGCAGGCACTGTTGCGCACACTGCCATCTGGACAGGTCACGTTGACCCATGTAGCTCCTGAAAAAAGGGCACGGTTGATTTTGAACGTGTAAGGGGAGCCGGTCTCGGGGGCCTTCCAGATGGTATTCGTGAAATCTGCTCCAGAAAAATCAGCATTCTCCAAGTCGAGGTAACTGTCGAAGCTGGTGGTTCTCGTCGGGTAGAACGTCGCACCTGTGAAGTTGGCGTCGCGTGCGTAAGTGTCGCTGAAGTTTGCTCCGAAAAAGGTGGCACCCGTGAAATTTGCTCGTTGGAGCGTATCTGGGGCATAAAACTGAGAGGCGTTGATTTGCGATCCGGAGAAGTTGGCGCCGGTGAAATCACAGCTCCAGTCTCTGAAATCGAGGCGAGAGTTCATAAGCTTGGCACGTCGGCACGAGCCGCTGATCATGGTGCCATTGAAGCGGGCGCCTATGAAGTTTGCTCCATCAAAGCGCGCATTTAAATCTGCCGAGTCGAGGTTGGCCCCTGTGAAGTTGGCGCGTTTGTAGTTGCCTTCAAGTTTGGCACTCCCAAGGTTCGCTTCTGAGAAATTGGCTCGCTGAAACTTGCCGTTGAGCCACTCGTCGAAGAAATCACTTCCACGCAAGTTGGCCTTCTTGCACTGGGCAAGTTTGTAGTTCTTGCCGTAGGAGAGGGGGTTGCACTTCTTGTTCGCAGTGCTCTGCACTGCACCCACCCCGGACAGCGGCGTAACGCCCAAGGTCAGAACTGCTAGCGCAACGATTAGGCTACGAAACTTCATGAGCATCCCCCTACAAGAAAACTTGATATCACGCCTCAATGCACGCTGGAAGAGTAGCAGGAGGGTCCGATGTCGACCCAAATGTCAACTGAATCGACATCATTCCCCTTCTGCTACGGGCACGTCGTGAACGGGGCAGTCCTCGAAGCTATTTACCATTCATGAGTCACCACATAGGTGGCGTAGCTACGCGGCGTCTTCCAACTTTGGCTGAGCACACCCACACTCCGAAGTAGTATTGGGTGCTTCAGACAACGAATCTTGAGCGTTACGGACAAGAATCCGGTAAGCAACTCTGGCTCGCATGATGGGAGTAGAAACTGAATGCTTTATCGATATGCCTTCACGATGACGACACGCCACATCGTCGCTATGTCAGACACGTGTGATCTCGATGACGTAGGCGTGCTGTACATCACTAACTCACTCTGCTTCGGCCAAGGTCAGCGAGTCCCTGGCTCAGAAGACGTTCGGTTCGACGTACGTGTACTGCGGGAGAGTGATTCCGTTGATGCCGTCGAATCCGAATGGCCCGAGTCGGAGGACCTGCTAGAGATGACAGTGGATGAATGCGATTGCGGAGATGAGTGCGTGCGATTCGTTCTGCTTGAGCAAGATGCTTCCTTCGCCTTTGATGTAGAGGCGGGGGAGGGCCTGAGTGTTGAAGCCCTCGAGAACGGTATGGATTGGGATCTTCAGTTCGAGACAGATTCCGACGGTTGCTGTTTACTGGGCAGTGCCACGCTGGAAGCATCCGAGGGAACCCTCCAGTCAGCAGGGTAACTGCTGTCCGCCGCTAGGCACGATGAATGGTTGGTGATGCGTAGTTTTCTACGGATTGTGGTCTTATCGCAGCAGTAGTCGGCGAGCACCCGGCGCGGGATCTATGCGTTGCGGCATGACTCAGGCATGTCTGGTGCCGCAATTCTCTCACTCAAGGTTTCGCAGGCCTTCGCCAGAACGCCCTCGTCGGGGTGACTTGTGAGTTGTCCCAGTAATTCGGTGCTTGCGTTCTGATTCACGGCGAGTGCCTCCGCGACCAAGACCGAGTCGTTGTAGTCAATTCGATCCAAGACCGCTTCGTTGCTGGAAGGATTCCTGGCGATCTCGGAACGCACTAGGGGGCTTTCATCGGCCATCAATGTTGAAAGAATTCTTGGTGATGTGTTGACTGCCCTGGCGACTGCCGACCGAATAGAGGGGTCGGGATCAAACATCAGTTCCTCCAACAATCGCAGCGGTGCCGTATTGCCCTCTATTCCAGCCCGAGCGCTCAACTGATCAATGGTGCTTATTCGAACCTCTGGATCTTCGTCTTGAGCTAGCTCTTGGAGTGCAGAAAAACCTACCGCCGCATTGCTGGCTACGGCATTCCTGACCTTGGAGTCCGAACACGTTCGGTATGCGAAGAGAATTGCCTTGTCGTTTGTTGCCTCGGCCGTCTCAAGGTCGCATGCTTCTTTTGCTGCCTGCAGTTCAGCCTCTGCTATCTCTTCCTGCTCCTTCATGTTTGCGATGCTTTCCGCCCGCGCTTGTTCCCTCGCCGCGGTCGCCGCTTGATCCTGCTGGACCTGCCAAAAGGCGGTCACTCCGATCGCTGCAAAAGCGATGAGAGCGAGGCTCAATCCTGCCAGAGATTTGGGATTCCTTGCCAAGAGACGTCGCACCGGGGATAGTTCCGCCAGACGTTCTTCACGAGCGATTTGGGCTGCCTCGCGTTCGCGTCGCCGTTCCTCCGCAATTCGAGCGCGCTCAGCTTGTTCGCGGCGTTGTTCTTCCGCAATTCGGGCGCGTTCTTCTTGCTGCTTCTGGTACTCCGCCTCTGTCCTCTGTTGCTGCTCGACTTTTTGCAGATCGTCCCTGACTGCCCACTCTTGTTGAATTTCGACAACGGCTTCCGTTAGTCGTTTCAGAACCTCCGGGTCGTCCTTCTGGCTGAGACTAGGGTCTCTGCGGATGGCCTCCTGAACTGCCTTGAGACGTTCCTTCTCGTCAGATTGTGCACGCACTTGGGTTTCACGCTCTTGCTCCTTTGCTTGGCGGCGCTGTGCTTGAAGGCGCAAGTTAATGCCCGCGAGAGCAATCATCACCATCAGAAAGCCGAATGCAACAACAATTCCTACTGGCAACTGCGATTCGTCACCCATGTGAGCCCCCGATTGATGATTTCGCTGCTACTGGCCGTCGTTTCACTGGGACTACTTGACATCTCTACTGTAACTACTGGCCCACGTGATTTCGATCCGGAAAAGCGGGTCAGGCTCCGGTTCCCTGGGTGCGTACTGAGTTGAGCCAGTAAGTTTGGGGCTGGGACGAGTGCCAGCCAGGCATTCCCATGTGCCAGACTGAGAATGACCGGTTGACGTATAGTCTTGCCGGCGGGGGTTGCGATGAAGCGGTACATATCTGTCAGCGTGTTCACCTGCATGGCCCTGAGCATCGCGGCCTGCGGGGGAACTGAAACCAGTGTTACGCAGGATTCCGCGTTACCTGAACCCACGGCAAACCAGAGCACCTCTCCAACAGCCGCCGACAGCCCTGCAGCCAGCTCGGATCCCTCACCCGAGGAATCAACGCAACCCGAGCCGATCTCAGCGGCCAATCAGGTCAAACTGACTGAGATCCTCACAACCGAGGAATCACCTGCGGACTTCTTCGCAACCTCAACAACCACAATACGCGAAATCGCTGAGGCCTCCCCTTTGGCGGAAGCAGAACTAACTTCGGTTGCGGACACGTGGGAAAAGGTCGCAAAGAAAGAGAAGGAACACGCCAAATTTGCGGATGCACTTGAGTCCGGCACTGCCAAGGTGACGACTAAACGAGTGACTAACTCCTTCCAATACACATCAGTCGAAGGGCCGTGCGCAGTGTCGGATCTAGTCACTTTGCTTGATGAAATCATCCCACAAGAAGACGGTTCATGGGTTGAGACCGCCGCTGATCTCCCAGGCAATTTGAGTGACTCAGTAGTACTGCGCGAACCATGGTTGTGCGACGTGCAATTCGCCAAGGGCTATCCGAAGTTCTACACACGGGAACTCGTCGCAAATCGCCAGGACAAACTAACCAACTGGAAGGCAGAGGGTCGCCTCTTAACTTCTGCACGGCAGGCACTCGAGGGCAGCCTTTTCGTTGCACTTGATAAGCGTCTTTACACCTCGCTGGACATCTCTGATACGACCTACGAACCGTTTTGGGACAATGTGAGGGCAAAGCCTTGGTACGGAACTTGTGCTGCCATGGACGAATTTACGTCAGAGTTTCGAATGAATATGGCTCCTATGGAAAGCCTCTGCAATTTTTCTGACTTCAGGTGAACATTTTGCAGTCAACGCCAGCCCTTCATCTCATTCAGTTCCGCTAGGGCTGTCCTATCCGGGGGAGTGTCAACGGCAAGTTCAGTTTCATTAAGTGACAAAAAGAGAATGCCAGGTGTTGCTGTTGGGATGAATGCATCTAGGGACGATGGTGCGCATCCCAATCACTGATCGCTCGAGACCCAGGCAACCATCGCGGCTCCACAGCCCCGATGTCGTTACTTGTCTCGGTCGAACCTGCGTTTGTCTGGCGGTTTCCCTCTAGCTTCCGCTGGGTCGCTACGAGATCGTTCGAAGCGATGTTCGACCCGGGGAACGCTGGTGCCGCACCGATACGAAACGCTGCATGCACCCGCTCAAAAGGCGGCATGCTCACTAAGTCACGACTGCCTGCCTTGACGGCTTGCACACCCAGACTGTTCAAGACGCATATTCATGACGCGCCTCCAGAGAGGAATCATGCCAACACCGCGCCTGTCGATTGCCCGGTCTTGAGACGTTCAAACGGGGACGCCCGGGATGGTGGAAACGCCCCAGACTTGAGGTAGTCCCATTTAGAGGCGCAAATTTGAGCAAAAGTCCCATTTGGAGGCTTCAACTGCAATGCAGCAGCATCTTTAGAGCGGCAGAAGAGTCGTGCGAATGGCTACGCGAGGCTCTAACCCACGCTAACCCGATTCCGTGAGAATCGAAAAGGCTAGGTGTGCGTGC
>Ga0209953_1000843_pt1 | contig 10315 bp, 9 predicted proteins | sample SalPonred_H2O_MG_FD_185713 | JGI IMG/M metagenome (GOLD analysis project Ga0209953, IMG submission 185713) | Salt pond water microbial communities from South San Francisco under conditions of wetland restoration - Salt Pond MetaG... | ecosystem: Environmental > Aquatic > Non-marine Saline and... | reverse complement strand
ATCACATTAGAGCAGGCTGCTAATGGCATGGAGACTGAAATCCGTGTTCCGAGCTGGGAGGCCTGTGGTGTTTGCGATGGCACGGGTGCCAAGCCAGGCTCAAAACCAGTCGGTTGTCGCACTTGTGGTGGTGCGGGTGCCGTACGCATGCAGCAAGGTTTTTTCAGCGTGCAACAGACCTGCCCGACATGCCATGGCTCAGGTCAGGAAATCAAAGATCCGTGTAACGCGTGCCATGGGGAAGGGAAAGTCCGACAAAACAAGACATTACAGGTCAAGATACCGGCCGGTATTGATGATGGCATGCGGATTCGATCAAGTGGCAACGGTGAACCGGGCGTCAATGGTGGTCCGCCAGGCGACCTCTTTGTAGAGATTCATCTCAAACCACACAAGATTTTTCAACGCGAAGGCGATGACTTGCATTGCGAGTTGACCGTCCCGTTTACCACTGCAGCGCTTGGGGGCGACATCCAAGTGCCCACGCTCAGTGGTAAAGCTGAAATCACAATCCCGGAAGGAACGCAATCTAGCAAGACCTTCCGTTTGCGTGGCAAAGGTATCAAGGGGGTCAGGGCTGGTTATCCGGGCGACCTGTACTGTCACGTTGCGGTTGAAACACCGGTTCGATTGACAGACGCACAGAAAGATATCTTGCGGCAGTTTGAACAATCACTCGGAGAGGGCGGTGATCGTCACTCACCTCAAAGTAAGTCTTGGACCGATCGGGTCAAAGAGTTCTTTTCTTAAATTCTTCTGTTAGAGCCGGTTCGGATCCGAAAATAGGACCCGAACCGGTAGATTAAAAGTCACCGGCTAAGGCGCGAACCAGTCCCTCTGGCTTTAAGTGTTTGCGTACGGCCGCATTGACCGCGTCGGCATCGAGTGCTTTTATCTTCTCATCGAACGCCGCTGACCAGGCAAAAGTTCTGTTCTTTTGTAGATAATCGACCCAGGCATCGGCTAGTGCCCCGTCTTGAGCGCGGTAGAGCGTACGTAAATTGAGTAGTGATTCAACACCTTGATCGAGTTCAGCTTGGGTGAAACCATCGGTTAGCATCCGATCTAGTTCCTCGGCGAGTGCGGTTTGAAAATTTTCCCAGTTGTCTGGCGCAAAAATGCCTGAGATGGACCAACTACCACTTGCCTCGTAGGCTGACGCTGACAACCGGCTACGGACGTCATACGACAAACCATCTTGCTCGCGAATTCGCGTCCAAAGCCGCGAATTCGCCGAGCTTCCCAACAGATAGTTGCCCACAACCAATGCGGCATAATCAGGATCGGTGTCTTGAAGCGGTAAGGGCATTGATGCCAAAAAGACGGCGTTGGCTTTATCGGGCGTATCAATTGTGATCAGAGTAGGGGTCACGGATTGATATGGGTTCGAGACACGCGTGTAAGTTGGCGCTTGCTGCCAAGTTTTTAAGGATGTGGCCACCGCTTCAGTGACGGCTTCAGGATCAAAAGAACCCGCAACGGCTAGGGCGATATCACCGCCGCCGTAGAATCTTTTGTGGAATTTAACCAAATCATCACGATTTACTGCCTCAAAGCGATCAATCGATTCCTCAAACGTCGGGACATAACGCAGATCGTCAGACGGCCATGGGTTTTCATAGCGAGCCAGTGTTCGTGATGCCAGTGCGCCGGGCTCTGCCATTGCGCCGCGAATACTGGTCACGACTTGCGAAACATACTCCTCGCGTTGATCTTCGGGAAATGCGGGCTCTTTAATCAAGTGCAAAGCCAAATCAATCACGGCAGGCAAGTTTTCCCCTGTGGTCGAAATACTGACAGCCACCGTGGTTCCTGAGCCGTTAATTGATAGATTGGCTTTCAACTCGTCCAATCGGTCGTTGATTTCTTGACGTGTCATGTCGCGACTGCCGTACATCAAGAGGTCAGCCACCATCTCAGATACCGTGGCCTGCCCCTTCAATTGATCGGCATCACCAAAGTTCATCACCAGCTCGGCACTGACCTGACCGCCACGGGTCTCTTTTGGAAGCAAGGCGAGCTTAACGGGACCGCTGGGTAGATTAAGTATCCTGCGTTGCGTCAATTGATCGATATTGGCTGGTGTCGGGTCAAAGGTGGTTGCCAAGGCGCTTCGTTCGTCACCGACGTAACCTTCAAGCAAGACGTCAAGATCAGGTCGCGCAACCATTGGCGCGCGCACGGGCTTTTCGGTTGGAAGGTAAACCCCCTCCGTGCGATTGGACGCAACCAAAAAGGCATTCGCCGCTTGTTGAGCCTGCTCGAGGGTGACCGCTTTGATGCGATCGCGTTGCTTAAAAAACAAACGCCAGTCGCCTTGCGCAATGGGTTCGGACAGCGCGGTGCCTAGTCGCTGTACATCGTTGTAGACTTTATCCCAACTGTTAAGCCATTGCCCACGGGCGCGTTCGAGCGCCTCGGCGCTCAGTGGCTCAGTCGCTACCGATTCGATGGTTTGCGTTAGGGTCTCGAGTGCCTTTTCTGGATCCATGTCTTGGTCAAGTTGTGCACCGAACATGACGGTACCGGGGGCGTACATATCGCGGCTAAAGCCAAATACGCTGCTGGCCAGATCGGTGGGTACCATCGCTTTGTAGAGGCGACCAGAGGGCGAGTCGCTTAAGACCATCGTGGCAAGCTCTAAGGCTGGATAGTCCTCATGGGGCGCGGGTGGCGCGTGGTAGACGGCTGCAACGAGCGGCGTGCCACCGTTGCGCCGCAGTGTCACGCGACGCTCACCGTCCTGAACCGGTTCGATTGTGTATTCCCTGGGTAACTCTCGTGAAGGTTTTGGAATAACACCGAACGCTTGGGCAATCACATCGAGGGTGTTTTGCGGATCAAATTTACCCGTGACAGTTAAAACAGCATTGTCGGGCTGGTAATAAAGTCGGTAAAAGGCCTGAAGTTGTTCGATATCAACCCCTTCAACGTCTGAGCGGGCGCCGATAATGCTTTTTCCATAGTTGTGCCATTGGAAGGCAGCCGAGTGTGTCTTTTGAAACAGCATGCGAAACGGGCTGTTTTCACCGCGCTCCATCTCATTGCGAACCACGGTCATTTCTGAATCGAGGTCCTCTCGGGCAATGAGCGAATTGACCATGGCGTCAGCCTGCCAACGCAAGTACCAATCCAGTGTTTCTTGATCGGATGCAAAAGTCGCGAAATAGTTGGTGCGATCTTCTGAGGTGGTGCCGTTGGCACGCAACCCGCGCTTTGAAAACTCGGCCAAAGCGTTACGAATAGTCGGCGTACCCTTAAAAATCATGTGCTCTAGCAAGTGCGCCATGCCGGTTTGGCCGTAGTTTTCATGGCGCGAGCCAACCAAATAGGTCATGTTCACTGTGACTGACGATTTGGATGTATCAGGCACGAGCAGCACCGTTAAGCCATTTGATGTCAGTTTGTATTCTGTGACACCTTCAACCGAGGTGACTTCCTTGACGCCGGTCGGTAAAGTCAAGGCTATGGCCGGTGCGGTTAACGAGGCAGCAGCGATGAAAGTGACCAGCCAAAGAGCACGGTGTTTGATAAACCAGAACATAAAGTAATCCAATAGGAGCACGGTGATATTGATGAATTGGATGTCTAAACTTAACAATGGTTCCAATCGTTTAAACCATCATAACGGCAGATCGACGGGTAGTAAGCCTCAGGGGGTAAAGTGGTAAATAAACCTTGGAAAGGCATCAAGATTCTCGATATTAGTCAAGGAATCGCGGGGCCTTCATGTGCGCAGATGTTTGCCGAACAGGGCGCGCACGTCATCAAAGTGGAGCCGCCAACCGGTGATTGGGGGCGGTTTGTTGGCGTGACATCGGGTGAGCAAAGCGCCCTGTCGATGCAATACAACGTCGCTAAACGGGGACTGGCTTTGGATGCGCGAACCCCAGAGGGCCAAGCCCTACTCAAAACACTTGCTACGCAGTTTGATGTCATCGTGCAAAATTTTCGACCTGGTGTGGTTGAGCGTATGGGTATGGACTATGAAACACTGTCGGCAACGGATCCCGGATTGGTCTATCTATCCATTACGGGTTACGGACCTGACGGCCCCTATGCAAAACTACCGGCTTCAGATTCGGTGATGCAAGCCGACAGTGGCTTGATGCACATGAATCGCACACCTGACAATCAGCCACGGCGCGTGGGAATGCTGATGGCGGATATTCTGACAGGGTTATACGCTGCCCAAGCGTTATCAGCTGCGCTGTACCAACGCCAAAACACCGGCAAAGGGCTGCACATTGAAACCAGCCTCTTTGAATCATGTGTGGCTTTTCAAGGCATGGGTTTGCTTGAGCACGCCATGGTGGGCACCCAGCCCGTCGGTGCCGTGAGTGCCCCAAATGGGGTCTTTGAGACGACGGATGGGCAAGTGTCGGTGGTAGTGCTTAACGATGCCCAGTTTCAACGCTTTTGTGCGGCGATTGGTCGAGAAGCGTGGTGTGAAGATCCATCACTGGCCAGTAACCAAGCCCGCATGGCAGCCAAGGAGCGCTTGCATGCTTTGGTTGCGCAGATATTGCGTGAGGCGAGCACAGCGCACTGGGTCGCAAAGTTTGGTGAGCATGACGTCTTGCATGCTGTTGTACGCGACTATGAGAGCGTACAGTCTCACCCCCAAGCGACGCACTTGAACCTGTTTCAGACGGTCTCTCAACCCGCAGTGGGCGAGTTGTTGCGCACAGCCTCGCCTATCGCCGCGTTTAGATCCGAGGGGGCCGTGGCACCGTTGATTGGCGAGCACTCGATCGAGATTTTGCACGAGTTTGGTGTCGAGCAAGGACAGATTGATCAATTACTGGCCAGCAAGGTGGTCAAACAAGCTGAGGACAGCAAATGAAAGCAATTGTCTGTGATCAATTTGGCGTACCCGCAGAGGTCGCCCATGTGACCGATGTGCAACCGCCCGGTACACCCGGCTTGGGTATGGTGGCTGTTGACGTGGCCTACGCCACGGTCAGCCATGCCACGGATTTATTGATCCGTGGTAAGTACCAATCGCAGCCGCCGTTGCCATTCGTACCGGGGACCGAACTTGTGGGTCGCGTGGCGGCGGTTGGCTACGACGTTACCGCATTTAAAGTTGGGGACCCGGTTTTGGCGCTATCGCGCTGGGGTTGCTATGCCCAACAAGTTCATGTCTCAGCACACACTGTCTACCCAATGGACAGCACCCTAGACATGTTGACCGCGCTCCCTTTGCCTCTGTCTTACGGGACGGCGTACGCCGCTCTGGTTTGGATCGCTTGCCTTAAGCCTTCGGATACGGTCTTGATACTTGGCGCTGGTTCTGGCGTTGGTTTGGCCGCTGTTGACTTGGCCAGTGCGCTCGGGGTCAGGGTCATCGCTTGTGCGAGTACCCAAGCCAAGCGTGAGGTGGCACTGGCTCATGGTGCTGATATCGCTCTCGATCCCAAAGATGACCTGGTTAAATCCATCAAAACGGCATACCCATCTGGGGCGAGTGTGATTTTTGATCCAGTGGGCGGAGATGTCATGGAAACCGCCTTCAAGGCAGCCGCTCAAGGCGCGCAACTCATCAGTATTGGATTCGCCTCAGGTCGAGTGCCCCAGTTACCGGTAAATATCATGCTGGTGAAAAACTTGTCCTTGCGGGGGTTTTTCTTTGGCAAGTACATCGGCTGGACGCCAACCGATGAGCGCGCGCGCTACGAAACCGACATGCGCGAGCTCATGCGCGCGTTACAACAACTGACGGCCAAACAAAAAATACAGCCACGCATCAGTCAGGTGTATCCCATGGGGCAGCTGACGCAAGCGATTGATGACCTGCATCACGGTCGCGTTACGGGGAAAATCGCACTTGATCTGGCGACGGTTTAATGGACTCTAACGGACTCACTTAGAGAGCAGGCGCATGGCCTGCTCGATGCCAGAGACCGTCACCGGATACATGCGTGTCTGCATGATGTCTCGAATCAAGGCAATGGATTGTCGATACTGCCAAGAGGCCCGTGGCTCGGGGTTGAGCCAGACAGATTTTGGCCATGCTTGAGTCATGCGCTGCAGCCACTCGGCACCAGCCTCTTTGTTGTAGTGTTCGACGGAGCCGCCGGGTTGCAAAATCTCATAGGGACTCATAGAGGCGTCACCAACGAAGATCAAACGCCAGTCGGCATTGAACTTACGCAAAACATCCCAAGTTTCAAAGCGTTCCATGTGCCGTCTTCGGTTGGATTGCCAAAGGTGTTCGTAAGGACAATTGTGGAAGTAATAAACCTCCAGATGCCGAAACTCGCTGCGCGCGGCCGAGAAGAGTTCTTCCACTCGCCCAATATGATCGTCCATGCTGCCGCCGACATCGAGCAGCATCAATACTTTGACGTTGTTGTGTCTCTCGGGTACCAACCGCAGGTCCAAGTAGCCCGCATTGCGCGCTGTGCTGCGGATGGTGTCGTCTAAATCCAGTTCTAGGTCGGCACCCTCACGCGCGAAGCGCCGCAAGCGACGTAAGGCCACTTTGAAGTTTCGAGTGCCGAGCTCAAGTTGATCGTCGTAGTCGCGAAACTGTCGTTCATCCCAAACCTTAACAGCGGATCGGTTGCCTGCGGACTGTCCGCCGACACGAATGCCTTCGGGATGGTAGCCGCCATTGCCGTAAGGTGAGGTGCCGCCAGTGCCGATCCATTTACTGCCGCCGGCATGGCGTCCTTTCTGTTCCTCGAGACGTTGCTGAAACATCTCCATGAGCTTGTCCCAGCCCAATCGCTCGATTTCAGCCTTTTGTTCAGGGGTTAACCGTTTTTCAAATTCCTTGACCAGCCAGTCAAGTGGAATTTTTTTACTGGGAACCTTGCTCTCAAGGCTACGGTAGTAACTGCCGAAGGCCCGGTCGAACTTGTCAAACAAGGATTCGTCTTTGACCAGCGTTGTGCGAGCCAAAAAGTAAAAGTCTTCAAGTGACGGATTCATGAGCGGTTGGCTCAATGCTTCCAGTAGCGTCAGGTATTCCTTGACACTGACAGGTAGTTGTTGGGCACGCAGATGATAAAAAAAATCAACGAGCATAGCGGTCCTGTAAGTCTGTTAGGTGCGCCTTGATTTCTGGCCATTCGCCAGCCGTCACGCTATACATCACCGTATCGCGTATGGTGCCGTCGCGGCGTCGCGCATGGCCTCGCAAAACCCCATCACGCTTGGCCCCTAGCCGCTCGATCGCGCGCTGCGAGGCAAAGTTAAAGTTATCAGTACGCCAGCCCACCACGTTGGCGCCCACTGCTTCAAAGGCATGAGTTAGCAATAAAAGCTTGGCGGTTGTATTGACGTTACTGCGCTGCCAAGATTTGGCATACCAGGTGTATCCAATCTCCAAGCGCCTAACGGATGCCTCGATGTCATGGTAACGCGTGCAACCGACGATGCGCTGCTCATTGAGCAATCGAACCACAAACGGCAGCATGTGCCCCTCAAGTTGACCCTTGAGTGCGGTTTCAACATAGGCCGCCGTTTGTCCGGGTTCGGGCACGGAAGTCACCCGAAGCCGCCAAAGCTCGCCATCTTGAGCCGCTTGCTCAAGTGCCGGTACGTGCTCGGGCTGTAACGGTTCGAGTTGTACGTTTCCCCGACTGAGTACGGTCGGGGTGATTGCGGTGAGAGGGGTGACAGGAGTCACAAAACGGTTCATCAAGGACGTCGTGTTGATTGACGGGTCACGGCAGCCAAACGCTCGAGCAACTGAACATCCTGCTCATTTTTGAGTAAGGCGCCAGCAAGGATAGGTACCGAAGTTGCATTGTATGCATCGATCTCCGAGGCGCTGATATCTTCAGCAATCAGTAGCCGCAACCAGTCCAGGAATTCGGAAGTAGACGGTTTCTTTTTTAAGCCTGGTGCTTCGCGTAGGCTAAAAAAAGCATCCAAAGAGGCCCGCAGTACCTCGGCATGCAAATTTGGGAAGTGGACCGAAACGATTGCTTTCAGGGTGTCGCGGTCAGGAAAGCGGATGTAATGAAAAAAGCAACGCCGCAAGAAAGCATCCGGTAAATCTTTTTCATTGTTGGACGTGATGATCACCAAGGGGCGGTGCTTGGCCGAGATGGTTTCATTGGTCTCATATACATGGAAGGCCATTTGGTCGAGTTCGCGCAACAAATCATTGGGGAACTCAATATCCGCCTTATCGATTTCGTCGATCAGTAACACCGTTGGGGTTTCTGAGATGAAGGCTTGCCAAAGGACACCCTTCAGGATGTAGTGACGGATGTCTTTGACTTTCTCCTCGCCTAGCTGCGAATCTCTTAGTCGAGAGACGGCATCATATTCGTAAAGACCTTGATGGGCTTTTGTCGTGGATTTGATGTGCCACTGCAACAATGGTCGTCCGAGTGAGGCGGCCACCTCTTCGGCAAGCATGGTTTTGCCAGTGCCAGGTTCGCCTTTGATGAGCAGAGGTCGCTGCAGCGTGAGCGCAGCATTGACCGAAAGCTTCAGGTCATCTGTGGCGACGTAACGTTCGGTGCCGTCAAATTTTGTGTTCGAAGGGTTAGGGTTAGCGGAGGACGCCAAATCCGAGGTCATAAAGGGTTTCCTACATCAAAATGAGTGAGTGAGCCTGCACACGATGCAATTATCGTACAATCCGTCAAACTTACAGACTGTTGAATTATTCGACAAGTCGAAAGCGGATTGTTAACCGAAGAGCCATGTCATGACGTCTTTTTTACACGATATAACCTGTTTGTTGCGCCGCACGGCTAGAGCCGTCGCGATCATTGTTGCTGCTAGCGCAGCAGTCACTGCTGGGACGGCTGGGGCCCAAGAGCCAATCAAAGGCGACATCGAGTCCGGCCGTGGGCAAGTATCCATGTGCATCGGCTGCCATGGCATTCCTGGGTACAGGGCTAGCTTCCCGGAGGTTTATTCCGTTCCCATGATTGCCGGTCAAAATGAACAGTACATCATCGTCGCACTACGCGCCTATGCATCGGGTGAGCGAAGCCACCCAACGATGAACGCCATCTCAGCGAGTTTGTCTGAACAAGACATGGCTGATCTGGCCGCCTACTACGCCAACCTGAAGTGAGCGTGACTTTATGAAAATCTTAGCGAAAACCTGTTTTGTTTTGGCCAGCATGGCCTTCCTGCCTTTTGCCAATGCTGCGGACTTGCAAGCCGGCAAAGCCACATGGGAGCGCTTGAATTGCGCGTCCTGCCACGGCGCGGAAGCCGTTAAATCGATTGACCCTTCGTATCCAATTTTGGCGGGGCAGCACGCGGACTACTTGGCGCACGCCTTGGTGTCTTACCAACGCGGCGCCCGTGGGTTACCGCCTTCGGCAAACGTACGTAACAACGCCATCATGGCCGCTTTCGCTATGCAGCTCAATAAGCAAGAGATCGAAAATGTCTCTGCATGGCTGTCCTCGTTGCCGTCTCCGTTGGCTGTGCGTAAGTAAACAGCTAGGTGCTAAAAGCAGGTAAAAGCCGGCCCTAGTGGCCGGTTTTTGTTGCTCGGCGTAGGATGAGATCGAGATAAGTCTCGTTATTGAGCGGCTGGCTTAATCGCTGAGCTTCCCAAACCACCTCGCCGAGGCACTCCATGATTTCGTGCATCGCGTCATGTTCATTTAGGCGGGCGGTCAGTTTTTGATAAGCATCCCGTATGCCCGGTGGTTGATCGATTGAAACCTGTTCCACAATCGCCAAGTGCATGGATAAGTGTAAAAAAGGGTTGGTTCGACCTTCTTCAACGCTGTAATCGCGTTCCAGCCGGTTGGGATCCAAAAGATCGTCGTGATATTCAGGATGCCACTCGATCAGCGCTGCGGCTTGAGCCTCAAGCGGCGTCGCGACCTCTCCGGAGAGCCGCTTTTGCCAGGCACTGGCGAAAAATTCACGAACTTGATCGCGTGTCGGATCAAACATCTTGAAACCTCTAGTTGTATTGCGGATAAAATATAGGTTTTGACCACCTACTTTACCGGAGATCTCATGTCGTATCAGCATATCAAAGTGCCCACCGCAGGCCAAAAAATCACGGTCAATGCAGATTTCTCACTGAACGTGCCTGATGAGCCAATCATCCCTTACATCGAGGGTGACGGCACTGGTATGGACATCACGCCCGTCATGCTCAAGGTGGTCGATGCAGCGGTACAAAAAGCGTATGACGGCAAGCGCAAGATTCACTGGATGGAAGTGTACGCTGGCGAGAAATCCACCAAAGTCTATGGCCCTGACGTGTGGCTGCCTGAAGAAACCCTAGAAGTTGTGCGTGACTACGTGGTCTCAATCAAAGGCCCCCTGACCACACCCGTGGGCGGTGGTATTCGCTCTTTGAACGTTGCGT
>Ga0209953_1000842_pt1 | contig 10317 bp, 4 predicted proteins | sample SalPonred_H2O_MG_FD_185713 | JGI IMG/M metagenome (GOLD analysis project Ga0209953, IMG submission 185713) | Salt pond water microbial communities from South San Francisco under conditions of wetland restoration - Salt Pond MetaG... | ecosystem: Environmental > Aquatic > Non-marine Saline and... | reverse complement strand
CGTTAATGCGGTGCTCAGGCAGGTTATTGGCCATGCCTTTCCAAAACGCAGTCGTGGCAGCGGATGTAATCGTGATACCGCGCTCTTGTTCTTGCTCCATCCAATCCATGGTGGCGGCACCATCGTGCACTTCACCAATTTTGTGATTGATACCGGTGTAGAACAGAATACGCTCTGTCGTCGTGGTTTTGCCTGCATCGATGTGTGCAGAAATACCGATGTTACGGTAGTGCTGGATGGGGGTTTTACGGGCCATGATTATGACTTCCTAAAGTTACCAGCGGAAATGGCTAAACGCTTTGTTAGCTTCCGCCATCTTGTGTGTATCGTCGCGCTTTTTCATAGCTGCGCCTCGGCCCTCAGCGGCGTCTAACAATTCGCCAGCCAAGCGGAGATCCATTGACTTTTCGCTACGCTTTTTGGCAGCCTCTCTTAACCAACGCATCGCCAAGGCCAAACGACGGACTGGGCGCACTTCAACGGGGACCTGATAGTTTGCTCCACCAACTCGACGACTTTTGACTTCAACCAGAGGTTTGATGTTGTTGATCGCCAGATCAAAAACTTCCATTGGGTCTTTGCCAGCTTTGGATTTAACCTGCTCCAAAGCACCATAAACCATGCGCTCTGCGACGGCTTTCTTGCCGGCGAGCATAACAACGTTCATGAACTTGGCTAATTCAACGCTACCAAATTTTGGATCCGGTAAGATTTCGCGTTTGGGTACTTCGCGGCGACGTGGCATTGCTGTTCCTTTTCTCAATTCAGCTGGGGCGCTTAACCCCTCGGCCTGACAAATGACAGGCCACTTACATTCCCGGCGACTTCCGGTCGGTCGCTACACTCGCATGTGTAGAATCTTTATATTTAAAGCAAACTTGGCGTTTGGTCTTTTTTATTGACCTCAACCGTAAGTTTGATTCAGCATCAGACCAGTCGATCGCGCCTGTTGCTTTTACCTGCATTGCATTAATTACTTCTGCTTGGCTAGCTTTGCACCGTACTTTGAGCGCGCTTGCTTACGATCCTTAACACCCTGCAGATCGAGCGAACCGCGAACAATGTGATAACGCACGCCTGGCAAATCCTTTACGCGACCGCCCCGGACCAGGACGACTGAGTGCTCTTGCAAATTGTGACCTTCGCCACCAATGTACGAAATGACTTCGAAACCATTGGTTAGGCGCACTTTTGCCACTTTCCGCAAAGCCGAGTTTGGCTTTTTAGGGGTAGTCGTATACACGCGAGTGCACACGCCACGACGCTGTGGACATTCTTCAAGTGCCGGACTTTTACTTTTGATCGTGGCCACAGCCCTTGGCTTGCGCACGAGTTGATTGATGGTTGGCATACCTCTTTCCTATAAAACCGGCAGAAATTGTCCTGCTCGGCGTTCTTAAATCCGCGGATAATTTTTAGTCAACGTATCCACCCCCGGACGGAGAACCGTAAAAGAGCGGATATGCCACCAGTGCCATCACATAGTGTGTTGTCACCGGCTACTGCTGTTGTAAACACTTGAATACTAGGTATTTACTTTATGTATTCGTATTGGTGAAGCGTTGCTTGCTTCCTCACGACTCCCACGGGAAGCACTGCAACTCTTTTCTGGACCGCAGTAAAGACCGTATTACTTACGCTCTGTCACCAGTAATCCACAGAGCACGAGAGCTTATCCTATGCCGTCTCACTTGTCAAATGAGTTTCAGCGAATTTCAGCGACTCTTAGACCCTTCTTAGAGATTTTAGGGGCTCATCTAACCCAATCTTAGGGTTAGGCTCGATAAGCCCCCAATTTCTACTGCATGCTACTCCGCTGAGTGGTCGTCTGACGCCGTCAAATCCTGAGAATCAACGTCACCTTCCGTTACGGTTGCTGGCGCGTCCTCAAATGGATTGGCTAAGGCTTTCGCCGCTTCACGTTCAGCCGCATCAATGATGTCCTTTTCCCGACGGGCATCATGATAAGCCATGCCAGTTCCTGCAGGAATCAGTCGACCGACAATCACGTTCTCTTTCAGACCACGCAAGTCATCGCGCTTGCCCATAATGGCTGCTTCAGTCAAGACTCTTGTGGTCTCTTGGAAAGAAGCCGCTGATATGAACGAGTCCGTTGACAGAGAGGCTTTCGTGATGCCCAACAAGACGTTTTCATGCGTGGCCGGCAACTTTTGGTCTGCCTCCATCCGATCGTTCTCATTGAGTAACTCAGAGCGCTCCACTTGTTCGCCAGGGATAAAGCTCGTATCACCCGCATCGGTGATCAAAACACGACGCAGCATCTGTCTGACGATAACTTCAATGTGCTTGTCGTTAATCTTCACACCTTGCAGGCGATAAACGTCTTGAACTTCATCAACAACATACGTTGCCAAACGCTCAATGCCTTGGAGTCGCAAAATGTCATGTGGATCTGGTGGTCCGTCAACAATGGTTTCGCCCTTGTTGACCACCTGTCCATCGTGCACCAACACTTGCTTCTCTTTCGGGATCAAGAACTCGTGTGAGACTCCATCGAGGTCAGTAATAACCAAACGCTGTTTGCCCTTGGTGTCCTTACCAAACGACACCGTACCCGTGATTTCAGCCAACAATCCAGCATCTTTAGGCGAGCGTGCTTCAAAAAGCTCGGCCACACGAGGTAGACCGCCCGTGATATCGCGTGTCTTTTGCGATTCTTGAGGGATACGAGCCAAGACTTCACCGATCTGCACAGTCTGACCATCTCGCACCGTTATCAGTGCACCAACAGGGAACGAAATGTTGACTGGGTGATCGGTACCCGCAATTTTGACATCCTCACCATTTTCGCTAATCAACTTGATTTGTGGCCGCTGTACAGTTTTGTTGCCGCGAGTTTTGGGTGTAATCACAACCAATGTCGACAAGCCCGTAACCTCATCCAACTGCCTTGCAACCGTCACACCCTCTTCGATATTCTCGAAGCGGATACCACCAGCGTATTCAGAAATAATGGGGCGTGTAAGAGGATCCCAAGTGGCTAGACGTGAGCCTGCTTTTAGCGTGTCACCATCATTGACTTGCAACGTAGCGCCATACGGTACTTTGTGCCGCTCACGCTCGCGCTCATTTTCACCATAAATGACAATTTCGCCTGAGCGTGAGATCGCAACCCGCTCGCCTTTGGGGTTCGTTACGTAACGCATGGTACTTGCAAAGCGCACCGTACCTGCCGACTTGGTTTCGACACTGTTGGCCATGGCCGAACGAGACGCCGCGCCACCAATGTGGAAAGTACGCATGGTCAGCTGGGTTCCTGGTTCACCAATCGATTGCGCTGCAATCACACCAACCGCTTCACCGACGTTGACCAAAGAGCCACGACCAAGATCGCGACCATAGCAGTGTGCGCACAGACCATGGCGTGTTTCGCAGGTTAGCGGCGTACGGACCCGGACTTCATCAACACCGAGTTGATCGATCAAATCCACCAGGTCTTCGTCAAGCAATGTGCCAGCCGCAATAGCGGTTTCCTGTGAGTCAGGATTGACAATGTCAACCGCAGCCACACGACCTAGAATCCGCTCGCGCAAGGGTTCGATAACCTCGCCACCTTCGACCAACGCCTTCATCGAATAACCATGGGATGTGCCACAATCATTTTCGGTAATGACCAGATCCTGGGTAACGTCAACAAGTCGACGGGTCAGATAGCCTGAATTCGCCGTCTTCAGTGCGGTGTCGGCCAAGCCTTTACGCGCACCGTGTGTTGAGATGAAGTACTGCAACACGTTTAGACCTTCACGGAAGTTTGCCGTGATGGGGGTCTCAATAATCGAACCGTCGGGTTTTGCCATCAAGCCACGCATGCCGGCCAACTGGCGAATTTGAGCAGCCGAACCACGGGCACCTGAGTCAGCCATCATGTAGATGGAGTTAAATGACTCTTGCGACGTTTCTTTGCCGTGTCGGTCGGTGACTGGCTCTACAGCGAGTTGCTCCATCATCGCTTTACCAACTTTATCACCGGCTTTACCCCAGATATCCACCACGTTGTTGTAGCGTTCCTGGGTGGTTACCAAACCAGACGAGTATTGCTTGTCAATTTCCTTGATCTCGTTGCTGGCGAGCGCCAATATATCGGCCTTGACCGCGGGGATCAACATGTCACCCATGGCAATAGAGATGCCGCCGCGGGTTGCCAAACGGAAACCCGACTGCATCAGCTTGTCAGCAAAAATCACCGTATCTCTCAAACCACAACGACGGAATGATTGGTTGATCAAGCGCGAGATTTCTTTCTTTTTCAACGTCCGGTTCATGGCATCGAATGGCAGTCCCTTCGGTCTAATTTCCGACAGGAGTGCCCGACCCACGGTCGTTTCGACACGCGGAAGTTCTGCGATCCATTCACCTTGCTCATCACGAGACCATTCCGTTAAGCGGACAGTTACCCGACTTTGGAGTTCAACTTGCTTATTGTCGTAAGCGCGCTGTACCTCTGAGACGTCAGCAAAAAACATGCCTTCGCCTTTGCCGTTCACACTTGATCTCGTCGCATAGTAAAGACCAAGCACGATATCTTGTGACGGCACAATTGAAGGCTCACCGTTCGCAGGGAACAAGACGTTGTTTGAGGCCAGCATCAATGTACGGGCTTCAATTTGAGCTTCTAGTGACAGTGGCACGTGAACAGCCATCTGATCGCCATCGAAGTCAGCGTTAAAGGCTGCGCAGACTAGTGGATGCAGTTGGATGGCTTTGCCTTCAATCAAGACGGGCTCGAAAGCCTGAATGCCCAATCGATGCAAGGTTGGTGCGCGGTTGAGCATCACAGGGTGCTCCCGGATGACCTCTTCCAGAATGTCCCAAACCACGGGCTCTTGGCTTTCAACAAGCTTTTTGGCCGCTTTGATTGTGGTGGCCAAACCCATCATTTCCAAACGATTGAAAATGAATGGCTTAAAGAGTTCTAGCGCCATCAACTTGGGCAGGCCGCATTGATGCAGCTTCAGGGTCGGACCCACAACAATGACCGAACGCCCAGAGTAGTCGACTCGCTTACCCAGCAAGTTTTGACGGAAACGACCGCTCTTTCCTTTAATCATGTCTGACAAGGATTTGAGTTGACGCTTGTTGGCGCCTGTCATCGCTTTACCGCGGCGACCGTTATCAAGCAATGAATCAACAGACTCTTGCAACATGCGCTTTTCATTACGCAAGATGATTTCAGGCGCTTTCAACTCTAACAAGCGCTTTAAGCGGTTGTTACGGTTAATAACGCGGCGATACAAGTCGTTGAGATCGGAAGTGGCGAAACGTCCACCATCAAGTGGCACCAAAGGACGCAAGTCCGGCGGCAACACGGGCAGGACTTCCATGACCATCCAGTCGGGTTTGATACCTGACTTTTGAAAACCTTCAAGGACTTTAAGACGCTTGGAAATTTTCTTGATTTTTGCGTCCGATGACGTTGCCTTAAGCTCAGCGCGCAAGGTCTCAACATCTCTGTCGATATCGATCGTACGCAGCAGCTCACGTACCGCTTCGGCACCCATCAGTGCTTTGAACTCGTCGCCGTACTCTTCGGTTTTGGCCAAAAAGTCATCGTCCGACATGATCTGACCACGTTTGAGTGGCGTCATGCCTGGTTCAATCACACACCAAGCCTCGAAGTACAAGACCCGCTCGATATCGCGCAAAGTCATGTCTAAAACCATACCCAAGCGCGAAGGCAAGCTCTTCAAGAACCAGATATGAGCCACTGGGCTCGCTAGCTCAATGTGCCCCATGCGTTCACGGCGTACCTTGGCAACAGTGACTTCCACGCCGCACTTTTCGCAAATAACGCCGCGGTGCTTTAAACGCTTGTACTTACCACAAAGGCACTCATAGTCTTTAATTGGTCCAAAGATCTTTGCACAAAACAGGCCATCGCGCTCTGGCTTAAAGGTCCGGTAATTGATGGTCTCGGGCTTGCGAACTTCTCCGTATGACCAAGACCGAATCTTCTCAGGCGATGCAATGCCGATCTTGATGGCATCAAATTGCTCGTCTTGAGTGACTTGCTTAAATAGGTCGAGTAGCGCTTTCATTATTTACGCTCCAAATCCATGTCTAGGGCAAGAGAACGGATCTCTTTAACCAACACATTAAAAGACTCCGGCATACCGGCTTCAATGGTGTGATCGCCTTTGACAATGTTTTCGTAAAGTTTGGTGCGACCGCCAATATCATCGGACTTAACCGTCAACATTTCTTGCAAGGTGTAGGAAGCGCCGTAGGCCTCAAGTGCCCACACCTCCATTTCACCAAATCGTTGACCACCAAACTGGGCTTTACCACCGAGAGGCTGTTGTGTAACCAAAGAGTACGGTCCCGTTGAACGGGCGTGCATCTTGTCATCAACCAAGTGGTGAAGTTTCAGGTAATGCATGTACCCAACGGTCACTGGTCTCTCGAATTGATCGCCAGTACGCCCATCGATCAACCAAGCTTGGGTGCGACTTTCGGTCAGTCCCATCGATTGAGCGATTTCATCTGGGTAAGCCATTTCCAGCATCTTCGTGATTTCTGGTTCGGCTGCACCATCAAAAACAGGGGTCGCAAATGGAACACCATTCTTGAGGTTGGACGCCAACTCCAAAAGCTCATCGTCTTTCAGGCTTCCGATTTGGGCACCTGCGCCTGTTTCGTTGTAAATGCGATCGATGTATTGACGCAGTGCCTTGATCTGCACTTTCTTCTCGTCGCGCATCATGTCTTCGATGCGCTTGCCCAGACCTTTGGCAGCCCAACCTAAGTGAACCTCAAGCACCTGACCCACGTTCATACGTGACGGCACCCCAAGAGGGTTCAAAACGATATCGACTGGTGTGCCATCAGCCATGTGTGGCATGTCTTCGACAGGCACAATCCGTGACACAACGCCCTTGTTACCGTGACGCCCTGCCATCTTGTCGCCAGGCTGCAATCTGCGTTTAACTGCCAGATACACCTTGATCATTTTGAGTACACCCGGTGGCAACTCGTCACCTTGGGTCAGCTTTTTGCGCTTTTCTTCAAAAGCCAAATCAAACTGATGGCGCTTTGCCTCGAGCGACTCTTTGGCTTGCTCCAACACCAACGCGAATTCTTCGTCAGTCAAACGGATATCAAACCACTGCCAACGATCAAGTTCTGCCAAGTACTCTTTTGTAACGGTGCTGCCTTTGGCTAACTTGCGCGGTCCACCATTGACGATCTTACCGATAAGCATCTTCTCAATACGATCAAACGTATCGTTTTCGACGATTCGCAATTGATCATTTAGGTCAAGCCTAAAACGGCGGAGCTCATCATCAATGATCGATTGAGCGCGCTTGTCACGAACAATCCCTTCTCTCGTAAACACTTGCACATCGATGACGGTACCGACCATGCCAGAGGAAACTCGTAACGATGTGTCTTTAACGTCGGATGCTTTCTCACCAAAAATAGCGCGCAACAGCTTTTCTTCGGACGTCAGCTGCGTCTCGCCCTTGGGCGTGACTTTGCCAACCAACACGTCATCGGCCCGCACTTCCGCACCGATATGCACAATGCCTGACTCATCCAAACGGTTGAGTTGTGTTTCCGCTAAGTTGCTAATGTCCCGAGTGATTTCTTCAGGTCCGAGCTTGGTATCGCGTGCTACGACAGTCAATTCTTCGATATGGATAGATGTATACCGATCATCCGAAACAACACGCTCAGATAGCAGGATCGAATCCTCGAAGTTATAACCGTTCCACGGCATAAACGCGATCAACATGTTTTGACCGAGGGCTAACTCGCCCAAGTCAGTTGATGCGCCGTCAGCAATCACGTCGCCCTTGGCAACCTTGTCACCGCGACCGACAATCGGACGTTGGTTGATGTTGGTGTTTTGGTTTGATCGGGTGTATTTGATCAAGTTGTAGATATCAACACCGACCTCACCGACAACGTTTTCATCATCGTTGACACGAATCACAATACGATCAGCATCGACATGGTCAATGATGCCGCCGCGCAAGGCTTGCACCGTTGTACCAGAGTCAACCGCCACGGTTCGCTCGATACCGGTTCCAACGAGCGACTTCTCTGGCCGCAAGCAAGGAACGGCTTGTCGTTGCATGTTCGCGCCCATCAAGGCACGGTTAGCATCGTCGTGCTCCAAAAATGGAATCAACGACGCGGCAACAGAAACAATCTGTGAAGGGGCAACGTCCATGTAATTGATATTGGCGGGTGCGGTCAACAGCGTTTCACCGGCTTGGCGGCAAGCCACTAAATCGTCGACAAACACGCCCGTTTCACTGAGCTGTGCGTTAGCCTGAGCGATTACGAAGTTACTTTCTTCAATTGCCGAGAGATACTCGATTTGTTGCGTGACTTGGCTGTTTTCGACTTTTCGGTAAGGCGTCTCTAGGAAACCATACTCGTTTAATCGGGCATACAAAGCCATCGAGTTAATCAAACCAATGTTTGGCCCTTCAGGTGTTTCAATCGGACACACGCGGCCGTAATGGGTTGGGTGCACATCGCGCACCTCAAAACCAGCCCGTTCCCGTGTCAAACCACCAGGTCCCAACGCAGAAACACGACGCTTGTGCGTGATCTCTGACAGAGGGTTGGTTTGGTCCATGAACTGCGACAACTGGCTCGAGCCGAAAAACTCTTTGATCGCCGCTGAAATCGGCTTGGAGTTAATCAAGTCATGAGGCATCAGGTTTTCGGTCTCTGCTTGGCCAAGGCGCTCTTTTACAGCACGCTCTACTCGGACCAATCCAGCCCTGAATTGATTTTCGGCGAGTTCACCAACACAGCGGACACGACGGTTACCCAAGTGGTCGATATCATCAATGTGGCCATGACCATTTCTTAACTGAACCAGGACCTTGATGGTCTCTAGAATGTCTTCATTGGTCAGTGTCATTGGACCTGTGATGTCATCACCACGGCCTAGACGGCTATTGACCTTCATCCGACCGACACGGGAGAGATCGTAACTGTCTTCGCTGTAGAAAAGACGTTGAAACAGCGCTTCAACGGCGTCTTCAGTGGGCGGCTCACCGGGTCGCATCATGCGATAAATAGCAACCTTTGCTGCCATGGCATCTGCTGTTTCGTCAGTACGTAAAGTCTGAGAAATGTACGGGCCACGATCCAAATCATTGGTGAACAATGTTTGGATTTGCTCAATACCAGCTGCACGAATTGTTGCTAGCAGGCCTTCGGTAATCTCGTCGTTTGCTGAAGCAACGAGCTCGCCCGTTTCAGCATCCACAATTTTCGTGGCCAGAATGCGGCCGACGAGGAAGTCGTCAGGCACAGAGATTCTGGTGACTTTGGCGGCGGCAATATCACGCAAGTGTTTGGCATTGATGCGCTTGTCCTTTTCGACTAGAACATTGCCTTTTTTGTCAGTGATGTCGAACCGAGCCATTTCGCCTTTCCAGCGCTCAGGCACAAAATCGATGTATGCCCCTTCGGTTTGCATCTCAAATTGGTCAAACTCGAAAAAGTTCGCCAAGATTTCCTCGGATGTCATGCCGATGGCTTTTAGCAAAATCGATACGGGCATCTTGCGGCGACGGTCAACACGGAAGAACAAAACATCTTTCGGATCGAACTCGAAGTCCAACCAAGAACCACGATAAGGAATGACACGTGCTGAGAACAGCAATTTGCCAGAACTGTGGGTTTTGCCACGGTCGTGTTCAAAGAAAACACCAGGGGATCGATGTAACTGAGAAACAATCACCCGCTCTGTGCCATTGATCACAAAGGAACCGGTGCTCGTCATCAAGGGCATTTCACCCATGTAGACTTCTTGTTCTTTGATCTCTTTCACTGTTGGTTTGCTGACTTCCCTATCCATCAACACGAGACGTACTTTCGCACGCAACGGGGATGCATAGGTCAAGCCTCGTAATTGACATTCTTTGACGTCAAAAACCGGCTCACCCAGTGAGTAGCTAACGAATTCCAAACGGGCCATTTGGTTATGACTGACGATTGGAAAAATGGATGAAAAAGCAGCTTGCAGGCCTTCGGGTTGTCTAGCCGAGGCCGGTAAGTCTGCTTGCAGGAACGTTAAATAGGATTGAAGCTGTGTTGCTAATAGAAAAGGCACGTCCTGCACGTCTTCACGCTTAGCAAAGCTTTTGCGGATGCGCTTTTTTTCGGTGAACGAGTAAGGCATGAGCACTCCGACTCGAGGTTTCAGGGGCCGTTAACCACGGCCCGGGGGTATACGACTTCAGGAAAACAAACTAGGCCGCATATTGCCGACTTCGCTTTCCTGAAGGCGCAAAACCCGGAGGCGCCATTCGGCATCTCCGGGCAGCGTCT
>Ga0209953_1000841_pt1 | contig 10333 bp, 9 predicted proteins | sample SalPonred_H2O_MG_FD_185713 | JGI IMG/M metagenome (GOLD analysis project Ga0209953, IMG submission 185713) | Salt pond water microbial communities from South San Francisco under conditions of wetland restoration - Salt Pond MetaG... | ecosystem: Environmental > Aquatic > Non-marine Saline and... | reverse complement strand
GAGGGCGAGGGTCGAAGCAGCAACAATCGCTGCGGTCTTTCGTCGTGATGTCTTCATGTCGGTTCCTTAATTCCCGGTCGCGCAGACCTAGCCGCCACGCGATGTATCTACCTGTACTTCGTTCGGCGGTAGGTATTTGGATGCAGCTACTTTGCTTTTTTTGACGACCAACCCGTGCGAAGCATTTGAAGGGCAACAGCAACAAGCACGAGAGAAAACAACGTGCGCACAACATTTCCACTCGACGCAATCGCTACGGCAGCCCCAAGCAGACTCCCCGGTATCGCAGCGAGACCGAAACGCAGACCTGTTGACCAGTCAGTGGCTCCGTTTCGCGATTGGCGCCAGGCGCCGACGATTGCGATGGGCGCCATGACCGCCAGGGAGGTTCCCGCCGCCAACTGCTGCGGGAAGCCAAAGAGGGTCACGATGATCGGAATGAGGATGATGCCGCCACCGATTCCGAAGAGAGCCGAGAGCAAACCCATCGCCAGGCCACTGACGATGTATCCCACCGCTACTACTGTCGAGAGTTCCGGCAGGTTGCCGTCCGCAACCGCGTCTGTCGGCCACAGCAATGAAATGGCGACAGCGATGAGAAGAATTCCGAAGCCGATCTGCAGCCGGTAGTTGGATGTGCGACGGACCAAGCTGCTACCGGCAATCGATCCGACCAACCCACCGATCAGGATGAAGCCGGCTGGAACCCATGCCACCTGGCCGGCAACTGCGTAGGTGACGGTCCCCGCGAGGGCCGCGAGGAAGACCATGACCAGGCTCGTGGCCTGCGCGCGCTTTTGTGTGAAGTGGAAGAGGAGCACCAGGAGGGGGACGAGGATGATCCCGCCGCCGACCCCGAACGCACCGGAAAATACGCCAGCGCCGAAGCCGATGAGGAGGTCGCGCGCCACTGACGAAGTGTCCTGGACACACCGAACCAGACACGAAGAAGGGGTGCCCCCGAGGGCACCCCTTCTTCGTAAATGTGGTGGTGGCTTACGCCGAGGCGGCTGCCCGCTCGGCTGTCTTGAACTTGATGTATGCGGACGAAGATGCGTTCCACATCAGCCAGAGGATGACCAACTCAACGGCGAGTGGTGCGAGTGCCGCCCACTGGCCACCGATGAGAGCGCCAATTGAGCTAAGCATGCCAAGAGCCACGATGATCGTGATCAGGATGCGCGCCCAGTTGTGGCCGCGGGCCAGGGACATCGCAACGATCACTCGGATGATTGCAATACCGATGGTCACGAGGCCAGCGATGAAGACTCCGGCGGTGATCATCCCAGCCGAAACGCCCGTCACACCTTCGTTCTCGAAGGCCGTTGTGATCTGATCGCGAACGTTCGAGTTGAGGGTTGCGAACGCACCAATCAGGACGCCTACGCCCGTGATGATGTACAGGACAGCCGCAATCCACTGCAGGACAACGGCGATGGTTAGGCTAGTTGGTCTATTCATGGTTAAACGGTAGCAAGTGGCGAAGGCGAGTAGCGACAACTCGCCGGTAACGGATTGCTCGCTATTTCGGTAGTTTGCGGAAGACCGGCCTAGGTACCACTTTCACGGCCCCCATGAGGAACCGCAACTGTCCCGGGGCGTAGATCGTGTGTTTACCCTTACGCAGCCCCTGCACGATGGCCCGACCGACAACATCGGGATCAGTGGTCATAGGCGCCTCGGGCAACCCCTCGCTCATGCGAGTACGCACCATGCCCGGCCGGACCACGAGAACCGAAGCCCCTGAGCCTGTTAAGGCATCACCCAATCCCTGGGCAAATGCGTCCAAACCAGCCTTCGTGGAGCCGTAGACGAAGTTCGAGCGACGCGCCCGATCGCCTGCAACGCTGGAAAGAACAACCAGCTTGCCGTGGCCTTGTTGGCGCAAGCGGCGGGCAACATGCAAGCCCACACTCACCGCGCCGGTGTAATTGACGGTTGCGATCTGTACCGCTTGCGCAGGGTCCGACTCAACCTGCTGTTGATCGCCGAGGACCCCGAAGGCAAGGATCACGAGATCAATGTCGGAGGTATCGAAGACTTCATCGACGAACGCCCCATGGGATTCGGTGTCGATTGCATCGAACGCAGCGACCTCGACGGTCGGGATTCCGGCGTTTCCCAGATGCAAGGCCGCATCTTCCAGCGCCGGCGACTGGCGACCGGCTAACACAACCCGCCGGAGTCGATTGCGGGGCAACGCTTCGATGGTCGCGCGAGCGATTTCACTCGAACCGCCGAGCACGAGGACGGACTGCACTTCGCCTAGTGCGTCATTCACAAAGACAACCTTCTTCCTAGATCTGAGGTGAAGACCCCACGCGGATCCATTTGGTCTCGGACAGCCTGCCACTGCGCTAAGAGTGGGTAAGTCTGCGCCAACATGGCTGGGGACTGGCGCGAGTCTTTTGCTAGGTACAACCGGCCACCTTCCGCGGCAACAAGTTCATCAAGTTCATCGAGGACGGGGCCCAAGCGTTCGTTGCCGGCTGGCACGTCAGCTGCGAGTGTCCAGCCAGGTATCGGAAAGGACAGCGGTCCGGGGTTCGCAGGTCCGAATCTCTTCAGCACCGTCAGGAAACTGGGAGCTCCAACATCGCGGAGGCGGGACAGGGTTCGTTCAACCAACCATCCAGCAGAATCTGGCACGACGAATTGGTATTGCAGGAATCCCTGTGGTCCGTAGATGCGATTCCAGTCCTTCACCCCGTCGAGTGGGTGGAAGAAGGACGGGATCGAGTGCAGTTCGGCTGCCTTGTTCTTCGGTGCCTTGCGGAACCACGCCTCGTTGAAAGCCCGGACGGTGGCCGTGTTCAAAAGTCCACCGGGGACAAACGGCGGGGCCGAAGGAAGTGATGTGGTCTCGTACGTGAGTGGGGATGCTTGCTTCGCGGTCTTCTTGGTTGCCTGAAGTTGATCGATAGTTGCGTGGTCACCCCGAGTGAGCACGCCGCGGCCGGAAGTTGCTACGGAGTCGATCCATGCCACGGAATAGCGGTACTCGTCGTCGCCTTCGATCATTCGGGTCATGACCTCATCCAGGTCAGCGCAACGAATCGTGTCCACGCTCATCTGTGCCGTCTCGATGGGCAATAGTCGGAAGGTCGCCTCGACGATTACGCCGGTGAGGCCCATTCCACCCACTGTCGACCAGAACATCTGCTCGGTAGCTGGATCATCTGGGCGTAGATCCAGGAGTTCCCCTCGCCCATCGACAACTCGCATGCTGATCACGTGCGCGCCGAAGCTGCCCTCCACGTGATGGTTCTTGCCGTGAATGTCCGCCGCGATAGCGCCACCTACCGTCACGAATCGGGTTCCCGCCGTGACCGGAACGAAGAAACCTGCGGGAACAATCGAGCGCAACAGATCATCGACACTCGCTCCAGCATCCGCAGTGACCGTCCCGGCGCCGAGATCCACATCGAACGAACGAAGGTGCACCATGTCGAACACCGTGGCGCCACCACTTTGCGCGGCATCACCGTAGCTGCGTCCCAATCCACGGGCTAGCACGCCGCGTGGCCCTGCGGTACGGATCGACTCTGCGATGTCTTCTGCGGAGTGCGGCGAGACGAGTCGTGCGCCGCTCGGCGCGGTGCGCCCCCAACCACTGAGTAGCACGTCGCGCTCGTCCACCTCGAGCGGAGAAGAAGTTGTCATACGCCTAAGGCTCCCAGCCCGAACAGAATCAGCCACGCGAGGCCAAGGAGAAGGAGAACCCGGTCACGCAGCGCCGTGTCCTCAGGTGCTTCGGCATTGCCGCGATCAACGCTTACTCCGTAACGCAAGATCGCCAGCACAAAAGGCAGCACACTCCATTCCGCCCACGGGAAGCTCGAAGGTGTTTCCGCGACGTCAAACGCCCATAGGCAGTACGAGGTGATCGTCACCGCAGCAGCGACTCCCCAGACGAAACGTAGGTAGCCGAGCGTGTAACCATCCAGGCTCTTGCGCTTCGGTGAATCGTCGTCGTTGTTCCCTTCGCGCACAAAACGATCGAGTTCGCTGTAGCGCTTACCCGCCGCCATGAAGAGCGAACCGAATCCAGCAACAATCAAGAACCATTGGGAGATCGGTAAACCTGATGCCGCGCCGCCAGCTATCGCGCGTAGCAAGAAGCCAAGCGCCAACAGCGCTAGTTCGATCACCGGCTCGTGCTTGAGGCCCAGCGAGTAAGTGAGGGTGAAGACCGCATACGCGACAACCACCCCGAGCAATGCAAGTGAAATGAATGCAGACAAAACCAACGACGACGCAGCAAGGACGACAGCGGCGGTGACGGCGGCAGGTACTGGCAGATCACCGGCAGGGATTGGTCGCGCAGACTTTCGGGGGTGCGCGCGATCGGCTTCGATGTCACGCACGTCGTTGATCAAGTACGTAGCACTGGAGATAAGGCAAAAAGCAACGAAGGCTCCGATGCTCGGCAGCAAAATATCCGGCACGAATAGTTGACCCGCTGCCAGCGGAGCCGCGAAGACCAGCACGTTCTTCGCCCATTGGCGCGGACGCATCGCTACGACGAGTGCGGAAAGGAAATTGCGCTTGTCAGTGGATCGGTCCACGGTGTCGGTCATGTGTAGATCACTTCACGTTCGGCGTGCATGCCTGGCTCGGTGTCTCCGATGATGCGAGCGATTTGCGGAACGACGAGTAACCAGGTGATCACGTGGAAGACCGTCAGCCAAATGAGAGTCGATAGGGCCACATCGGCCGGCTGCACCACTAGTGGTGTCAGGGAGGCGAGAGCAAGCGCGCTTCCGCCCCAGAAGACGACCCGCCCAGCGTGCGACCTTCCGCGGACGATCAGCGCAGCAATGGCACCGATCTCTGCGGCCAGGAGGGGGAGGAGAAAGACTGCGAACCAACTCACCGTCTGCATGGACCCCGCGATCTCGAGTTGCATGGGGACACCGAAGAGTCGGGCAATTCCATACAGCCCCAGGCAGACCAGGCCCGACCAAACGCCGGTCACCAGGGCCGCATAGGCCATGGTCCGCACCCCAGGACGCGCCGAACTTGGCGGCACGACTGGGGTGACCGACTCAGCCCAGTCCGCACGCGTCATGGAGTCCATTGTGGCGGCTGGGAACCCCCACGTCAGGTGCGCCCAAGGCAGCCGCGCAATTCTTTCGCTGCTTGCTCTTGCAATCGGCGGGAATCGGGTGCATCATTATGTTACTGGCGAGTAACTTAGCGAGCCGGGCCGATACGGCGTAGAGCAAATCGTGAAGCGAGGGTGAGGGTCATGTCGCACTACAAGAGCAACGTCCGGGACTTGGAGTTCAACCTCTTCGAGGTGTTCGGCGCTGGAGATCGGATGGGTAGTGGCCCGTTCGCCGAGATGGACGCAGATACCGCCAAGGAAATCCTGCACGAGGTGGATCGCCTCGCGAGTGGACCGTTGGCCGAATCCTTCGCCGATGCCGACCGCAACCCGCCGGTCTACGACCCCGCAGCCAAGACCGTCACGATGCCCGAGGGCTTCAAGAAGTCTTTCCAAGCACTCATGGACGCCGAGTGGTGGCGTTTGGATCTGCCCGAGCACTTGGGTGGCACCGGCGCACCCCCGTCGTTGCGGTGGGCGGCCAGTGAATTGCTACTCGGTGGAAACCCAGCTGCGTTCTTGTATATGTCCGGTCCGAACTTCGCAGCGGTCATCGACCACCTCGGTACCGACGAGCAAAAGCAATTCGCTGCTCAGATGATCGACAACGGTTGGGGCGCCACCATGGTGCTGACCGAGCCCGATGCTGGATCCGATGTGGGTGCCGGTCGCGCGAAGGCGTTCGACAATGGCGACGGCACCTGGCGCATCGAAGGCACCAAGCGTTTCATCACCTCCGCCGAGCACGACATGGCTGACAACATCGTGCACATGGTGCTCGCCCGCCCAGAGGGCGCGGGTCCAGGCACAAAGGGACTGAGTTTGTTCATCGTGCCCAAGTTCCACGTGGATCCAGCGACTGGTGAGATCGGCGAGCGCAACGGGGTCTACGCGACCAACGTCGAGAAGAAGATGGGACTTAAGGCTTCCACCACGTGTGAGTTGACGTTTGGCGAGAAGGAGCCGGCGACTGGTTGGCTGCTCGGCGATGTCCACGACGGTATCGCCCAGATGTTCAAGGTCATCGAGTACGCGCGCATGATGGTCGGCACGAAAGCCATCGCAACCCTGTCGACCGGTTATCTCAACGCCCTCGAGTACGCAAAGACACGTGTACAGGGCGCCGATCTCACGCAGATGACCGACAAGACTGCACCGCGAGTTGCCATCACGCACCACCCCGATGTTCGTCGCTCGCTGATGCTGCAGAAGTCCTACGCCGAGGGTCTTCGAGCTCTCGTGGCGTACACCTCCTACTGGCAAGACATGATCGAGCTCGGCAAATCCGGTGACACCGATGTCGATCTCGACATGGCGGAGCGCATGAACGATTTGCTCTTGCCGATCGTCAAGGGAGTCGGTTCGGAGCGCAGCTACGAGATGCTCGCCGTGTCCTTGCAGACCTTCGGTGGATCGGGCTTCCTGCAGGACTACCCGCTCGAGCAGTACATACGTGACGCAAAGATCGACACCCTTTACGAAGGCACCACCGCCATCCAGGGCTTGGACTTCTTCTTCCGCAAGATGGTGCGCGATCAGTTCAAGGCCATCTTCTACCTGGCCGCGCAGATCACTGAGACGGTCAAGGGTGATGAGGGTGCGGGCGCACTTGCCAAGGAACGTGAACTGCTCGGTGTTGCACTCGAAGACGTGCAGGCCGTAGTCGGCAAACTCGGCGAGTGGGCGATGGCTTCGCAGCAAACGCCCGAGGAGGTCTACAAGGTCGGCCTCAACACGACCAGGCTGCTGATGATGAGTGGTGACCTGATGATCGGTTGGTTGCTCACCAAGCAGGCTGAAGTTGCTCTGGCTGCGCTCGATGCTGGCGCTAGCGATCGAGACCGCGCCTTCTACCAAGGCAAAGTCGAAACCGCCAAGTGGTTCGCCCGCAATCGGCTCCCGCTGCTCACGGCCGAGCGCGCTGTTGCTGAGGCCACCGACGACGACATCATGCGTCTGCCGGAGGAAGCCTTCTAGACGGGTTCGTCTGGCAACGGACTTCCCGGTGCGGGTTTCGCCTTCACCGGGAGGTCCATTTCACTGACGATGTTCTGCGCAGCCATCTTGAATGGGCGAATCACCCGAACACCGCCGTACTCCTCAAGCATCTCCGCGGTGCGTGCGTCCATTGCGGTCAAGCAAATTCCACCAGTGAACTCGAAGCGTCGAAGCGTCTGCAGCAGCACCACATTCGTAGATGGGCTTGGAACAGCACAGACAACCGAGTCGGCTTCATGAAAAGGCAAGGATGACGCGAACTCTGGCTCCGAGACATCTCCATACAGCGTGGTTACGTGATGACCGGCAACGGCACGAAGGGCCTCAGGGTCGTAGTCGACCACAAGCAAGTTCGCACCTTTTGCGAGCAGACCCCTCGCGACCTCACCACCCATCCGACCCGCGCCGACGATTATGGCGTCGTACGGATGCTCCAGGCGCTCTTCAACCTCTGCGGCATCGGCCTTCTTCCGCTCGAAGATAGAGAGCGCTGGTGAGATTTTGTCGAATATTTGCTGCGAGTACAAAATGAAGTAGGTCGAAATGGTGATCGTGATCATCCCAACCAGCGTTACAAGACCGAGTACCGCTTCATCGACTTGCCCGAGTGAAAAGCCGAGTGCGATCAGAATCAGGGAGAATTCACTGATCTGCGCAACCGCGAGTCCAGCCTTGAAGGACACCTTTTTCCGGTAGCCCATTGTTCCCATGATCACCATGACGATGATCGGATTACCGATCAGTACGAACACCGAAAGAACAAGCGCAGGACCCAATTGCTCAAGCGCAGAGGCAAAGGTCAGTGATGCGCCCAATTCGATGAAGAAGAACAAGATCATGATGTCGCGCAGGCTCACTAGCCGCGCACCAAGGCTCTCCCGATACGGCGTAGATGCGAGCGCAACACCAGCGACGAATGCGCCGATCTCCATGCTTAGGCCCAAAGCAGCAGACGTGGCCGCGAGTGAAATAGCCCACGCAACACCAAACAGCAGAGTCAGTTCCTGACTGCTGGCAAGCCAGCCAAGCACGCGTGGGATCACATATCGAGCAGCGAGAGCAACCGCACCCAGGAAAACGACCCCACCGACGAGAGTTCGCACGATCGTCTCAACTGGCGATGTTTGATCTGGTTGTCCGATTGCAACGATGACGATCATCGCGACGATGACTAGTAGGTCCTGGACGATCAGGAACCCCACTGCAATCCGGCCGTGCAACTGGTCAAGTTCACGCTTGTCTGACAGGAGTTTGACGATGATGATCGTGGACGAGAACGTAAGGGCGACGGCGATGTACAGCGCCGGCAGTGCATCGAAACCCAATGCAAGGATGATCAAGTACCCAATGAGTGATGTGAAGACGACTTGTCCGACACCCGTGTACAGAGCTACCAACCCCGTGGAACGGATTAGGTGTACGTCGAGCTTGAGCCCCACAAGGAACAGCAAAATCGCAATCCCGATCTTGGCCAGAGCGGCAACATCATCGCCGTCGGAAACGATCTCTAGGACGGTTGGACCGGCAAGAACGCCGACAACGATGTAAGCAACGATGACGGGCTGACGAAGAAGTTTGGCAAGGCCCCCGACAACCGCCGCCAGCACCAAGATGGCGGCTATCTGCTCGAACTCCGAGCCGAACATTTCACGAGTCTAGGCCACTCCTAGATGCGCGTTTAGGGCGGCGGCGTACCCTGGAAACATGCGCTGGTTTGTCTCCTTGTTGGCCGCTGCCTTCCTCCTATTGCTTCCGGTTTCCGGGGCTGCGGGACACGCTGGTCTCACCTCCAGCAACCCTGCGGATGGAACCGAACTCGCCGTTGCTCCCGAGGAAGTCACGCTGACGTTTAGCGAGGAACTGTTCAACGAACTGGTCGAGGTCTCCATCTTGGACTCCGCCGGTGATCTCGTGATGGCTACCGAAGCCGAGCAGACGCCTCCCCCCGGGACCGACGTGATCGTCCCCTGGCCGGCCGATCTGCCGCCTGGGAAGTACTCGGTTGCCTTCCGGGTGGTTTCCGAGGATGGCCATCCGGTGACCGGGCAGGTGACGTTCTCCTACACCGACGTAGCCACACCTACGGTCGAGCCGACCGTCGAGCCCACTCCAGCTGCTGAGCCCGAGTCAACCCCGCAAACCCCGCAAACGTCAGAAGCCACCGACACGGAGCCATCGCCGGAGTTGATCGCGGCCGAGGATGCGGGCCAGCCGAACAACTCACTTATCGGACCGCTCCTAATCGCTGGTGCGGTGATAGTTGGTCTCGGTGTGGTGATCTCCGTCATCATGCTCGCGCGATCGCGGCAATAGGCGCAAGCATGGCAACCACGATGCGTGCGCGCCCGGATGCAACAACGCTTACCGCTCCACGGTTAGTGAGCGTTGCGCTCGGGCTCATCGCAGTCGCCGTTTCCGCCGCCGCAGTCGGGTTGGTGGTGGCGGGCGGTACCTATGAAACCCTTCCCGGACTCGCAGATCCTGGTCCGCTCGTGACGTGGGGGGCTCCCGTAACCCGAGTGCTCACCGATATCGCAGCCATTGCCACGGTTGGGCTGCTGCTTTCTGCAACTGCCCTGGCACCGTCCGGCAAGAACGGCATCCTCTCGCGGGTCGGACGCACCGATTCCATCCGTGCCGCTTGGGCTGCCGGAATCTGGGCGGTACTTGCCGGCGTGCAACTGTTCTTCGTATTGGCGCTGGTCCTCGGAGTTCCCCTCGGCGATGCGTTGCGCCCGGAGATCGTGTCCACCTATGCGAACGATCTCGACACCACGCGGGCGCTATTGGTGATGGCGATCTTGGCGGTAGTCGTGACCGTGGGTGCCATCACTGCAGCGAGCACCGGCGCTACCGGTGCCTGGCTCGTTGTCGCCATCGTGGCCGCGGCCCTGCCCGGCTTGGCGGGCCACAGTTCGGCCCTCGGTGATCACGAACTCGCCACCACTGCGGGTGTGACGCACATGGTTTCCGCTGTTCTATGGGTGGGCGGGCTTCTAGCCCTGACGATTCATGCGATCCGACGCGACGTGCCACTCGAGCGCCCAGTCCAACGCTTCTCAACGATCGCACTAACCGCCATCGTGCTGCTGGCCGCGAGTGGTCTTGCCAACGCCTACACGCGAGTTGATGGGCTCAATCAACTGCTCACTACCGGCTACGGCCAAGTCACCATGATGAAGGTCTGGCTGCTCGTCGGCTTGGGTGTGATCGGCTTCGTACTAC
>Ga0209953_1000840_pt1 | contig 10345 bp, 21 predicted proteins | sample SalPonred_H2O_MG_FD_185713 | JGI IMG/M metagenome (GOLD analysis project Ga0209953, IMG submission 185713) | Salt pond water microbial communities from South San Francisco under conditions of wetland restoration - Salt Pond MetaG... | ecosystem: Environmental > Aquatic > Non-marine Saline and... | reverse complement strand
GGCTTTAAAGAGTCAGAGTACATAGACGCAATTCTAAGACTTACAGCTAACGACCTTAGACTAAGAGGTTATCGTGCGCAAAAGACACAAATAGAAAACATTGTTCAGTACCTTGAAACAAACTCATTAACTAACAACATTGAAGACAGTAAAGATAAGTCTTGGGACAGGTTAAAGACATTTCTTGATGACCTTCATAGTTACATGGAAAAATTAGAGGTTATCGAAAACAAAATAATTGCCCTTGAAAAAGAAGAAAAAGAACGCAAAGGAGGAACAGGTATAATTGACTTTATAAATGCCTAAGAAGTTAGCAGAAATAAAAGCCTGTGAGGTTGCCTACAATAACTTTCAACAAACAAGGGAGATACAAGGTGTAGAGATAAACTGCATCCCTGAAAAACCCCCAATAAAAGAAATAGCAAATTACAGTAAAAAGATAAAAGACCGTAAGTGGAAGCCAATAGAGATACCCGAAGTACAATACAAGTACGACAAGCACGGTGACATAACTGACTCCTACTTTGAAGGATTTGATGAAGACGAAGAACACGAATTGCTTTCTAGGTTTTATAAATACAGAACAGAGGGGTATTGGTTTTTTAACAAGGATAAATTAGAATACATAACAGGAGACCATTGGTACTATCTAAACGTAGTAAAGATACCGATTGTAAAAAAAATAAACGGAAGGAAGCGTAAGGTTTCAGATAATCCTTGGTTTATTGATGCCGATAGAGACTTCTTTCTTTATTGGAAACAAGCGGAGTCTGAAAATGGTTGTTTTGGTGTAATATTTACTGCCGCTAGAAGAGTGGGAAAAACCTTCAAAGCCCTTGCTATACTACTAAATAACGCCACATCAATACCTGAAGCAGTATGTGGAATACAAGCACAGAATGGCTCTATGGCTTCAAGTATCTTTAATAGGCTTATTAAAATGTGGAAGAAGCTACCAAGGCATCAATTCTTTTACCCTACTCACAAAGGACTTTCTGACCCCTCCCGTGCGCTTGAATTTGTAGAACCCTCCAAGCGTTCATCAAAACAGCAATACTACGACTACGGAAACGTTCTTGAAAGTGTTATAGACCACAGACCAACAAAGGCAAATGCGTATGATTCTGAGGGTCTTTGGAGGCTTTACATAGACGAGGCTTCAAAAATGGAAACGTGCGATATAATGGAACTCTATGACGTTGTGAGAGAGGTATTGGCAGATGGCTCTACTGCACTTGGTAAAATGCTTGTAACATCTACGGCTGAAAACCTTGGAGGAAAAACACTACAGTCTTACGAAAAACTTTGGAAGCAGTCGGACGTTACTACAAGAGATGCTTTTGGAACAACTAAATCAGGTCTATACAGATACTTTCAGTCATCAGTAAAAGGGTACAGGCATAGCCCCGAAGAAGACGGAAACCTACCCAAAGAATTAGACAAACCCACAATAGATGAGTGGGGGTATTCAGACGAGGAAACTGCTAAAAAAGTAATTGAGTACCTAAGAAGAAACAAAGGTGGAGACAGTTTAATACAGTTTATAAGAAAGTACCCATTTAACGCAAAAGAAGCCTTTATGTATGCGGAGGTAGTATCTCCATTAAACATAGAAAATATTAACCAACACATAATGCACAACGAAGAGGTTGAGCAGTTTAGAGAACTATCAGTAAGAGGCAATCTTGATTGGGCAGGAGGTATCCCTGATACAGAGGTAGTTTGGCATCCAAGAGAAGACGGGATGTGGCAGATGTTTATGCTTCCTGACAAAGAAGACAGAAACTTAATATCTCAAAGAGGAACAGGAAAAACACCAACAGGAAATAACTTTGTTTCTTCTGTTGACCCATTCTCACACAGGTTAGTGCAAGATGAAAAAAGAGCATCTATGGCAGCAAGCCACGTAATGACAATAACGGGAGGTAAATACAACGACAGGACATTTGTGCTTCAATATCATGGTAGAAGGTCAGACCCTAATGATTTCTTTGAGGACATGATAAAGCAATGTGTGTTTTACTCTTGTAAGCTATTGCCTGAAAACCAAAAGTACGAAGTTATAAACTACTTTAGAAAGCGGGGGTACGCAGGGTATATACAACAAAACCCACTAAACGAAAAGACAGAAGACGGAATATCAACAAGAGGAGATAACACACGCTCAACACTTGTAAATAGATTAGCAAGCTACATAGATGATGAGTTAGGACAACAAGCAGACGGAACTTATAAAGACGTACCATTCACTTCGTTGCTTGAAGATTGGAGAGATTTTGACTCTGAGAATTGGACTAAGTTTGACCTTACTGTTTCTGCTATGATTTGTATATTAGCAGCGACAGAGAAAAAAGAACAAAAGGTAAGTAAGATAACACTAAAAGGATTTATACAAAAATTTGACGTAAGGCGTTGATTGTGTAATATTTTTTTATACATTTGAAAAATATGAGATTTAAACCTGAGATATTTGGAATAAGAATAGGAGGAGACAACAACTACTTTTCAGCTACCGTAGGGCAAAAGTTCAAAATAAACGGAAAGGATGCAGTTGTTACTTCTATTGTGGATGACCATAATTACAGACAAGAATTCGGAACAGAATTAATACAGATTTTTGTAAAAGACGAAGATGGTCTATTTCTTTGGAAAGATTTTAAAAACTCAGTAACAGCAATAACATACAAACGATGAAAGCAAGAAATGGATTTGTACTTCTTGAAAAGAAAGAAGAAACAAACAAAACAAAAGGCGGAGTTATAATACCCGATGAAATTAGCAATAATAAAACTACCCGAAAGGGATTTGTATTTGTAGCAGACAAAGAGGTAGGGTTAAAAAAAGGAGAAGAAGTCCTATACAACACAAGCGGAGAAATAGAGTGGGATATAGACGGAGAAAAAAAATACCTCGTGCACATTACTAAAATTTACCTAAGTGGCTTATAATAGAGATAATAAAACATCATTTAAAACAAAACAACAAATGGCACAGCAACAATCACAATCAGACATTGACTTTCAGTATAAAAATTACTCCCTTACTTTTTTAAAGGAGATGATTAAGATGAATAAACTCACAGGAGTAACTTCAGTTGATGAACTAATAAAAGAAGCAAAGAAATTAGAAGACTACGTAAAACCAAAAGAGTCAATCGTAAAAACACTATAAAGCTATGGTAGCCTACCCGTTAGAGTACATCTTACCCGATTTAAAAGTAGCAGGGAGTGATAGGTTGGAGGTTATTGAAAACCTTTGTACTCTTTACTCCCTTCCTTTTGACCCCGATATAGTGTATGACTTATTTGAGAACTGTTATGACCTTGAGGCTTTATTACATTCCCGAAGTAAAGGTAGTGCGATAGAAAAAGAAGAAACAGCTATATACTCAATGGATGGAAAACGGTGGAGGTACTACCCAAAAAACATAAATGATTTTCTTATAGACTGCCTTCACGTTTGGGAAATAAAGCCAATATTTGAGCCTAACTTAATAAAAAGAAATTTCCGTACCTTTGTGTATGAAGGTGAATGACCCAAACGAAATAGTAAAACACAGAGTAAACTATATGGACGCTGAGGACGGTAATATATATAGTTTTGAGGTAGATATACCAAGACATCTATCTGAGTACATCACAAGCCTTCTAAACACCCTTATCGAGCAAGATATAACCTACGAGAACCTAGAAGTTAGGTATGAGTTAATAACAGGGTTGTTAAACAAACAAAAACAGAATTAATGGGGGTCGTACCCTTCTATTCTATTCTTGTCAATTTCTTCTTTTGAGTAGCTTGTTTCCTTTATGAATTTAAGTTTAAACGCAGGCTTACGAACTGTTTTTCTGTGGTATAGTTGTTTAGCGATTAAAACTTCTGCATCTTCCTTGTGAGCAAACCAATTAATACTAACACCTGTCTTTATCATTTGCAGTATTTCATCAATAGAAAATCCATCTACATTTCTAAGAACATAAGAAATTTTTTCTATATCCTCAATGGTCATACATTTCTTAGGGTAGGTAAAGAAAGTAGTTAACTCTCTGTTGTTTTTTACCCCAATTAAGTTCATTACATTTTTTTTAGACAGCCCTGCTTTTTCTGTTAACGCTCTGAATATTTTGCTTCTTCCGTACCAATTAAAGTCAGACACTGCGCCTCTTCTTTTTTTCGCCATAATTAAATTGTTATGGCTACAAATTTAACATTTTTTAACACATCTTTTACAAATATTTGTTTTATATTCGTTGCATGAACATTTACCAAATAAAAACCTCGAATACCTACCCAAAGAATAGACCATTTTGTGTAGAAGCCTCTAACCTAAGAGAGTTAGAAGAGAAGGTAAAGAATGAGTATGGCAGTTATGTAGAGGTAACAGAGATAAAACTAATAACAAAAAAAGAAAGTATATTATGACAAATAAACAAAGCATTGAAATACTGTTTCTAATGGGCTGTTATGGCTTTAAAACGGCAAACGTAGAGAACGACCCTTACACGCAGTTACAGAAGCACTATGACTCTACAACGCTAACTGCGGCTTATTCCGAAAGAGGAAACAGCTACTTACTTCACGTAGACAATAACTCACAACCTGAAACACTATCAGAATTAACACTACCACAATTACTATCACTAACAGAAATACTAGATAAAAGATGAAAAAACAACCACAAGACAGCAACGAATATTACGAATGGTGGCAGGACTTCGTAAAGCTACACGGAAAAGAACCTGAAAACAAATTCAACAGAAACCGCTATGAGGACAAAGAAATACCTGCGTACATGACTAACTCAAAAGTACGAGAGTCTGTTGATTGTAGACTACGTAAAATAGCAACCATAACTGCTCAAATGGGTATAGACAGTAACGATGACGAAAAGCGGGAGATATACCAAGAAAGAATAAAACTTGCTAACGAAATAAAGTCAATAGACCCTCTCGTATACGAAGAACTATTCCCAAGTAAAGATATAAACGAAAACTACTAATTATGTTTGGAAAAATAAAAAACCAAGATAAATCTTTAGAAAGAAGAGTTACTGATTTAGAATGGCAAATGAAACAAATTAATCAGTTAAATGAAAAGTGTAGAAAACTATCAAAAAAGATAGACTTACTTTGTTCTACCCCTCCCAAGTACAAGATAGGAGATGCTGTTTGGTATGGAGAAAATGAGTTTGAAGTAGTTGATGTTAAAATATGCAATGACTACATACGGTATATGTACGATTTAAATGGAGATAGTCATGAGTTCTCAATAGAAGAAAAAGCCCTATATACCAAAAAGAAATGAACTTAAATAAACTAAAAAAAAGAGGGTTTGAGGTGCATGACTGCTACGCTACTAAACCCATAAAGGACAAAGAAGAGGAGGAGTTTCTAACAAAGACACTTATAATAACCCTTTGGGAAGACGGCGGTATTATACTTGAAGACCACTTAATCTACAACGATGGACTAGAAAGCAGCAACGAAATAAGAGCAGGAGAAGTAAACAGCATAGAACAGTTCCTTGTCTTTTACGATGTACTAAACGCCTGTAACACCAACGGAAATCATAAGCTATGAACGAACAACAACTACTCAAACTAGGGTTTAAGAAAGAACCCTTTGAAAACGAAAAGGACAACTACTTCCTTTCCTTTACCCTTTTAAAATACCAAAGAGGAATAGACGAGTTAGAACTACTGTGGGAACATGGAGACGACTTCTGCCTGCTGTTTCCCAACGACATAAAAATAAAAGGATATAAAAACATAAAAAAACTTGTAGAAGCGTTTAAAGACATAAACGAAGAGTAATGGGAAAAGGAATACTAGAACAAATAAAAAACGCGGAGGTTACTGGAGTAAACAGCAGTTTAACACTAGAATCACTACAGGGTTTAATAGCTAACCTAAGCGACTATAAAGGTAAAAGTGGAGGTGTTGTATGGCTAACCACAATAGCAAGCCTTAAACAGTTCATAAGAAGCGTTGGAGGATATGCCGAGTTCAAACAAAGTAAATGGGAATTACACACAACTTTAGAAGGGCTACAGCTTATTGAACGATATGAAAGGATATACAGATAAATAAATACATTAAGATTATGATACAAGGAACAGAAACTTTTGAGATTAAAAACGAACATTTGGAATTGCTAAAGAGGGCTTTTGTAAGTTGGGATAGTGGTGAATATGGTGCGCCTGCTATTAACTCTAAAAGACCTTACGGCAATAGCGATGTTGAACGTGATATAGCTGAAATATTTGGATGGAAATATGATGAAGAAGAAGGGCTTAACGAAGAGCAATCAAAAAAAGCCCTAACTATCCACAAAGAAACAAAGACTGCTTTACAGATAGCACTTGCTACTCAAAAGTTTGAGACGGGTGTTTATCTTAACTACGAAAAGTATGATGATACTAAATGGCGTAAGGTAGATTAGTATTGTATACAACAGTGAACCTATACATAGACATACACGGAAAACTATTTAGATACGTTCAGTTTGAAGATGAACAATCCCGCAGGTATATCAAAGGTGTAAAAGAACTCGCCTTTCTAATAAAAGAAAATAAAGAACATCAACTAATGCTAATATAAGTAAAGCTAATAAAAGAATATTTTATCAAGGAGCAACTGGTGGATTTTGAACGCTTGCGTGTTCAACCCAATCATCTGGTAAAGTAAAGTTTACAAGACTTCCGTTTAATGCTGCACTACCTGTATCAAAAAGAGTATTTCCAACTTGCTCATCTCCATTAGAATCTACGTTAAATTCCCACAAATGAATAGGAGATGCTTTAACTGTAGTTGGGTCTTCCCCGTTTCCATTATTATATAGACTTGAAACTTCTTGAGGTGTTAAAACCCCACTCCACACCGCAATTTGATTCATCCACCCATCAAGTCTTGTTCCATTATAGAATCCAAATCTATTTATGTTATCAAGAGCAGGCATGGTAGAGTTTGTGGTAGGAGATAATGCCTGACCGTCTAAATATAGAGCGTAATCAGTGCCATCCCTTGTGACAACTAAATGATGCCAATTTCTATCAGACAAATTTATACCACCAGTTGACCAAAATCTAGTAGTCCAACCAGCACCCACCTGTATTTCATTATTTCCTCTAATAGCATTTATATAAGAAGCTGCTGTCCCATCATTCCTTCCAATTAAAACATTTACCGTGTTTCCAAATAATAGGTTAAACCATAAAGACATAGAGTGATTGTCTATTGTTGTTATGTCAGATGCAAAATTAACATACGTTGTGTCTGCTTCCGTAAATCTTAACGCATTACCCAAGGCAGATACAGCAGGTGTAGTAGGGCTACAACAGGTTCTTTTTGTTATAATCCAAGAGTTTGCAGCTTTTTTCTTTATAGTTATACTGTCGTATTGATTGTCTATGGTTGTGTTTTGATTTGCTCCATTTATGTTAATGCCATTTGCAGCTACAAGAGTACAACCCCCAGAGCCAAATCTTAGTATTTCAACTTCAGCATCACTAGGAAAGGGAATAGACATATTGTTAGGAACTGTAATTTCAATGGCAGATGATGAATTAGCTATGATTGTCTTATTGTAATCTTCAAGCTGTAAGGTATAATCAGCCGTGATTTCCTTTGTTTCCCTAAAGCCAACACTTGTTGACTCCGAAAATAAAGCCTCTAAAGAATCAGATACCTTAAAAAACTTACCTCCATATTCATAACTAATAATAGACCCAGTCCCATCAGGGGTGACATCACTTACTTTGTCTAAGTCTAAAACAAGAGTGCCTCCGTCTAATAAAATAAATCTTTCTGACTTTTCAGAAATATCTAATGAAGACTCCTGTACTTGAACGGATTTTTGACCATTTCTAAAAAAACTAATTTTCGTAAGACCCGCAGAGTTTGTTAACCCAAAGCCAAAAGAATTCTCAGATATATAAAGTGAATTCCCATTAGTTTCTGTAAGTTTTATTAATGCCATATTGTATTTTTTACAAAGTTACTAAAAAATAAACAACCATTATCTCGCTAAGTATATTGAAAATATGTATATTTGAGTTGTGATAACAAAAAGTGATAGTTAATATAAGAAAACCACCACTAATGCTAAATACCCACAAGAGAAAATCAGTTAATACTAACACATCCTACAGCAGACAACAGAAAAACACAACTAACAACACACAAAATGTCCAGTATATTTTATAAAAAACTGGACAAAAAAAAATCTATAACCCTAGTAATTCAGTAGAGTGATGAAAGTAAAAAATAATAATATGAACAAAACTGACAAAAGAATCGCCGCTGCTTCCAAAAGAATACACACCTACATAGATAACCTATGGAATGAAAATAGAAGAGAAGCAGAAAAAACAATAGACACCCATAAACAAACAGGACAGTTTTATGTAGACACCAACCCAAGTAAATACGTACCGCTAACCTATAACGACATAGAAAAGTATTATTGGATTAAATAAAAAGAATAACATGAAACAGTATACATCAAAATACAAACAAATTAAGGCTTGCTTTACAACCTTTGTTATAAGCCGTTTTGCTCCTGATTACGAGAAAACAAAAGCCGAAAACAAAAAACTAAGACAAGACATATACAACTTGATTAAAAAAGAAAATGAAATTGAAGGAATAACCACTAAAGCTCGGTGGGAGTTTACATTCAATACAGAAGAAATAATGATGTTTGGTGATGCAACCAAAACAGAACATTTAAAAACCCCCGCTTATCCCTAAAGAACATATAACAGCAAAACTAAAATAACAGAAATAATGAATACTTACAAAGAACTACTAGAAGAAGCAATAAACAGTTGCAAAACATTAGGAAGCAAACCTAAAAAAATAGCATACAACGAAACAATAACTAACAAAGAAGTTACTGTCTATATAAAGTGGGGAGATAAAACAACCTATAAAAATACATTTAACATAACATCAAATAACTCTAAAGAACTTGAGAATATTAGAAAACACATAGTGCAAGACTTGATAATAAAAGGAGGATTATTCGTGAAAAATGTTGTGTGTAACTAAAAATCTTCTGTGTGTATGAAGGTGTGTAATTATACCATGATACAGACACCCACCAACCACAAAGGAAATCGCGATATATAAACATACCCACGGTACGTTTCCACCTTTCAAAAATAGCATAGCGTTACCAATTAGTTACGTTACCGAATGGTTACACTACTAAGACTAAACTACCTTATTGTACTTACTTGCATCACTACATTTTCGCCGTGTTTATCCAATGAATGAAAGCAAAACTGTTATTAAACTAAGTGGTTACATTGCTTGCTGTTATTGGTATAGCTAAGTATTTATAAATTTTATTTGGTAGTTACAGTATTTATACTTTACTTTGTCAGCGAATTATTAATTTATATCTATTATGACAACACAAATTAAGTACGGCAAACGACCAACAACAGTAAACAACATGAGTTTCACCGACTCAGTTAACATGATTAAAAACAACTTTCGTGTTTCCAGGGAAGTGTTAAAAAATGATGTGTTAGTAACTGTAACCCGCGGGATGTCTACAAAGTACATACAATTTACAGCAAAAGACAAATCAATCCAAGTGTATAACTAAACACAACAAACAGTTTATAAGAGAGGGGCAATTTAGCCCCTTTTTTTATGCTCAATACTTTTACTCTGTTGCCTTCTTTTTTCGCTTTTCCTGAAGTAACTCAGCCCAGCTTTTTTTGGCTGCTGTTGTACTTTTATTTGTAGCTACATTTTTAACCTTATCTTTATTTGTGGCTACAACTTTAGTCTTATCCTGTCCTTTTGTGGCTACAAAATTATTTTTGTGGCTACAATTCAATTTTGATAAAATGTAACTTGTTAGGGTTAAACCTTCGCGCTTTGCCGCGTCTGTTATAGCTTTGTGCTCCTTCTCAGTACATCTAAACCTAATTAATTTATCTTTACTCATGTTTTACTGTTTTGTAGCTACAAAGATAGGTATTTTTATTCTTTTTTGTTGGGTGGAAAGGGAGGGAGGGAATAATACCAAACCCCTCCAAACCCACCAACAGCCTACAATTGACAGTAAACCTATCTAAAATGATAGTATTACTATCATGAATAATAGTAATGATATGCAACAAGTTAAGTAATGCTATCAAGTGTTAAAATATGTTAAAGTAGTTATGTTTTATTTTGTGGTTTAAGTTACTTTGATTATGTTTGGTGAAATTATTAATTTATAACGCTATGGAATCATTTATTTTAAGAGAAAACGTACTAACTGATAATACACTGCATGTGGCAGGCAAAGGAAAGGTTTTTAAGGGTGGATACATTGCTATATTAAAAGAA
>Ga0209953_1000839_pt1 | contig 10365 bp, 9 predicted proteins | sample SalPonred_H2O_MG_FD_185713 | JGI IMG/M metagenome (GOLD analysis project Ga0209953, IMG submission 185713) | Salt pond water microbial communities from South San Francisco under conditions of wetland restoration - Salt Pond MetaG... | ecosystem: Environmental > Aquatic > Non-marine Saline and... | reverse complement strand
ATTCGAGTTTATCGTAATAAGTCATAGAGTACAGTAACGATATATCTATGGCTTTCTGTAAATTAAAGTGGTAGAGAAGGTTTTTCTTGTCTAATGTATATAGTTTGTCGGTTGACGAGAGAACCTCGTATACACGTTCTTTTGTAACGTTAATACCTTCATCGTGATTTATAGGAATAATATATCCGGTATCTCCTTTTATAGGACGGATATAAACCGCAACCGTTGAAGTCAACTTAGGATGGTACATACTATTAGACGATATAACGTCTACGTATAGTCCTAACTTTCCTAATGATTGTAATTGAGAGAGTTTACTCTCTTGTTCAACTATATAAAACACTTATTAATAACCTTTGTAATAAAATAAGATAAATTTCTTATTCTACAAACTCTGAGTAATCTTTGAAGAAGTTTACAATACCGGGAACAGTACTTTCTAGTTTAGTAACTGTTTCTTTATTTTTATTTGCCGCTCCTACATATCTATACGGTCCTTTGACTACATCTTGGGCCGGTCCTTTAATAATCCAATCTAAAGTAAGTCTTTTTATACCCGGGGTATTACTAAAACTATCATATCTTTCTTTATTAACTTCAATAATACTTTGTGAACTTAACTTTTGGATTAAGTACCTTTTAAAAACTCCTTTAAGTCTTTCAGAAGTAGATGGGGAAACTACCTGTTGAACAAAAACATTATTTTGGAATGGGGTGTCTGTCTGTAGCTTAAAAATCTCTTTAGAATTTTCGGTCAAAGTTTTACCTGTATAGTATCTATCTAAATAAGTTACTACATACCATCCTACATACTCTTTACCGTTAAGTTCAAACTCTTTACCCGGTGTATGAATAGGATCACTATATTTTGATTTAGGAAGATCTATCATATGAAAATCATTTGAGATTTTAAATCAGTTGTCCATCTATTTTCACTTACCGTATGATCGACTCCGGTTACAATAAATCCAACTCTACCTTTATACCTTTCTGGTAAAAAGAAATCGTTAATAGTAAAGGCCTGTCCAACTTTTATTCCTGATATTCCTCTTATGGTAAAAGATAGTTCAAATGGAATTAAACCGGGTGGGTTAGTTCTAGAACCTGTGTTGGTTTTGGTTCGTACGAGTTCTCCCATTACCTGCTTATGTACGGCTTTAAGGCCGGACGGATCAGGTATTATATAAATCCCATCTACGATTTCACCGTTTACCCGTTTTACGTAATCTTCCAATCTTTTCCTTAAAACCTTACTTGCTTCTTCTTGAGGGTCTATTTCCTCTTTGACTGTTCCATTTCGCCCTGTAGTTAAATTACGAATATGGCGATCTTTTAACCCGCTATTCCATTTCTGTATATTGTATAAATCTTCTGCTGATGAAGGAGCGTAACTAGTCTGGGCAGAAATTGCTATCATAGAAGTAAGATTATTGCTTATCTTCGAAGTAATATTTAAGTTTGAAACTTCACTAGCCAGTCCAACTAAATCAAGTTTAGTTCTTATATCTTGTTTTGAAGGAATAACTTTTCTATCTACAATATGTAAGTAGGATTTTCCGTTAATCGTATCTGTGGCAATATCAAAGTAGTTTATATTACCTAGGTTATCCTGGATAGGGTACAAAATTTTAGAAACCACTAAATCGTACACAGTAGCATCAATATCAGATTGATTCTCTATAGACTCTACCTGGTTTATTAAGAAGTTAACAGATACATATATATCTAGTATATCATTAGAAGCTGAGGTCTGCTGAGGTGTACCGGCCTTGTAGATTAACTGGGAGTTATTTGATTTTGGAAGAAAACATATTCCTAAATCAAGTCCAAAATGATCATCAAAAGTGGTAAAAGAATTTAAATATCTAGAATCTCCTACATTAAAAGCAACTAGAGGTGTACTTTGATTATATAAAAGTGATATCTCATTAACTAAAATCAAGAATGTTCTAAGCGATAGATATTTATTTTTACCGTTGTCAGAAGAGTAATTAAATGTCTGACCTAGTACCTTAAAGTCAATTGGCTTACCTACATTCTCATGAACCTGTATTAATTTTTCGGTTAACTTTTTATTTTTCTCTAGAAGACGACTTATTATAGCTTCTGTATCGGTTATTCCAGGTTGATTTATATTAGCAGATGAAATTAATTTTAGAAACGCTAATAGTTCGGAACCATATTCAGTAGATTCATATTTTACATCCGATGCTTCTTTATCTTGATTTAACTGTACGAGAGGAGCCATTGAGGCTTTAACTGATTCAACTATTTCTCCTTTAGATACTACATCCACTTGACACTCATAAGTATATCCGTTGTAGTTCCAGACGAAGTTTTTTATTATTCCAAATAATGCGTCGTAGTTATACGAATTGCTAGTCTTTTTAAGCGATTCTATTTTAGACTCTATAACTGTATCACTACTATCTTTTAGGTAGTCATCTATAGGGTATATATCCACTGTAGGCTGTAGTTTCCGGCTTGTATTTGACAAGTGGTAAGAATGTCCCCATTCTAAAAGGATACTAAATCCAGGTCTAAGATATAGTTGTTCTAACTTACTAAAATCTTCCGGAGAATTTACTGTAAAAGTAAAAGAAGCGGTTCTAAGTGTGCCAAAAGTACCTTTAAACTTAACTTGAAAAGAAGTTATACCCGCAGTTGGAATATATCCGTATTCTAAAGATTTAGTATAAGAAGTACTACTTTGAGTGGGATTAAATCCAGAAAAAGAATCTGGTATTCCTCCCTGTAGTATGTATTTTCTAGCAATTTCTGAACTATATCCTGTGCCTTCTCTTGTATCCACTGACGATATTGCTCTAACCCAGCCCGTAGTAGAGTTAAGGTACTTAATATCGTCAGTAGTACGAGTGTTAACCTTATTAATAACCTCTTTTCTAAGGTTTAACTGGGTTTCAACACCGGTATCAAACTTACCTCCGATTACACTCTGTGCATTATAACTTAATGACATTATCTAGAACTATTAACGCTATTAAATAATTCGATAGCTTGTTGTTTACTAGCCGGTATTCTTATTTGAACTCCAGGTTCTAAAACTAAAGAAGTTTTATTAAAGTTATTAGAAGAGGCGATGATCCACCAAAGTTTAGGATCGCCGTAGAATCTAAGAGCTAAAGTATCGTATCTATCTCCTATCGAACTTATAATATAAAGATCTTCAGCTGTTGGGGGGATAGAAGGGTATATAGGATTTCTTCTGAAAATTTTTCCTGTTTCTGATGTAGCAGTATCTATGTTAGTATATCTATTCATTTGTTACTGGGAATCCTAATAAGGCTAAGTTTAATAGATTATCCTGTGTTATAACTTTCGGTACAAAGGTATGGATTGGTGTAAAGCTTAAGGTACAATCTAGGATATGAGGAAGAACTGTATCATTTACTTCCCATTGATATCCATTTCTCCAACTATAGCTTATACTTGTTATAATACCCGGTGTACTATTAAGATAGTTACCTACAGTTAATCTTACAACTGTACCCCTCATTAAATTGTTTCCTGAATAAGAAGGTGCTGTTGTAGAAGCTAGGTAGTTAAGTTTTTCGTAGATAGGAGTAAGTTCAGCTTTTGTTCCTGCTGCTGATTTAAATGATACATTTACGCCTCTTTTAAATCCTCTATAATTATAAAATGATTCTCCTCTACCTATATAATTAACTTCCGACCAATCTCCATTGTAAGAATCGTCAAAGCTATCTATGTATGATCTGAATTGTAAAAATGTAGAAGTTTCGGAATCTATAGGAAGTATCTCAAACAGAAATTTAACATAGTCATCATCCTGTTGGGTACTGTCTGTAAATGCAGATTTAACATTTATTTGATCTTTAGCTACTTCTGATGTTTCTGTTCTATGGAAGTTGCCGTCTTTATCGTATTTTATTTTAGGAACTCCTGGCTGACCGATATTAATAGTAGTACGAGTTGAATCAGTAGAAGGTATATCTGTTGTCCCTCTATAAATCTCATATGAACCGTCCCACTCTGTAGGTGTTTCTACATAGTCATTTCCTGTTAGTCCATTCCATACATTTTGTCTACCACGTGTATAAAAATAATCTTTAATATTCTTATCAGGAAGTTCTGTAGGTTTTTTCTGTAATGGGCTTTTGTTCTCTCCGCCGTTAAAAATAGCAAAAGGCTTATCTAAATACTTTCTACTACCTAATGCTCCTTTGATAAAATGTGTACCGGTTCCGGCTACTGGTATAGAAGCTAGGGTTGATACTAAAGTTAGTAAAGTATCTTTAGCAGTAAAAGGTAAATTTTCTCTTAAGCGTGTTACTCTTTCCTGAAGTGTTGAATTGAGGTAGGATTGATCTACAGTATTATTTAAAGCAGTGTTATTAGCTAAAAAATTTAATCCTTCTCTACGGGCAAATAATTGCCCAATTCTACCTACATCGTCAAGTCTTGCAGCTAATTCTGTTCCTCTAATAGGAGATGCTTCTCTATTTTCAGTAGGAACTCTTTTTTGTATTAGTGGTGGACTGCCAGGATGGTTACCGCCCATATTACCTTTATACTTAAGCTTGTTAAGTTGGGTTTTTCCTTCTTGGTATCCTTTTATAATTGACATATTATCGTCTATCGAATTTAGATGTAGCTAGAGATAAACCTTCATTTACTCTTCTACCATCAAGATTAATTACTCTTTCTCTCTCTATTGCCTGCCTTGTCTTTTGTGATTCTTCTAATACTTTTTCTTGAGCTTTAGCCATTCTTTCAATAGCAGCGGTTGAGGCTCCTCCAAACATGTTTAAGGCAGAGGTTCCCATAGACATTGCGTAGGGTAAAGTTTCTTTTGTAACAACTCGAGATTCTCCAGTTATTTTGGCTGCGTCCAGACCTAATAGAGCGGCATCTGTAGCTATGGATACTCCAGTTCCTACACCGGGGAATAATGAAGCTACTCCAGAACCTAACTCTAAAAGTCCTCCTAGAACATCGCCATCTGTAAATCTTTTTATTGCCATTCCAGCACCTACTAAAAGTCCTATTACCGGTATCTTTTTAAGTAGAGCGGTAGTTCCTGTCTTACCTCCTATTTTAAGTGCAGAGATTAGTTTAGGAAAAAACTTTGTCGATGCTGCTACTGCTTCATCAATATTTTTAGTCATTGCTTGTCCAAATATAGAACCAAGAGAAATCAACTTACTTCCTATTTTACCTAAAAACCCAAAAAGTCCAAATGATACAGTACTCATAGATTGAAGGGTATTATTTAAAAAGTCAAATGGTTTGGCAATACTTTGAGCTGCACTAGCTATTTCTTGTAGCAGTTCAGCTTGAGACTCCATTAGAGATTGATTCTGTCTCTGTCTACCAAGTTCCTCGTCACCTAAGTCTTCATATAATTGCTGACGGGCTAGTCTTGCTTCTTCAAACTTACCGGCACGTTCTAACTGTCTAATGTTAGCCTCTCTTGTAGCTACCTCTTTTTTCAGTTCGTCAGCTGTACTAACTTGGAACTTTTCTAATGCTGCTTGCTGTTGGAGAGTCTTAGCAAGTTCCTCTCTAGACATTCCCATACTTTGGGCTAGAGCATTTTGCTGTACTACATTTAGTTTAGAAAATTCTTCTGCCGTACCGAAGTTAGCTGCTAATTCTTGTGCAAGAACTGCAGTATTTCCGGTTAGAGCTGCCATACGAGCTCTCTCTAGATTTAGCTGCCTACCTGTAAGAAGTTCTGCTTCTAATTCTCCAGCTATAGAAGATTCAAAGTTTAGTAATCCTTCTGCAGATTTTTCTAAACTAGCTAGGGTTAGGCCAAATCTTCTTGCTTCATATGCTGCTTTGGCTAAGCCTCCTGGGAATTTAGAGGTAGTTAGCTGAGTGGCTGCACTTGCATTAGAAATATCTGAAAGTATATCTTGGTATCTAATACCAGAATCAGTGGCAGCATTTTGTGCAAGGACTGTACCTACTATACTGGAAGATAGTCTATCTACTTCCTGTCCTGTAGCTGCAGAGAATCTAGCCAGATTAGAAGCTTCTTCTGCCGAAAGTCCTAGTTGTTTGGTTAGGGTTGTAAAAGCTACTACACTCTCATTTGACATTCTAGCTGTAACCCCTAAGTTATTTGATAACTGTAAAGTAGCAGCAACGAAATCGTTACCGGTTGCCCCTACTACCTGTCTTCCTAGTCTTTGAAAATCTAAGTTCAGCTGGTTAGCTGAGTCTCTAGAAATGTTTAACTGTCTAGAAAATTCAGTAATATTATCCTGTCCTTGAGTAAATCCTTTAAATAGAGCAGAGAAAAAACCTCCTGCGGCTATTTTACCGGCTGCACCGGTTAATTGTCTTGCACCTGCGGCAAAACTGTCTTCACCTTTTGCAGCTGCTTCTCTAGCAGCAATAGCTGCTCTTTCAAACTCTCCAAATAAACCAGAGAGTCCAGGTATTTGCTTACCAAATTCAGCTAAGTTATCAAAAAAGGTAACTTTATTATCTATTTCTAATAACTCATCTTTAAGTTTTTCTGCATGTCCAACGCCGATATCGAACTCCTTATTAGCATTCTGTAAGTTCTCTATTCGATCACGAGCTAGTTCTTGTTCTTCTTTAGTACCGTTTAATAACTTATCCTGATAGAAAGCGATTTCACTTTGAATTTCAGCTTGTACGCTTAATGCTTTAGTGTACTGTATTTCAAATCTATTGAGAGCCTTCTTGTCTTTAAGTTGTTCAGATGTATATCCTGCTAGTAATTTACCTAAAGCTGCTGATTTACTATCCTCGACTACAGATTTTTGTTTTGCTTCACCAGTTACACGTGCCATTTCTGCACTGTTTTCTTTTAGTACAGAGGCAATAGAACGGACAGTCTGTATAAATTCCTGTCCGGCTTTATTTAAATCGCTTAATTCGTCTGGTCTTTTAGCCATTTGAGTAGTATACTATATAATATAAATAGGAAAGGCCTCTATTATTTAGAAGCCTTAGCACTATAGGATGGTTTAATATCGGGTCTAGAAATTTTAGGAGTTAATTTTTGTCGATCAGGGTTTAAAGCTTTTTCTTCTTGCTCTTTAACTTTATCGTACCAATCTCTTATCTTATGGAAAGTAAAATTTCTTAGCCAGATAGGCATGTTATATACTGTATTCCAATCATATCCTCCTTTACCGTGGAATACAATTTCATGTATTTGATTAAATATTGATGTTCTATACTCCTGCGTCAGGCCAAAAAAAGTCTAACCCTATTGGTAGGGTAGTGCCCTCCTCAACACCGTCTATATTAAGGCTTAAGTCTATATCAGGCTGTACTCTAGCATACTCTGCTCGGAGTGCTCTTGCATCTCGGGCAAGAAGATACTCATCGACAAATAGCCTAATATCTTTTAACTCTGTGCTTCCATTAACAGAGGTGATCATTTTTTTAAGTCTGGTGGTTACTTCAGGGGCTGCTTCTTTATTAATCTTTTTGAGCCCTTCAATTTCAGCTTCTATATCTTTTTCATCTCCGTGGGTGAGTAATTTAAATGTGATTTCATTTTGAGTACTAGGCAAAGTAAATTTAAAAGAATTTACTCCTCTAGTATACAAACTTTCATCGATTACCTTTGGATTAAATTGAGTAAGATCTATAGTATGTTTTTCACCTAGAATATTAACTATGTAGTCTTTTCCATACGAAAGTATTCTAGCTGCAATCATTATAGCATTTTTGTCCCCTACTAGAATATCGTTAAATTTAATTTCTTTATTAACGAGTAATGATTCCAATAACCTGTCTATTACTGTACCGTTTGCAATATAGTTTCTATTGGACAATATGTCCTCTTCTTTAGCTGTCATATACTTCATTTCAATAGTACCAGATGCTAAAGGTGAGTTCTCCGGGTATAGTAATCCTTTGGAAGGTAGTTCTACCGTCTCGGTAGGTAATTTAAATTCGGCCATAAATTTTATTTGTTAAAACCAGTTCTGTAATAAATATACGAACAATTACTTTTTAAAACAACAAAACCCGGTAAAAACCGGGTCTTGAAATGGGTGAAATAAATGTCTAGAAATTTAATACAGCGTAATCCATAGCAACTGTAACTGTAAGTTCTACTGTCTCTGAGCTAGTCCAGTCAAATGAACCTTGGGCGAAGTTAGTAATAAATGCTCCTTTGATAATCCATTCTGATACGATATCTCCTACAGGACCTAATACGTTAAGGGTAAGATCTTTTTTATACTGATCTGAGTATCCGGCTCTACCTGTTACTGATTCGTAAGATAGACGAGCCCATTCCATTACTGCTTGTGCTCCTGATGGTGTGATTGGATCATATAGAGTCATATCCATATCTCCCCATTCTCTTTTTCCACGAATTTTTCTGTAAGAGTTGATGTGATCTAATTTAATAGACTCATCTGTGAAGTTTGGAGCAGTTACGTTTCTTACCATAAATGATGGAATACCATCAACGTACATTACAAATCTGTTTTGTACTTTAGGCTCGAAAGCTCTAAACATTATTTCGTTCGGGTCTAATGTTGCCATGCTATATTAGTTGCTTTGTTATAAATATTCTATTTTAAAATTATGCGTCGAAAGTAGCTCCTGTTGGCTCTACTACGAAGTCTAGTATGATAAATTCTGCAGTTTTAGCTGGCTGGATAAAGATCTGACCTACTAACTGATTTCTATCTACTACGTCTGGTGTATTATTAGTATCATCCATTACCACTCGGTAAGCAAATAAACCTTGCTGCTGTACTACTGAATCTAAGTACGGGTTAACTGCTGCTAGGAATCTGTTACGAGTTGCAATTGTATTCTGTTCAAATACTAAGTTTCTAGCTTGATCACCTAAGAATTTCTTAAGTTCGATAAGTAGACGTCTAACGTTTACTCTATCTAAAGCAGAAGCCTTAGTTTGTAGAGTTTTCTGTCCAAATACTGAAATACCGGTTCCAGGGAAAGTAGCAATTGGATTAACCTTACTTGTATAAAGTGCGTCTCTATCTGATCTAGAAAGTTTCTTTTTAGCTTGAATTACTCCAGTTAATCCACCTCTTACAAGTCCTGCTGGTGCAAACCATGGTGCTGAAGCTCCATCTGTAAATGCATATACTCCTGGGATAACAACTGAAGCTGGTACCCATACTAATTTACCTGTAGCAGATTGCATCTGTAAATAAGGCCAGTATGAAGCTGCATATGAACTATTTAATGTAGCTGCTTGTCCTGTTACTGCACTTACTAGTGTTGCATCATAGTCTACTAGGTCTACTACTGCGATACAGTCTCCTCTAGTTTCTGCAAGAGAGATAATGTTATCTACTTGAGTACCTGTGTGCTGGTTAGTTAGACCAGGTGCAGAGATAATATTAAATTGGAATTCGTCTTTATTACCTAATAGGGTAATTACGTTATTATAATCGTCTCCTTCTAAACCTTGTACGTCAGTATCAATATCACCGAAGTATTTAGCTCCTGCTGGTGCAATTGTTCCTGCTGAGCCGTGGAATGAACCTGATTGTTCAGTTGGTAAATATTGATCATATCCTACTCCATCAGAACCTGACTGAATAGTAACTCCGTCATTACCTAAATAATTTAATGTAGGATTATTAACAGCTGATACGTAAATGTAGTTAGATTTGTTTGTATAATCTCCTGTGGTGATTACTTGTCCGCTAGATAACTCTGATCTTTGATCTCCAATAACTGATGCGATATAGTTAGGTGAGTTAGGATCTAAAGAAAGGTTATTAAACGTTTCAAGAATTACTTTATTTTTAGTACTATCATTTCCAGCTCTTACTGCAAGAGTAAATGTACCTGAACCAGAATCTACGTTAGAAATTTCCCAACGAATATTATCAGCCGATCCTGATTTTAAAGAACCGTCTATATTTTCCTCTAATCCTCCAGAGTTATAAGTTGAACCAGAGTTGTTAGAGTATAAAGCTCCTTTACCAATTGTACTAATAGTAAATGCATTTTCGATACTTCCTGTCGTAGAAGCGATAGTAGTACTAGCAGCTCTTGTCCATCCAGCAGAACCAGATACAACACGAGAAACTAATACGCTTTCCCCTCCTTGATCAAAGTAACTTTTTACAGCAATAGAAGTCAAAAACTCTTGTGTGGTAGACCCGCTTTCAAACGTTACACCAAACTTTCTGCTAAAGTCATTATATGAAGTAACTAATGTTGGGATTTCTACAGGTCCTTTTACTGTAGGCCCGATAATTGCTGCCCCTACGGCTGCTGGTGCCGGTTGAATAAATGAAATATCATTTTCTCGTGCAAATACACCTGGGGAGATAATAGTTTCTGCCATGTTAGGTAGTGTTTATTTTATTTCTATTATAAATATAGTTCGAAAAT
>Ga0209953_1000838_pt1 | contig 10367 bp, 7 predicted proteins | sample SalPonred_H2O_MG_FD_185713 | JGI IMG/M metagenome (GOLD analysis project Ga0209953, IMG submission 185713) | Salt pond water microbial communities from South San Francisco under conditions of wetland restoration - Salt Pond MetaG... | ecosystem: Environmental > Aquatic > Non-marine Saline and... | reverse complement strand
TAATGTCATGGATGCAATCATGGAGTACACTAGTACCTGTAAGCTTATGTCTTATGAAGACATTATAGTAAAAGATAGGAGTGACTTAAAGATGTGGTCACTAGATGACAGTAACTGTGAAATAATGAACTCACGAGTTAGACGTTAAGTAAGGAACACAGAATGAAACCTTTCCATGCAGGACGTAAAGCGTTCTACTCCCCTAAATTTAACAAGACAAAGAAAGGATACATCCTTGAAGGAAATCCCTACCAAGAAGGCACCAAGGACCACACGGACTGGGAATTTGGGTACAACAAAGGATACTACGAAAACCTTGAGCGAGTCCAAGAGCGTGAGTCTCGAACAGGAAGCTAAGGAGTTTCGTAAAAAGAAAAGTCCTCCCGTCAAACCGAAACCTATGACATCTAGAATTTACTTAGCAGGGCAAGCGATGAGTGCTCTACTATCTAGAAGTCAAGGTCCAATGCGACGAGAGGACATTAAAAGAGAAGCCTACGAATGGGCTGATTATTTTCTAAGTGACGATTAAGTAACTAGTGATACTACAGGGGGCATCTTCGGGTGTCCCCTTTTTTTGTTTAACGGTAGGGAGCTTCTTCGTCTTGTCTTTTAAGAATATCTACCGCGTTTAAGACAGACCTAATTTGTGCTGCATTGTACTCATCCAAGTCTTTGTCCATCTCAAGGTATTCCATAGCTCTCTTAAGTTCTCTCTGAGAATCAGCTTTACGGATAACTTCATCAATAGCAGAAAGTTTAGCGTCTTCAATAACAGGAGAAGCAGCAAGTCTTTCACGAGCTTGTTTACGCGCGAGAGTAAGGGCAGCTCTAACATTCCTACGTTTCTGATCGACAGACATATTATCCCAATTCTTCCGATTAGTAAGAATAGTAGCTTGTCTCTCCAAGTAGTTGAAAATAAAACCATTGAGTTTGTTGTCTAGCTTATCATTCCCTGTGCTAAACCCAGCTTGCCACTGCGGCATCTCAATTGAGTTAAACATACGTTGAGTGTTAGACTGAGCAGGAACAGAGCGGTAACCAAACAGCTTACCAATCTCAGTTCTCTGCCTGTCTGCAGTAGGAGTAGTTTTCTCTTCAGAGCCAAGTTGAATTAAGATGTCAGAAAAGATTTGGTCTGCATACCTAAACGACTTGTTCAAAGTTTTATAACCTTGGTCTCTGTCGATAACTACCGGGCCTCCTTCTTTCCCGAGGCCAACAGCTTGGTTCAAAGGATCAAGAGGACGAGTATAACCACTGAGCCAAGCAGAAACAATATCAGTTTTAATTACTTCGGCCATATCTAGCAAGCCTTGTAAAGGATCGTCACCAAACATAGTTCTGGTTGCTTTTGCTACTCCTTCACCTGTTCTTTCAAGATTTCTCGTGAAAGCGTCCGGGCCAAATGTGTTGGCCATCTGTGTCAAAAGTTCTTTTGGAACACTTCCATCTCTACGAGCATGAGCAACTCCTCTGGCCATCATCTTAAAGAAAGACTGTGGAAAATCGTAGGTCAAGTCTACGATAGTGCCATCAGAGTCCAACGCTTCCATGGATGCCATACCTCGATCAATATAACCCAGTTCAATCTCAGACAAAGCTCCTATGGCCAATAATCCCACAGTTCCTTTTGCTATAGATTCAGTTATAGCTTCTTTACTCGCCCCTTCTCCTGCACCTACTGCTCTGTAAGCAAGTTTAACACCAGAGTAGTCAGCCATAAAGTCAACAGTGCCGTTAAAGAACTGACCAAAAGGAGCTGCTGCACCAATAATAGGTATTTTACGTAGGTCTTCAATCATTGTAGCAATCTGTGGAATAGGGTTTCCACTAAAAGTATTTCGACTAGAGAATGCTTTAGAGAACACACTTTTAAGAGTGTCGTCAACAGCTTTAAACTCTACAGCAGCGTACTCTGGACTGTTAATAATCTTAGCTGCATCTGGACTAGCCATTAATTTATTATAGCTTGTTCCGTAGTGCTTAGCAATGTTCTTATCAAGGTAGTACATAAAGTTCTGTGTTTTAAAGAACCTGTCTTGCTTTTGAGTAAAGTACAGTTTTTGCATAAAGTCTTTGTAGTTTGTAAGACCTTTAGCAGTTGCTTGAGTAACTTTACCTGCTTTGTCGATGTTAAAAGCTTTGTAGATGTCTTCGTTTTCGACACCACCACTTAGGAATCGGTACAAAGTTTTCTCTACTTCTGGACGAATAGCAAGATAGTTATCCATCTCTTCATAAGTAGCATCAGGAGCTAATAGACGAGCACCAGAGGCTCTGCGTGTTGCAGCTTTCATCATCTCTGTACCACGTCTTAAGTCGTCAAAGTTTCCAGTCAACACCCCACGAGAACCTATCAAAGTATAAAGACCACCTTCAACAAAGTCTGCTGTAGTGTCATACACACTCCTTGCAAGAGAACCCTTGATATTAAGGGCAGTAGTGCCGGGGTGAGTAACAATAGTTTGGATAAGAGTGTTTTGGAAAAAGTCTACAGTACGTGGTTTATCTTTTGCCTTTTGAGCAAGAAGCTTCATTCGACCTACGTCAGGGTTAAGCAAGTCCAATGCGTCACCAAAGGTTCCATCGTCAGGGTTGATACCTGCTCGGTTAAACATTCTTTTGATTTGACTAGAGGTGTTTTGAACTTGACCGGCAACACTAGCTTGGGCTGAGAATAAGTTAGCTATATCTTTTACAGTAGCATCTTTGTACTCAGGCAAGTGTCTACCTACATTGTCCTGAAAAGTTTTAACAAATTTGTCTTTTTGTTTCTTAGGCATTGTCTGAATTGCATCGGACATAAACGCAGTTATATTGTCTCCTACGTAACGAGGACGAGGAGGAGCAACACCTTGCTCAATAAGAATCTCTGCTATGCCTTTTACCCCTGCATCTTTATCCCCTAGGGTTAGCATTTTAAAAAACTGCTGCCTAAGGTCACCTTCTTCGGGAAGAGGTTTACCAGCAGCAACTCTTTCAGAAAACTTAACCATGTTTTTTTGGATATTTTCAAAAGCTTGGGGCTGTGCAAGTTTTTTACCAGCTTCTTTAGCTTGGCCTTTAACAAAGTCATAGCCCTCAAAAGCTTCAAGGATACCTTGGGACTGTTTGCCGATAGCCTTGTTAGTCATTGTAAGACCAGCATAAGCTAGACCACCACCCAAGGCTCCCAAAGCAGTTAGACCACTCTGGAAAGGGCTGTACTCCTCTTGGTTACCTGTCATCAACATACCTTGTTGGTAGGCGTAGTCAACACCAAGGGCAAGAGCAGTGTCTACTCCTGTAACAGCTGCAACTTCTTTAGCCGCTTGTTTTTTAAGGCCAGATGAAATAGCAGAAGACTTAGCGGCTTTTTTAAGGGCCTCTCTTTCAGCTACACGAGCAGCTTGGGAAGCAGCACCAAAAGCTTTCTTTTGAGCCCTCGTCTGAGCACCTTCTGTAAGAATTTTTTTAGCAGTCTTTTTACCAACTTGCTTTTGTAGTTTCTGTTTAAGAGTTTTCTCTGCAGCTTCTTTAGCAATCTGCTTCATAGCAAAAGCAGCACTTTTAGTACCAGCTCCAGCGATAGCTCTGCCAGCAAGAAGACCAACAAGGTTAGTAGGGTCAATGATAACAGCCCGAGCGTAAGAGCCTAGTCCTTCAAAGGTTTCTCCCCATGTGTAATCCTCAGAAAAGACACCCTCAAGTCGATCAAACAAATCGTAAGCTTCACCCGCAACACGAAGGTCTTCTGGCTCTGATTGTTTCAAAGCAAGAAGTTCATTAACTGTTACAACAGACTGACCAGCAGAAAACTTACGCATACGTGCAAGGTAGTTATCCACAACCTCTTCATCACTCACCTCAGCAGGAGTCCCATGAAACTTGTTCATGTACTTACGAATAGACTTAATAGCCTGTGGGTCAGACACTAGCTCAGAAGGCGTAAAGGTACGGTCCTTAAAAGACACAGGCATCTCTCTGTCGAGGAGCTCTTGATCTTCTTGAGAAGGCACTGTAAACTCTGGTTTTGAACCCTCAGGAATACTAGGGGTACTCTCAGGGCTTGTAGTAGTTTCTTGGGGTATCAGGTCATTAAAGAAACCAGTGTTCGCTGGAGCCTTCTCAGAGCTATCAGAACCCGGCACTAGATCGTCAAACATTCCCATTCAATAACTCCTTACAATCCTGAGGGGTCGTAACCTTGGTCAACCATCTTTTGACGAACTTTCTCAGGGTTAGCTCCTCGTCTGATAGCGTCTCTAGCTTCTTGCATAACTTGTTCTTGTGGTAGTCTTGGGTTCGTCTGAGTTGTAAAAGTTTCATAGAAGCGTTTGAAACCGGGATCAGCTTCTGAGAGATCCGGTCCAACAAGAGGTGCGAACTCCCTTATAATCATACCGGGATTGTCCCTCATTCTTTCAAGTCGGTTGTACTCTTCTTGGTCAGCTTCAGTTGGAAGCGTTCCATCGTCTGCTTCATTGATCCTTGTAAGTTCTTCAAACCTAACATCGAAGGCATACTTAGTAGCTTCTTCAAGCTGTTTTCTGTATTGCTCTCGTTCAGTAGGATTCATACCCAAGAAAGCAGAACGGTCTGTATCTGGCTCAAAGCTAATAGCAGGACTAACAGGTGTCATCAACTCAGACTGAAGCTGGTATAGCTCCTCTTGGTCTGCTCCAAGCAACCTTTCTAGAGTAGAATCAAAATCAATGCCACTAGCAGAAGGTCTTAGTTGTGTAGCGGCATACCTTGTCCACTCCTCCATGGAAGTATCGTCAGGTTTAGTTTGCTCAATAACATTTGTAAAAGTGATAAGGTCTTTACCGGACAACTTACGATTAGTCTCTTCCTCAAACTTTTGGATAGACGAGATAAGAGAATCAGCCACCTTAGGATCAGACGCAGCTAGATTAGAGTAAGCCTCTCTAGTAGTCTCATCTACATCGTCTCCAAGACGAGACAAAAACCATTCCCTTTTACGAGTCTGTTCACCAGCTAGTGCTGTCCTCTGTTGATTACGCTGCATTAAGTAAGGGATGAGTTGGTTTTGTTGTTGCTTAACCAGCTTCTCCATTTCAGCTTCACGTAGGTCTCTAGCTCTTTTTTCTTCCCTAGCAATCTCACCAAGACCGCCAATAAAACCTGCTGCAAAAGATGATACCATTACTCTTCTCCTCTAGACATAAGACCTTTAAGCATAGGTTTTGTCTCTTCGTCGTCTAGTATAGTTGTTTCTTCTTCTTGCTCAGGAACGTCTTCTGGCAACATCTCAAGGTCTTGAAGAGTTTCTCTAGACTTAATAGATGCGACAGAGTAGTTAATACCACTCTCTGATTCTTCTTCGTCGTCAAACCCTTCTTTGTATTTGATACCTACTTGGTCTGCAGTGAGTTTGATGTACTCATGTATAACAGGAGCAATAATAAGGCTTACGTCAACACTGTGTATACCATTCAGTACGGCAGACCGAAGAATACCTTCTGTCATTGTCTGGATGTCTACACCAATGTCAAGCATACGGATAACAGCATCCATTTTTTTCGGTTCAGTAAGACGTTGCAGATGCACCTGAAGAGCCTCTTCTGGATCATTGATCTCAGGAGGGTTTTCGTAAGGAGCGTTACGAGGTGTAGATGTAAGTGATTGACCGGGAATTGGTTTGTCAAACATGTTCATTACATAGAACCCCTCTTGTACTGATTAAAGAAACGTCTAAACTTAGTGACGTACTCAGGAACAGAAGTAAAGCCGTCGCTTCTTCCTTTAGCTTTTTGAAACGGTTGTCCTGAGAACCACACTGAAGCAGCGTCCTCGTAAGACCCAAACTTCTCGTAACTATTCTGTAGCTCAGCCTCAACAACCCTGTCCTGTGCTTCAGGGTTATTTATAAACTCTTCTTTAGTCATACGTTGACCAAGATGTTTTTCTGTCCAAGGGCCAATATTACCTTCCATCACTTGGTAACGACCATAAGCTCGTTGACCTTTATACATACCTTCTTCGACCACAGGTCCAACAGCTTCGTAATCCCCGCTGCCACGGCTTTCAACGGCTGCAACAGCTTCTCTAGCGACTCCTAAGTCGTCTAAGCTTGTACCTATCAAAGGTTCAAAACCAGCATCACCACGGCTTACAGGTCTTAGTTGACCACTAGGGTTTTTTTCTTTAGACAACGCACGAGTGTCAATACCTTCTTCGAGAGGAGGCTCTTCGCTTTTAAGTCTTTCCCTAAGAAGTGTAATGTAGTCAGTAGCTAAACCGAGAGGAGACTCTGTTTGAGACTCTTCGTATTTACGCTCTCCTAGACGAGCCATGATTCCAGCTTGTTGTTGTTTTCTTGCAGAAGCCCTTTGAGCCTCTACTTCTCCACTGGCAATCCTGTCGGCCATTTGAGTAGCTTGCATATAGTTTCTTTTGTACATATCAACCCCAGCTAGTTATATCTTTAAATATATCAGAAGCAAAATTAGCTACAGCCGCCCCAGTCATTCTATCATTCTCAGCCCTAATTTCAGCGTAGACTTCTTCTAGTTTTTTATCACCGAGAAGAATACTTAGGTCTCTGTCTTGTTTATTCTCTGACTGAGTAAAAGCGTAGTCCATCAAGTCACGTTCTCTCTGCCAAATTTCATCCATAGCAGTAGTGGTAAGACCATTAGCAGTTTTAGCAGCTTGCATAAGGGCTTCATTCTCAGCAACAGTGTTCATGGTAGCAATGTCTTGTCTCCACTTAGCGTTAGCCTGAGCTACCACCAAACGGTTATTTGCGTTGAACTGGTCCCTTTGCTCTTGGATACTAGCATTAAACTGGCTTATAGCATTAGCCTCACCAGCGTTAAACTGAGCTATAGCGTTAGTCTGGTCTGCATTGAAACGAGAAATAGTACTCTGAAGATCAGCAAAGAACTGATTAGTTTGGTTCTCACTAGCAGCATTAAATTGTAGAGCAGCATTCTCAGCAGCTTGGTCAGACAACAAAGAATTAACTCTCTGCTGCGCCTTAAATATAGCTGTCTGCTGTTCATTGTCCATATTAGCCATGTCCATCTGCAAGAAGTTCTGAGCATTCTGGACAGCAGCTTGTTGATTATTGTTTAGGTTAGATAGATCAAGATTAGTAAGAGCAGAAGCTTCAGCTATGACCATAGCCTGTCTGTTAGACAGATTCTGAAGATTCATAGTGTTGGCTATGCGACTATTCTCAAGAGCAATCTGTTGCTCAGCCGTAAAGTTCATATTAGCAATATCAGCTACACGAGCAGCGTTTTGCACACGAGCTTGGAACTCTTGGTCAAACTCTTGCTGAAGGAAAGCAGCTCTTTGTTGAGCAGCAAACATAGCAACTTGCTGTCTATTAGACAGGTTCTGAGACTCAAACTGAGCACGAGTATTTGCATCCGCTTGAGCGATAGGCAGAGCAGACTCCATAGCAGCTTGGATCACCGCTTGACCTGCCATAGAAGAAGCTCCAAGACCTCTCTGAGCCAACATAGCCTGAGCACTACGCATAGCACCAGCAGCCCAAGCAGGAGTCTGACCTCCTTCAAAGTCTTCCATCAGGTTAGACAACTGACCTTGCACAGTAGCTTTCTCTGAAGGACTGGCCTGAGCAGCCTGAAGCTGAGCATTCATTTGCTCTACTTTTTGGGCATCTACTGCATTACCACTGATAAGCTCACCTTGCTGGATTTCCCTTTGAACAGGGTTCTCCATTTTGATGTACTCACCTTGAGCAGCTTGAAGCTGAGACACAGAACTTTCTGTTTGTTGAGCAGCAGTAATTGTAGACTCAGGTGTAATTTGCCCTTGCGCAGCCTGTAGGTCACCAACTACCTCACCCACCTGAGGAGACACTCTAGCAGCCTCCATAGTGGCCGCAGGAGACGCTGTAGGAGCTTGTGCTAGGGTAGTACTGTCTACAGAGGTTAGTTGAGCTGTAGGGGCCTCTCCTGTCACAGTACCTGTAGTAGAGTCTATAACTTGGTCAGAAGTAGCTTGTAGTTTAGCAGGCTGAACTTGAGTTACTAGAGAAGTTGGGTCTGTGATACCTTGCTGAACGAGCTCAGCAGCAGACGGAGTTGCTAGGGCTTCTTTTTCACGAGCAACAGCCAACCCTTGTTCAGCGTCTTTAAACTCTTTCTGCGCTTCTTCAACAGGTTTGGTTTGAAGTTCGTTTAAAAGTTCCTCAGACTCAGCCTTAGCTTGATCTTCTGTGGGTTTCCACTTAGTGCTTTTTTCTTCTCCTGTAACAGAGTTTACCAACTTAACTTTAGAGGTTCCATCCGCAAGTGTTTGTACTTCTGAAGACCATCCAGAAGCTTCTTTCTCTGTCTTAACAAGTTTGTCAATAGCCTCTGAGTAGGTGTCCTTTGCCTGTAAAGTAACACCAGTCATTCCCGTTGGTTTCTGAATTACACCGGGAGTAGAAGCCTCTTTAGGAAGAGGATCAGGCTGAGGAGTATCCGGAAGAGGATCAAACGGGCGATCAGGCCAAGGATTAGGAAGAGGCATAAATCCCGGAGGCTGAGGAGTAGTTGGAGTGATAGCATCTCTCAAAGCACTAAAAGGATCAGAAGCATTACTGATCTTTTGCATAGCGTCAGTAACCGACTGAGATGTAGGCTGAGGAGTAGGCTGAGGAGTAGTTGGAGTGATAGCACCTCTCAAAGCACTAAAAGGATCAGAATCATCCTTAGGCTGAGGACTAGGCTGAGGTTTAGGCGTAGGTGAAATGAAAGGTGATTCATAAATAGGTTGATTAAGATACCTCTGGATTTCGTCCCCAGGGTCTAAGACAGAACCTCCTGCTTGAAAACCACGTTTCATAGCCCTGTCAAACTTACCCATCTTAGCAGCAGCACCGGGGTTAGACTGGATAAAGTTATCCATCTCGGTTTCTTTTGGAGAACCAGAGTAGCCCATTTTAGAGAGCAAAGAGTACTTTTGCTGTGGTGTAAAATTCATTTTGGTACCTTTAGTTAGGAAGGCTTCACTGGCCAGTCTTCGTCGTTCAACCACGGGAAGTTGGCGTGATCGGTGATGTCTCGCAGCGCTTGGCGGTAGGTGGCCCACTCTGGCGTCAGGGTGTTGTCGCTCAAGGCCATCCAGTCGGTGTCTGCGATAAGCTGGTCGCGGGTGCTACGAACCTCTTTGCCCTTAGCCTCGTTCTTGTCGGCAATCTGTGCTGGGGTGAGGGCAACAACGGTCTTTGTGATAAGCCATTTGCGATCCTTGAGGACAGGCTCGTTGCTGTGAACGATGCGCTGCGTCAGACGGTCGTAAGCAGGTGTCTCATCATGCTCAACAGGGAACATTCCATAAGCCGCCATCGTCTCATCCGACAGCCGCTTTGGAAAGCTGGTGTTTGGGTAGTCACGACGAAGATCACCAACGGTGTAGGGGTACTGGTCGATCTGGTCGTTTGTAGCTTTTACGAACATTGTATCAGTCCTTTCTGTTCGTGGTTATAGGTCGTAGGCAAAAACGGCATCTCTCAGACTCCCAAGCATATACATTTTAGTGCCGTCAGGTTTGAAGAAGAGTCCTCTTGGTTCTCTCTCTTGAGCAGATACAGAGAATATCTGAAGATAAGAAGCAGAAGATATATCCCAAGCAGTGCTTAGGTCGTATTCGTTTACGTTGTCTCCACTACGCCCAACAACATACATCTTTGTGCCGTCAGGCTTGAAGAAGAGTCCTTCTGGGCTTGTATCTTGAGCAGATACAGAAAAGTTTTGAAGATAAGAAGCTGAAGAAATGTCCCAAGCACTGCTTAGGTCGTATTCGTTTACGTTGTCTCCAGCATTCCCAACAACATACATCTTAGTGCCGTCAGGCTTGAAGAAGAGTCCTAGTGGGGATGTATCTTGAGCAGCTACAGAGAAGTTTTGAAGGTAAGAAGCTGAAGAAATATCCCAAGCACTGCTTAGGTCGTATTCGTTTACGTCATCTCCAATACTCCCAACAACATACATCTTAGTGCCGTCAGGCTTGAAGAAGACCCCTTGTGGGGATGTATCTTGAGCAGATACAGAAAAGTTTTGAAGGTAAGAAGCTGAAGAGATGTCCCAAGCACTGCTTAAGTCATATTCGTTTACGGCATCTGCACTAAACCCAACAATATACATCTTAGTACCATCAGGTTTGAAGAAGAGTCCTGATGGACCTGCGTCTTGAGCAGCTACGTTATAATAATCGTTCGCTGGTGCTGTCCAAGAGGCTGAGGAAACATCCCAAGCACTGCTTAGGTCATATTCGTTTACTTCATCTCCACTAGACCCAACAACATACATCTTAGTGCCGTCAGGCTTGAAGAAGACCCCTTGTGGGGATGTATCTTGAGCAGATACAGAAAAGTTTTGAAGGTAAGAAGCTGA